>Ga0123326_1001036_pt1 | contig 25577 bp, 19 predicted proteins | sample BioC13SIPDNA_FD_89739 | JGI IMG/M metagenome (GOLD analysis project Ga0123326, IMG submission 89739) | Anaerobic biogas reactor microbial communites from Washington, USA - Biogas_R1_A C13 SIP DNA | ecosystem: Engineered > Bioreactor > Anaerobic > Unclassified | place: Washington, USA | collected...
AACCCATGACCTTAATGAAGCCTTGCGCCTGGGTGACCGTATGGCGGTGATGAAAGCCGGCGTATTTGTACAGCAGGCTGCGCCAAAGGAAATTATAATGAACCCTGCAGATGAATATGTGCGCCGCTTTGTTCAGGATGAACAAAAAATTGCATTAATGATGGGTGGAGCAGAACAAAGAAATAAATTATATCACTTGGATACATATAACAGCGTTAGAACCGAGAAATTAGCCGCAAATAGGAGATGATGTTTATGTTTCCGGAAATGCTGGAATTTCATGTAGCAGATTATATAAGATATTTTGTTGAGTGGTTAAACATTGCCTGTGGACCGGCATTTAGCTTTTTTGACGATACTGTTTTAGCAATGATACTCAAGGTGGAAGAAATGCTTGTGTTTATTCCCTGGTGGGCCTGGATTTTGCTGGTCGCTTTACTGTCCTGGAAAATAACTCATCATATGGGTAAAACTATCATACCGGTTATTTTGCTGTTAAGTATTGGTGCCTTCGGATTATGGGATAAATCCATGGAAACCCTGGCAGTGGTAATCATTGCTGTTTTGTTGTCATTATTAATTGGTATTCCTTTAGGAATTGCCATGGCTGTATCAGATCGTGTTAATGCTATATTTATTCCTATACTTGATGCCATGCAAACCATGCCCAGTTTTGTTTATTTGATCCCGGCACTTATGCTGTTTAGTTTGGGTAAAGTCCCGGCGGTGGTAGCCAGTGTTATTTATGCAGTACCTCCGGTACAGAGGCTTACCAACTTGGGTATAAGGCAGGTGTCGGAGACGGTACAGGAGGCTGCGGTTGCCTTTGGTGCAACTCCCTGGCAGCTAATGCGCGAGGTGCGTTTGCCCTTGGCCATGCCTTCTATTCTGGCCGGGGTAAACCAGACTACCATGATGGCATTGGCTATGGTAGTAATTGCCAGTATGGTTGGAGCCGGCGGCTTGGGCGAAGAAGTGCTCATTGCCGTTAATCGCATAGATATTGGCAAAGGTTTTGAAGCAGGATGGGCTATAGTTGTCCTGGCTATTCTGATTGATCGTTTGAGCCAAGGGGCGGCCAGGAATGGTGAACGCTAGTATGACCAGCGTGAGACCAGCGTGATATGATAGGGAATGGGATTGTTGATAATACCCCCAATCCAGAGCAAAGGGGGTATTTTTTTACGCCGCATTTGCCGCCATGGATCTGTCCAAACCTTCCTTCCTGCAGGAAACTAACCTTCTTGCCGTGCCGCTGTTTACCGGCAAGCTCATGTAGTGTATTATGAATGTAACGATATCGAAGTAATAATTAATTCCTCTCGCCTGTAGTATGTTTATGAGAAGACAAGGATGTGTATCATAACAAAAGTAAGGTCCAGCGAAAGGAAGTGAATTATGCGTAAACGGCTTTTTCTTTTATCTATCCTGCTGAGCGTTTTTTGCCTCTGGCCAGCGCTGCCGGCACATACGGCCAATTCTTCTCCTACAGTTTATACCTATACTATTGAAGGTACGGTAACCGCCGGTACCAGCCGCTACATCATACGGGGATTGGAGCAGGCTGCCCGTAATCAAGCAGATGCAGTCATCATTTACATTAATACCCCGGGTGGATTGGTATCATCTACGCTGGAGATGATTCAGGCCATTTCCGCATCTCCGGTTCCGGTCATTACCTATGTCCAACCCCAGGGGGCCATCTCGGCATCAGCCGGAACCTTTCTGCTTATAAGCGGCCATGTAGCAGCGATGGCCCCGGCAACCAGCTGTGGAGCTGCTATGCCCGTAAATATCGTAGCCCCCGGCGAAACGCCCAAGGCTGCCGATCAGAAAACAATTAACTACCTGGCCGGTCATATGAAAAGCCTGGCCCGCGAACGTGGGCGCCCGGCTGACCTGGCCGAACGTTTTGTCAAAGAAAACCTGACCCTGGATAGCCAGGAAGCTCTGCAGGCCGGGGTGGTTGAATACCTGGCTGCTGATACTAAGGATTTGCTTCGTCAGCTCGATGGTCAGCCAGTCAAGCTTCCCAATGGTAAAAAACTAATCCTGAACACAGCCTCTGCACAAACCAAACATTTCTCCATGAATGAAAGTGAACGCTTTATAAGTATAATAAGTGATCCCATGCTTACTATGATTCTATTAACCATCGGTATTTACGGCCTGATCATCGGTTTTAGCTCACCCGGTTTCTTCTTTCCCGAAATACTGGGAGCTATCAGCCTGGTTCTGGGTCTGTTCGGCCTGGGCCTGTTTGAAGTTAATCTTGCCGCGGCACTTCTAATCCTTTTTGGTGTTGGTCTCCTGGTCGCCGAACTATTCACCCCTACCTACGGAGTTCTGGGCATAAGCGGTGTTATCAGTGTTGTGCTGGGGATTCTCTTTTTCCCGGTCGAACCATTGATGCCCCACGGATGGGCGGTTAGTTTCCGCAGTGCTGCACTGGGAATCGCCCTGGTAGGCGTTTTGCTGGTTATCTGGATTGTAGTGGGACTGGTAAACTTACGAAAACATCCACCAGTCCACGGTAATAAAGAGTTTAATAATTTAAAGGGCATAACCGTTCAAACCCTGAATACTGCCTGACTGGTTAAAGTCCAGGGCGAAATCTGGCAGGCCGTGAGTTTCGATGGGCAGGAAATCCCGGCCCAAACAGCGGTACAGGTTCGATCACGCCAAGGCCTGACATTGGTTGTCCAGGCCCAAGAGGAGGATCATCCCTCAGATAATTAGGTGAATTGTTATTGGTTTTGTTTTTACATGATTTTTTGAATTGAGACTTCTGCATAATTGATTATTTTTTAATTTGCCATGCCGCTTTAGAATGTCATCCTGAGCGTTAGCGAAGGATCTACGGCACTTGCGAGATTCACCGACGCTCAGGCTGCGCTGCACTTGCCTTCTTATCGCGTTCGGCACTAAATGCCATATGGCATTGTCGCTTCGCTAGCGCTCAGAATGACATTATTGCATGATTTTTTGAATTATGCAAAACCCCCAATTAGACGAAATTGTTATTGGTAAGTAAATTTATCGTAGGAAAAATAAATTAGGAGGCGAGTATATGGAGATAATAGGTTTGCTGGCTAACTGGCTCATCGTAATTGTACTGGTGGTACTGTTGCTGAGTGCATCAATTAAGATCATTCCGGAGTACGAAAGGGCGGTACTGTTTCGTCTCGGCCGTTTGGCCGGGGTACGGGGCCCGGGACTGATTTTCATTATTCCGGTAATTGATCGCATTATCAGAATATCCCTGCGAACCATCGTTTTTGATGTTCCCCCCCAGGAGGTCATTACCCGTGACAATGTAACCTGTAAAGTAAATGCGGTGCTTTACTACCGGGTCGTAGTCCCTGATAAAGCAATTGTTAATGTTGAACGCTATGATGAAGCCACCAACCAATTAGCCCAGACCACCCTGCGTAGTGTGGTCGGAACTGCGGACCTGGATGAGCTCTTATCCCAGAGGGATAAACTGAACCAAACCATCCAACACATAGTTGATGATGCCACTGATCCATGGGGCATTAAAGTTACCGCGGTGGAAATTAAAGATGTGGTTCTCCCCAATGAAATGCAGCGCGCCATTGCCCGTCAGGCTGAAGCCGAACGAAATCGCCGTGCCCTGGTCATCCAGGCCGAAGGCGAACAACAAGCGTCCGAGCTTTTATCACAGGCTGCCGAAGTCCTCAATTCCAAACCAGGCGGCATGACCGTGCGTGTGTTACGTTCCCTGGCAGACGTCGCCAGCGCACCCAACACCACCATCCTCTTCCCCCTGCCCATGGAATTACGCAAAATTCTGGGCGATTGGGAGGAAAGCGCACAGGAGAAGTGATTTTCGGGGACAGTCCCCAAAAATCACTTGCACAGAGCATCAAAAAAGGTGAATAGCTGCGTTTTGCAAACCTTGCTCTTCGCCTTTTTTGCTCGCTCTGGAGTCCTGCCAAGTAAGGCGGGACTTATGTTTTCAATGGTGGGTCAGCGGCGACTCGAACGCCGGACGCCCTGATTATTAGTCAGGTGCTCTGCCGACTGAGCTAATGACCCGGATGTAAAATGGCTGGGTGGCTAAGGTGTTACTCTCTTCTTTTACAACCACACCGGGCTGTAGCTTTTTTTCTCTATAGTGAGTTGGGTCAGGAGCCGGGAATTAAGCGTTTTGGCATAGATATCGCGATTGATAGCCGGAATCGGATAGAAGGTGCCAGGATTGCTTAAAACCATGAGAAAAGCCTGGTCAGCGGGGGAGAAGTTGTTATTGTTGAGGTTAACATCCTTGCCGTAGAGTTCCTCGCCTACTAGAGCAACTTCGCATAAGTAGCGGTTGACTTTCAGGTAAAACCAGGGGAAGAATTCACCAAAATAATCCCGCTGCAGGAGCAGGAAGTAGTCGCGCGTCCTTGACCATTCGCCAAAAAAGTCATTGCGGCTGATTTCGATCAGCTCTTGGCTGGTAAGGTCATACAGCAACGTAAAGGTTACTCGGCCCGGATCTACAAATGCCATTACCAGCAGTTTATTTATCGGAGCTGCAAAGGTGAAGAACCAGATATTGTAATCAGGTAATTCCAACACCGGCTGGTCGTTGCCGGTTTCGATGTTAATTTTCCGCAAAGTGCTGATGCCGTCGAAATACAGCAGGCTTTTATTATCAGTAAACCATTGGGGCATCATGCCGGTAAAGGAGAAGAGCGTTGTTCCGTCCAGCGCGCTTATCACCCGGCCGCTGCTTAAAGCCAATTTACTGCCGTCATAGGACCAATCGATTGATTCAGCGGTTTCCGCTATGTTTAAACTGCGGGAGGTTCCCTTGGCCAGGTCATAGATAATGATCTGGCGGCCTTCGTCGGCCAGCAGAGCGACTGCTTTCTTGTCTTTGCTGAGAAATAGCTCCCTCCGGCTTAGATTTGCAAATCTCTCCAGGCGGGTTGCGGTTCCGGTATCAGGATTTAATTTTATCAAATCGTCTCTATTATCTGTTGGCTGCAGAAAAGCTATTTCCCCCGGCAGGTCGGTGCTATAACCGGGGAGGACGACGGTTTCGTCCGGAATCAGGAAGCCATCGGGAACAAGATTATTAGCTTTTTGCAGGTCAATAAGAGGCAAGGCGTAATTAGAGGCCACGTTATTCAGGGTTTCGCCTTTCTCCGCCAGATGGAAGTTAAGCGGCGGCGGTATCAATAACAGTTGGCCGGTCTTGATGATGTAATCCGGTGCGGTTAAGTTATTAAGCTTGATGATATCTTCCATTTTATGCTTGAACAAGCGGGAGATTTTAAAAACGGAATCGCCGGCCTGTACCCGGTAGTAATATTCCTGCTGGGGAAAGGCAATACTTGTGCCCAGCGCCAGGTAGGTTTCCGGCCCGACGATACCATCGATGGCAATGCCGGCTGCAGTTTGAAAATCTTTGACTGCAGTGGAGGTGGCCGCTTGAAAATAGCCGTTTATTTCCCGGCGGTAATATTTTAATTGGTAAAGGTAATACTGCAGCCAGTAAACATCCAGTCCCCGGTCGTTTAGCCGCAACGTTCTTCCCCCCAGGGGGGCGTGGATAAATATTTTGTTGTAAGTGTCGGGGCCGGCAACGCCATCGGCGACCAGATCGGGAAAATCGGACTGAAACAGCTGCACGGCACCTTCGGTAAATAGACCAAAACGGCCGTCGGCGCGGCGATTGAGATACGGTTTTTTGTAGGCGGCCAGGCGGTTCTGCAGAACGGTTACATCTTTGCCAAGGGCGCCACTTTTTAAAATCCGCGATGAAAAGACGGCTTCGCCAGTCGCATACTTGCCGGTTCTGTGCCCCAGACGCAGGAATGTCTCCGGCCCCACGATTCCGTCTCTTACCAGGCCAAAATAATTCTGAAAGTTCCTGACCGCGGCACGGGTGAGAGGGCCGAATATACCGTCTTCCACCAGCTTGCCCGGTACCATATTATCGGGCAACATGTTCAGCAGGAACTGGAGAATTTGCACATCCGTACCCTGCAGCTGCGGAGTTGTCAAGCGCAAGTTACGGCTTCCGAAATAATAGTAAACCAGCTCATCCATTTTCATATCTCCTTCTTTTAGAAATCAATACAATGTATGAAGAGCAGGTATGATTTATAACAATGCATTCTCCGCCCTCCGGAGGGTTCTTCATTTACAAATGGTAGGTCAGCCGCGACTGAGTGATTTTTGGGGACTGTCCCCGAAAATCACTCAACATTTCAAAAGAGAAATTAGAATCAAATTTAAGTAAAAGTAAATCCGAAAAAGCCGATATAAATATAGATTTGATTCCACTGCAAAAAGTCAATTATGAATAGATACTGAACAAAAAGGAGGAATATCATGTTTTTTACAAATTATATCGGGAGAGGGAAAAAGACCATGTGGTATCAGTCTATTTTCAGCAAGCTGCTTCTCAGCCTGGCGGTGGCTTTGTTGACGATAAGCCTGCTGCCTTTCGTTAGCCAGGCAGCTACGTTTGAACTGGGAGGTAATCTGGGCTTAAGCTCAAGCGCCGACCCCATAACAGAAACAGACATTCGTGCAGGTGAGGATCCTGACAAGAAAGCTCTCACCATCACCCTTACTCTTAAAGGCACTAATACTTGGGCCGACGATGTGGAAAGCACCGCAAAACTAAGAACATTGATTGATGGTTTGGTGGCCCCATTTGATGATAATGGACTCCAGTGGGATAAAGTGAAAGCAGCATTAAAAATAAAAGCAGAACCGACCTCCAAAGCTAACTTTTTTAAATATGATAAAGATAATAATAGTATCGAAATTATCTTGCCCGAAGTAAAAAAATACGATATATCAGCCGACCAGATTATCGGTGTAAGCATTGCGCCGTCATTACTGAACGATTCTTCTGATCCGGTAACCAATACGCTGGATTTCACGATCACAGCTGATAGTCAGGCAGTTTTAATCAGCAACATTAATTCTGCTTCGGACATAGTTAATGGAGGAAAAATCATCAGCATATCCCTGACCAATAATACCTGGAATGCAGATATAATTAATATTAATGATAAAAGGAATGCTTTTTTCGAAAGTCTCAGTGCTTCTAATGAAACAGCTGAATGGAACAAGGTGATAAGAGCCTTAAAGGCTTTTCCCGATCCAGCGAATATATTAGAGATATTAGATGACAAAAGCACGCTTACTATTACCCTGCCGCCAGTGGATAATTACCGAATTTTAGAGCCACAGAGCATAAAAGCAAATTTTGAAAACTGGAATAAAAAACTCTTTATAACTAATGACCTGGCAACTTCACAGCGCCCTTTATCTTTTACCATCGCCCCTTCGTTTACGACTGCTACCTTGGGGGGAACGATAATTAATAGCCCAACAGAAAGCAATATCGCTATTGATGGAGGGCAAACTATCATTATTACTCTACCCAATAATACCTGGCAGGCAGATATTGCAACCAGCCCGGCCAAGATTAGGACGCTTGTCGATGGTTTTACTGCAGCTTCTGATACCGACAGCTGGAGTCAGGTAAAATCCGCAATAGATTCCAATGCGATAAGACTTGATGCCGCTAAGAAAAAATTAACGATAACCCTCCCACCAGTTGCAAAATATGACATAGTGGCCGATCAGACCATAACCGTGAACATAAATGCTACGTTGCTGGAATACAATCATCCGGTGACCTTAACCCCCAACACTTTTACAATTAAAGCTGACGGTGCGGCGACGGTGACCGGCACGGTAGCCCCGTTGCTGACGGAAGCGGATATGATAACCGGCGGGAAAACCATCATTATTACCCTGACCAATCATAAGTGGATCCCCGATGTTATAAGTAAGGCAGACAATCGAAATGCATTAATGGATAGTTTTACGGTTTCGAGCGGTAGCGAATCAGATAAAACTAAGTGGAGCAACGCGTTGGATGTGATTAAAGCCTCCGCCACTTTCGTTCGGATTAGTGATATTACCGTATCTATCACCTTGCCGCGGAGCAACGGCTTTAATATTGAGAAGGAAATGGAAGTGCAATTAACTGTTCCGGGTTCTTTAATCGACGTTACACCGCCGATTGCGGCACTTGACCCGGTTTATGCGTTTAAAGTTTTGCCGGTAAGCGATCAATCTGCCAAATTATCCGGCACAGCCGTCAGTGGCATCACTGAAAATGATATCGTTGCCGGGGGGAAAACGATCATCATAACCCTCAGTAACGATATTTGGGCACCCGAGGTTGCAACTGACCCCGGCCTACGCAATGCTTTGCTCGACGGGCTTACTGCTGCTGGTAGCAAATGGGCTAACGCGCTGGGCTATTTCAAAAACAGCCCTTCTACCAAAATTGTGCGCGACAGCGATACGGTTGTAACCATCACCCTGCCCGCTTATGAAGGATTTTCTATAGATAATGATTTGAGCATCACTTTGAATATACCGAAATCAGTCCTGACTAGCGCGTCAACAGAGATTACGACCACATCTTTCACTATCTCTGCCATCACCGCGGTTTTATCCGGAACTGCCATTACTGCACCGCCAGACAGCAAAAGTATTATCGCCGGTGGCAAGACGATTATAATTACTTTGAAAAATGCCACTTGGGCAACTGATGTCGTCAACCGTTACAGTGTATTGCTCGATAAATTTACAACCAATGACACCGTCGAGTGGAAAAAGATAAAAAACAAAATTACTGCGGCAGGCGTTGTCCGTACCAGCAATACAGTGGTTACAATTAAACTGCCGCCGGTTCCTGATTATACTGGTGATAATTATGATATTCACTGGATCAGTGTGATCGTACCCCAAGCCCTGATTGCAGGAGGAAAGAAGGATGTGACTGCTACGCCGGATCTGGAAATCGGTTCGAAGGCTTCGGCCCGCTTAAGCGGAAACAAGCTTAATAAATCAGATGTGGTTTCCGGTGGGGATACCATAACGATCAGACTTGATGGCTGCACCTGGGCAGAGGATGTGGTATCAAATGCCAGCAAATTAAAAGCCCTGTTAAAAGGTTTTACCGCCGATTCTGATGCCGCCAGCTGGAACCTGGTGATGACCGCTTTGCAGGCCAAGCCGGAAAATGTAAAGCTAGATAGCGAAACGAAAATAACCATCGAGCTGCCGCCGGTACCCAACTACGACCCGGTAAACGAACAGACGGTAAGCCTGACTATTCCGAAAAACTTACTGGTTTCGGCTAACGACAATATCGTTGCGACAAATCAAATTGTAATAAGTTTACCCTCACATTACTACCAGGGAACATTGCAATACTTGCTTGATTACAACATTCTGACCCATTATGTTAACACAAAGCCATTGCAGGATATTTTCCTGGCGGTACCGGTAAAATACATTACTTCGGTTGTGGTAGGTCAGACCATACTTGATAATACGGTGATAACTTCCATGGACATTTATACGGATTCCAGCGTTAATAAAGTGACGGTGACCGTAAATGGGACAACTTACACTACCAGAGACTGGGTAACCGATGGAAAGGGAAACAAGTTTAACATTGGTTTTGCCTATAACAATTATTCCACTGCTGCAGGCGGTTCAGCAGCACCTGAGATTGATGCCATTATCAGCGTGTCAGATCGCAATATCCGCCTGCAAAATGATGTAACCGTAAAGATTAGCGGTTCCAAAACCTATAATATAGCACCATCCGCCGATTTGAAAGGCACCTACAGTCTCTACAAACTGGTAAACGACAGCAAATTATTTACGTCAATACTGGATTACTATATACCTGCAGACATAAGAGTGCAGACCCTAACCCCATAAAAAAGATCGGAAGTGAAAACCATGAAAAGAAGCTTTATTTCCCTGCTGATAATTTGTTTGCTCATGGCCGGAGCAGTTCCGGCCGGGGCGGCCTCAATACCCGCCGGATTTGACTCCTGGCCGCTGCAGGGTACGACCGATGCCAAAAAGGTATGGACGATTAAATTCAGTCTGCCGCTGGATTCGAATTCAGTCAACCGCAGCAATATTTATGTTACTGATGACAGCAATCGCTCGGTCAGCACTTCGCTGGTGCGCTCGGCTGATGGAACCAGCGTCCAGGTGAAGCCTTCCAGCGCTTATACGGTTGGGAAAAAATACTGGCTGTTTATTAGCGGCGGACTTACTGCCGCTAACGGTAAAAATGCCCTTGCCCAGCCGATTGCTGCACCTTTTTTAGTTGCGGAAGAAAACAGTAAGATTATTCAGATATCCGCCAGCCATTCTCCCCTCTTGACCAGTTTCACGGTTCTTACTAGTGCGGATGTATTTTCGGTTAAAATCAATTCCAAAAACATGATCTATCAAGGAAACAATACTTATACCCTGGGGATGACCGGCCTTAAAACCGGCGGTACCGTTACCGTATACGCTTACGACAGCAAGGGCAAATGTCTCAAAAACCAAAAATACACCATAAAATAGAACAAATTTAAAGTGTGATTAGTTAAAAACACCCATGATAACAGCTAAAAAATTATTAATCTTGACTATGGCATGGGGGCATGGAAGGAATAATTATATATTTTTTAGGGATGCCTTGATTTTTTACAAATGGAAGCAAGAGTTGATTGCAAAGGAATTGAGGAGGAAGAGAATTTTGAAAAAAAACATACGACTGTCCCGGCTTATATTAATGGTTTTTATGCTAACCGCAGTTTTCACGGTGGGGCCGGCAACTACCTCATCGGCTGCTCTCAACGATATCCAGGGTCATTGGGCGGCAGCTGCTATTCAAAAGATGGTAGATCAGGGTGTGGTCACCGGCATGCCGGACGGCAGCTTCAAACCCGATAATAGTATCAGCAGAGCAGAGTTTGCTACTTTAGTGGTTAAAGCTTTTAGGCTGGAAAGCAAAAGCGGCAAAGTATTCAATGATACCAGTCATCATTGGGCCAAAGACTACATCGCCACCGCCAATGCCTATGGTATTCTAAACGGCTACAGCGATATTAAATTCGGTCCTGACGATCCTATTACCCGCGAGCAAATGGCCGTGATGATAGTAAAGGCTGACAAACTGCAGAGCAGCGGTACGGCTTTAAGTTTCAGCGACAGCAATAAAATATCCGCTTGGGCTAAAGATGCTGTGGCTACTGCCAGTGCCAACCAACTTATCAAGGGCTTCCCCGATGGAAGTTTCCAGCCGCAGGCCGGTGCCACCCGCGCCCAGGCAGTGGTAGTCATCAGCAATGCAGATTCCGCAGTTGCACCAATTGAAGATACCGATCTGAGAGTTATACAGATTAACTAATAAGTGATTTTCGGGGACAGTCCCCAAAAATCATTTGCACGGCAGTTCCCTGCAACTGCAGTTTACCGACAGGCTCTGGAGGGCCACCTCCGTGAACAGAGGAATTATACCGGCAAGTGGGTAATGCATTGGAATGTTTTCTGGCAAAACCTGCTGGTCGGAGTAGTGATTTTATCATGTTTTACCTTGTATATATTCCGGGGATATGGATGGTTGCTGGTAATTATGGCGGGCATGCTGCTGGGAGTTATGCTGTATGCAGTGTTGATGGCCCTAAATAAAGAAGCATAAGAGGTGTCAACAACCCCGTCCCATTCTGCTGTTGAGAAAGAATAGTAGTTCCAGTTTAGCATCCATACCCCTGAATCCTCATTTCTCAAAGAACATGCCAACCTGTTGTTGCATTTCTTCAGCGGTGAAAATCCCGGTGTAACCGTAACCGTGTAACCGCGCAGGATTATTCTTGTTAAGTTCTCAATTAATTAGCCGATATAAATAATATAATTATTTATTTTAAGGAATCATCCGTAAAATCTAAGCGAGACGGGGTGAGTGATATAATTACTTTGCCGATTTTGCTGTCTTTAGTGTTTTTTACGTCCTTTACGATCTATTTATTTATGGGGATCTACATCTATTTTCTTAACAGACATTCGGCAAAAAACATTCTGTTTGTTTTGGTATGTCTGGCATTGTGCGTGTGGACATTTTCCTTTTCAATTGCTAACTCAGCACTTGATTATGAAACTGCCTTGCTCTGGAAACGGGTGTCGGCGTTTGGTTGGGCAATGATGTTTGCTCTACTGGTGCATTTCGTTTTGCTTTTAACAGAAAATGAAGGAATACTGCGTAAAAAATGGGTTTATCTTTTACTTTATTTACCGGCCCTTGTGAACATAGGCATCTTTTCTCTCTTTAGCAATCTGGTACCAGGGATATATAATATGGCGAACACCTCCTTGGGATGGAATTATGTCCTATCAAATAGTTTTGGGAATTGGCATCTCGTAATTTATTGTATAGGTTTTTCCATTGGATGTATTGGGTTGATTGTAAATTGGGGTAAGAGGACGACAGATCAGAAGAATAAAAAGGTGGCCTATGGGCTGACCATTTCTATCGTGATCACGGTATTAATAGGGACGATCACGGACGTTGTCTCCAGTTTGTTGTTATCAACCCCTATGCCCCAACTTGCCCCCATAATTATTATCATACCAATCGCCGCAATGGCTTATTCCATCAAACATTATGATCTAATGAAACCTGTTTTAAAATCTCAGTCCAGTGTTGAAGGGGTAATCTTAAATGAAGTTAGTAAATTAAAGTTATACAACTCCTTATCAATTCTATATATTTTGGTAGCCCTATTCAGTTTTGTTTATGCTTACTTTATCAGAGGTAATTCATTGGGCTTGGTGGCGCTTTATAGTAGCGGATTCTTCTTTTGTGTCGTAACGATCCAATTTATTTACCACATAAAAATCGATATTGATCAAAAAGACATCATTTTGTTTTTACTTTTTTCCCTATCTATTCCCTATATTATTTTGAGTTTTATTGAATATGCAAGCATCACCGTATGGGCGGTTCCTATAATTTTTTTATTGACGACAATCCCTTTTAACAATCGTAGATTAATTATGATGTTGATCGTTGCAATTGTTCTCACCCTAAGCTGGATCTGGATTGCAGCACCCGTATTGGCAGTACAGGTCAGTGCCGGAGACCATTTGGGCAGGTTTTTTATAATTACCATTATCATCTTAATGTGCCTAAATATAAACCAAATGTTCATCAGCCGGCTTAAAGAAAATGAAGATAAAACGATGCTGCAGAAGTTGATTTCAGAGATCTCTGCGGACTTTGTTACTGTCAACCAATCCAACCTTGATAATAAAATAAGTAATATGTTGCAACTGAGCGGTACGTATTACCAACTGGATCGTGCTTGTCTCTTGCTTTTTTCAAAGGATCAGAAAACTATTAATCACATAAATGTATGGTGCAATGATGGAATTAACCCTTACCCCCGCAATCTTGGAGCGATTAATATTGACACCTTTCCCTGGTGGATGAATCAAATCTTAAACCGTACCGAGGTTCATATACCGAATATTGATATCCTTCCATTGGAAGCCAGTGAAGAAAAGAAACTGATGATACAAACCCAAGTACAGTCGCTGCTTTCCATTCCAGTTAGGACAAATAATGCAGTAGTAGGCTTCTTGGATTTTGAGGCGATTAAAAATACCAAAACCTGGCGGGATGATCATCGTCAAATACTGGAGGTTTTGGTGAATATATTGGCGGATGCGCTAACGAAAGTTGCTGCAGAAAAAGAAATTAACCACATGGCTTTTTATGATGCTTTGACAGGACTTCCGAATCGTCTGCTATTTAGGGATCGATTGGAGGAAGCTATCCATTTTGCAAGGCGAACAAACACCCTTATTGGCGTGTTTTTTATAGATTTAGATTCTTTTAAAGCCGTTAATGACTCCTTTAGTCATGAGGCGGGTGATGAACTGCTAAAACAAGTTGCCGGCAGACTCTCCGGTTGTGTACGCAAGCATGATACGGTTGCGCGTTTTGGCGGCGATGAATTTTTGATCATGCTTACCAACATAACGCGAGCAGAAGACATTTCCAAGATTGCTGAGAAAGTAATTAAGTCCTTTGAACAACCAATATTTATCAAGGAAACGGAGTTATCTGTCACTGCCAGTGCCGGCATAGCTATTTTCCCAATAGATGGCGAGGAATCTGGAGAGCTGATTAAAAATGCCGACATAGCGATGTACTCATCAAAAGCGCAAGGTAAAAACAAGTACACATTATTTTCGCCGGCCATGAAAGATGACGTTCTAAAAATCAATAAGCTGATAAACAGCCTGTACGGGGCTCAGGAAAGAAATGAATTGGTGTTATATTATCAACCTCAGGTGAGTATTGCAACTAAATTAATTACTGGAATTGAAGCTTTGATTCGATGGGAACACCCTGACAGCGGAATGATTTTGCCGGAAACCTTTATTCCTTTGGCGGAAAAAACCGGTCTAATCAATTCTATTGGCGAATGGGTGCTGATGACCGCCTGCCGTCAAAATAAGGCGTGGCAGGAATTGGGGATACCGCCTATTCGCATGGCGGTGAACCTGTCCATGCAACAGTTTCATAATCCTAACCTGATCAGTATTGTGAGCAGTGCGCTTAGCGAATCGGGTCTAAAACCGGAATATCTTGAATTGGAGATTACTGAAAGTGTCTTGGTCAAGGAGCCGGACCGTATTGCGGATACATTAAATGAACTGAAAAAGCTGGGCTTAACCATTGCCATCGATGACTTTGGCAACGAGTATTCTTCTTTGAGCCGATTAAAAATGCTGCCCATTGATCGATTAAAAATGGACATGCAGTTTATTCAAGGCATATCAACAAATTATAAGGATGACGCGATCGCAAAGATTATTATTCAACTCGGCCGCAGCTTAGATCTCAAAGTAATTGCCGAGGGGGTTGAAACCGAACAACAATTGGATTATTTAACAAACCAAATGTGTGATGAGGTGCAGGGATACTATTACTATAAACCAATGCCTGCAGCTGAAATCGAAGCAATCCTTTTAAAACAAATAGCTTTCGGCCAATCATCATCTCCGTAGTAAACTTTAATTAATTTATATTACGCCAATGCTAATGGTTAGGTTTATATTGTTGACATTACACTAAAAAGTGAGGCTGCAGTTCCCACTCTTCTTTTTATTTGCAAAAAAAATCACTCAAAAAAGGGTATTATTTTGACGTCCAATTGACGCCCCGTTTTCCGAGAAGGGGTGATAAATGGTAATAAATAACGTTAAAAACAACCCCTGCAGTAAATAAAAAATGACAATAAAAAAACCCTCCGTCGTCCGGAGGGTTCTTGCTTTTCAAATGGTGGGTCATCGGCGACTCGAACGCCGGACGCCCTGATTAAAAGTCAGGTGCTCTACCAACTGAGCTAATGACCCAAGTTATAAAATGGCTGGGGTGGCTGGATTCGAACCAACGAATGACGGAGTCAAAGTCCGTTGCCTTACCGCTTGGCTACACCCCAATATTAAGTGGGCAAGCACTTATCGCCGGTTGTCTTACCAAAATCCCAACGTTTTTGAGTATACTAGGATACCCATGCTGATGTCAAGAGGTAATTTGGGGTGGATGATGGGACTCGAACCCACGGCCCCCAGAGCCACAATCTGGTGCTCTAGCCAACTGAGCTACACCCACCTCGACTTTTGGCGCATTAATATGGCGTCCCCGGAGGGATTCGAACCCCCGACCCACGGCTTAGAAGGCCGTTGCTCTGTCCAGCTGAGCTACAGGGACAAAAAAATGGAGCGGGTGATGGGAATCGAACCCACGCGACCAGCTTGGAAGGCTGGGGCTCTACCATTGAGCTACACCCGCCGGCAAAAAACATTATACTTCTTTTCCGGGTTCATTTCAATCATAAAATCAACTTTTATGCCGATTCTCATCTCCAAGTATCATTTTTGGGCGCGCATCTTATATTATATGCCTGAAATGAAATTTTATACCAGCAAAACAATTTAATAACGGAGAACACCGAAAAACATAGGGGAAGTTCTTAAAATATCTCCGGTTTATTCTCGTTTGGTAACCTTAAAAGCCCAGAATACATAATATAAATTGAAAAACTGAAAGGAGGTTTAGACTTTGGCTTATATAAATTTCGGCAGCCGCATTTTGAAGCAGGGGCTGAGCGGTACGGATGTGGAGATCCTGCAGTGTCTGCTCAATCAGCTGCCCAGTTCGATGAGTTCGCCCATCAGCGGGGAATCAACTTTTGGCCCGAAGACAGAGGCGGCGGTGAAAAAATTTCAGACCTATTTCGGTCTGACCGTCGATGGAATAGTGGGTAAGGATACGTATCTGCTCCTCGGCCAGCAAACCGGTCCTTATCTTCCTTCCGGGGCATCGGTGTTTGGTTCACGCAATCTAAGAAAGGGTTCCAGCGGCAGGGATGTCTGGGTTTTGCAAAACCGTCTGGCCAGTACCAAGAAACAGTATGCGCTGGCTTTAGGTGGGCCGGCAGACTCGATTTTTGGCTCCAAAACCCAGGCGGCAGTGAAGCTGTTCCAGAAGGATATGGGCTTGACTCAAGACGGAATCGTCGGTCCGCTCACCTTTCAAAAGCTGTTCTGCAACACTCACATGGGCGGCAGGTATTTGCAGGCAAGCCGTGCTGAGCGCAACCGGGGTTTCGATGTCTATTTCCTGCAATCCCATCTGAAATCATTGGGTTATTACACCGCTGCGCTGGACGGGAAATTTGGTCCGGCGACTACTTCCGCCGTAAAAGCTCTGCAGAAGGCTCACGCGATTGCAGTTGATGGAGTGGTAGGGCCATCTACCTACTACTATTTGGCGCCCAGTTGATTGGATGATCATCATCCGGGGTTAATATTCTGTTGATATCGGTCTTAAAACCGGCCAGGGCCGCAATATGAGCAGCAAAATCAAACTCTTGCTGCCTCATGCTGCGGCCTTTTACTTTTTATTTTTCCAGCAGCCAGGATTGAAAACCTTGCTTTTTCAGCAGTTCACAGGCTGCGAATGCTTTTTCTCCCGGTACGGTTATTTTGATGCTGCCTTCATCTTCGTCTCTTACGTTTAACAGCTGCAGGATCTGGATATTGATATCGGCATGGCCCAGCAGCGTTCCGATTATGCCAATGACGCCGGGCTGATCGGGGATAATGGCGATCAGGTCACGGGCATCCTCCAGGCAGGGACGCAGGCTGGGTACGTTTTTCCTGGTTGTACAGGCCGTCTGCAGATAACGGTGCAGCATTTCGCCATCTTTGTATTGCAGCGCCAGCTGCACATCTATAAGGATCTGCAGCATGGACTCAAGCTCTTCTATAACGGCGTCCCGGTTCAACATCAGGATATCCTGCCACAGATCCGGGTCAGACGCGGCCGTACGGGTGCTGTCCCGCAGCCCGCCGCCGGCCAGGGCCAGAAATTCCGGCTTGGCTGCCAGATTATTAACCAGGGCAGCGGACATGAGATGGGGCAGGTGACTAACCCGGGCCACCGCCTGGTCATGTTCACGGGCATTCATGATCACCACCCGGGCGCCGATGGTTTTTAACAGTTCCGTCAGTTCCTGCAGGGGTTTTTCCGCTGTACCGGGCCGGGGGGTTAATATATAGGCGGCGTTTTGCAACAGAAATTTATCGGCGGCCTGCAGGCCGCTTTTCTCTGAACCGGCCATGGGATGTCCGCCAATGATATGGATGGCGGCGGGGATGTTCTCCTCCAGCAGCTGCATGACCCAGCTTTTGACGCTGCCCACATCGCTGATGATGGCGCCCGGTTTTATATGATCCTTAATCTGCTTTATGGTTTCCGCCATTGCCTGCAACGGGGTGGCCATGATCACCAGGTCGCATTCCGCCAGTAACTGATCATCCAGGGGCAGATCAAGGGCCCCCAGTTCGATGGCCCGGGTGACGATTTCACCATCAAGATCGCGGCCGGCCACGATGATTTCCGGGCAGCAGCTGCGCAGTGCCATACCCAGGGAGGCGCCGATGACGCCGAGCCCGATAATGCCTATTTTATGAATCATGAGCGCTCCCTGCTTTCATCCTCTGCTTCCGGCGCGGCCAGGCTTTCCAGCTGGCGGACTTTTTTGCTTAAACGGGCAAAGTCTGCCGGAATCAGGGATTGGGGTCCGTCGCTCCAAGCCTGGGACGGATTGGGGTGGACTTCAATCATTAATCCGTCCGCGCCGCAGGCTGCCGCAGCCAGGGACATGGGTTCCACCAGTTCGCGCTTGCCGGTACCGTGACTGGGGTCGACAATGACCGGCAAATGGGTGAGCTGCTTGAGCAGCGGAACGGCACTCAGATCCAATGTATTGCGGGTGTAGGTTTCAAAAGTACGGATGCCTCTTTCACACAATATTACGTTGGGATTGCCGCTGCCCAGTATATATTCGGCGGCCATCAGCCATTCTTCAATGGTAGCCGACATGCCACGTTTTAACAGGATCGGTTTGTTTACCTGGCCCAATTCCCGCAGGAGAAAGAAGTTCTGCATATTGCGGGCGCCCACCTGGATGATATCTACGTATTCGGCCACCATGGCAATGGATTTTTGATCCATGACTTCGGTAACCAGCGGCAGCCCGGTCAGTTCTCGAGCTTCGGCCATGATCTGCAATCCTTTTTCGCCCAGACCCTGGAAAGAGTAAGGGGAAGTGCGCGGCTTGAAAGCGCCTCCGCGCAGCATTTCCGCGCCGGCGTCCTTGACGGCCAGGGCGGCCTTCAGGAAGTTTTCACGTCCTTCGATGGCACAGGGGCCGGCGATGAGGGTAACATGGCCGTCCCCGATCGTTTGGCTGCCTACCTGGATGACGGTATTCTGATGTTTGAAATCCCGTGAAGCCAGTTTAAACGGCTGCATAATGGGGACCACTTTCTCCACTCCGGGCAGGGAAGCCAGGAGCTGCGGGTCGACCTTACCCGGCTCGCCGATGACGCCCATGATGGTGCGCTTGGCCCCCTGAGACAGATGTACGCTGTAACCCTCCGCCTCCAGGTGCTTTTGAACCTTATTGATTTGTTCCTGACTTACTCCTTTTTGCATTACCACTACCATACTGCCAACCTCCTCATTTTTCGGCCATAAAACAGAAAAACCATGAGCAAAGCGCATGGTTACACGTAGATCCGCAGACCTGTATGCCTTCCGTACTGCCTTACTGCCATTTTTACAAACAAACTACCAGTTCTCCATCCTACAATTAAAATATTAGCACAGGTTCAGCCCATATAACAAGAAATAAATTTGCGTCTGTATTTATCTTTTGTTGTTTTCGTATATAATAAGATATTAATTATTACCAGAATCATGCCAGGCGATTATTTGACTTATAACCCCAGATCTGGAGGTGTCGTGGATGGACCTGACTGTGAAAAAATATAAACCTTTTCAATCCGTTATCAACGTTCCCGGAGACAAATCCATATCCCACCGCAGTGTGATGATTGCTGCCATTGCCAATGGTGTCAGCACGATTGACAATTTCCTGCCCGGTGATGATTGTCTCAGCACAGTCAGATGCATGCGCCAGCTGGGGGTGGAAATAGAACAACTCTCTCCCGCCAGCCTGAAGGTACATGGGCGGGGCCTGCACGGGCTGCAGGAGGCGGGAGATTACCTAGATGTAGGTAATTCCGGTACGACGATCCGTTTTTTATCAGGGCTGCTGGCCGGACAGGAATTTTTCTCGGTTTTGACCGGCGATGCTTCCATAAGGCGTCGGCCTATGGGCCGGGTAGTGACTCCGCTGCGGCAGATGGGCGCGCAGATTTGGGGGCGGAACGGAGACCGTCTGGCGCCGCTGGCCATCCATGGCAGCCGTCTGCAGCCCATTCATTATGATAGTCCGGTGGCCAGCGCCCAGGTGAAATCAGCCGTCTTGCTGGCGGGGTTGTATGCTAAGGGTGAGACGTCGGTGACTGAACCGGCGCAGTCTCGGGATCATACGGAAAGAATGCTGGCCGGGTTTGGTGCGGATATCCGGACGGACGGCTTGACCGCTGTTATTCGGCCCGGAGAACTAAGCGCTCAGCAGGTGCTGGTGCCGGGGGATATTTCATCGGCGGCGTTTTTCCTGACGGCGGCCGCCATTATTCCGGGGGCAAACATCACGGTACGGAAACTGGGCTTGAATTCTACCCGCACCGGGATCATCGAGGTACTGGAGGCGATGGGGGCCATTATTGAGATAAACAACCGGCGCACGGTTTCCGGCGAGGAACTGGGGGATGTGACGGTGACCGGTCAAGGGCTGCAAGGCATCGAAATTGGCGGGGAACTGATCCCGCGCTTGATTGATGAAATCCCGGTGCTGGCCGTTGCCGCGGCCCTGGCGGAAGGGCAGACCATAATCCGGGATGCCCAGGAATTAAAAGTCAAGGAAAGCAACCGCCTGGAGGCTGTAACCTACGAACTGAAACGTTTTGGGGTGGATATAAATGAAACCGCAGACGGCCTTTTAATTAGGGGAGGCAGGAAACAATATACGGGTGCCGTATGCGAATCATATCATGATCATCGCATCGCCATGGCCTGCACCTTGATGGGCCTGGCTTCTGTAGGAGAGACAACGGTGCGCAGTGCGGAATGCATTAACATTTCTTTTCCGGGTTTTGCACAGCTGCTGGCCGATTTGGGAGGGGGAGAATGATGCTGAGATATTTAACCGCCGGGGAATCCCACGGACCGGCCCTGACTGCCATCATTGAGGGGATGCCAGCAGGACTGGATTTATCAGCTGACTATATCAACCGGCAGCTGGCCCGCCGCCAGCAGGGTTACGGACGGGGCGGAAGGATGAAGATCGAAACCGATCAGGCGGAGATCCTCTCCGGGGTGCGTGGCGGCAAAACTCTGGGCGGTCCCATCTGTCTGCAGATAAGAAATAAGGATTGGAGCAACTGGTCAGCCATCATGGCCAGCGGCGAGGCCGATCTGGCATCGCGGCGGGTAACGGTGCCCCGGCCTGGTCACGGTGATCTGGCCGGACATATCAAATATGGGCATGAAGATTTGCGAAATATCCTGGAACGCGCCAGCGCCCGGGAAACGGCAGCCCGGGTGGCAGTCTGTACTGTGGGCAGAAGACTTATTGAGCACTTTGGCATGGAAGTTTACAGCCATGTGATCCAGATCGGCAGTGTAAAAGCCCAACCGGCCGGTTTGCCGGAGATCATTGACCGCGCTGCGCAGTCAGAACTGTTCTGCGCCGACCCCGATGCCGAGGCACGCATGAAACAGGAAATTGATCAGGCCCGCGCCCTTGGTGATTCGCTGGGGGGCATTTTTGAGATCATCGTCTGTAATGTGCCGGTGGGTCTGGGCAGCCATGTCCACTGGGACCGCAAGCTGGACGGCAGACTGGCCGGTGCGCTGATGAGCATTCAGGCCATCAAGGGCGTTGAGATCGGGCTGGGTTTTGCCGCGGCAACCTTGCCGGGTTCCAAAGTTCATGATGAAATATTTGCCGGTGAATCAGGTTTTAAACGCGGCTCCAATAATGCCGGGGGGTTGGAAGCAGGCATGACCAACGGTCAGCAACTGGTACTGCGGGCGGCGATGAAGCCCATTGCTACCCTTTATAATCCTTTGCGCAGCGTCAGCCTGGAGAGCGGCGAGGCGGCCGAGGCCGCGGTGGAACGCTCCGATATCTGTGCCGTACCGGCCGCAGCCGTAGTCGGCGAAGCGGTGACGGCTTTTGAATTGGCATCCGCTTTTATGGAAAAATACGGCGGGGACAGCATCAGTGAAATCGAAAAACGTTTTCGGTAAGAAGGCGACGGACAAGGGGACGGTTCTCTTGTCAGCCTCGGTTGCCCCGGAATGATTCTATTAACAACGCAAGAAGGTGAAACATGAAAGCTGTACATGTTGATCTGGGAGAAAAGTCTTATAACATATATATCGGGGAAAAATGCCTGGCGGATTTGCCCCGGCTGCTGACTGGTGTCTCGCCCGACAGTGTGTCCCTACTGGTTTCCGACGAGCTGGTTTTCAGCCTGTATGGCGAAGAGGTTCTGGAGATTTTGCACTCGGCCGGGTTTAAAGTCGAAGCAGCCGTCATCAAAGGCGGCGAAGGCTGCAAAAACCTGACCACGCTGGACTGGCTCTATGAGCAAATGATTACCCGCGGGCTGGATCGTAGTTCCACGGTTTTTACCCTGGGCGGGGGAGTAGTGGGAGACCTGGCCGGATTTGCCGCGGCGAGTTTTATGCGCGGGATTGGCTTCATACAGATCCCCACGTCCCTGTTGGCCCAGGTGGACAGCAGCGTAGGGGGAAAAACCGGCGTAAACCTGCCGCTGGGAAAAAATCTGGTGGGGGCTTTTTACCAGCCGGGATTGGTGCTGGCCGATGTCAGCCTCTTGAACACCCTGGCAGAAAAAGAGTATAAAACCGGATTGGCGGAAGTGATCAAGTACGGCGTTATTTGGGATGGAACGTTTTTTGATTTTCTTGAAACAAATAGAGAACGGATCAAGGCCAGAGACCCGAAGTACCTGATTCATATGGTGCAGCGCTGCTGTGAAATCAAGGCGGAGATCGTCAGTCAGGATGAGAAAGAGAGCGGCCTGAGGGCTTTGCTGAATTTGGGCCACACCTTCGGCCATGCCTTTGAAGCCCTGACCGGATATAAGCAGTTTACCCACGGGGAAGCGGTGGCCATCGGTATGGTCTGTGTCGCCCGCCTGGCAGAAAAGCTGGGGACGATGACCGCTGCAGAAGCCGGACGGGTGGTTGATTTAATTCAAAACTACGGTTTGCCGGTTCATTACGGTAATCTGCCCGCCGATGATATCGTAGTACGGATGCGAATGGACAAAAAAAGCACCGCCGGCAAGATCAAAATGGTACTGCCCACCGGCATAGGCAGCAGTGAAGTCACTGCAGGAATCACGGAAGAACAGATAAAATCAGTATTGTCATAAAGGGAAGCATGGGAAGCATGGGGACGTTCTTTTTGCTTCCCTGTGAGGATTTTGCATAATTTTTTTTTTAATTATCATGCAGCTTTAAAATATCATCCTGGGCGTTTTCGAAGCGACGATGCCATATGGTATCTTGTGCCAAAAGCGATTGCAAGGCAAGCGCAGCACAGCCTTAGCATCGGCGGATCTTGTTGCGATATCTCCGTAAGGAGATTAAATATTGCCGGATAAACGGACGGTTTTTTTTCTTAAAAAATACTTGCAATTGTAACCTCACATGTTATAATCAATACTAATTTTAAATCTAACGACGATGAACGAGCAAAGTACGTTAACCCCAGCTTTTCAGGGAGAGGGTGTCATCGGCTGGAAGCACCCTTAAAGCATGATTAACTGAAGTTCTCTCGGGAGTTGCCAGCTGAAATCTCTTGGAGATGTGTAGGCCCGGCCGTAGTCTTCCCACGTTAACGGGAAGGAGGTATCGGAACAGATCGTTCCCGCACCTTTCATTGAGCGGATCTGCATTTATGCGGATCAACCAGGGTGGTAACGCGGCAAGCGCAAGCTTTTCGTCCCTAGAGGATGAAAGGCTTTTTTTGTTTTCCGCCAACAATCTGATTCCCGTACCTCGGGGTTGGTTACGGAATACCTGTAACTATCTCCACAGAGTGGGCTCATGCATATGAGCCAATCAGGGTGGTACCACGGATGCCCATAGCTTTCGTCCCTGCAGGGACAATAGCTATGGGCGATTTTTATTTTATAGAGGAGGCAATAAAGATGATACTGGTGATGAACATTGATTCAACCCTGGAGGAAATCAACCAGGTCAACGAGCGCCTGGAGACGATGGGTTTCCGCAATCAGGTCATTCAGGGGGTAAAGAAAATTGTCATTGGTGCGGTTGGAGATCCGCTGACCAGCAATGCCTTAAAAGAACTGACTCAAATGCCTGGTGTAGAGAAAATCGTCCCGATTATGAAACCATTCAAACTGGTCAGCCGCGAGGCCCAGAACGAAGGCTCGGTGATTGAGGTGGGCGGCATAAAGATCGGTGGTCAGGAACTGGCGGTGATTGCCGGCCCCTGTGCGGTGGAAAGCCGGGAGCAGATGATGGAATCGGCTCTGGCGGCCAAAAATGCCGGCGCCTGTATGATCCGGGGCGGTGCTTTCAAACCGCGTACGTCGCCTTATAGTTTCCAGGGAATGGAGGAAGAGGGACTTAAACTGCTGCGGGAAGCCTCTGAGGCAACCGGTTTGCCGGTGGTGACGGAAGTCATTGACGAGCAAACTCTGCAGATGGCGCTTGATTATGTTGACATGCTGCAGATCGGTGCCCGCAACATGCAGAATTTCCGCCTGCTCAAAGCCGTCGGCCAGATCGACAGGCCGGTCCTTTTGAAGCGCGGCATGTCGGCCACCATCGAAGAATGGCTGATGGCAGCAGAATATATCCTATCTGAAGGCAATCAGAAAGTGATCCTGTGCGAACGCGGCATCCGTACTTTCGAAACCTACACCCGTAATACCCTGGATCTGTGTGCGGTGCCGGTAGTGAAAAGATTGAGCCACCTGCCGGTTATCGTCGACCCCAGTCACGGTACCGGGGATCGTCAGTTGGTAGAACCCATGTCCCTGGCAGCGATTGCTGCCGGTGCCGATGGTTTGATCCTGGAGATGCATCCCAACCCGGCCAAAGCTGTATCCGACGGTGCCCAGTCCCTGACGCCACAGGGCCTGAATGATTTGATGGGCCAGCTGCAGACGCTGGCGCCGGTGATGAAACGGATTATACCCTGAGGAGGTGGAGGTTGAGATGACGGAAAAGATCGCTTATCTGGGCCCGAGGGGAACCTTCTGCGAGCAAGCAGCCCAGCAATACCGGGGCCAGAACGATTGGCAGCTGCTGCCGCTGCCCTCCATCCGGCAAGTGTTTGAGGCGGTGATGACAGGAGAAGCCGCGCGGGGCATCGTGCCCATCGAAAATTCCTATGAAGGGGCCGTCAACCAGACCCTGGATCTTTTGACCGGCGACCATGATCTGCAAATTGCCGGTGAAATTATCATCCCGGTGCGGCAGAATCTGCTGATTCATCCCCGGGCTACGGGAGAGAAGATCGACTGTATCTGGTCCCATGGTCAGGCCCTGGCCCAATGTCAGGAGTATCTGCACCGGAATTATCCCGAAGTACCCGTGCGGGAGGTGCACAGTACTGCTGAGGCCGCCCGGATGGTGGCGACCTCCGGCGAGACCTGGGCAGCCATTGCCACGCAGGCAGCGGCCGAAAACTACGGACTGAAGGTGCTGGCCGCAGATATTCAGGACCAGTTAAACAACTCCACCCGCTTTGTGGTGTTAAGCCGGAAAGAGGCTGACTGCCAGAGTGGCGGCAAAACCTCCCTGTTAATTTATGTGGTGGATCGTCCCGGCGCCCTGTATGAAGTGCTGCGGGAATTCTATATCCGGGGAATCAATCTGTGCAAGATCGAATCCCGTCCCGCCCGCACCCGCATCGGGGAATATCTGTTTTTCATCGACATTGAAGGAAATCGTCAGGAAGAGCACATCAGCGAGGTGTTGACCGCTTTGACAAATGTAACAGCAACGGTGAGGGTGCTGGGCTCCTACCCGACTTAGGAAGCAGGGGGACGGTCTTTTTGCTTCCTTTCCTGCCCCCATTTAAGGAAGCAAAAGAACCGTCCCCCTGCTTCCTGCTTTCCTTATTGGCAATTCAATAATATAATAAAAATTACAGATATTGGAGTCA
>Ga0123326_1001090_pt1 | contig 24772 bp, 18 predicted proteins | sample BioC13SIPDNA_FD_89739 | JGI IMG/M metagenome (GOLD analysis project Ga0123326, IMG submission 89739) | Anaerobic biogas reactor microbial communites from Washington, USA - Biogas_R1_A C13 SIP DNA | ecosystem: Engineered > Bioreactor > Anaerobic > Unclassified | place: Washington, USA | collected...
GTCTCGAGGAGATGTTCATGAAGGGAGCCTCGGCCCAGAGAGTCGTCGAGGGGGTATTCCTCATCTTCCGGAACCTCTGGGTCCTGAAAAAGTGGGGCAGGGAAGCCCTTGCGTCCCTTTCGCTCTCGGAAAACGAGACAGGTTTCCTCGCTGCCGAGGAACCGCGGTGGAGCACCGGTGAACTGTCAGGCATGATGGCCTACTGTTCCCGCATTATCCCCCAGGTCCGCATGGGACTCCGTTCCGATGTCCTTTCCGGTCTCCTCTCCGCGAAGGCTGTTGAGCTTCTTGCAGGCGGGGTCTCCTCATCCGCAGCGGCTCCTGCAGTTTCGCAACCTCGTCCCGGACGGCCCACAGAGGAAGAGGAAGAGCGGAAACCCCGGGAAAAGAAGCCTGCGGAGAAACGGCGCTTTCTTCCCCCTGCCGATGCCGCTTCCGGGCCGGCGGCTCCGGCTCCCGTTTCCGCCGCGGATTCGGTTCCTGAGAACACCGGCGGGGTACCTCCGGAAGAAATGCCCCTCGCCCCTGAAAACTGGCCCGGCTTCGAAAAACTTCTCTTCCGGAAAGACCTTCTTTTGTACTGCGCACTTGCCGGCACTGAAATTGAAATAGAAGACCGCAGGATAACCGTCTCCTTCCCAGGAAACGAGCCGTACTGCTTTGAAGTCCTCTCCACCGAACGAAACGCCTACTCCCTCCTGACGAGGGCGGAGGAGTACTTCGGAAAGGACGTGTCCGTCGTCCTCCGCAGCGGAGAAGAACTCCGCCCCTGTTCGGCCGGCGGATGCGGTACGGAAACGGATGAAGAGCAGTGGCAGACGGAAAAACCCAATATTCCCCTGTTCCGGGTTCCCGAAGAGCACAACGGGGAAGAATCGCCGCCTCCGGCCGGTGAAGGCGGAACGGCGCCCCAGAGGGCTCCTGAAATCCGCCCGGCTGCTTCCCCGGAAGAAGACGGGGAAGATGGCGCCATCCCCTTCCGGGGGCTTGTGGAAGAAGTCCTGAAATGGGGCGGCGGGGAAGTCGTCCTGGTGAAGCGTGAACAGCACGAGGAGGAAATTCCTCCCGAAGACCTCGCTCCGGGGGAACAATAACGCCCGGAATCAGATACTCACAGCGGTCACAGAATAGAACCCAAGGAGTTTCGATAATGGCCCGACAATTCGTCCATCTTCATGTCCATACAGAATACAGCCTTCTCGACGGCGCCATACGGTGCGGTGAACTTGCGGCACGTGCCGTGGAATATGGAATGCCAGCCGTGGCAATGACTGATCATGGCGCCATGTACGGCGCCGTGGAGTTTTACGATAAATGCACATCCGCGGGAGTGAAGCCTATCATCGGCTGCGAGGCCTACGTAGACCCCGAAGGGTACACGTCCAGGGACAAGAGGAACAGAAACCACCACCTTCTTCTTCTCGCCGAGAACGATGAGGGATACCACAACCTTGTGAAGCTCACCTCCATCGCCAACACAGACGGGTTCTACGGCAAGCCGAGGATCGACCACACCCTCCTGGCAAAGTACAAGTCCGGGCTTATTGCCTCGTCAGCCTGCCTTGCGGGGGAGATCCCCACGCTCATACTCCAGGGAAGGGAAAAAGAGGCCCTCGAACGGGCTGTCCTCTACCGGGACATCATGGGCAGGGAAAACTTCTTCCTCGAGGTGATGTACAACGCGATCCCTGAACAGGCGGTGGTGAACAGGGCCATAGTAAAAATGGCCAGGGAGCATGACTTCCCCCTTATCGCAACCAACGACGCCCATTACCTTTCCAGGGAAGATTACGAATGGCATGAGATCCTGCTCTGCGTCCAGACGAGAAGCAGCCTGGAGGACGAAAACCGCATGTCCTTCTCATCCAACGATTTCTACCTCCGGTCTCCGGAGGAAATGGAAGCTCTCTTCGGGGCCGAGCTCCCCGACGCTCTTGACAACACGGTGGCCATAGCCGAAAGGTGCAGCGTGCGCCTTCCCCTCGGCGACAGGGATTACAAGCTCCCCAACCTGCAGCTTCCCGAGGGTGAGACCCTCGAGAGCAACCTCGAGAAAGACGCCAGGCAGGGGCTGAACGAGCGGCTCGGCGGGGCCGTTTCCGGGCAATATGCCCAACGCCTCGAGTACGAACTCGGCGTCATCAATTCCATGGGCTTTGCCGGATATTTCCTCATCGTGGCGGGCATCATAAAGGCTGCGAAGAAGCGGGGCATACCCGTCGGGCCCGGAAGGGGATCGGCCGCTGGGTCCGTTGTGGCATGGAGCCTGAGGATCACCGAACTGGACCCCATCCGGTACAACCTCCTCTTCGAGCGGTTTCTCAACCCCGAACGGATAAGCATGCCCGATATCGATACGGACGTATCCGACAAGGGTCGGGATGACCTTCTTCACTATATTTCCGAGCATTACGGCTCCGACAGGGTATCCCAGATCGTCACATTCGGAAGGATGAAAAGCCGGGCCGCCGTCACCGACGTGGGACGAGTTCTCGGCATGCCTGTCCGGGACGTGATAGCCATAACCCGCCAGATCCCCTTCGGGGTCAATTCCATAGCAGACGCCCTGGAACAGTCCCCAGACCTGGCCGCAATGAAAAAAGCCGATAAAATGACTGAACGGGTTCTCGATATGGCCGCGAAAATCGAGGGACTGGCACGGCACTGCTCCCAGCACGCCGCAGGTGTGGTCATCACGCCCATGCCCGTTACAGACATCGTCCCGGTCCGGAGGATCGGCGACGGTCAGATCGTCACCCAGTACCCCATGGAGCCCATAGAAAAGCTCGGGCTCGTGAAAATGGACTTTCTCGGTCTCCGCACCCTCTCCGTAATCGAGGAGGCACTGAAGAACATCGGCCTCGGGGGAAAAGAAATACCGGACATGGAGAAAATCCCCCTGGACGACCCCAAAACCTACGAGATCCTTCAGAAGGCCGACACCCTCGGGATCTTCCAGCTCGAATCGTCGGGAATGCGGCAGCTTCTCAAAAAACTTCGGGTCGACTGCTTCGAGGACGTGATCGCCGTCCTTGCCATGTACCGCCCGGGCCCCCTGGGCAGCGGAATGGTGGACCAGTACATTCAGTGCAAGCACGGCAGGGCGAAGGTGGAATACCTTCACCCGCTCCTGGAGGAAGTTCTGCGCGAAACATACGGAGTCGTGCTCTACCAGGAGCAGGTCATGCAGTGCGCCGCCATCCTCGCGGGATACTCCCTCGGTGAGGCCGACCTGCTCAGGCGCGCTATGGGAAAGAAGAAGGCGGACGTGATGGAGCAGCAACGGGCGAAGTTCGTCTCCGGGGCAAAGGAGCGCGGCATCGACGGAAAGAAGGCCGAGGAGATCTTCGACATCATCCAGGAGTTTGCGGGGTACGGCTTCAACAAGTCACACAGCGCCGCCTACGCCCTCATCACCTACCAGACCGCCTGGCTCAAGGCCAATTTCAGGCCCGAGTTCATGGCTGCCTACCTCTCGAGCCAGATAGGCGCCAAAAAAGAAGTCCTCGCCGAATACGTGCGTGAGGTCAGGACATCGGGGATCAAGGTTCTTCCCCCGGAAGTGAACACCTCCATGGCGAACTTCACGCCCATCGGGGACGTGGTCCGATTCGGGTTCGGCGCCGTGTCGAAGTCGGGGCATACCGCCGTTGAGGCTATCCTTGCCGCAAGGGACAGCGGAGGTCCTTTCTCCTCCCTCTGGGATTTCCTCTGCCGTGTTGACCTGCGGGTGGTCAACAAGTCTGTTGTGGAAAACCTCATACGGGCCGGAGCCTTCGACAGTATATGCAGCAACAGGCGTCAACTTCTCGAAGGGCTGCCCGACCTCGTCTCGGCGGCCTCCAAAAAATGCACCGACGGCAATCAATGTTCCCTGTTCGAACTGCTCCCCGAACAGGAGGACGATACCGGGCCGGACCTTCCGGATGTCGGGGATTTTTCCCTCTACGAACGGCTTGAACTCGAGAAGGAGGCCACCGGTATCTACATATCCGGCCATCCCTTCGAGCAGCACGAGGAAAAGGTCAGGTCCCTCAGCAACTGCAGGATCTGCGACCTTAAAAAATGGAGGAGCAGACGCATCCCCCCCTTCGTGGGCGGAATGATCCTCTCCGTGAAGGAAAAAATGACGAAAAACGGCGACCCCATGGGACTGATAGAAATCGAGGACGGAGAGGCCAGGGTCGAGGCCGTCTGTTTCCCCAGGACATGGGCTTCTCTCAGGGGCAGGCTTTCCCCGGGACAGATATGCTTCGTCCAGGGGTTTCCGGAGGAGCGCGGCGAAGTCAGCCTCATAGCAAAATCAGTCCTCTCCCTCGGAGAGATGGAGGAAAGGGGAACTCCTCCATATGTACGCGTATCCGTCTTCGCCCACTGCCTGAAGGAGGTCAGGATGAAGGAATTCTTCAGGGCACTGAAGGCATTCCCGGGGAAATCTCCGGTTCTCTTCGAGCTGAAGAATGATGCAGATTCAGTGGTCATGCTTCTCCAGGATATAAAAATAGATCCGGGGGCTCCTGTCGGCAGTGCGCTCGCCGAAGTTCTGCCGGGCGAAATGTTCCAGATAGGGTAGAATCTGTGGCAGGGCAAATGAGGGCCTTCCCGGAAAAGCGGGGGAGAAAGGGGAGCAGAAAATGACGAAAGTAAAAATAGTCTGCACAATAGGGCCGGCATGTTCGAAATACGAGACTCTGGTCGAGATGGCCAAGGCAGGCATGAACGTCGCACGATTCAACTTCAGCCACGGGGCTTATGAAGGTCACCTGGAAATGCTGAAACTCATACGGCGGGTTGAAAAGGACCTGAAGGTCCCCATAGCCTGCCTCCTCGACACCAAGGGCCCGGAGATCAGGACAGGCCGGGTGGAGGGAGGTACCGTCAGCCTTGAACAGGGCTCCATTCTCACCCTGACAACCGTCCCCCTGACCGGGACTGCATCCCGGGTCTTCGTCAACTACGAGGCCCTTCCCCGCGAAGTCGTCCCCGGCCAGGAGATTTTCATTGACGACGGAACGCTCCACCTCAGGGTGGAGGAAGTCTCGGGAACCGACGTGGTCTGCAGGGTCATCGTCGGGGGACTCCTCAGCGACACCAAGGGCGTCAACATCCCGGGGGCCGAGATCTCCCTCCCCGCCCTTTCGGAAAAGGACATTGAAGACATACGGTGGGGAATCGACAACCAGATGGAGTACATCGCCGTCTCCTTCGTGAAAAACAGGGGAGACATCATGGATGTCCGGAGGATAATGGAGCAGTCCGGAGGCTCCATGAAGGTCATCGCAAAGATAGAGACACGGCATGCAGTCCGGAACATCGAGGAGATCACCGACGTTGTGGACGGCGTCATGATCGCCAGGGGCGACCTGGGAGTGGAGATTCCCACCGAGGACGTTCCCCTTCAGCAGAAGCGGATCATCGACATCTGCAGGGTCAAGGGCAAGGCGGTCATCGTGGCTACGCAGATGCTCGATTCCATGATACGCAACCCCCGTCCCACGAGGGCCGAGGCCAGCGACGTGGCGAACGCTGTCCTTGATGGTGCCGATGCCGTCATGCTCTCGGGCGAGACCGCCAAGGGCGCATATCCTCTCCGGTCCGTCCAGACAATGAAGCAGATCGTCTCAAGGGCAGAATCGGAGATAGAGCTTTGGGAACGTCCCCTTCACAGCATTTCGCGCACCATGGGAGTGCCCGATGCGGTGAGCAGCGCCTCCGTCCTCGTGGCACGGCAGATGAAGGCGGCAGCCATCATCTCCATGACCCAGAGCGGCAGCACCGCGCAGATGGTGAGCAAACACAGGCCACCCTGTCCCATCCTCGGCGCAACCCCCTCGGTCAGGACGTGGAGGGAACTTGCCCTGTACTGGGGAGTCGTTCCCCTCATGAAGGAAGAGATGAAGGACCAGAACACCGCCGTTGATTCCGCCATCGCCTCATGCATCTCGGCCGGGCAGATCCGGGAAGGGGACCTTGTAGTGGTGACGGCGGGTGTTCCCCTCGGTGCGGCCGGGACCACGAACATGCTTCAGGTGCATATCGCCGGGAACATTCTCCTCAAGGGCCTTTCCCTTCTGAAGCGCGAGGCCAGGGGCACCGTGTGCACGGCGAGAAGCGCGGCGGAAGCCCTCGAGAAAATGACCAGCGGGGCAGTTCTGGTGGTGGGTTCCACCGACCGTGAATATATCCCCGCCATGAAGAGGGCATCGGCCATAGTGGCCGAAGAGGGAGGGCTCACTTCCCATGCTGCCATCGTATCCCTTGAGCTGGGCATTCCATGCGTGGTGAACGCCGAAAAAGCCCTCTCGCTGCTCAGCGACGGAATGGTTGTCACCATCGACGGATACAGGGGCCTGATCTATCACGGACGGGTCAAGCTCACAGTATGACGGGCGCAGGGAAAACCATGACCGGGGCGGACTCCGCCCTTCGGGAAAAATTCGGAACAGGGTTTCTGCCCTCATGGGAGGGGCTTGAAACTTCCGGCAAAGGAAAAAGTGCGGTACTTGTCCCGTTTTTTCCGGCTGGAAGCGGTCTCAGGCTCCTGTTTCTCAGGAGGTCCCCTGATCTCAGGCATCACGCCGGGGAAGTCTGCTTCCCCGGCGGCATGCGTGAGCCGGGAGACGTTTCCCCGCTTGATACTGCCCTCAGGGAGACAGAGGAGGAAACGGCGATCCGGGCTCAACTGGTGGAGCCCCTTTCCGTTCTTCCCGTGGAATACGCAGTGGTCAGCGGCGTAGCCGTCGTTCCTGTAGCCGGAATTGTCAGGGGTATCGATCCGGACAGCGATCTTGTCCTTTCCTCCGGGGAAATTGAAGGTTCGGTCACTATCGCCATCGAGGACCTTTCATCAGATCCGGTGATGCAGACGGTGGTCATAGACGGAAAGAAACACTGTTACCCCGAATACTTCCTCCCGAACGGGTGGAGGATCTGGGGCGTAACGGGCCGGATCCTGTTCCGTGTGCTCCAAGCCTGGAAAGGCGGGAATCCCTGATGGCCAGGATCGGCGCCCACGTCTCCATATCCGGGGGAGTGGAGCAGGCCTTCAGCCGCGGAGAGGACCTGTCCTGCGAAGCGATACAGATTTTTACGAAAAACCAGCTCCAGTGGAGAAGCGCACCCATCTCCCTGACCAGGGCCGAGAGGTTCCTCCGGGCCTGGAGCGAAAGCTCCGTAACAGACGTGGTCGTCCACGCATCCTATCTCATCAATCTCGCGGCGACCGACGCCACGGGGGAGAAAAGCCTTGTTGCCCTCGAAGACGAGATCGAGAGGTGTGACATCCTCGGAATTGACGACCTCGTGCTTCACCCGGGTTCGTCAAGGGGAAATCCTGTCGATGATGCTCTCAGGCTTGTCGCGGCAAGGCTCGGCACCGTGCTTGACAGGACCGGCCATAAACGGGTCAACATCCTGCTCGAAACCATGTCAGGCCAGGGAAACCACCTCGGTGCGGATTTCCGGGATTTCACGCGCATCTTCGAACTGCTCGACTGGCATCCCCGGCTTGGGCTCTGCCTCGATACATGCCACATGTTCTCGGCGGGATTCGATATGCGGACGGAGCCTGCCTACGGTCGGCTTATGGGGCAGATAGACCAGGCAGTGGGGCTGGACAGGGTCCGCTGCTGGCATTTCAACGACAGCTCCCATCCCATGGGACGCCGCCTTGACCGCCATGCCCACATAGGGGAAGGAGAGCTCGGGTACGCCCCCTTTTCCTTTGTGCTCAACGACCCCCTGTGGGAGGAGGTTCCCTGCATACTGGAAACCCCCCAGGGAGGTTCCGGATACGCCGGGGACATGTCGCTGCTCCGGAAAATGAGAGGAGGATAACATGACTGTTCAGGCCCCCCGGCTTGTTGTCGATATAAAGGCGGTGGAGGAGAACACCGCCAGGGCAGTTCAAAAATGCGCACTGGCCGGAATTACAGTTTCAGGCGTCACGAAGGGCATGTGCGCTCTTCCCGAAATCGCGTCCGCACTGGTATCAGGGGGATGCGCGGAACTCGCCGACAGCCGCATGAAAAACATAACCGCGCTGAGAAGAATGGGCACCGGCCTTCCCCTCCTTCTGCTCCGCATCCCCATGCTCAGCGAACTCCCTCTCGTGGCGGCGGAAGCTGATTGTACCCTTGTAAGCGAACCAGAGGCGGTACGCGCCCTCCAGCGGGAATGCGCCTTTCTCGGCAAGACCCGTGAGGTCATAGTCATGATAGACCTCGGCGACCTCAGGGAAGGGATCTGGATGGGGCAGACGGAAGAAATGGCCTCCGCCCTTGCACTGTCTCCCCGCATACGGTGCCGCGGGGTAGGGGTAAATTTCGGCTGCTACGGGGGTACCCTGCCTACCGCCTCCAAGCTTGAGCAGCTCATCTCCATCGGAACGGAACTTGAAAGGGAACTGGGATATCCCCTCGAAACCTTTTCCGGGGGAGCGACCTCCTCGCTGCTCCTGCTCGAGCAGAATGCCGTCCCGAAGAGGATCAACAACCTCAGGATCGGCGAAGCCATACTGCTCGGAAGCGATGCCACGTCCATGCGGGCGATACCGTGGCTCCGAAGGGATACCATGCGCCTCGAGGCTGAAATCGTCGAACTGAAGAGGAAACCGTCGGTTCCCGTGGGCCCTACCGGCGCGGATGCCTTCGGGAACATTCCCGAGTTCCGGGACAGGGGCGAGCGCCTGAGGGCAATCGCAGCCGTCGGCAGGCAGGATGTGCGGATAGAGGGACTGACCCCCGAAAACAGCGGAATCATCATACTCGGGGGATCCAGCGACCACATGATCCTGGACGTGGAGGAAGCAGGCGGAGGACTTGCAGTAGGCAGCACGGTCGCTTTCTTTCCGGATTACGGCGCCATGCTCGCACTTGCCACATCTCCATATGTTTCCCTGGAAGTGGTATAGTATTATGGAATGGAACGGATCATACCTCAACACGGAGCGGATGGATGCTTGAATTCTTTCGGTGGCAGGACGCCATCGACATCTTTATTATTTCCTATATAATCTACAAGCTTCTTGTGCTCATCGTCGGCACGAGGGCCATGCAGCTCGTGAAGGGGCTTTTCATAATGGGCGGCCTTACGGCTCTGGCGCGTGTCTTTGACCTGCGCACCCTCTCGTGGTTTCTCGGCAAAATGCTCGGGGTGCTCGTCATCGCTATCCCTATCGTCTTTCAGCCGGAGCTCAGGAAGATGCTCGAAGAGCTCGGCCGCGGAGGAAGCCTCTGGCAGAGGAAGAAATCGGTGAAAAAAGCCGAGCTGCTCAGCGAGACGGTGGGCCGTGCCATCGGCTACCTCAAGAGCCAGAAGATAGGGGCGATCATCGTCCTCGAGCGCGGTACCGGCCTTAAGGACTTCTGGCGGAGCGCCACCAGGATAAACGCGGAAATTTCCCAGGAGCTTCTCATCTCCATCTTCTGGTACGGAACTCCTCTCCATGACGGAGCCGTGATCATGGACAGGGACAAAATCATAGCGGCAAGCTGCTACCTGCCCCTGACTGATAACACCGACATTTCCAGGTGGCTGGGCACCCGTCATCGGGCGGCCATCGGAGTGACGGAAGTTTCAGATGCCATTGCACTGGTTGTCTCTGAGGAAAGAGGGGAAGTCTCCCTGGCCATCAACGGCCATTTATCGAAAAACCTCAAGGATTCCCAGGTCCAGAAACTCCTTCTTCATTACTTCGGAGGAGATGAAGAGGAGCAGAAATCCATACTTGACCGTCTTCAGGAAGACATCAGGACCCTGTGGACCTGATCCCTGAGTGAAGGAGGCGACACCGGCCCACCATGGCAGATCCCCAGAAAACGGATGACCTGATTTCATCTCCGCTGTTTCTCAAGATCATTTCCGTTGTCATAGCGTTTACCTTCTGGTTTTACGTTTCCGGCAGCAGGACGACGGAAACCACGAGAAGCATCATGGCTGTTCTTGAATACCTGAACGTGCCGCCCCAGACTACGCTGAAGGGCCCTCTGAAGGAAGTGGAAGTGATCCTTTCGGGGGCGCCGGGTATCCTTTCATCAATTTCCCCTGAATCGGTGGTCTGCGAGGTGGACGCAAGGGGGCTCAGTGTGGGAAAATACAGGCTGGCCGTCAGGGTCATCGCCCCCAAGGATGTCAAGCTGGTCGAAGTGATCCCGACTCATGTGGACATCGAACTCATGCGCTATATCGACCGCCTTATTCCCGTCCAAGTCTCGCTGGGAAAAGAGCTGCCCCCGGGACTGTATCTCGACATGGTCGAGATCATCCCGAAGGATGTAAGTGTCAAGGGAAGCGAAAAGGACCTGGCGAAGATCGGCTCGGTGCGTATCAATCCCACCCTTGAGGAACTCAAGGCGGGAGGGGAGCTGACACTTCCCGTGGAGATCGTAAAGTCCGACTCCTTTGAGGACGAAGTCTCCTATGAGCCGAAAAATGTCAAATTACGGGCGATACTGGCTGAAGGCGTGCCGAAGAAAAACGTGCCGGTGAACGCGAGGATCATCGGGAAGCCCACGGATGATTTCCGGCTCAAGGCTGTCGTCGTCGAGCCGGGAGTGGTGGAAATAGAGGGCCCCCTCGCGAAGATCAATGCGGTCACCAAGGTGGATACGGAGACAATCGACATAACGGACATTTCGAAAGAGCTGAACATGGTAATACCGCTGAGAAATCCAGAAGATCCCATGGTAAAGCTCGTTGGAGCGTCCTCAGTGAGGGTCAGCGTGCTGCTCAACCCCTTCACCGTGACCAGGCTCCTCTCGAGCCTGAACGTTTCGGTAGAGGGCCGGAGCGTATATCCCCGGTGGAAGGTGGAACCTCCTTCGGTGAACGTGACAGTGGAGGGGATACCCTCCGAGGTGAACTCCCTGGACGAGAAGGAACTGCTCATCCAGCCGTTTGTCAACGTGACGAACATTGTGTCCAGGCGTCTGACTGTTCCTGTGAGAATACGGAACAAGACCGAGGGGAAACTGAAAGTTCTAAAAGTCGACCCGCCCAATATTACGGTAACGGCAGAACTACAGTGAATAATTTGATCGCTGGGATGGTGAGGCATCATGACAGGCAACCCCGATAGAGTCCGCTGCCTTTTCGGCACCGATGGTGTTCGTGATGTGGCGAACAGGGGGGATATGACTCCCGAGATGGCGCTGCGCCTCGGGCGCTCCTACGTTCTGTTCCTCACGGAACGGGGAGTACCGAGACCCCGCATAGCCATCGGCAGGGATACGCGCCGGTCGGGGCAGATGCTCGAGGCAGCCCTTGCCGCAGGCATGACGTCCGCAGGTGCGGAGGTATTCTTGCTCGGTATTATCCCTACACCCGGGGTAAGCTTCGCCGTAAAGAAAATGGGCATGCACGGCGGTGCGGTCATCAGCGCTTCCCACAACCCTGCGGAGTATAACGGGATCAAGTTCCTCGACTGCTCGGGCTTCAAGCTCTCTGATGAGACGGAGGCCACCATCGAGGAATATATGGGGGATAACCTCACAGACGACTGGCGTCCCACCGGGGCATCCATCGGGATACTCAGGCATGCCGAAGGAATGACGGAGGAGTACGGGCAATGGCTGGCCTCGCTCTGGGGGAACCAGTTCCCCTTCCTTCCCGAAGGGGTCGCCGACTGTGCCCACGGGGCCGCATCAGCTGTTGCTCCCGCCGTATTCACAAGGCTGGGCGGCAGGTGGCACTTCGTGGGGAACACCCCTGACGGCCTCAACATAAACGAGGGGGTAGGGGTCATGAAAATGTCCTATCTCTCCTCGGTGGTGCAGGAAAAAGGTCTCCCCGTGGGTATCGCATACGATGGAGACGCCGACAGGGTCCTCTTCGCAGACGGCAGGGGAAGGCTCATTGACGGCGACATCATGCTCTTGATCCTCGGCCGCTGGCTCGCCGCCACAGGGAATATCGGCTCCGGGGTCGTCGCCACGGTCATGAGCAACATGGCTCTCGAGGAACACCTCGGAAAAGAGAACATCCCCGTCCACAGGTGTCCCGTGGGCGACAGGTATGTCATGGAGACCATGAACACCTCGGGCTCAAAGCTCGGGGGGGAACAGTCAGGCCACGTGATCATCTCGCCCCTGGTCAATACAGGCGACGGCATCTGCACGGGGCTCCACTTTCTGAAGGCATGCACCGCCCTCGGCGAGGACATTGACACCCTGGCCGACAGGTTTGCCCCATATCCCCAGATCCTCAGAAATGTGGAGATTTCCCGCGAGAAGAAGCTGAACAGGGATGCCATAGATGAAATCTCTCTGGAGGTGCAGCCGCTTCTCGGCGGTCTCGGCAGGGTCCTGATCCGTCCCTCCGGTACCGAGCCGCTTATGCGCATTCTCGTGGAGGCAAAAGACCGCAGGATAATGGAAAACGTTTCGGAAATCCTCGTAAACGTTATCCGTGAACGCTGCAGATAGAATATACCCGGTGAGAAAGGAAGTAGACCTCATGCGCTCATCCATAACAAAATGCCTTTTTCCCGTTGCCGGCCTTGGAACCAGGTTCCTTCCCGCCACCAAGGAAATCGCCAAGGAGATGCTCCCCCTGGTTGACCGGCCCATCATCGCCTACGGCGTTGAGGAAGCCCTGGCTGCCGGATGCCGCGAGATGGTCATGATCACCGGTCGCTCCAAGAAATCAATAGAGGACTACTTCGACCGTTCCTTCGAACTTGAAGAGATCCTCAAGGCCAGGAACAAGACCACCCTCTACGATGAAGTCATCTCCCTTTCACAGCTGGCAGACTTTATTTACCTGAGGCAGCACCGACCCCTCGGCCTCGGGCACGCCGTACTCTGCGGAGAGCCGGTCTGCCGCAACGAGTATTTCGGCGTCATCCTTCCGGATGACGTCATGATCGCCCGCCCCTCGGTCCTCGCCCAGCTCATAGCTGTCCACGAGGAAAGGGGGGGAAGCGTGGTCGCCCTTGAGCAGGTTTCTCCCGAAGAGACATCCCGCTACGGCATCGTGGCGGCGGAAGAAGTTGAGCCGGGGGTCTACAGGATACGGGACATGGTGGAAAAACCTGCTCCCGGGAAAGCTCCAAGCAATCTTGCTATAATGGGAAGATATATTCTTTCTCCGTCCATATTCCCCATCCTGTACGGCCAGCAGGCAGGCGCCGGAGGGGAAATACAGCTCACCGACGGTATCCGGACCCTGCTGGGTCGGGAACCGGTGTGGGGGCTTGTGTTCAAGGGGAAGAGGTTTGACTGCGGAACCCAGCCGGGCTGGCTCTCGGCAAACGTACAGCTTGCCATGCAGTTTCCTGAATTACGGGAGGTGGTGCTCAGGGCAGTGGAGCAGACGGAACAGAAATCCTGAAACCAGCGGAAAAGGAAGCGCCTGCGCCGGGGCTCGCTGCCCGGCGGACGAGGTCGGAGGAGAATCGAATGTTCGGCGGATGCCTCCGGGGCTGCGGAAACCGGCCCGCAAAGCTCTCCTTCAAAACCGGGAAGAAATTTCCGGGACAAACAGGGGAACAGTTTCCTGTGTGGATATAAGGCGGTGTATGCAGGTAATGTGTGGAATAGTAGGATATATAGGTGATAAGAACGTCGCTGACGTTCTTATAAATGGATTGCGTAGTCTTGAGTACCGCGGATACGACTCTGCAGGAGTTGCCCTCATGGATGCTCCCGAACTCCATATCGTCAAGGGTGTCGGAAAAGTTTCCGACCTTGAGAAAATCCTTTCAGAAACGCCCGTATCGGGCAGCCAGGGGATCGGTCACACCAGGTGGGCGACCCATGGCGGCGTGACGGAACTGAACGCCCATCCCCACTCTGACCTCTCCTCGACACTTGTGCTCGTTCACAACGGAATAGTGGAGAACTACAGGGAGCTCAGAAAAGAACTGTCCGGAGAGTGTTCCGGAGATTACAAGTCCGAGACTGACACCGAAGTGGTGGCTGAACTCCTCTCTCACCTCTACAGGGAGCGCGGTGACATGATCGAAGCCCTCGTGGACCTCTACGAGCGCCTTCGCGGTTCTTTTGCACTCGTCATCATGGTGAAAGACTGCCCCGGAAAAATCTACTGTGTCCGCAAAGGGTCCCCCCTCGTGGTGGGAACATCGGAAAGCGGCGAGACCCTCTGCGCCTCCGATGTCCCGGCCATCCTTCCCTACACCCAGGACGTGATCTACATGGATGACGGGGATATTGCCGAGCTTTCGAGGAACCGGGCAAAGTTCTGGAACTGCAAAGGCGAGCCGAGGCAGAAGCCGCCTGTCCATATCGACTGGGACGTGACCATGGTGGACAAGGGCGGCTATCCCCACTTCATGCTCAAGGAGATCAACGAACAGGGCGCCGTGCTCCGGAACTCAATGGCGAAGCGCCTCCATGAAGGCCGTGTCGACCTCTCCGCGGAGCTTCCCTGGACGAAAGGGGATGTGGCGTCGTGGAAGAGGCTCCACATCGTCGCCTGCGGTACTTCATACTATGCGGCCCTCGTTGCTGAACGGTTCCTCGAGGAGATAGCAGACTTCGACATACGGGTCGATGTCGCCTCGGAATACCGCTATCGGAACATACCCATAGGTCCCGATACCCTCGCCGTCTTCGTTTCCCAGTCGGGAGAAACCGCCGACACCCTCGCGGCCGAGCGGATCGCTAAGGCGCGGGGAGCCCGGTGCCTTGCGGTGACCAACGTCATCGGCTCCACGATAGCCAGGGAAGTCGATGACATACTCCAGCTCAAAGCCGGCCCCGAGATCGGCGTCGCCGCCACCAAGACCTTCATGGGGCAGCTGGCCGTCCTCTATCTTCTCGCCATTCACCTGGGCAAGATGCAGGGAAAGGTAACCCCCGAACAGGAAAAAACCTTCTGCGACGAGCTCCTCGCCCTTCCCTACAAGCTGGAATCGGTGCTTCAGAGGCAGGAAACCCTCCAGGAAATGGCCATGCTCTACAACGAGGCCCGTGACTTTCTCTTCCTCGGGAGGGGAATATCCTTCCCCGTCGCCCTTGAAGGGGCACTCAAGCTGAAGGAGATCTCCTATGTCCATGCCGAGGCCTATGCGGCCGGAGAAATGAAGCACGGCCCCATAGCCCTCCTCGACCCCAGGGTTCCCGTGGTCGTGATTTCCCCGAAGGATGCCCTGCACGAAAAAACATTTTCCAACATACTCGAGGCGAAGGCCAGGAAATCTCCTGTCATCGCCATCGCTACGGAGGGTGACGACTCCCTCGAAGGTACGGCGGACCATATTTTCTATGTCCCCCGCACCCTCGACCAGTTCACGCCCTTCCTTACCGTCGCGCCGCTGCAGCTTTTTTCCTACTTCTTTGCCCGGTTCCTCGGCTGCCACATAGACCAGCCCCGGAACCTCGCCAAAAGCGTCACCGTGGAGTAGGGAAGCGGCAGGAAAAATGAAAGGGGCCCGGGAATTCCTCCCGGGCCCTTATTTTCATTCCTCATCCTGGTCCGGAAGCATATTTACTCTGAAAGCGGCTCCCGTGTGAAGGGACTATAGATGCGGATGTGCGTCACTCGGTCGAACACGTGGTCCTGCCTCCCGGCCCCCCCGGGAAACTTCTGCCAGGGGCCTCCGTCGATCCTGCACAGTGCCAGGGGTTTCCTGCCGTACGTGGACCACATGTCCCAGAGTGCGTCTGAGAGCTGGCTTCCCGGAAGAAGGTTCCCGGCAAAGAGCGGGGCGGTCCCCGGAAGGGGGATTTCATTCTCTGAAGCGATGATGAGCCACTGGGTCAGCTGCCATGCCCCGCCCATCTCTTTCGACTTCGAGTGCAGGAAGGGAAGTACCTGGAAACCGCCGACCACCCCCCTCGGCGCGGTACTCACATCGATGACTCCCGAATGGTTCGCCCGGACCCTACCCGTCCCCTGGAACTCGGTCCCGCCGAACCGCCCCGAACCCTTCACAGGGCGTATGACTCTCGCAAGAACCTTTGGACCTGACGGGTACCAGCCGATCACCCGGCCTCCCGGCCGGTTCTCCGTGTCCACGATGTACGGCCTCTCGGCTTCGCTGACCTCGAATATCATCACATCACCGGCAGACGGCAGGCCGTTTTCCGCTAGGGACAGCGTTCTCCCGTCCGTTTTCCGGACCTTCACCGGTGTCCCCACGGGAGGCGCCCATCCGCCGAAAAAGCCTGTCCCCGCAGGCACGTCAAGGGTCAGGAACGCTTTTGCTCCTGCAGCGGGAGCAACTGTATGGAGCGGCAGGATGCTCATGGTCCTTCCCGCATCTTTTTCCACCGACAGCGTCAGGTGTACCGCATTCACTGCTGAAGCCGCCACTGTTCCCGGGACCGCCCATTTCGATGCGGTGTACCCAGGCCAGCGGGTGGAGGTGGGAATATCCCTGACCGTACCGAGGGAAAATTCCCTTCCGTCGGCTAGGACCGCCCGTGCCTCTGCACCGGAGGTCACGGGAACATATACTGTGAAAACCGGCCCGGCCGCCGCAGCCGAACCGAAAAGAATTACGGCAGCCGCGGCGCACAGAACAGGCCTCCGAAAAAACGATCTCATTTGAATCGCTCCTCTCTGCAGCAAATTAGAAATGCGGATAAAACCATATGGACCAGATGTTCCCGGCCCAATGGTACAAAATAGCCGGAAGAACGGACCCGTGCCTTTTCCTCAGCACCCCCATGACCAGCCCGGGAAAAAACGCCAGCAGCGCGAAGGGGGCGAAGGGGGACGCCAGGTGGGCAAGACCGAAAAGCCCCGATGCCAGAACGATGGTCCAGAAGGATGAAACTCTCGCTGAAAGAATCGTCTGGACCCAACCCCGGAAGAACGTCTCCTCGGCCACAGCAGCGGCAAGCCCCGAGAGCACAGCCGCCGGCACAAGGCGCAGGGGTGGGGGATAAAGGCGCCCGCTGAAAAAAAGCAGTGAGACTGCAGTAAGGGGGAGCAGCGTCGCGGCCGAAAAAAGCGCCGTCTCAAAAAGTGCCCTCCTGTCTGCTCTCCAGAGGAGGCCGTACTTCTCCCTCGGTTCTTTCCTCAGTGCGCACCAGGCGTAGGGAAAATACAAAAAGAAAGCGAACAGGACGAATGCAGCCGCTCTCATTTTTTCCCGCCGCCCTTCTTTGTGGTCCTCATCGTATTCTGCCCCTCAGGATCCCCCGGAGCGCCGCCGGAAAAAGCAGAACGGACAGGGCGGCGAAGGGCCGCCCCATCAAAAGAAAGAGAAGGGCGGACAGAAGGAAAAAAAACGACAGGACAATATAGAAAGGCCGCTGCTTCCCCCCGGACCTGAGGATATGCAGAAAAACAATTGAAAGGATGAAAAGCAGAAGAAAAGGCCAAAGGCTTTTCAGGAAAGAAAAATCGGCGACGTCTCCCAAAGCAGTCCTGCTCCTTTCCCACCTTTCCGGTGTTTCCGGTCCCTTTCAGGCCGTTTTATATCATCCATTCTAACATTTTCCCCTGCGGTGCACCGCAGGTATTTTCCGGGTTGCAGAAAAGGGGACACCTGGCATACAATGCAAAAGACACGGGTGAAAAACCGCAGCGGATCGGAACACTGCAGGCGCCGGAAAACGACCTCGGGCGATAACTGCTTTTCTTCCCGGACGCCGCCGTATTTTCTTCAAAAAGCGGGTGAGAGCATTGAGACAGATCATATCGGTCCTTTTGGCAGTTGTCCTTCTGCCGCTCCTCATGAAAAAGAAGGTCGGCTTCGGGCCTGCCATGCTCATCACGGGAACGGCCGTCGGGTTTTCGGGAGGGCTTGATGTCCGGTCCGTCATTGCCGCCTTTACGGAAGTATTCACAACTCCGTCCGCGGTCAGGGCCATACTCGTCGTGGCCCTTGTGAGCATCATGTGCGGCCTTCTGCGGAAATACTCCATTGTGGACAGGATCGTGGATTCTCTGAAGAAGATCATAACGGGCCAAAAACTCCTGATGGTCCTGATCCCCGCCTTCATGGGCATCATGCAGGTGCCCGGAGGGGCTGCCATCTCGGCGCCCTTTGCCGACTCCATAGGAAAAGACCTTCAGCTCGAGCCCCCGGTGCGTTCAGTGGTCAACCTTGCATTCAGGCATATCTCCATGTTTGTCCTCCCGTTCTCAGCCAACATCATCATAACCCAGGGGATCGTGCCGGAGATAGATACGTACGCGCTCATCGGGCTGAACCTCCTTTTCGTGGCAGTAATGGCGTCATCCGCCTGGTTCCTGTACCTGCGGAATGCACCAGGTTACATCCTTCCCTCCCCGGCTCCGGGAGAGCGGAAAAAAGCCCTCGGCGCCCTCCTGCTGAACTTTTCGCCCATCTACATGATCGTAGTGTTCAACGCCGCGTTCGGCCTTCCTCTCCACATCTCTGTTCTTCTCTGCATCGGGATCACCTTTCTTCTCTCGGACAGGAAGGAGTTCCCTGCGAGCATCCGGAGGAGCTTCAACACGAAGATCACGCTCATGATGATCGGGATCTACTTTTTCAGGAACATCATCAATTCCTTCGGTGAGATGCAGATCCTCCTCAACGGTTTCTTCGCCGCGGGCTCAAACGCGGCCATACTGGGAGCAGTGGCGGTGTTCGCAGTCCTTTTCGGGGTGATCACAGGGCTCAGCCTCGTCCCCATGACCCTGCTGCTTCCACTCGTGGCGCCCCTGCAGATCAGTTCGAACGAAATGCTTCTCTATGTCTGGTTCATTTATATCTGGTCCTTCATCGGCTATTATTTCTCGCCCCTCCATCTGTGCCAGATCCTCTCAAACGAATGCATCGGGTGCAGTCTCGGCAGTACCTACAGGGAATACCGCTTCTTCATGCCCATTCTCATGGCCTCCTCCTTCCCCCTGTATTCCATCTGCCGGATGATCCTGGTCTGATCTGCGGCCGGCCGGCGGAGAAAAAAATACCATTTTGGAGTACAATGAGGCCGTTCGTATTTCGGTATTTCTGTCTTGATTCTTGACAGCCCATGAACCTCTGTTACTATATTGTGGTTGCTGACATTGGGGTGTAGCCAAGCGGCAAGGCAGCGGACTTTGGATCCGCCATCGCTGGTTCGAATCCAGCCACCCCAGCCAGATGACCATGGGGAGGGGACCTGAAGCGGCTCCCTTTTTTTGTCTCATAAAAATTCTCGGAAAAGGTGTTGATTCACTTGTCAGGCTCTGAAGGAGTCACAGGAGCACTCGTTCTGGCAGCGGGAAAAGGAACCAGGATGAAGAGTGTCCTGCCGAAGGTTCTGCTCCCGGTCCTTGACCAGCCGATCCTGTACTACGTGCTTCGGGCGCTGGAAAAGCTTAAAGACGCCCCGGGCGGGCAGATCAGCTCGGTTGCCGTGGTTGTCGGGCACAAGGGTGAAATGGTCAGGGATTACCTTTCCGGCGAATGGGGCAGTACCGTTCCCATCTGGCAGCACGAACAGCTTGGAACGGGGCACGCGGTCCAGATAGCCAAGGAATGGTGGGCCGGTCTCGACCATCTGCTCATCCTTCCGGGAGATGTCCCCCTCCTCAGGAGCGAAACTCTTGCGGAGCTCGTGTCTGATCACAAAACATCAGGGGCGGACTGTTCTTTCATAAGCTTTCACGCATCCAATCCCTTCGGCTACGGCAGGGTCGTCCGGGCAGGGGACGGAATGTCCATCGTAGAGGAAAAGGACGCGTCGGAGGAACAGAAGCTTCTCTCAGAGGTCAACAGCGGTATCTACATTTTCAGGATCTCCTCCCTTCTTCCCCATATTTACAGGCTCGACAACGAAAACTCCCAGGGAGAATACTACCTCCCCGATATCATATCCATGATGATCCGTTCCGGAATGAACGTACGGGCCACGCTTGCCGGTGATGAAAACGAGTTCCGGGGCATAAACACTCCCCGCCAGCTCGCCGATGTGGTCTCTCTGGTCAGGAGCGAAATAGTCGAAGGTCACCTCGCTTCCGGTGTCAGGATGATGGACCCTTCCTCAGTCTGGATAGGCCCGAAGGTCTCCATAGGCGAGGACGTGTCCGTCGATCCCTTCGTCCAGATCTGGGGCGAAACCTCCATCAAGCACGGATGCAGGATCGGGGGTTTTTCCATCCTCCGGGACATGGACCTTGAAGAGGACGTCCAGGTGGTCAGTCACGCGGTCCTCAGCGGCAGCATCCTCCAGAAGAGTTCGAAGGCCGGGCCGTTCATCGTCATCCGCGACGGTGCATGCCTCGAGGAAGGCGCCCAGGGAGGAAAGTTCGTTGAAATCAAGAAATCCGTTCTCGGAAAGGGGAGCAAGGCGCCTCACCTCTCCTATCTCGGCGACGCGGTCATAGGCGAGGGCACAAATATCGGCGCCGGAACCATAACCTGCAATTACGACGGTGAAAAGAAAAATCCCACGGTCATAGGCAACAGGTGTTTTGTCGGAAGCGACACCATGTTTGTCGCCCCGGTAACTCTGGGGGACGAAGCCAGCACCGGCGCCGGATCGGTGATCACACAGAACGTCCCTGAAGGCGCCCTTGCGGTGGGAAGGGCCCGGCAGAGGAATATAGAAGGATGGGCACAGAGGAAAAGAAAATCGGCGAATGAAGGGGGAGACCGGAATTGATGGGGACAGCAAAAAGGGAACTGAAGATATTTTCGGGCACGGCTCACCCGGCATTTGCCCGCAGAATTTGTTCTGAACTTGGAATTGAGCTGGCCACCGCCAAGCACTTCAGGTTCTCGGACGGGGAGATCGGGCTTTCCATCGAGGAGAGCGTCAGGGGGGCGGACGTCTTTGTCGTCCAGCCCACGTGCAACCCGGTGAATGAGAATCTCGTGGAGCTTCTCATCATGCTGGACGCGCTCAAGCGCGCCTCTGCCTACAGGATAAACGTGGTCATACCATACTTCGGGTATGCCAGGCAGGACAGAAAGACGAAACCCAGGGATCCCATATCGGCCAAGCTCATGGCAAACCTGCTTGCAGGAACGGGAGCGGACAGAGTCATCTCCGCAGACCTCCATGCCGGACAGATACAGGGATTTTTCGACATCCCCGTTGACCATCTCACGGGCATGCCCCTCCTTGCAAGCTACTTCAGGGACGCCATCGCGCCCTCGTCGCAGACCTGCGGTTCCCTCGTCGTCGTCTCTCCGGACGTCGGCGGAGTCGTCCGTGCGAGGAAATTTGCCGGCAGCCTCAAGGCAGACCTCGCCATCGTCGACAAGAGGAGATCCCACGAGGTGGCCAACCTCTGCGAGGTAATGGACATCATCGGCGACGTAAGGGGAAAAACGGCTGTCCTTGTTGATGACATCATCGACACCGCCGGAACCATCTGCAACGCCGCGGCGCTGATAAAGGACCGGGGAGCCGTGCAGGTTTTCGCCTGTGCGACCCACGGGGTCCTGTCAGGGCCCGCGATCGACCGCCTCGAGCAGTCGAAGATCGATCAGGTGATACTTACTGACACCATACCATTGCCTGAGAGCAAAAAATCGGATAAAATCATTCAATTGTCAATAGCCCCCCTTTTCGCGGAAGCCATACTGAGGGTCCACAGCGACCGTTCCGTAAGCAGCCTGTTTGATTAGGGAAAACAGGCCTTTTCCGGTTTTCGCAGAGGGGATCGCAATTTAAGGAGGATGTGTCGGTTATGTCGGAAATGGTACAGGTAGTTCTTGAAGCACGCGCAGAAAAGGGCAAGGAGGCCTGCAAAAAAATGAGGCCCGCGTACACCCCGTGTGTGGTCTACGGTCAGGATTACAGGGAGTCGGTGCCCGCAAAGGTCAAAACATCTGATATTGCGAAGATCGCCAATTCAGGATACTGGGAGACCCAGACCCTGAACCTCACCCTTCCCGGGGGCAAACAGGAGATGTGCCTCATGCGGGAAGTGCAGAAGGACCATATCACCGGCAGGCTTCTGCACATAGATTTCCTCCAGCTCGTCAAGGGGCACAAGCTCACCGTCAACGTTCCCATCGAGATGAAGGGCCGCGACGAATGCAAGGGAGTCAAGCTCGGCGGAGTCATCGACATGCTTCTCAGGGAAGTACCGGTTCAAGTCCTTCCCACGCAGATCCCCGACTCGTTCCACGTCGATGTCTCTTCCCTGGGCCTGGGTGCACAGTTCCACGTGAGAGACCTTACCCTCCCCGAAGGTGTTGAGGTCCTTGCCGATCCCGACGAGGTCATAGTCGCTGTCGTTGTGCCCAGAGGCGTGTCCGAGGAAGAGGAAGCGGCGGCAGCTGAGGAGAAGGAAGTAGAAGTAGTCGCAAAGGGCAAGGCCAAGGAAGCCGAAGAGGAGGAGTAGCGCCGTTTGAAGCTGATCGCCGGACTGGGAAATCCCGGGCCTGAGTATGTTTTCTCAAGGCACAACGCGGGCTGGCTCCTGGTGGACCATCTTGTGGACAGGTACTCCTGCGGCACACCCCGCATGCAGTTCGCTTCCATGGCGTGGTCGGTTTTCAGGGAAGGCGAAAAGCTTCTTCTCCTCAAACCACTCACGTACATGAACCTCAGCGGAAGGGCCCTCAGGGAAGCCGTAGACTATTTCGGCCTTTCCTGGGAGGAAGACGTCCTCGTGGTGTACGACGACGTCGCCCTGCCCTTCGGAAGGCTCAGGCTCAGGAAAAAAGGGTCTGCGGGGGGCCACAAGGGGATGCTCTCCATCCTGGGGACAGCCGGGACGCTCGAAATCTGCAGGCTGAGGATCGGAGTGGGATCCGTACCCGATGAAAAAGGCATGGTCTCATGGGTCCTCGGTGCCTTTTCCCGTGCTGAGCGGGACGGGCTTCCCGGCCTCCTCGACGAGGCGGCCGGGGGAGTCGAAGCCTGGTGTTCCGAAGGCCCGGACCGGGCAATGAATATAATAAACGGAACTGTCTGAGAGGCGGCGGGCTACAGGCCGTCTCTTTTTTTGCCGAAACGGAGAAAAAAATGGAAAAAACGGGAACATCCCGGCGGAACAGAATTTGGGACCTGGACACGCAGCTCTGGACAGGCGGAGCTGCGCTGCACCTTCCGCTCGACGGAGCTGCAAGGTGCTGGGCTTTCCGGAACCCTGAACACCCGGCGCTCCTCGTGTTCCCCGACCAGAAGCAGGCGGGCATTTTCTGTTCCGACTGGGAGACGCTCTTTCCCGAAGAACCGGTACGGCTGCTCCAGGAGATACCCCTCACCCCGGGCGGAATGACCGACAGGGCACTTCCCGTCCAGCGAGGCGAGACCCTTGCCGGATGGAAGCGCGAGGGCGGACTCCTGGCCGCAAGCGGTGGGTCCCTTCTCGCTCCCGTGTTCAGGGGAAGCAGGGACATCCGCATCTTACCGGGCAGGGACTACAGCCGGAAGAACCTTCTCGACTGGCTGGTGCATGCAGGCTACGTGAGATCGGACATAGTCTGGGCTCCCGGACAGTTCGTCTTTCGGGGCTACATACTTGACATCTTCGACCCGGCCTACGCGCACCCCCTCAGGTTCGAATTTTTTGACGACACCGTCGAAAGCATCCGCAGCTTCTCTCCCCGAACCCAGATGAGCGTCGGCATACTTCAGGAAACGGACATCCATTCCCTCAGCGCGTCAAAGCAGGCCAGCCTCTTCGATTTCCTGCCCGAGGGAAGCGTTTCCGCTTTTTTCGAGCCCTCGAGGATCGAGGTCTCTGCAGAATCCTACTCCATGCTCTGGAAAGACATCGCTGAAGCGGAAGGAAGAAGCGAGCCGCTCCCGTCGTCGTGGCAGGATGTCTTTCTCCGGCTTGTCTCCCGCCCGCGGATCAGGATCACTGCCTCCGTCTCGTTCTCGGAAAGCCGCCTGACCCTGGAGGAAATCCCACCCTTTCGGGGGAACCTCGAAAAATTCCGCTGGACCTGCAGCGCATGGAAAAAGGACGGCTACAGGGTCTGCCTCGTCACCAGGAACAGGCGCGTCCTCTCGTTTTCAGGTGAGGACCTCCCCCTCACCGTGGAGGGAGCCCTCTCCAGGGGATTCCTTGACCCCGGTGAACGGGTCGCCTTCATATCCGACCTCGAGCTTGCCGGTATCTCAGAAAACATCCCGGCCAGGGGGCTCCTTGCCGCCCCCCCGAGAGAATGGAACGACCGTCTTTCGGAAGGGCAGCTTCTCGTCCATGACGAATACGGACTCTGTGTCTTCCGCGGCTCCGGGGAGGTCTCCATCTCCGGGGAAGTGATGGACAGCCTCATACTCGAATTCGCTGACGGGCAGCGCCTCTTCCTGCCGGTGCTCCATCTCCACAAGATAACCCCTCTCCCTGACCACATGGAGGAAAACGTCAGGCTCGATTCCCTTAGGGGAACAAAGTGGAAAAACGCAGTCAGGCGGACCCGTGAACGGGTGCAGAAGGACATCAGGAAACTGGTTGAGCTTTACGCCAGGCGGGAACTGGTCAGGGGGTATGCCTTCCCTCCCGGGGACAGCCTTTTCCGGGAGTTCGAGGAGGCCTTTCCCCACGTTGAAACCAGGGATCAGCTCACCGCAATTTCGGAGGTCCTCGCAGACATGGAGAGCACTTCCCCCATGGACAGGCTTCTTGTGGGCGATGTGGGCTACGGAAAAACCGAGGTGGCCGTCCGTGCCGCCTTTCGGGCGGTACAGGGAGGAAAACAGGCCGCCGTGCTCGTACCAACGACCATTCTCGCCCAGCAGCACTACATGTCCTTTATCGCCAGGCTGACGGGCTTCCCCGTGAACGTGGCGCTCCTGTCGCGCTTCGCCGGGCGCTCCGAACAGCAGCAGGTGCTTGCCGGCTTCGCCTCGGGAAAGACCGACATCCTCATCGGTACGTCACGGATGCTCCAGAAGGACGTGGCATTTCACGACCTCGGGCTCATCGTCATCGA
>Ga0123326_1001095_pt1 | contig 24704 bp, 21 predicted proteins | sample BioC13SIPDNA_FD_89739 | JGI IMG/M metagenome (GOLD analysis project Ga0123326, IMG submission 89739) | Anaerobic biogas reactor microbial communites from Washington, USA - Biogas_R1_A C13 SIP DNA | ecosystem: Engineered > Bioreactor > Anaerobic > Unclassified | place: Washington, USA | collected...
CCCCCAAGTGCTGCCGCGAAGCAAGGGCCACCATCGCGACTGGCTCGACGCCTGCAAGGGCGGGCCGAAGGCGTGCAGCGATTTCCGCTACGGCGCCCGCCTGACCGAGTTCGTCCTGCTCGGCGACGTCGCCATCCGCGCCGGCAGAAAAATCCTCTGGGACGGACCCAACATGAAGGTCACCAACGCGCCCGAGGCGCAGAAGTTCGTCGAAGCCGAGTATCGTGACGGCTTCGACCTGAACAAGGTCTGAACCCACAACGCAGACTTGGCCCCGCAGGGCGAGCGTCCCCGCTCGCCCTTTTTTCTGCGCCATCTCCGCACACGATGGGAAGGGCGAGGCACGCCTCGCCCCTACGCGACCGATGGCGCCCTTGTCGTGCGGGGACGCACGATCTACAATGGCCCGCGTCGGTCGAACAACAGGGACGGCAAAGGAGACAGGCATGGGACGCAGACCGTTTCTCACTCTGGCGTGTATCGTTACGGCGTTGGGCCTGCTGTTTGCAGGGTCGGCGTCGGCCGAGTTTCGCGCGGCGATCGCCGTGCGCTGTGTGACGCCTGAGCCGCTGCTGCCCGTCTCCGGCGGAGTCGGGCCGTCGAACCCGACGACGAGGAAGATGGGCGAGCTGACCGTCCGGGCGCTCGTGCTGGAGCAGGACGGGACGCGCATCGCGATTTGCAGCACCGACTTCCTCGGCTTCCCGGGCGTGCTCTGCGAGAAGGTCCGCGCGCAGGTGTCGCGCGTGCCGGCCGCCAACATCCTGATCGGCGCCACGCACACGCACAGCGCCCCGGACTGTTATGGCTTTCCCGACCGGGAAGGCAAGACCTCGTGCGACCTGGCCTATCTCGACAGCGTCTGCGCGGCGCTGGCCGGGGCGATCGACGCCGCAGCGGCCGGTCTACAGCCCGCGGCCGTCAGGATCGCTACGGGAAACGCCCAAGGCAAGATCGCCTACAACTACTACGCCGAGACGCTCTACGATCCGCGATGTCACGTCGTCCAGGTCGTGGATCGCGACCGCAACCCGATCGCCACACTCGTCAACTACGCCTGCCACCCCGAAGTCCTCGGCGCCGATCAGGGCATCCTCAGTCCCGACTTCGTCGGACCTCTGTACGAGCGGATCGAAGCGAGGGGCGGCGGCGTGGGCCTCTTCATGAACTCGGCGCTCGGCGGCATGGTCACCGCCGACTGTCGCGGCCCCGACGGCAAGGACGTCCGGACGTGCGACGAGTGCATTCGCATCGGCCACCTGCTGGCCGACGAAACGCTGCGCATCGTCAGCAATGCGGCGATCCAGGAAGACCCGGCGCTGGTCTGCGAAAGCGCGATCGTGCGCCTGCCGGTCGAGAACGACATGCTGCGGACCGTCGTGCAGCGTTCGCCCCTGGGCTTCACGCTCGACGACGACGGGCACATCGCCACGCGGATCCACGTCGTGAACCTCGGCGACGCCCAGATGGCGACGATGCCGGGTGAGGCGATGCCCAACATCGGCTACTACCTCAAACGCAAGATGCACGGCCGGCACAACTTCCTCTTCGGCCTGACCAACGACGCCTTCGGCTACATCCTCACGAAGGAAGACTTCGACAGCTTCGACCGCTACAACTACATCACCCGCACCTGCCTCTGCGAGCGGACCGGCGAGATCCTCGTCAGGCGCCTCCTCGAACTGGCCGACGCCTGCTCCCGCCCGACCGCCGGGCGCTGAATGTCACAGGCGGCGTTGCGTTCGGTCAGACGGCGCCGAGAGCCATCAGGTTGCGGGCGGCTTCGTCGCTCAGCGGTGTCACCTTCTCGCCTCCGTGGACAATGACCTGGCAGGCCAGTTCGAAGAACTCGGCGTTCTGGATTGCGTGGTCGAGGTCGCGCGCCACGGTGACTTGCCCGTGATTGGCCATCAGCGCCAGGTTGTGGTTCCGCATGACCGTGACGACGGCATCGGCCAGTTCCTGCGAGCCGGGCGTCAGGTACGGCACGCGTCCGATCGGGCCGATGTAGAACGGAATTTCGGGAATCACGAAGAAGTTGACGCCGCGCGACTCGCAGCAGGCCAGCGTCGTGGCGTGCGGCGACTGGAAGTGCAACACGACGTCGATCTCCGGCCGGGAGCGAAGGATGCCCGCGTGCAGGTTCACCTCCACCGTCGGCCGCCGGCCGTCGAGGCACGCGCCGTCGTCGATCCGACACAGCACCACGTCATCGGCGGTCAGCCGGCCCAGCCAGCTCCGCGTCGCCGTCACCAGCATCCGCCCGCCATCGACCCGCTGCGAGAGGTTCCCGCTGCTGCACCGCAGAAGCCCGCGCCGCTGGGCCTCGCGACACGCCCCCACAAACCGCTCGACCACATCCTGCGAAATCCCTGTCACCATAGTCCCCTGCCGATCCCCAAGAGCCAACCACGATCGGGACAGAGCACGTCCCAACCTCACGCGACGCATTCTATGCCGGCATGCCCTGCCCGTCAAGCGAGGGCGAAGCTCGCGCGAAAGGGCCGCACAACAGGGGCAGGCAGCTTTTCATTCGCGACCAGATCTCTCCGCTGCGCCTTGGCTCGCGCCAAGGCTCCGGTCGAGATGACACAGTCCTGGGCCCATTCCATTCTCAAGTGACAGATCAGCCGGCTTCTTGTCACCCTGAGCGAAGCGAAGCGAAGTCGAAGGGTCTGGCCAGAGACCATAGCGGTTCCATTCGCAACCAGATTCCTTCGCTTGGGATGAAATGGCATGGGCCAGAGCGGTGCGCGGATGGGCTGTTTCCCTGACGAGCGACGCGGAGAGGGGCGCGGGGGCGCCCCTCTCCGGCGGGTTGCGTGTCACGATTTGGGGCACTCGGCCTCGGCAGCGGTTCGCAGGGCGTCGATGGCGACGATGCCGTTGGCCTGGCCGTTGCGGGTGCCGTTGGCGGTCTTGGCGCGGGCGGCCTGGAGTCCGAGACGGTCCTCGGCAGCCTTGAGGATCGCTTCGAGCATTTCGGAATAGGAGATGCCGGCGATCTTGGACATCTTGGCCATGTGTCCGTCCCAGCACCAGCCGGGATTGGGATTGACTTCGAGCAGCTTGGGCGTGCCCTGGGCGTCGAGCCGCCAGTCGAAGCGGCAATAGTCACGGCATTCGAGCCGCTCGAACAGCTTCAGGCAGCACTCGACGACCAGCTTCTCCGTCGCATCGGGCAGTTGGGCGGGAATCGACTTGATCTGCCAGTACGGCGAGTCCGGCTGCCACTTGGCCTCGTAGCCGCACAGACGCGGCAGCTCGGGCGGCAGCATCGAGTAGTCTTCCTCGATGATCGGCAGCACCGTATACGACTCCGGCGGGTTGCCGATGATCCCCACGGTGAAGTCCTTGCCCGTCAGGAACTCCTCGACGAGGATCGGCTTCTCATAGCCGAACTTCTCGCGAATCTCCGTGATCGCGTTGACCAGCTCCTCGACGGTGTTGCTGACGCTGCGCTGCGTGATGCCGAAACTGGAATCGCCGAAGTTCGGCTTGCAGATCGCCGGGAAGGCGAACGACAGCTCAAACGTGCTGTCTTCCGGCTTGATGAAGAAGCCCTCGGGCACCGGGACCTGCATCTCCTTGGCCACGCCGCGAACCAGCGACTTGTCGTAGCAGAACGCCAGGCACTGCGGCCCGCCGCCCGTGTACGGGATGCCCAGCACCTCCAACAGGCTCGGCACGTGCAGCTCTTTGCGCGGGTCGTTGCCAAAGCCCTCGTCGCACAGGTTGAAAATGAAATCCGTCTTGCCGATCAGCTTCCGCAGGTCGTCGATCAGGGTGTCGTGGCTGCTCAGGTAGGTGTAGCGATAGGCGTCCAGCTCGCGCAGGGCGTTCTTGAGCTGGTCGATCGTGTAGAAATCGTCGTCGTCGAAGACGCACAGCGGCTTGAGGGGGTCCGGCTTGGCCGGGTCGCCGAATAGAACAGTGACGTTCTTGAAGTCTTTCTTGCGCTTGCGGGGCGTCCACTCCTTCCGCACCGACCCGGTGACCATGATGCGCTTCTCCATCATGCCCAGGTCCTGGTTGCGCTGGGAGTCGCCGGAGATCTGCCCGTGGACGATCACGTCGGCAAAGCCCGCCCTGGTCAGCAGCTCCTGGATGCCCTTGCGGCTGTAGAGCCGCTCGGCGTAAAACTGGTCGGCCACCACGCCCTTCTCGACGTGGGTGACCACTTCGCGCGAGATCAGACGCTGCTTGTCCAGCGACAGCGACCGCTCGCGGCAGACGAAATAGTGCTTGTCGATCCACTCCCAACTGCGGGGCTGGAACTTGCGCCGCAGGTACTCGCCGTCGGCGACGTCGATCAGCAGGCGGCCCCACGGCTTGAGCACGCGCCGCACCTCTTTCAGCACGCGCATATCGTCTTCGATCGTCTCGAAGTAGCCGAAGCTGTTGCCCAGGATCGTTACCACGTCGAACGTGTCGGTGGCGTAAGGTAGTTTGCGCGCATCGCCCTCCTTGAACCGGACGTTCAGGCCTTCCTTCTTGGCCTGCGTCCGGGCCCTCTGAATCAGATAGTGCGAGCGGTCGAGCCCCTCGACGTTGCCGAAGCCGCGACGGGCCAATTCGAGCACGTCCGGACCCTGGCCGCAGCAGACGTCGAGCAGACGCTGGTCCTTCTGGAGCTTGAGGATCTCGCAGAAGGCGTCCACTTCCTTGGCGGTCACGCCAAGATCGTCCACCACGTCGCCGTCGGTCTTGAGGTAGGTCGAGTTGAAGATCTGCCGCCACCACTCGCTGTTGACGTGCTCCTCGAGGTTGGGGACCGGCCCAAGGGATTTGGTCCCGCCGGAGGTCGCTTTGCCCTTGTCGGGCGGTCTTGGATTCGCGGATCCAGGTTTTGCTTCCATCGTTTGTTCGTTCCTTTACAGGTCGTCTGCCTCATGCAGAAGGTTTGGGACGGTTGGGTGCGTTCGTGAGACTCTGCCGGCACCCTTCGGCAAACATGAGATGATTTCTTCAATCAAAATAGCAACAACCCTCGACCGGCGGAATATGCTATGGCGCGTTTTCTACCCCCCACGGAAAAAAATGTTCAGCCCCCCGGAAAAAGAAATGCCCGGCCACTCGCACCCCTCCTCGCCGCCATCGAAACCCTGCAAGGGCAGAGGATTATTCGCCCCTACCACCCACACGGCCTCCGATGCCCTACCGCGAAAGTGTCTGGCTCTCCGTGTATACCAACAAGAACCATGCTGCCCTCACCCTCGAAGGCCCGAACCGCTCGCTTGTTGTGGGACTATCATGAGTAGCCATCGTCAATCCAAAGAGATAAGCCAGAGGGTTGAGGCAACGAGGAAGCACGGCATCCCCCTGAGTCCTGTGACAAGCTAATGGACAGTTGGACAAACGCCTTGGAATGTCATTCAGCCGGACTGCGAAGCCGAATCGGGGTCAGCACCACAGACACTTGTTTGGCCATATGTAGCCGCCTGATATAACCTTACATTCAGGGCTGGTGGCTGAGTTATCTGCGCTACTGTGATCTGAGCGATGGCATCCCCGGCGTGTAGAACCAAATCCAAAGGACCACAGTTGGTCATCTCCAGTGTTATGTTGCCACTCCAACCGGCATGGATCGTGGGCGCCGTCAGGTGCACAACCAGACCAGTCCTCGCCCGAGTACTCTTGCCGTCAATGAAACAGATATACTTTGGATCCCTCTCAGGGGTACCAACGATCTCTTCTGTTTGCCATACGACGAAACCGTAAGGGCGCAGTATTATAGCATCTTCTCGCCTGAATACGAGCCCGTCTCCAACATTCGCCTCACGCGGAGGCTGAACGAGGAACTTTCTGGAGACTGTTCCGTATGTCATCCTCGCGACATTCAGTTCTCTCGCACGAAGGCCCAATTCCTCGTTGTGCTTGGCAAGTGCCGCAAAATCCCATACTTTGGCTTCATCAACGGGGCCCAAGTGTAGATCTATCGATGTGGGCCCTATCTCGTCCTTGGGAACAGGGCTGACAATAAGATCACCTGATTCCACTGCCTTACGCAAGTCAACATCAGAGAGGTACATATCGCTCGCCTACGATGCGTGGACCTTATCGGCTGAAACAGTCAGAATCTGTCCGTCGGGGACATAAACCCGAGCCTCGTTGCCGCCATTACTGAGGACCCGTACCTTTACACAGCCATCTGTACCACCTTCGGTCGGCGCCGCAGTGGGCTGAACGTAGTGCTTCGGGGCCACTCCCTCGTAGTCTTTCCCTACCGTTGTAGTGACCTGAAAAACCACTTCGCCTGAAAAAGCGCTTGGGTATAACTTACACTTCATTTGTCCCTGTACCGCTGCCATGATGTAATCTCCTGATGCCGAAGAACTCACGCACGTCAATACTCCATAGTCTTCCCAACATTATCTGGGGACTGATTTACTTTACATTCTACATCGCTTTGATGCACGACTGTTAATAGAATTTGGCGACGATGAACATAATCCCCTTTTTGCAGTGCACTTATGGCCAAGGAATCACCCGATTCGGTTGTTGGTCCTTGCAGAGTACGGTACGATCAAGCCAAACAGTCATTTCGAAGTGGACCATTACCCAAACTTGGAATGCCTCTGGGCTCGACTGCGACAGGAGCGGTCACTGCAAGGAGGATATCCTCTCCGCCACTGAGTACAGCAAATCAGCGTGGGCACGGGATATGCCCATCCGACACCCTGCCGTCGACGATCTCAGAGCAGGTCGGGGCGGTGTTGGCGGGTGCGTTCGAGGGACTGGTCGCGTCGCCATTGGGCGATCTTGCCGTGGTCACCCGAGAGCAGGATGTCGGGGCACACCCCAGCATTCCCCACGCGCCCCCCCGTAGGCTGGGCCACGCCCACCATTTGTAGGTCGCCGTGCGGCCGAGGTCTACCGCCCTACCGCTTCACGGGCGGATCGTTGAGAAGCAGCGAATCGCTTGGATCGGCCGGCTGGCTGTCGTATGGCGTCGGCGCCCGCCCGCGGGCCTTGTCGTCGCCGTCCCAGGCGGTGTAGATGTTGTCGTTCTCGATGTCGCGGAAAGGCCGGCGCATGAACTCCACGTGCGAATCGAGGAACAGAACGTTCTGGCCGTCTCGCCTGTGGGCCTTTGCGTTGCCCAGCCCCGTCTCATCACCAATAGCGGCAGACCCCGCAACCGGTCGGAATGCAGCGAAGTCGTCGGCCTTCCATTTCGGCCCATCGATCCACGGGTTGTGATCGGCTGCCACAACCAGCCCCGGCGGATGTGATGTTGTGAGGCCGTGCGGGCCATAGGGTTGATGATAGGCGTAGCTACAGTGCTTGGCCGGATTCGGGCCAAAGTCCCAGACGTCCGTCAGTCTCTTGCCGTCGATGCGGTACTTCGTTGGATCGAAGTCCCTGATCCCCCTGTCTTTGCTGCAAACGAAGGATTTTGTGGGAACCTCGATGTACCGAACGAGCAGGTACAGGCTCGAACTAATCGTCGCCTGCCCGCCGGAACCGTTGGGATCGAGTCCGAAGGCAACAGCGCGGCGCTCGCTGCGCCAGTCGGCCAATCCCGGCCCCCAGACCGTGCCCCGTCCCCCTGCAACGGGCAGCTTGTCATCGTAATCGTTGGCATAGATCAGCATCGCCTTGCCAATCCCCGCCAGATTCACGCCGCAAGTCATCCTCGGCACCGGAGTCGGGCGACCGATGGACGGTGCGTAAGTCATCACGAGAACCAATGCCAGCGGAACGCTCGTTCCGATCGCGGCAAAACCGCGTCCCGTTCGGCGGCCACCACTTCGGCTGATTTCGACCAGGCCGACGATCCCCAGGATGAACGCAAGGGGGGTGCCAAAGAGGGTCACCAGGGCCGCGGATTTGACGAAGTCCGAGTCGGGATTCAGAATGTATCGATCCATCTCCGCAATCACAGCAGGCACGAGACAAAGCTAGGCCAGCGCCGCCAGGACGGCAGAAGCGACAGCCGCACCGCTGAGTTTGATCTGCACGGTCGGCGGCGGGCACTGGGACACGGGGCACGGCTGGCCGCACGAAACGCACTCGGTTGTTCCGTCTATGTTCTCGCCACCGCACGTCGGACATCGCATGAGCGCTCTCCCACATCCCGCGATTCGAATCTTTCCGGCCGAGGCCGGATGGGACTGCAAAGCAGCCAGGCCCGATGCTACCGGCGGCTGTCCCTGTCGTCAAGCAGGTCGGGGCGGTGTTGGCGGGTGCGTTCGAGGGACTGGTCGCGTCGCCACTGGGCGATCTTGCCGTGGTCGCCGGAGAGGAGGATGTCGGGGACCTTCATGCCGCGAAACGTCTCGGGGCGGGTGTAGTGGGGGTACTCGAGCAGGCCGTCGCTGAACGAGTCGTCGCGGGCGGAGTCCTCGTCGCCGAGGGCGCCGGGCAGGAGGCGCACCACGGCGTCGATGACGACCATCGCCGCCAGCTCGCCGCCGTTGAGGACGTAGTCGCCGATGGAGATCTGCTCGGCGCCGAGTCCGATGCGGATTCGCTCGTCGAAGCCCTCATAGCGTCCGGCGATGAGGATCAGCCGGTCCTGGGCACTGAGTTCGGCGGCCTTGGCCTGCCTGAAGGGCACGCCCTGGGGCGTCAGCAGAATGACCCGGCCGGGTTGGGGACACAGCGATTGGACGTGCTCGAAACAGTCGAAGACGGGGCCCGGCATCATGACCATGCCGGGGCCCCCGCCATACGGTTTGTCATCGACCTTGCGATACTCGCCGATCGCAAAGTCGCGGATGTTCGTCAAGGCGACCTCGACGAGCCCTTGCTCCTGCGCCCGCCGGATGATCCCGTGGCCCAGCGGAGAGGCAAACATCTCCGGAAAGAGCGTGAGGACGTCGATTCGCATCGCGCCTCGCCGCTACTCGGCAGCGCCTTCAGCCGCAGCAGCCGCTTCTGCTTCGGCGGCCTTGGCTGCCTCGGCTTCCGCTTTGGCCTTGGCCTCGGCCTCGGCTTCGGCCTTGGCTTTGGCTTCCGCCGCGGCCTTTGCCTTGGCGGCTTCGGCCTTGGCCTTCTCTTCGGCCGCCTTGGCTTCGGCTTCGGCCTTGGCCTTCCTCTCGACCAGGATCCGCTCGGTGGCGGTGAACAGCTTGCCCTGCTTGCGGGCGATGCCCTTGGCCTTGGCGCGTCGGGCGGCCTTCTCCTCGGCGTATTTCGTCTTGATCCCGTGGCGCAGCAGCACTTCGGCGACGGTATCGCTGGGCGTGGCGCCCTGGCCGAGCCAGAACTCGATGCGTTCGCGGTTCAGGACGATCTGCTTGGCGGCGTCCTTTTCGAGCGGGTCGTAATGCCCCAGCTTCTCGAGGATTCGCCCGTCGCGGGGCGCGCGGGACTCAATCGCGTTGATGCGGAAGAACGGTCGGTGCCGACGGCCCATGCGGGTCATTCTAAGCTTTACTGCCATGCTGTTCCTTTCGCTGATAGCGTATGTCAAATTTCCGCGAGCGGCCCTGTGCCGGTCACGAAACGCGTTTGCACGTCAACGTATACCCGTTGATAAAGATGGCGAAGTTCGCCGGATCGACCTTGGCGTCCTCGGCGATTCGTTCCACCTGCTCGTCCGAGAGTTTCTCGGCGTTGTGCTTCTCGGCGGCCGTCATGATCGCCACCGCGCGACGAAGCTCCGTCAGCTCTGCGGCCGTCGGGGCCGCCAGCATCGCCAGCTCGCTGGTGCCCTCCATGTCCTGGAACTGGCCGCGAAACCTCTTACCATACTCATTTTCGCAGAATCGAGCAACCTCTTCGAGGTACTCTTCGAGAGATATTTTCACCTTTGGGACGAAATTCGGCTCTTTTTCGGCCATTGGCTCGACCCCCGGGGCTACCGCTGCTTCTTGATTTTTCCCCGTCGTTTGATGACGCGTTTGCGTTTGGATCGCTGCTTGATCTTGCGTCCGCCGGTCATCTGGGCGCTCATGGCCTCCATGTTGAATCCGCCGGAGAACAGGGCCTTGAGCCCGCCGAAGCTGCCGCCGCTGACCGCCTTCATCATGTCGCGGCTGCGTTTGAAGGTCTTGACCAGGCTGGAGACGTCGTTCGGCTGGGTCCCGCTGCCGGCGGCGATCCGTCGTCGCCTCGGCGGGTCGATCAGGTCCGGATCGCGACGCTCCTTCGGCGTCATCGAATGGACGATGGCCTCCATCTGCTTGAGCTCGCTGCCGTCGAAATCGACGTCCTTGAGCTGGCCGCCGAGGCCCGGCATGAGCTTGAGCATGTCCTTGAGGCCGCCCATCTTCTTGACCGCCTGCATCTGCTTGAGGAAGTCGTCGAAGCCGAAGCTGCCTTTGGCCATCTTCTTCTGAAATTTGATGGCTTCCTCGGCGTCGAACTGCTCCTGGGCCTTCTCCACGAGGGTGACGACGTCGCCCATGCCGAGGATGCGGCTGGCCATGCGGTCGGGGTGAAACTCTTCGAGCTTGTCGAGCTTCTCGCCGACGCCGATGAACTTGATGGGCTTTCCGGTGACGGCCTTGACGCTCAGGGCCGCACCGCCTCGGGCATCGCCGTCGAGCTTGGTGAGAATCACGCCGTCGAGTTCGAGCCGTTCGTTGAACTCCTTGGCGCTGTTGACAGCGTCCTGGCCGGTCATCGAGTCGCAGACGAGATAGATCTGGTGCGGCGTGATGGCCTTGGCGACGTTGGCCACCTCGGTCATCATCTCTTCGTCGATGTGCAAACGGCCGGCGGTGTCGACGATGACCACGTCGTTGCCGCTCTCCTTGGCGTGCTTGACGGCGTTGCGGGCCACCCGGACGGCATCCTTGATCTCCTCGCTGTAGACGGGGATGCCCGTCTGCTCGCCGAGGACCTTGAGCTGCTCGATGGCCGCCGGACGCTGGAGGTCGTCGGCCACCATCAGCGGCCGCTTGCCTTTGGAGACGAGATAGTTGCCGAGCTTGGCGGCCGTGGTCGTCTTGCCACAGCCCTGAAGGCCCGCCAGCAAGATGATCGTCGGGCCGGGCGAGACGAAGTAGATTCGCGTGTCGACGGGCCCCATCAACTTGGTCAACTCGTCATTGACGATTTTGATCAGGACCTGCCCGGGGTGCAGGCTCTTGATGACCTCGGCGCCCAGGGCCGCATCGCGAACGTCCTTGCAGAACTGCTTGACGATATTGTAGTTGACGTCGGCCTCGAGCAAGGCCTTGCGAACGTCCCGCATGGCGTCGGAGATGTTGGACTCGGTGATGCGGCCGCGCCCCGACAGCGACTTGAAGACCGAATTGAGTTTTTCCGTCAATGACTCGAACACGGGAGTTCCCCTGAATGTCAAAACCGGGCCGCCCGGTCCGCATCCCATCTGTCCCCATCCGGCCCGGTCGGCAATCGCCTCATGCTACGGCCTGACAGGCCCCTTTGCAAGGCCAAAATGCCCTCGCTGCGCCCTGAGGGTGTGGTTGGGCACGGTCGGTGGCGGGGCCGACCAGGTGGATCGTCGGCCGCGAAGGGTGTCAGCCGGCCCAGTTCGGGTCGGTCTTGCTGAGCTTGTTCTGGAAGTACATCCCCACGAGCATGGGGGCCAGCAGCAGCACGGGAAGGAACCACTGGTGCGTATGGACGAACGACTCGAACTGCTCGCCCTTGCCTTCGACCATGTATCGGTAGATGATCGCCAGGACCCCGACGACCATCAACGTGCTTCCGCCGAGGCTGGTGAAGAGGATCACGGCGATCTTGAAGACGATGAAGGAGATCATGCCGCCGGCGATCAGGCCCACCAGGCCGCCGGCCCAGACGTACTGTTCGGGCAGTCCCGCCGCCAGCCAGATGCCGGCCGTCAGGACGCCCCCGGAGACCGCCCCGAGAATCGTCACGCCCCACCGCATGAACGGCACCGACAGCACCGCGAAGAAGACCGAGCAGATCAACGACAGCCAGATCACATCCCCGCCGATGAGCCGACGGTTGGCCCAGACGCCCAGGGCCAGACCGAGAAGGCCGAAACAGATCGTCACGAGGATGCGGAACACCCGCCAGCCGTAGAACAGACAGACCGAACCGAACGAAATAAACGTCAACGCCTCGACCAGCCCGAGCGAACTGACGTACCGCCACATCACGTCCAGCGGCACCACCTGCTTGCCCTCAGCGGCCTGCTCTGCCGCCGCAATCAGTACAACCCACACCACGGTACCCATACTTTGCTCCCGTTCCTCGGCGGCCGTGTGACAGTCCCCCGAGTTCGTCGCGGCCCCTCTTTCCGGCCACATCATCGGCATTTTATCGGTCGCGACCGATCAGGCCAAGCCCTCTGTGCCGGACGAACCGCCTCGGTCTTGACGCATACAGTATCCTTATCGGCGTGTGACGGCGGATTTCGTTAGGACTTGCCCTCCTGACCCGGCCCCCGGAGACCTCGCCCGCCCGGCGATCGAAAGGAATGCGGATGAGAGGAGTCGAACCTCCACGGGCCTAAGCCCACAGGCACCTGAAGCCTGCGCGTCTGCCAATTCCGCCACATCCGCGAATTGGAAACGGAATTATGCTCCAAAGGGTTGCATTCGTCAAGCCTTCTGCGATAGAAATTTGGGAAAAGGGGCCACAATGCGTTTGCCATTCGAGCCGGCCGATCCGAAAACCCCAAGCCGGGCGGACACGTAACGCAACCGGGCAGAGCGGCTCGATCCGAAGGAGGTCGCGTCATGAATACCGAGGTCAGCATTTGTCAGGTGGAACCGCAACTGGTGGTGGGAATGCGCAAGCGCGGCACGTATGCGGAGATCGGGTCGATGATCGCGACGGTGTGGCGTTTCGCCGCCGGAAGCGGCGCCCACATCGCCGGACGGCCCACGTTCATCTGCCATGAGACACCCAAGGAGGCGGTGAAGGCCAACGAGCAGAGCAACGCCGACGTCGAGGTGGTCGTGCCCGTCGCCAAAAAGGTCACCGGCACCGACCGCGTGACCTGCTACGAGCTGCCCGGCGGGCAGATGGCCAGAATCATCCACAAGGGCCCCTATGAGACGTGTGCGGCAACCTACAAGAAGCTCTTCGCCTGGATCGCCGGCAACCACAAGAAGGTGACCGGGCCGACGCGAGAGGTCTACCTCAACGACCCCCGAAAGGTCGCCCCCGACGAACTGCTCACCGAGATTTACGCCCCGGTGACGTGAAATCGCCCGCTTGGGCCTTTCCTGCCACTGCTCTGCGCACAGCCCAATGGGCAGGTCGAAAGGTCCGCCCAGGGATCACGTACGTTCGATTCGAGGCCAGATTTCTCCATTCCGCTTCGCTCCAGTCGAAATGACAATGGGGGAATACTTCGCTCCAGTCGAAATGACACCGGGCGCGTATGCTTCGCCTTGGTCGGAATAACAAAGGGGTGATATGGTTCGCTCCGGTCGAAATGACAATGGGGGAATACTTCGCTCCGGTCGAAATGACACCGGGCGCGTATGCTTCGCCTTGGTCGGAATAACAAAGGGGTGATATGGTTCGCTCCGGTCGAAATGACAATGGGGGAATACTTCGCTCCGGCCGAAATGACAATGGGGGAATACTTCGCTCCGGCCGAAATGACAATGGGGGAATACTTCGCTCCGGCCGAAATGACAATGGGGGGATGGTTCGCTCCGGCCGAAATGACCAAGCCATGATCGAGCCGCTCCTGTTGGCAGCGTGCATGTGGTTCGGTTCGTCATCCCGAGCGGAGTCCCCCCATTATTTGTCATCCCGAGCGGAGCGCAGCGCAGTCGAGGGATCTGGCCATAGACCCGACATACCTGTCGAGGGAATCAGGCCATAGATGGGCGGTGGTTGTGGTCCATGACCCCAAATGCAAAGCCCCCTGTCGGAACAGGGGGCTTTTTGCTTTGACTTCGAGGTATGTGCGTCGGATCGCACGTCACGGCAGCTCGGATTTGAACTTGTAGGTCCCGGCGCCGATTTCGAACATCGCATTGTCGCCGTCGGTGCCGACGAACAGCACGCCCGGCGCGTCCATCGCGGCGCGTCGGCCCTCGGTAATCTCGGCCGCGTCGGCCGTGGGGATGTACACGGTGGCCATCGTGTTGGCGGGAATCGTCACATCGAGCGTGAACTGGCGGACGGAATTGCGCCCCGCGATCAGCGGATGCCGCGTCAGGTCCCACCCGCCCCGGTCGGCCACCTTGCGTACGGTCCAAGAGGTGGCGATCGGGCCGCGAATGGAATCGTAACTTGCCTTGGCCCAGGAGAGCCGCCCTTGGGGTCGCGGACGGATGATGATGTGCTTGTAAGCCGGACCGTCCGTATCGATCCCGCCGATGGTCTTGAACATCCACTCGGCCACGGCCCCGAAGGAGTAGTGGGCAAATGAGTTCATGCCGGGGTCCTGGAAGCCCTTCTCCGGCGTCCAGCCGTCCCAGCGCTCCCAGATGCTCGTGGCCCCGTGCTGGATCGAGAAGCCCCACGACGGGAACGTCGTATTGTGGAACAAGGCATAGGCGACATTCGTCTGGCCGAAACGCGTCAGCGTCGCCATCAGGTCCTTGGTCCCTACGAACCCGGTGGACAGGTGCCAGTTACGGGCGCGGATATCGCCGACCAGATGCTCGACGGCCATCGCCTGCTTCTCTTCGCTCAGGAGATCGAACGCCAACGCCAGCACGTAGACGGTCTGCGTGTCGCCTTTGATCCGGGCATCGGCGCCGACGTATGCATCGTTGAACGCCCGCTTGATGGCGTCGAACAGCTCGCGATATTTCCTGGCGTCCTCCTGCTTGCCCAGCACCTCGGCCGCCTTCGCCACCAAGCGGGTGCTGTTGGCAAAATAGGCGGTGGCCAGCACGTCCTTGGGCGTGTCGGCCTGGATGCTGAGCCAGTCGCCATAGCCCTGGGCCGGCCGCAGCAGGTTCGTCGTGGTTCCCCGGCAATAGTCGATCCATCGGGTCATCGCGTCGTAATGCTCGGCCAGGACCCGCTTGTCGCCGTATACCTGATAGATCGTCCAGGGGCAAATCACCCCGGCGTCGCCCCAGGCGGCGGTCCCGCCGCCCTCCGCCACCAGGCGAGGCGCCACGTCCGTAAACGCGCCGTTGGGAAGCTGGGCGTCTTCAAGGTCCACCAGCCACTTGGTGAAGAAGGCGGCCACGTCGGTGTTGTAGGTGGCGGTCTGAACGTAGACTTGGGCGTCGCCGGTCCAGCCGAGCCGCTCGTCCCGCTGCGGACAGTCCGTGGGAACCTCGATGAAATTGGCCCGCTGCGTCTGGCAGATGTTGCGATAGAGCGTGTTGGTCGTCGGGTCGGAGCATTCGAAGCTCCCGACCACCGGCGTATCGGAGGTCAGTTCGATGCCCGTGATGTCGCCCAGTCGGGGCCGGCCCGGATAGCCGGTCACCTCGATGTACTGAAACCCGTGGAAGGTGAACTCCGGCTGCCACGTCTCTTTGCCCAGGCCCTTGCAGATGTACGTGTCGGTCGCGCGGGCGCCGCGCAGATTGGTGGTGTAAATCGTGCCATCGGGATTGAGCCGCTCGGCGAAACGCAGGACCACCTTCTGTCCCGCCTCGGCCCCGTTGACCTGCAACCGGGCGAAGCCGGCGAAATTCGTCCCCATGTCGAAGACGAAGGCGCCCGGCGTCGGCTCGGTGATCGCGACGGGCTTGATCTCCTTGAATCGGCGGACCGGAACGCCCGGATAGGCTTCGAGCTTCGCCTCGATGCGGCCGGTGACGTCGACGCCCGACCATTGTGACTCGTCGAGATCGGCCTCGTTCCAGGCGAGGACCTCGTTGCGGGCGTCGTAGGTCTCGCCCATCAGGAAGTCGGCTTCGAGGACCGGCCCGGTCGTCGCCTTCCAGCTCCCGTCGGTCGTCACGACCTTCGTGGTCCCATCGGCGAACTCGATCGCCAGTTGCGCCGCGAAACGCGGATCGGTCCCGTAGTGGTCGCGGGCGTGATACCATCCGATATAGCCGGCGTACCAGCCGTCGGCCAGCATGGCCCCCATCGCGTTGAAGCCCTTCTGGAGCTGTTTGGTGACATCGTAGGTATTGTAGTAGACACGAATGCGATAGTCGGTCCATCCGGGCGTGAAGTAAGCGTCGCCGATCTTCTGCCCGTTCACATAGAGCCGGTAGTCGCCGAGGGCCGAGGCGTATACCATCGCCCGCTTGACGGGCTTGTCCAGGACGAAGCGAGTCCGCAGCAGTTGGACGGGCGGCAGGAACAACTGCGCCGCATCGAGCGAAATCTCGCCCCAGGGCCCACCGCCGTAGGCAGCGGCCACCGCAGCGCGTTCCCAGTCGCCACCGTCGAACTCCGGCATCATCCAATCGGTCGGGGCCGACGGGGCCGTCCGCCAGGAATCGTCCGAAACGACGACCGTCGTGCTTCCATCGGCGAACCGCAGATTCAGCACGGCCAGAACACCGGCGGGATTGGCGGCGTCGCCCTGATTGGCCGCATCGACCGCCAGCACGTTCCTGCCGGCCACGAGACTGTCCTTGATATCGACGACGCGGGCCTCTTTGAAGTTGCCGCCGTCGCGGACGGGCCGGCCGTTGACGTAGAGCTTGAACCAGTTGTCGGCGGTCACCGCGCACGCGGCCGAGGCGATCTCGCGACCCTCGGGAACGGTGAACTCCTTGCGGAACAGCCGATGGCCCACGGAAACGCTCGCCGTCGCGTCGCCCTCGGGATACCAGATCCACGAGGCCTTCGACAGGTCCACCTTCTCAGCCTCCGTCTTGCGTTGCCGGCATGCATCGAACCCGATCCACTGCGCCTTCCACAGCGCCGGATCGAGCAGGCCCATCGACCAGGACGCCGTCCGGGCCCACGTCGATTGTGCGTCGTCCTTGTCCCAGACGCACACCGTCCAGAAACACGGCATCTGCGAAGCCAGCGGCTTGCCCTCATAGACGACATGGGTCGTCCGGTCCGACATCACCTTGCCGCTGTCCCAAAGGTCGCCGACCCTCTTGTCAATCAGTTCGCGGCTGCCGGCCACCAGAATCCGATACGCCGTCTGCTGCTGGCCTCGCTGATTCGACCGCACGGTCCAGCTCAATCGCGGCGCGGCCACGTCGATGCCGAGCGGATCGACGAGATATTCACATCGCAGGTCATCAGGCGTCAGTCCGCCGCCCCGCGAGAAGAGCCGGCCCCCGAGCACGCTGCCCTCAGCCGCAGCGCTCGGTGACAGAACGGCCGCCGTCAGTAGAATGATCGTCCATGTCCTCATTCCCGTTCACCTCCCAAATGATATGCTGCCATGACCTGTCCCGCCCGCCACGCTTCGACCGTCCGTGCGTGTGGCGCTTCGATTCGCCGCAGGTCTTCGGTGGATCAATCGATCTCGTTCCTGGCGGCGGCACCCTGATCGGCGGTGTTCATTCCTCCGTAGACGAATCGCATCCGTCCGACGTTTGGAATCCATCGCAAGGAGACCAGCGTATGCAGCAGGCGCGCGCCCATGTTCCGGTCGGCGTTCCGCAACAGCAGGTCTTTCACGGGCCGGGGCCAGGGGAATTCGAAACCGCTGGGCCAATAGACGAACAGGGCCTTGCCGACGAGGTAATAGCGCGGCACGATGCCGGCTCGCGGCGGCTCCATCCCCCGGCTGGCCATCGTCGGCGGCCCCCACCAGCGGCCGTCTTCGCTGTTGGGACTGTTGTCGCCGAGCACGAAGAACTCGTCCGCATCCAGCGTAAACGGAACCTCGTCGGTCGCACGGGGGATGCGCCCCCCTTCCGACTGGCTCAGATAGTGGATGTCGCGGAAGATCGCCACGTGCGAGAGCGCCAGCTTGCCGGCGCCGAAGATCCGCACGCCCGGCGAGTCGATCCGGGTGCGGTCCAATGCATCGGGCGAGCGGCCGAGGTCGGCGGTCAGCAAGTTCCCGTCGAACTCGAAGAGCAGCCGGTGGTCCACATTGGCGAACTTGAACAGGGCCAGAGCGCCGGGCGCCGGCATCGGAGCCGGGGCGCGGGCCAGCACGGTCTCTTCGTCGCCGTCGAGGCGCGAAAGGACCATCTCGCCGGCCAGGTCCAGCCAGGCCCGGTAGTCGACGCCGTACTTGCTCAGCGTCGCACCGATGCGCCCTTCGTCACTCTGCGGCTCGATATGGAACCGCACCATCAGATCGCTGCACTCGGGCATGCGCGGGTACGTACGGACGTCGTTGTAGGCGTAGGCAACCTTGAAGTCGTTGGCCGAGCGGGCCCCATACGTCATCGTCTCGATCCGATCGGGCCGACCGTCCAGAACCAGGGAGGTGGGGTTCGTCTCACCGACCGCCCAGGCCGAGGCGTCCAGATCGAACGGGGGCTGCCAGCGATATCCGTTGAATGCCCCGCGCTGGCTCGGGTTGATCGGCCGGTAGTCGTTGTCGTAGACCGGCATCCACAGCTCGCGCTGGACGCAGGGCGGCTTGCGGGCGATCTGCCCATTGATGTAGATGTCCCCGTCGATGATCTCGATCCGCTCGTTCGGCAGACCGATCAGACGCTTGATGTAGTTTTCCGCGGGATTGATGGGGTTCTTGAAGACCACGACGTCCCAGCGTTTGGGCTCGACGAACTGATAGAGGCACTTGAGCACCAGGATGCGGTCGCCGTTGGAGACCGGATTGCCGTTGCTGGCGGGCACCAGGTACCCGCAACTGGGGCAGCGCGTCTGCTGGATGTCCACGGGCCCCGGCGGGATCGTGTCCTCTCGCATCCGGTAGGCGCCCGGGATGAACCCGTACTGGTAGCTGTACCCGCATTCCGGGCAGCGCAACTGGAAATGGGCCCCCATCAGCGTATCGGCCATGCTGCCGGTCGGGATGCGGAAGGCTTCCATGATGAAGGCGCGGAAGACGAAGGCCAGGATGAACGCGGTGATCAACCATTCGAAAGTGTTGGCGATCTCTCCGGCGCGGTCCTTGCGCTTGTGAGCGGGCCTGGTGTCGGCGGCTTTGGGAGGGTTGCTTTCAGCCATTCACGGTCGTCCTGTTCGTTTGTCAATGCGATATCGCCCCGCCACGCGGCGGCGACCGAGACTCTGCGCTCGGTCCGGCGATTCCAGAGGCCGGTTTTCAGCGGAACGTGGGTCGCCCCGACCGCCCGCAACCAAGCGAAAAACGCATTATGCCTCCAAACCATCGACCGGTCAACCGTCCTGTCCGCCTTCTTGACAGAGCCCATCCCGGCAAGCGCACATCGACCCCAACCCTGCCCGCAGACGACACACAACGGGCCCGCCGCAGCCGACCGCCGCACGAGCCCACCGAGCACTGTCCCAACCGCCCGACCGAGCCAAATTTTTGGCCAAAAGCACTTGTTGCATAGAAGTCTTTACTGTATAGTAGGTTGCAGACGCTTGCCCTTTCCGTGTCGGCGGTGGCAGATTTGCTCCTGGGTGGGAGCGTTCTGCCGGCGCCACTGCAGGGGAAGGTCTTCGTTGGCTATAAGGGTTCCGAATGCCTTCGATGCGATGCTGGACATTACGGTGGCGCGAGTGGTCGCACGGCACGGCGGGGGGCCCATGCGGTTTCTGTTTTCGAATCGCTCTTTCCTTCAAGTGAGGTAATGTATGGCCACAGTGACCAAGAAAGAACTCATCGACCGCATCGCCGAACGCACGCAGGCCAAGAGGGTGTCGGTAAAACGGATCGTTCAGACCTTCCTTGACGAGATCATTCGCGAGTTGTGTCAGGATAATCGCCTGGAATTCAGGGATTTCGGCGTCTTTGAAACGCGGACGCGGGCGTCGAGAGTCGCGCAGAACCCCAAGACGCTCGAACGGGTGGAGGTGCCGTCGAAGCGCACCGTCAAATTCAAAATGGGCCGCCTCATGAGAGAGAATCTCAGTCGCTCCAGTCCCGAATCGGCCGACGCCAAACCGAGGATGTAAGAGCGCCTCTCGCACATCTTCAGGACCCGGGCGGAACCGCAGAACACCACGAGCACAGACGAATCGCACCAAACGTCTTCCCAAAGGAGACTTCTATGTTGGAAGGGACGGTCAAATGGTTCAACCCACGGAAGGGATACGGATTTATCGGGACGTCCGATGGGAAGGATGTCTTCGTGCATTATTCGAGCATCGCCGCCGAGGGATTCAAAACGCTCGAAGAGGGAGACGCCGTCACCTTTGACATCGTCGAGGGAGAGAAAGGGCCTCGCGCCGCCAACGTCATGCCGAAACCCCCCGCCCAATAGTCGCACCCCTCCGGCGAGCCTGCCGCGTCGCCGCTGACCGCAGCCGTACACGATCCCTGCCAGGATGAAAGCGGCCTGCATATCCTCAGAAACCTTCCCGCTGCCGATTTTATCGGTGCCTCTTGCATTGCGCACCGATTCGATGTATGATGGGTGGTCGTCATTGCCGAAGGGCATCGTAATGTCTTATGAAAGCCAATCCGGATTGAATTGCAGCGTCCTGGTGCTGAACAAGCACTACATGGCGATCCGTATCATCGGCGTCAAGCGGGCGTTCTCCCTGCTGTGCCGCGATCTGGCGGAGGTCGTCTCTTACGAGGGAGGCGCCTACGCCAACTACGATTTCCGCAGTTGGTGTGAGGTCTGCCAGTTCCGCCGGCGCTTCGAGCCGAACGGACACGACTGGATCTCCACCGTCAATTTCTACGTCGCCGTCCCGCGCATCATCCGACTGCTGTTCTACGACCGCCTGCCCCGCAAGGACGTCAAGTTCAACCGGCGCAACATCTTCGCCCGCGACCGCAATCGTTGCCAATACTGCGGCAAGCACTTCCCCACCAGCGAGTTGTCCCTCGATCACGTCGTGCCCCGCAGCCTCGGCGGCAAGGCCACTTGGGAGAACATCGTCTGCGCCTGCATGCGATGCAACGTCAAGAAAGGCGGACGCACCCCCAAGCAGGCCGGCATGGAGCTTTTCCGCCAGCCCGTCAAGCCCAAGCACAACGGCCTGCTCCACGTCCACCTCGGACACGACCGCTACCGATCCTGGAAGCAGTTCCTCGACCACGCCTACTGGTCCGTCGAGTTGAAGTAAGGGCGCACCGTCCTTTGCCTGCCTCTGGATCGGTCAGCCGCATGGATCACACAGCTTCGATTCTGATCGGAGTCAGAAGTTCTGTCACGTCTTTCACCCGCGCGAAGTCTATGCTATTGATCTGAACTGATTTGGCATACTCAAGGGGCTGCTGATGAACGACATGACGAGCGAGGCCCAATTGCTCCAGGCAAGCGTGGCAGGGAACAGGGCAGCATTTGGTGAGATCGTCCGCCGGTATCAGGCGCTGGTTTGTGCGATCACATACAGCGCCACCGGAGACGTCGGCACAAGCGAAGATCTGGCCCAGGAGACCTTCATCCGAGCCTGGCAGAACCTGCGCCGACTGGAGGAACCCGCCAGGTTCCGCGCCTGGCTGTGCACGATCGCACGAAACCTCGCCCACACCTCGCTTCGAGCAAGGCGCAGGGCGACCCTACATCCGCCCGAAAGCGCAGCGGAACGGCCGGCCGCCGGGGCGCAGCCTGACGAAGCAACGCTGGCCAGGGAACGCCATGAGATCGTTTGGGCCGCTGTTGGCCGCGTTCCGCTGAAGTACCGCGAGCCGCTCGTGCTCTTCTATCGCCGCCAGAAGTCTGTCGGCGAGGTCGCCCACGATCTGGGCCTGTCGGAACATGTTGTTCGCCAGAGGCTCCATCGCGGACGAAAGCTTATTAAGGCGGAGGTCTCTTCGCTGGTGGAGGACACCCTCGTCCGCTCGGGACCGGCCAAAACCTTCGCCGTCGCGGTTGTTGCCGCTTTGCCGGCCCTGGTCGCCCCGCCGGCCAGTGCCGCCATCGCCGGTATGGCGGCCAAGGGCGCCCCGGCAGCCAAGACGCTCTTCGGGCCGGGCCTCAGCGCTGTGACTCTCGCCCCGATCCTGGGACTGCCCGCCGCCATGTTCGGCGCGTGGTTCAGCTTCAAGGACCCTGACTCGCCTCGCCAGCGTCGATTCCGAATCCGACTGTTCCTCCTCTCGTGGCTGCTCCTCTTCGCGTTGCTGGGTCTGCCGCTGGCGCTGTTCCACGCCGAACTCATTCCCGTCTGGGTTCCCGCGTTGTGCTTGACCCTGTACGTACTCCTCCTGCTGGCTCTGATCGTCTGGGCCAAGGCAGGGCAACAGCGGATACAGATCGAGAATGGCACGGAACACCTGCCGACTCGCATCAATATGGAATCGTTCTACGGGGGCGTCGGAGGCGGCATCTTTGGCGCGACCGCCTGGCTGCTAATCCGGGCGTGGCTTGCGAGGGACTGGGCGTCGTTCGGCGCGATTCTGGCCTGCGACATCCTCCTCTTCTTCGCTGTCACCCGACTCTGGCTGCGCAAGCTCAGGCGGAAGGGGCCAGGGGCGCACGACCGTTTCTGCACTGCTCGGTTAGGCACACCGCAGAAGCACGAATGACGAAGTCGGAATCTCGAAACAAGCCCGAATGACCCAGAAGCCAAGCTCGAAGCACGGAGGCCATCGCGTGCAACTGGATCCATGCAAACCGAGGCGCGTTTATGGCAATTGGATTTCGTGCTTTGGATTTGTTTCGAGTTTCGTGTTTCGGATTTCGAGTTCGTCCTGGCCGGCCATGAACAGAGGCCCGGCTGAAAGGGTCAGAGCAAGCCTGATCGCAAGAGCGGTCATGTACCCAGGGGCGAGTCGGGACTTGATTCTCGCAAGGGGTTCTGCGATAATCGCCGGCCTATGATGTCACGATGGGTCAGGAATCTGCTGTGCGTGTGTGTCTCGGCGCTGTCGCTTCCGGGCGGGGCGGCCGAACCGGATACAGCTGCGCCGAGCTGGGTCGAGTCGGCCAAGGCCGATCTGCGTATCTTCCCCGACCGGCTCAAAACCGACGCGAAGGCCACGTTCTTCCACCAGGACAACCTGGCCCTGCTCGCCTGGGCGGGACTGGCCAGCGTGGCGATGCACAACGGCAGCGCCGACGACGACGTCGCGGACCACTTCGACCGACACGAGGGGTTCGGCAACTTCGGCGGCGAGACCCTCAAAGTGGTCGGCTCGCCCGCTTTTCACCTGCCGGCGGCAGCACTCTGGTACGTCGTCAGCGCCGACAAGCAGAACGACGTCGGCAAACAACGGGCCGTCACGATGCTCTCGGCCCTGACCATCAACGGCGTCGCCACCACCGGTCTGAAGGCCATCCGCCACAACGATCAGCCCGACGGCGAGATGTGGGCCTGGCCCAGCGGTCATACGTCCAGCTCGTTCACCGTCGCCTCGGTCCTGCACGAGTTCTACGGCCTGAAAGTCGGCCTGCCCGCCTATCTCGGCGCCGGCGTCGTCGCCTGGCGCATGATGGACCAGGGCGACCACTGGGCCAGCGACGTGGTCTTCGGAGCCTGCCTGGGCTGGGTCGTCGGCCACACCGTCGCCCGCCACCACGAGGGGCCGCAGATCGCGGGATTCGACGTATTGCCCTATTACGGCAACCACGAGGACCCCGCGGTCGGAATCAACCTTCTGCGGCAGTTCTGAACCGGACACTCGCCCAAATCCGACGGCGCTACGAGCCGCCGCCGTTGGCCTCCCAGATGTCTCGCCTGACCACCCAGACGCCCGGCTGATAGGGCTTGACCTGCGCGTGCTCGGGGACCCAGAGCTTCTCCTTGCGCCAGCTCTCGACGTGGCCGTCATAGAAGGCCAGATTGGCCGACCCGTTGTGCCGGTACATCGTCGGCCCGGCGCAACCGACCTGCTTGTAGGCGTTGACGCTGCCGTCCTGGCCCAGAACGTCCCACCCGTCGATGTAATTGGCGCCGCTCCACTTGCTCCACCAGTCGTGTCCCTCGTTGAAGTGGAGCTTCTCGGCCGGGTGCGGGATCGTGGACATCTTGTAGCCCAGGACCGCCATGTCCATCGTCGCCGTCCAGGAGGGCTGCCCGACGGAGGGAAACCAGTCTTCGATGTTGAACCCGTAACTGACCAGCGTGCCCGTCGTGCTGCCCTGCTCGACGTCGTGGGCATGCTCCCAGGCCTTCTGCCGGTCGCTCGGGCATCTGTACTTCTTCGGGGTCTGCACGATGGACTGGTCGGGCGAGTCCTCAGCCCCTTTGTAGCCAATGTACGCGCGAAAGACCGGGTTCCCCGTCCAGAGGATCGTTCCCCGGTCGTTGAAGACGCGGCACGGGACGCCCCAGTCGTCGTTGTTGGCCGCGTACAGGCCGTTGGCCAGGGCCAGACTGTGCAGGTTGCTCGCACAGACCATCTTGCGCCCCTGGTCGCGGGCCAGATTCAACGCGGGCATGAGAATGGCCATCAGAACAGCAATGACAGCAATCACGACGAGCAGCTCGATCAACGTAAACGCGTGTCGTTTCATCGTCCGGCTCCGTCTGACGCGTCGGGGGCAAGGGTCCGCAGGAAAGCCAAGGCAGGCCGTCCTGAGGACCATCGGCATGGGACGGTCCATGCCCGTCGCCTCCATGATACCGCTTTGCCCCCGCCGGGATCAAGGGCCATGCCCGGCCCCTCGGCACTTCGCCTCGTCGCCGCACCGGCATGGCGATACGTCCCTGTAAGGGCGATGCATGCATCCCCCTTACGATAGGCCCTTACGAGCCCACTACGAACAGTCTCATCCGACGCCCGATAACAACTGACGCATCATCACTTCCGGCGGCGGTCACCGCCGCAAATGACATAAGCCCATTCTATTTGGGCGATTTAGGAAAAATGACTTGACCTTTGAGGGGCGTCGGCGTAAAATTATAGTACGCAGTAGTCGTATGGGACGTGGGTTGGAGTGACTGAACTCTTGCAC
>Ga0123326_1001115_pt1 | contig 24413 bp, 21 predicted proteins | sample BioC13SIPDNA_FD_89739 | JGI IMG/M metagenome (GOLD analysis project Ga0123326, IMG submission 89739) | Anaerobic biogas reactor microbial communites from Washington, USA - Biogas_R1_A C13 SIP DNA | ecosystem: Engineered > Bioreactor > Anaerobic > Unclassified | place: Washington, USA | collected...
CGGATGACCGACCTGTGTTCCATCCCGGCTCCTTTCGACTGCCGGACGTCGCCGCGCGTCGTCCGGGTGTGATCGCCGCCGGGCCGGTTATACCAGACCGGTGAGTCGTGCGGTGCGGTCGGGCGCGAGACCCGGGTGGCCGCGCCGCGACGGGGCCGGCGTCACACTCCGCGCCACAGGGCGTCGCGGTCGGGGGCGAAGACCGTCGGGGTGCGGGGGTCGTCGCAGGGTCCGCCGCTGACCATGCTGCGGTCGCCGAGGGCGACCGCAGCGTCGTGCGCGGACAGGTCGCCGGACGCGGCGCGTGCGATCGTCCCGAGACAGGCGAGCGACTCGCCGACCGCACGGCCGCAGAGCTCGGCGAACGTCTCGTGCCGCGCCTCCGAGGGTCGCCAGGGACTGCGCCACTCGCGTCGTTCGGCGACGAGGCGCACGGCTGCGGGGTGCGGCGCGGACGGGTAGATCTGGCTGCGCCAGACGCCGTCCGGGTCCAGCGCCGCCCCCCCGGCCTGGAGCGCCAGCGCGAGCGGCGAGAGGCGGTCGGTGAGCTGCGCGTAGACGAGCGCCATCACGTGCAGCGCCGCCTCGGTCTGGCGCGCGGTCCAGGGGATGCCGTACACGTCCTGCAGCACCACGGCCCACAGACGCGCCACCGCCCGGCGCCTCCGCGGGGTCAGGGAGAGCAGACGTCGGCTCCGTCCGCAGGAGACGCCGGGCGGTCGGCGCCGGGCCGCCAGCATGACGTCGAGAGACGCCTCGAGGACGCCGTGCCGGCGGGTCGCCCGCAGGGCGTCAGGAGAGTCGATGCCCTTGGGGGCGCCCCCGGTCCAGTACACGATCCACGGGTGCGCGCCGGCGTCGAGGCAGACGTGCGTCGCGTAACCGCTGATGTAGGCGTACAGGCCGGCCCGGTCGCCTGGCGGCGCGGCGGCCGCCGTGGCGAGCATCGTCGTCAAGGCCGCGCGTGTGTGCTGCCGGTGCACCGTCCGGCCGGGGTGGCTGCGGACGCCCCCTCCCGGCCGCAGGCCCGCGTAGGAGAAGAAGTCCGGTCCCTGGGCGCCGACGGCGTACGCGTCCGGGGCCTCCGCCAGGAGGTCCGCCAGGTGTCCCGGGGGGAGCAGCGCCCGGGCGGCCTGTGCCACGTCGTGGTGGGCCAGCAGATCCGGCATGCCCGTCCTCCCCTCATCGTGCCGCCGTCCGGTCCGGCGGCGGCTCTCGCCCCCGCGCCTTCGCCGGGGCGCCGGGGTCCGTCGTCGACGGTTCCGGTGAGCGCGGCGGTCATGGTATCATTCCGCTTCGGCCTCGCGCCGGTTCGCGTCAGCACCGGGTTTGCTCCCAGAAGGGATCCGTACAGATGAAGAAGGACATCCACCCGCAGTACCAGGAGGCGACCGTCCACTGCAGCTGCGGCAACACGTTCACCACGCGCAGCACCAAGAAGGAGCTGCACGTGGAGCTGTGCTCGCAGTGTCACCCGTTCTACACCGGCAAGCAGAAGCTGGTGGACTCGGGCGGCCGGGTGGACCGTTTCGAGCGGCGCCTCAAGAAGAAGGCCGCCGCTCCGGCCAAGCCGAAGGCGCCCAAGGTCCGGCCGCCCAAACCCGAGCGTCCCCGGCCGCAGCCGGCGGCCGTGGCTGCGGAGACCGCGCCGGCGGAGGCCGCCGAGGCCGCCACGTCCGACGAGTCCTGACGTGGGCACCGGCGCCGAACTCCACGTCCGGCTCCTGCAGCACACGCCCGACCCGGACCGCGCCGTGGCCGTCGCGGGCCGGCTGTGTTACGCGCCCGTGTCCGCCGCCGACCTCCAGCAGGAGATGAGCGACGACGACGTCGCCAAGCTCGTGCGCATCCTCGTCCGCAGCGGCCATCACTCGGCGCTCGAGCACGCGACCTTCAGCTTCGCCGTGGACGGCGTGAGCCGCGCCTGCACACACCAGCTGGTGCGGCATCGCGTGGCGAGCTACAACCAGCAGTCGCAGCGCTACGTCAATTTCGGGGCGGCGGACAGCTTCGTCGTGCCGCCCAGCATCTCGGCCAACGCCGAGGCCGCGGCGGTCTTCTTCAAGGCGATGGAGGACGCCCGCGCCGCCTACGACAAGCTTGTGGAGCTCGGCCTCGGTGAGGGACGCACGCGCGAGAGCGTCCAGGAGGACGCCCGCTTCGTGCTGCCCAACGCCGCCGAGACCAGGATCGTGGTCACCATGAACGCACGCGAGCTGCGGCACTTCTTCCACGTGCGCTGCTGCAACCGGGCGCAGTGGGAGATCCGCGACCTCGCCTGGCGGATGCGCGGCATGGTCAAGGAGCTCGCCCCGAACCTCTTCGACCGCACCGGCCCCAGCTGTCTCTATGGCGCCTGCCAGGAGGGCAGGATGACCTGCGGCAAGCCGTACAAGCCGGAGGATGTCGACGGTCCGGCGGCCGCGCGGGCTTGACGTCCCGCCGCGCGTGGGTCCGGACTCAGGCGCCATGACGCGACGCCATCTCACCATCGCGCGACTGCTCCCTGCGCTGGCCGCGAGGCGCGCCCAGATCGGGGGCCAGGCCGTGATCGAGGGCGTCATGATGCGCGGCGTGGACTGGTGGTCCCTCGCGGTGCGCCGCCCCGACCGGAGCATCGGCCTGCACCACTTCCCGCTGGTCAGCTACATGAAGAAGTACCCCGTGCTCAGGCTGCCTGTGCTGCGCGGGGTGGTCGCCCTGATCGAATCGCTCGTCATCGGCGTGCGCGCCCTCACCAGATCGGCGAACGAATCGCTGGGCGAGGAAGAGGAGGAGCTGGGCAAGAAGGAGATCGGGATCACGCTGGTCATCGCTTTCGCCTTCGCCGTCGGCCTGTTCTTCATCGCGCCTCTCTTCCTCACCGGCCTGCTCGACCGCTGGCTGGGCGACGGATTCCTCTTCTGGCTGGTCGAGGGCCTGGTCCGCGTCGGCATCTTCCTCGCCTATCTCGTCGTGATCACCCGGATCAGGGACCTGCGCCGGGTGTTCGAGTACCACGGCGCCGAGCACATGAGCATCCACGCCCTCGAGCACGGCGAGGAGCTCACCGTGGCCAACGTCGAGAAGTACAGGACGCTGCATCTGCGCTGCGGCACCTCGTTCCTGCTCGTCGTCCTCGTGGTGTCGATCTTCGTCTTCGCCGCGGTGGGGCGTCCGGACTGGTACCTGCTGGTGCTCAGCCGGGTCGTGCTGGTGCCGCTGATCGCCGGCATCAGCTACGAGATCATCCGCTACGCGGGGCGCCACGAGCACAACCTGCTCGTCCGCGTGGTCATGGCGCCGGGGCTCGGCCTGCAGTGGCTCACGACCAGGCAGCCGGACAGCGGCCAGATCGAGGTCGCCATCGCCGCGCTCGAGAAGATCGTGGAGCTCGAGCCGCCGGACCGTCCACCGGTGAAGGGCGTGGAGGTCATGGCGTAAGCTGATGCCATGACGACCGTCGACGACCTCATAGCGGAGATAGAGCGGTCGTACGCGGAGCTCACGGAGCAGCTCGCCGATCCTGGAGTGCTCGGCGACCGCGTGCGCTACGCCGAGGCGGCCCGCGCCCACGCCGAGCTTCAGCCCGTGCACGAGCTCGCCCGCGGGTACCGCGAGGCTCAGCTGACGGTCACCGACGCCGAGGCGCTGCTCGCCGACGGCTCCACCGACGCCGAGATGCGCGCCTTCGCGCAGGAGGAGCTCGCCGACGGCCGCAGGCGGCTCGTCGAGCTCGCCGACGAGATCCGCGCGCGGGTGCTCACCCGCGACCCCAACGACGGCAAGGACGTGATCCTCGAGATCCGCGCCGGCGCCGGCGGCAACGAGGCCTGCATCTTCGCCGGTGAACTCGCACGCATGTACACACGCTACGCCCAGGCCAAGGGGTTCGACGTCGAGGTCCTCTCGGCCAACGAGAACGACGACGGCGGCTTCAAGGAGATGATCCTGGAGGTCAGGGGCCAGGGCGCCTACTCGGCACTCAAGTACGAGGGCGGCGTGCATCGCGTGCAGCGCGTGCCGGTCACCGAATCCGTCGGCCGTATCCACACGTCCACCGCGACGGTCGCCGTGCTCGCCGAGGCTGAGGACATCGAGGTCGACGTCCGCCCCGGCGATCTGCGCGTGGACATCTTCCGCGCCCGCGGGCCGGGCGGTCAGAGCGTCAACACCACCGACTCCGCCGTGCGCATCACGCACATCCCCAGCGGGGTGACCGTGAGCTGCCAGGACGAGAAGAGCCAGCTCCAGAACAAGGAGAAGGCCATGCGGATCCTGCGGGCGCGGTTGTTCGAGCTCGAGCGGGCGAAGCGCGAGGAGGAGCGCGGGGAAGCGCGGCGGGGCATGGTCGGCAGCGGCGACCGTGCCCAGAAGATCCGTACCTACAACTTCTCGCAGAGCAGGGTGACCGACCACCGCATCGGGCTCACCACGCACCGCATCGACGGCGTCCTCGAGGGCGATCTCGACGAGTTCACCGAGGCGCTCGCCGCGGAGGACCGCCGCCGGCAGCTGGCGGCCGCCGGGGAGGAGTGAGTGCCGTTCGCACGGAGCGGTCCGTCCCCGTCGTCCCCGGCGCCGGTGCCTGACGTGTCGACGCTCCGCGGTCACGATCGGGCCGACCGGAGACCGATCCGCGAGGTGACGGCGTGACTGCCGCCCGGAGCGTCGGCGACATGTTGTCGCAGGCGACGGTCTCGTTGCGCGAGAACGGGTCACGCTCGCCGCGGCTGGACGCCGAGCTGCTGCTGGCCGAGGCGCTCGGCGTCGGGCGCGCGGAGCTGTTCCGCGACCCGGCGCGCGTGCCGACGCACGAGGAGGCGGCGACGTTCGAGGGGCTCCTGCGTCGCCGCCTCGCGCACGAACCGGTGGCGTACATCCTCGGGCGCCGCGCGTTCCGCACCATCGAGCTCGAGGTGACGCCCGAGGTGCTCATCCCCCGCCCGGAGACCGAGACCCTGGTCGACGTGGCTCTGGAGGCGCTCCGGGCGATGCCGCTCGCCGGCCCCGGTCCGGAGGACGAGCCGCTGGCTCTGGACGTGGGCACGGGGTCCGGCTGCGTGGCGCTGGCGCTGGCGGCCGAGGACCCCTTCGTGCGCGTCGTCGCCACCGACGTGGAGCCCGCCGCGCTCGCGGTGGCGCGGCGCAACGCGGCGCGCCTCGGGCTGGCGCGTCGCGTCGAGTTCGTGCTCAGCGACCTGTTCGCGGACGTCGGCGAGCGACCGTTCGACCTCGTGGTCAGCAACCCGCCGTACATCCCCGCCGACGAGTACGCGGCGCTCGAGCCCAACGTCCGGGAGTACGAGCCGCGAAGAGCGCTGCACGGGGGCGCCGACGGGTTGGACCTGTACCGTCGTCTCGTGCCGGGCGCGGCGCTGCTGTTGCGTCCCGGCGGCGTTCTGGCGCTGGAGGTCGGCGTCGGACAGGCCGGAGCGGTGGTCGACATCGTGGGCGCGGCCGGCGCGTACGAGCCGCCGGGACTGCGCCACGACCTCTCCGGCGTGCCACGGGTGGTCCATGCGCGTCGGCGCGGCAGAGGGAGCGGCTGATGGCCCGCGCGGAGAAGGCGCGGGCGGTCGTGCTCGGTTCCCGTCCGCTGGGCGAGGCGGACCGCATCGTCCGCCTCTTCACGCGCGAGCTCGGCCGCGCGGACGCCGTCGTCAAAGGCGTGCGCAAGACGACCTCGCGCTGGGGCGGGCGTCTGGAGCCGTTCAACGTCGTCGACCTGCTGCTGCACCCCGGCCGCTCGCTCTACACCGTCACGCAGGCGCAGCTGGTCGACGTGTTCGCACACCTGCGGTCCGACCGCGAGGGCCTCACAGCGGCGGCGATCGTCTGCGAGGCCGCCGCCGGCCTGACCCCTCAGCACGAACCCGAGGTCCGCGTGTTCGCGCTGCTGCGCAACAGCCTGCGGCAGATGGACAGGGGCTTCGCCGGCCGTGCCGTGCAGTCGCCGCTCGTGCTGGGCGTGTTGCTCAAGCTGCTCCACGAGGCCGGCTATCTGCCGGTCCTCGACCAGTGTGCGGCGTGCGGGTCAGGCGGGCGGATCCTGGGTTTCTCCGCCGCCCGCGGCGGCCTCGTCTGCGGCGACTGCGGCGCCGAGGCGGTCCCCATCACCCCCGAGGCCGTCACGGCGCTCCTGGAGGGCATTTCCCTTCCGCTCGCGGAGCTGCGCACGCGGCCCGCCTCCCCCGGCGTCGGCGAGGCGTTGCGCGACGTCCATCAGCTCTACGCGTACCACACCGGCGCGCGCCTGCGCGCGCTGCGTATCGCCCGCAGCGGCTGACACACTGCCCGTCCCTTCGTTGCATGGCGTTCTTACGCCCGGCTGGGGAGGCCGCGATTGTTGAGCCTCGGTCGGTCGCGTTAGAATCGCCGTTCTGACCGAAAGGACGTGTGACCACCCGTACGCAGATCAACGAGCGCGTCGACCAGGCGCCCACCTTCCAGCAGATCATCGGCCGTCTGCAGTCCTTCTGGGAGGAGCAGGGCTGCGTCATCGTGCAGCCGTACCACACCGAGGTGGGGGCCGGCACCTTCAACCCGGCGACCTTCCTGCGCTGTCTGGACGCGCGTCCCTGGCGCGCCGCCTACGTCGAGCCCTCCATGCGCCCGACCGACGGTCGATACGGCGAGAACCCGTACCGGCTGGGTCACTACTACCAGTACCAGGTCGTGATCAAGCCGTCCCCGCCCGACATCCAGGACGTCTATCTGCGCTCGCTCGAGGCCCTCGGCATCGTCCTCGCCGAGCACGACGTGCGTTTCGTCGAGGACAACTGGGAGGGCCCGACCCTGGGCGCCTGGGGCCAGGGCTGGGAGGTCTGGATCGACGGCATGGAGGCCACGCAGTTCACCTACTTCCAGCAGCTCGGCGGCTTCGACCTCGACCCCATCACGGTCGAGCTCACCTACGGGCTCGAGCGCCTCGCCATGTACCTGCAGGGCGTGGACAGCGTCTACGACCTCGTCTGGTCGAGCTGGGAGGAGGAAGGTGAGGAGCACGTCGTGACCTACGGCGACGTGTACAGGGAGAACGAGCGTGAGTTCAGTCGCTACAGCTTCGAGGTGGCCGACACGGAGATGCTCTTCCGCCACTTCCGCGAGCACGAGGCCGAGGCCCTGCGCGCCGTAGCGGCGCGTCTGCCGATCCCGGCCTACGACCACGTGCTCAAGTGCAGCCACGCGTTCAACCTCCTCGACGCGCGCGGCGTGATCAGCGTCACCGACCGCACGGCGCACATCGCCCGCGTGCGCGACCTCGCGCGCAAGGTCGCGGGCCTGTACCTGGAGGTCGTCGGCGACGGCCGCGGCACGGACGACGGAGCGCAGGGCGCATCCGGCGCCTCCGGCGAGGACCGGTGACGATGACGACCCTGCTGGTCGAGATCGGCGTCGAGGAGCTGCCGTACAAGGTGTGCGAGTCGGTCGTGCGGCAGCTCGGGGGCGGGCCGGAGGCGCCCGGACTGGTCCTCTCACTGCTGCAGGGAGAGCGGCTGGCGGAGGAGGGCGCGGCGGTCAGGGTCCTGGTCTCGCCGCGCCGCATCGCGGTCCTGGTGGACGGGGTGCCGGCCGAGCAGCTCCCGCAGGTGCAGGAGTTCCGCGGCCCCAGGGCGGCGGTGGCCTTCGACGAGGATGGAGGGCTCACCAAGGCTGGCGCCGGGTTCGCGCGCTCCAGGGGCGCCGCCGCCGCCGAGGTGCGTCGCGAAGTCATCGACGGCACCGAGTTCGCGGTGGTGAGCGTGGAGGCGGAGCGCAGGGCGGCGCGTGACGTCGTCCCCGCCCTCGTCGCCCGCCTCATCACCGGCCTGCAGATCCCGCGCGGCATGCGCTGGGGGGCCCGGCCGGTGGGCGCGAGCGACTATCTGCGCTTCTCGCGCCCCATCCGCTGGCTCGTCGCCAAGCTGGGCCCCGAGACGCTCACCGGGGAGTTCTACGGCCTCCCGCTGGGCGACGTCTCGTTCGGGCACCGCGTGCTCGGCGCCGCGGTGACGATCACCGCGGCGTCCGATTACGAGCGGCTGCTCGGGGAGCAGGGGGTGATCGTCTCGCAGGAAGAGCGCCGGCGGCTCATCCGGGAGGGTCTCACCGCGGCCGCCGGCGAGCTCGACGGCGCTTGGTCTGACCCGGGCGGCGTGCTGGCCGAGGCCGTCTACCTCGCCGAGTGGCCCAGCGTGGCCCGCGGCTCGTTCGACGAGCGCCACCTGCGCCTGCCGGACGAGGTACTGGTCACCGCCATGCAGAGCCATCAGCGCTACTTCCCGGTGCGCGACGCCGACGGCGCGCTCCTGCCGGTGTTCCTCTACGTCGCCAACGGCGACCCGGCGGCCGCGCCGCTGGTCACCCGCGGCAACGAGCGCGTGCTCGACGGCCGGCTGGACGACGCCGCGTTCGCCTACGACCGCGACCTCGCCGAGGGGTTGCCGGCCATGGCCGGCCGTCTCGGTGCGGTCGTGTTCCACGAGAAGCTCGGTTCGTTGGCCGACAAGGCGAGCCGGCTCGGCGGCCTCGTGGCCGCACTCGCCGGTGGTGAGCCCGACGACCCCGGCGGCAACGGCTCGGGCGCCCCGCTCGCCGAGACGCTGCGTAGCGCGGCCCGGCTGGCCAAGGCCGACCTGGTCAGCCAGACCGTCATCGAGTTCCCGGTGCTCCAGGGCGTCATGGGCGGGCTGTTCGCGCAGGCCGCCGGCCTCGGAGAGGCGGTCTCGCGTGCGGTGGGTGAGCACTACCGGCCGCTCTCCGGCACGGCGGCGCTGCCGAGCACCCTGCCGGGCGCCCTGCTGGCGGTGGCCGACAAGCTCGACAACATCGCCGGCGCCTGGGTCGCCGGCGAGAAGCCCTCCGGATCGCGCGACCCGTACGGCTTGCGGCGCGCCGCCATGGGCGTCGTGCGTATCGCCCTCGAGTACGATCTGCGCTTCCCCTTCGCGGGCCTGTTGACCGCCGCCGTGGAGCAGTTCGAGCTGCAGCGCGTCGACGGGCTGGACGCCGCCCGCCGCACGGCGATCGTCGCCGAGACGGCCGCCTTCCTCCGCGAGCGTCTGCAGGCGCTGCTGCTGGACGAGGGGCTTCCGTTCCCCAGCGTCGAGGCCGCGATGGCGGCGCCTGTCCCCGACCTGCCGGCGCTCGCCGCCCGGGCGCGCGCGTTCACGGCCCTGGCGGGGCAGGCGGCGTTCGAGGACGCCGTCATCGCCTACAACCGGTGCGCGGCGCTGGCGGCCAAGGACCCGGCGGCCGGGGACCGCGTCGTCGACCCGGCCCTCTTCACCGACCAGGCCGAGCGTGAACTCGCGGACGCTCTCGAGGCTGCGCGCGGGCCTCTGCTCGCGTCCCTGGATCACCTCGATCTCGAGGCGGCGGTCACGGCTGCGGCCGGCCTGCGGTCGTTCGTCGACCGCTACTTCGACGCCGTGCTCGTCATGGACCCCGACGACGCCGTGCGCGCCAACCGTCTGGCGCAGCTCGCCGCCGTCACCGGCCTGATCGGCCGCATCGGGGAGTTCAGCCGCCTGCCGCTCGGGCAGTCCTGAGCGCGGGAGACCAGACCACACCTCACGCGACCGCGGCGAGAAAGCGGGCAAGACGCCAGGAGGCGACCAGCATGAGTGACAAGCACGTCTACCGCTTCGACGAAGGCAACAAGGAGATGCGCGAGCTCCTCGGCGGCAAAGGAGCCAACCTCGCCGAGATGACCTCGATCGGGCTCCCGGTGCCGCCCGGTTTCACCATCACGACCGAGGTCTGTAACCATTACTCGGCGCACGGGGACTACCCGGAGGGCACGCGCGCGCAGGTCGAGGAGGCTCTGGCGGCGCTCGAGGCCGACACCGGCAAGAAGTTCGGCGACGCGGCCGACCCGCTGCTGCTCAGCGTCCGGTCCGGGGCCCGCGCCTCGATGCCCGGCATGATGGACACGGTCCTCAACCTGGGACTGAACGACGAGACCGTGAACGGCGTGATCGCCTCCACCGGCAATCCGCGCTTCGCCTGGGACTGCTACCGCCGCTTCGTCAGCATGTACGGCGACGTGGTGCTGGGCTGCAAGCCCCAGAGCGAGGACGAGCACGACGTGTTCGAGGAGCGCCTCGAGGCGATGAAGCGGGCCAAGGGCGTCACCTACGACACCGACCTGACGGCCGAGGACCTGAAGGAGCTCACGACGGACTTCAAGGCGGCAGTCAAGGAGCGCACCGGGAGGGACTTCCCGGACGACCCGCGCGATCAGCTCTGGGGCGCCATCGACGCCGTGTTCGGGAGCTGGGGCAACGACCGCGCCGTCGCCTACCGGCGCCTGTACGACATCCCCGACTCGTGGGGCACGGCCGTCAACGTGCAGACCATGGTCTACGGCAACACCGGCGAGGAGTCCGGGACCGGGGTGGGGTTCACGCGCAACCCGGCCAGCGGCGAGAGGATGTTCTACGGCGAGTTCCTCGTGAACGCCCAGGGCGAGGACGTGGTCGCCGGCGTGCGCACGCCGCGTCCGGTGAGCGAGCTCAAAGAGCTGTGGCCGCGGGTCTACGACGAGCTGATGGAGATCCAGGCGACGCTCGAGCGTGAGCTGCGCGACATGCAGGACTTCGAGTTCACCATCGAGCGTGGCCGTCTCTACATGCTGCAGACGCGCAACGGCAAGCGTACCGGGTTGGCCGCCATCCGCATCGCGGTCGACATGGCCGACGAGGGCCTGATCTCCCACGAGGAGGCCCTCATGCGCATCGAGCCCGAGCAGCTCAACCAGCTGCTGCGGCCGGTCTTCGGCCCGAGCGACAAGGAGGAGGCCGTCCGCGAGGGCCGGGTCAAGGCCAAGGGCCTGCCCGCCGGCCCCGGTGCAGCCACGGGGCGCGTCGTCTTCAACGCCGCCGACGCGGTCGCCTGGGCGGCGCGCGACGAGAAGGTGCTGCTCGTCCGCGACTTCACGAGCCCTGACGACATCCGCGGCATGGACGCCGCCCAGGGCATCCTCACGGCCCAGGGCGGCATGACCAGCCACGCGGCGCTGGTCGCCCGGCAGATGGGTAAGGTGTGCATCGTCGGCTGCGGCGCGCTCGACATCGACCTCAAGGCGCGCCGCTTCGAGGTCGACGGCGTGACCGTCGCCGAGGGCGACTGGCTCAGCATCGACGGTTTCACCGGCGAGGTCATCCTCGGCGAGCTCGACACGCGGCCGCCGGAGGTCCTCCAGGTGCTGCTCGAGGGCAGCATGAAACCCGAGGACTCGGAGCCGTACCGCTACTACCGCGAGGTCATGGAGTGGGCCGACGCGGCGCGCCGCCTGCGCGTGCGCACCAACGCGGACCAGCCGGATCAGAGCGAGAACGCCCTCGCCTTCGGCGCCGAGGGCATCGGCCTCTGCCGCACCGAGCACATGTTCTTCGGCGGCGAGCGCATCATGAGCGTGCGCGAGATGGTGCTGGCCGGCTCGCGGGAGGCGCGTGAGAAGGCGCTCGTCAAGCTGCTCCCCATGCAGCGCGACGACTTCGCCGCCATCTTCCGCGTCATGGGCGAGCGCCACGTGACCATCCGTACGCTCGACCCGCCGCTGCACGAGTTCCTGCCGCACGACGCCGAGGACACGGCGCGCACGGCCGCGGCACTCGGCGTCTCCGAGGCGGAGGTGCGCGCCAAGGTCGACGACCTGCACGAGAACAACCCGATGCTCGGCCATCGCGGTTGCCGTCTCGGCATCGCCTTCCCCGAGATCACGGCGATGCAGGCGCGGGCGATCCTCGAGGCCGCCTGCCTGGTCAAGAAGGAGGGCGGCGACCCTCATCCCGAGATCATGATCCCGCTGGTGGGCACCAGGAAGGAGCTTGCCCACCAGGCCGCGATCGTGCGCGCCGTGGCCGACGAGGTGTTCGCCGAGCAGGGCGTCGGCGTCGACTACATGGTAGGGACGATGATCGAGGTCCCGCGTGCGGCGCTGACGGCGGACGAGATCGCGGAGGAGGCCGAGTTCTTCAGCTTCGGCACCAACGATCTCACCCAGATGACGCTCGGCGTCTCCCGCGACGACGCCGGCAAGTTCCTGCCGCTCTACACCAGCGAGGATCTGGAGATCTGGCCGGCCGATCCTTTCGCGACGCTCGACCAGAGCGGCGTGGGCCAGCTCGTGGAGATGGGCATCGAGCGCGGTCGCGCCACCCGGCCCGACCTGCACGTGGGCATCTGCGGCGAGCAGGGCGGCGACCCCGAGACGGTCAAGTTCTGCCACCGTGCGGGAATGGACTACGTGAGCTGCTCGCCGTTCCGCCTGCCCGTGGCGCGTCTCGCGGCGGCCCAGGCCGCGATCGAGGAGAGCGGGGACCTGCGGCTCGAGAAGTGAGCGGGCGCTGACGCCGGGCGCCGGGCCGGACCGCCGCAGGGCGGGGCCGGCCCGGCGCGTCCCGCGCGCCGGGCGAGGGGCAGGAGGACCCGTGGCGAGGCTTGGACGGGAGATCGCGGTGACGCTGGACGACGGGCGGCGGCTCGTCGTGCGCGACGCGCGCCGGCGCGACGCCCGCGGCGTCGCGGAGATGCTCGATGCGGTGGCGTCCGAGCCGCAGGTGACGCTGGTGCTCCGGCCCGGCGAGGCGGGACCGGCGAGCTGGCGGCGGCGCATCACCGAGACGCTGCGCTCCCCGCGCGGTCTCTTCCTGGTCGCCGACCGCGGCGGTGGGGTCGTAGTGGGCGACCTCGGGCTGTCGCCCGATCCCAATCTGGCCTCGGCGCACGTGGTCTGGGTCGGGATGTCGGTGGCCGCCGGCTTCCGCGGCGTCGGCGTCGGCGGCGCCCTGCTCGAGACGGCCGCCGCGTGGGCCGGTGCGGCGGGCTTCCGCAAGATGGTCCTCGGCGTGCTCGCCGAGAACGTCCGGGCGCAGGCCTTCTACGCGCGCCACGGCTTCGCGCGCGAGGGGCTGCGACGCGAGCAGTACGACCGCGGCGGCCGCTATCATGACGAGGTGCTCATGGCCCGCCCCCTCAGACGCCGGTGAGGCTCGCGATGCGGAGCCGCACCCCCCTCGTCGCGCTGGTCACGGCCGGCTTCATCGCTCTTGCCGGTCTGCCCGTCGGCGTCGCGGTCGGCGTGGGCTGGCTGCGGCTGCCGCACGTCCAGCCCCCCGGAGCCCCGCAGACCGACGCGGTCAGCGGTGTCGTCGCCTGGACCCTCCTCGCCCTCTTCTACCTCGTCTGGATGTCCGGGCTGGGGATGCTGCTCGTGTGGCTGTTCGACCGCATCGGCCACCACTGGCAGTACCACGAGCGCTCGGCGCGCCCGACGAAGAGGGCCCGGCGCCGGGCACGTGCCACGCTGCGGCACGTGAGCGCCGAGGAGCAGGCCGCGCGCGAGGCTCAGCGCCGCCGCGAGGAGCGCGAGGCCCGGCGGCGCCGCGACCGCGAGCGCGACGAGGCGTGGCGCCGCGGACCGGACGGCAGAGGCGGCGGCTGACGTGGCCCGCATCGCGCAGAGCAGCGTCGACCAGGTGATCGCGACCGCCGACATGATCGAGGTGGTGAGCCAGTACACGGACCTGCGCAAGGCCGGCGCCAACTACAGCGGGCGCTGCCCGTTCCACGACGAGCGCACCCCGTCGTTCTCGGTCAACCCCATGGAGAAGCTCTACTACTGCTTCGGCTGCGGCGCCGGCGGCAATCTCATCGGGTTCGTGATGGCCAAGGAGGGCATGGACTTCCCCGAGGCGGTCGAGTACCTGGCCGACCGGTACGGCATCGCGCTCGAGTACGAGGAGTCGAGCGCCCGTGGCGACGCCGAGCGTCGTCGCCGGGAGCGTCTGCGCCGGCTGCTCGAAGACGCGACCAGGTACTACGAGCGCGTGCTGTGGGAGTCCCCGGCGGCGGCCGCGGCGCGCGACTATCTCGCCGGCCGCGGCCTCTCCGAGGAGGTCTGCCGCGCCTTCCGCGTGGGTTACAGCCTCCCCGGGTGGGAGCGCCTGCGCGACGGCGCGCTCGCCAAAGGGTTCACCGAGCAGGACCTGCTCGACGCCGGGCTGGTCCTCCCGGGCAAGCAGGGCCGGCCCTACGACCGCTTCCGCGGCCGCATCATGTTCCCCCTGGGCGACGAGCGCGGGCGCACCCTGGGCTTCGGCGCCCGCGCCATGGGCGACGAGCAGCCCAAGTACCTCAACTCGCCGGAGACGTCCCTCTACCACAAGAGCGAGGCCCTGTTCGGCCTCCATGACGCCAAGGCGGCCGTGCACCGGGAGGACCGCGTGTTCGTGGTCGAGGGCTACACCGACGTCCTGGCCCTCGCACAGGCCGGCGTCGCCGCCGTCGTCGCCAGCATGGGGACCGCCCTCACCGAGCAGCAGCTGGAGCGGCTCCGCCGGCTCACGTCCACCATCTATCTCTGCTACGACGCCGACGCCGCCGGCCTCGGCGCGATGCAGCGCGCCCTCACTCTGGGGCGCAGGATGGGCCTGGCGCTGCACGTGGTGCGCATCCCGGAGGGCCTCGACCCGGCCGATTACGTGCTCTCCGACGCCGGCGGCGACGGGTTCCGCCGGCTTGTGGACGACGCGCAGACGCTGCTACAATTCCACGTCCGCCTGGCGCTCGCCACCCACGACCTCGACAAGCCCGACGGAAGGGCGCGCGCGTTCGCGCGACTCAGGGAGGTCCTCTCGGAGGCGGCGACGCCGATGGAGCGCGACGACGAGCTGCGCTACGTCGCCGACAGGTTGCAGCTCTCCGCGGAGAGCGTGCGCTACCTGCTCTCCGGCGGCGCCGGTCCTCCGGCCGCCGTCGGGGGCGGCGGGCGCGCGTCCGGGCCGGCCGACGGGCCGGGCGTCGCCCTGGGCGGCGCTCACGAGCTCGAGGTCCGGTTCCTCGCCGGCTGTCTGTCGCAGCCGCAGGCCGGTCGGAGGGCCCTGGAGGGCGTCGACGAGAGCTTCTTCGCCGGCGCCGGGACGCGCGCCGCGCTGCGGCTGGTCAAGGAGCGGCTGGCCGCCGGGGCCGCCGGCGATGCGCCGCCGGCCGGCGGCGCCGAGGCCGGCGAGGGCGCGGAGGCGTTCGCCGAGATCATCGTCCGCGCCGGGCGGGAGCGTTTCACCGCGGTCGTGGTGGAGGAACTCTTCTTACGTCTGCAGGAGGCGCAGGTGGGCCGGCTGATCGCGCGGCTCAAGGTCACGAGGGAAGATGGCGACACTGGGACCCAGGCGGAGGAACTGGCGAGGCTCGAGGGGCTCCGCCGCAGCCTGCGCGAGGCGCTCCGCGCCATCCCGGTGGAGGACGATACCAGGCAGAGTCGAGGACGGGTGACGTGACGGACACCCCCGAAGACCGCGAGAAGGCGCTCGATGCCGCGGAGCTCGGTATCGACGAGGTGCGTCTGCTCGTCGAGGAGGGTCGCGAGCTGGGTTATCTCACGGGCGACCACATCGCCGACGTGCTCCAGGACGTGGAACTCACGCCGGAGCAGATCGACGGCATCTACAACCTGTTCACCGACCTCGGCATCGACATCCTCGAGGCCGAGGGCGCCGGCGAGGCCGGAGCCGCCGGCGCCAAGCCGGCGGAGGACGCCGTCCCCAGGCTCGACCTCTCGGTCAGGATGCCCACCAACGACCCGGTGCGCATGTACCTCAAGGAGATCGGCAAGGTGCCGCTGCTCACGGCCGAGGAGGAGGTCTCCCTGGCGCGGCGCATCGAGCGCCACGACAGGGACGCCAAACGCGAGCTGATCGAGGCCAACCTGCGCCTCGTCGTCTCCATCGCCAAGCGTTACGTCGGGCGCGGGATGCTCTTCCTCGACCTCATCCAGGAGGGCAACCTGGGTCTCATCCGCGCGGTGGAGAAGTTCGACTACCGACGGGGGTACAAGTTCAGCACCTACGCCACCTGGTGGATCCGTCAGGCCATCACACGGGCCATCGCCGACCAGGCGCGCACGATCCGCATCCCGGTGCACATGGTCGAGACGATCAACAAGCTCATCCGCGTGCAGCGGCAGCTGCTGCAGGACATCGGCCGCGAGCCCACGCCTGAGGAGATCGCAGCCGAGATGGGTACAACTCCACTGAAGGTACGCGAGATCCTCAAGATCAGCCAGGAACCGGTGAGTCTGGAGACGCCGATCGGGGAAGAAGAGGATTCCCAGCTCCGCGACTTCATCGAGGACGAAGAAGCGACCATGCCGGTCGAGGCTGTGAGCGAGATCATGCAGAAGGAGGAGCTGAGCGCGGTGCTGGGGACGCTCTCGCACCGTGAACGCAAAGTCATCGAGCTGCGTTTCGGACTCAAAGGAGAACACCCGAGGACGCTCGAGGAAGTCGGCCAGAAGTTCGGCGTCACGCGCGAGCGCATCCGCCAGATCGAGTCGAAGACGCTGGCCAAGCTCAAGACGTATCGCGACTCGCAGCGGCTGCGCGACTTCCTCGACTGACCGGGGCGGCGGGATCAGGGAGCGGCGCGCTGCGGCGCGCCGCTCGAAGGGCGCCCGGGGGCGCCGCGACGTGAGGTCCACCGGCGGCGCCCGGCCTGGGCGCGGCGACGCGGCCCGGCAAGGAAAGCCGGACCGCGGCACGAAGACGACCGCTGCGTCGGGAGTGGGGCGGGTGAGCCGCCCCGCTCCCGACGCAGCTCGAGAAGGAGCACTGAGAAGTCCGTGACAGAGCCAGCAGCAGATCGTCATCCTGACGAAACCATCCTCAGCACGATCGAGGAGGTCCGCACGCTGCTCGACGAGGGCAGGGAGCAGGGCTACCTCGCCGCCGAACACATCGTCGAGGTCCTGGCCGACGTCGACCTCACGCCCGAGCAGATCGACGACGTGTACGTCGTCTTCCACGACCTCGGCATCGACGTGGTCGGGGCCGACGGCGTGCACCACGCCCATCCCGGCGCGCCCGGCGGCGGCGAGCCGGCGCAGGAGGCCGAGGCCCCGGAGGCCAAGCTCGACCTGTCCATCAAGACGGCCAGCAACGACCCCGTCCGTATGTACCTGCGCGAGATCGGCAAGGTGCCGCTGCTCACGGCCGAGCAGGAGGTCTCCCTGGCACGGCGCATCGAGCGGGGCGACATGGAGGCCAAGAACCAGCTCATCCGCGCCAACCTCCGCCTCGTCGTCTCGATCGCGCGCCGCTACGCCAATCGTGGTCTGACGTTGCTCGACCTGATCCAGGAGGGCAACCTCGGTCTCATCCGCGCGGTGGAGAAGTTCGACTACCGTCGCGGCTTCAAGTTCAGCACCTACGCCACCTGGTGGATCCGTCAGGCCGTCAGCCGGGCGCTGGCCGACCAGGCGCGCACGATCCGCATCCCGGTGCACATGGTCGAGACGATCAACAAGCTCATCCGTGTGCAGCGGCAGCTGCTGCAGGATCTGGGCCGCGAGCCCACGCCCGAGGAGATCGCCATCGATATGGGCTTCACCGCCGACAAGGTGCGCGAGATCCAGAAGATCAGCCAGGAGCCGGTGAGCCTCGAGAACCCGGTGGGCGACGAGGGCGACTCGCAGCTCGGCGACTTCATCGAGGACGACCAGGCGGTCGCGCCCAGCGACGCCGTCGGCGAGCTCATGCAGGGCGAGGACCTCAGCCGGGTGCTCGAGCTGCTCACGTCGCGCGAGCGGCGCGTGCTGGAGATGCGCTACGGCCTCACCGACGGCCGTCCGCACACGCTGGAGGAGGTCGGCGTGCAGTTCGGCGTGACCCGCGAGCGTATCCGCCAGATCGAGGCCAAGACGCTCGCCAAGCTGCGCGCCTACCGCGAGGCGCGCAGCCTGCGCGACTTCGTCGAGTGACGGCGGACGCGCCGGCGCGGGTTTGGACGCCGGCGCGGGCATCGCCTATACTCTGTCGGCCGGAGCGGTCCTCGGTAGCTCAATGGTAGAGCATTCGGCTGTTAACCGAAGGGTTGCAGGTTCGAGTCCTGCCCGAGGAGCCAGATAGTAAGACGGGCGCCCAGCTTCTCCCAGCCGGGCGCCCGTTCCTGTTCTGTGGGCCGCGCTCCCGCTGCGCCGTCCGCGGGTGTCTGCGCGAGAGGTGCGCCGTCAGCGCACGACCGTCACAGGGCAGTCGGCGTGGTGGAGCACGGCCTGCGCGACCGAGCCCAGGATCAGGCCGGCGAAGCCCCCGCGGCCCCGGTTCCCGATGAAGAGGTGGGTCTCGCCCTGCTTGCCGCGCGCCTCGGCCAGGATCGCCTCCGCGGGGGACGACGACTGCAGCAGCTTCGTCTCGACCTCCACGGAGTCGTCCGTCACGATGCCCCGGATCTCGTCGGCGGCCTTCTCCAGGAGTTCCTCATGCTTTCCGATGTGCTCACGGTCGGGCGGGATGATCCCGCCCCCGCCCAGGCTGGACGACGTGATCCCCATGCGGACGACGGACACGACGGTCACGGTGCGCGGCCTGAGCGCCTGAGCCATCTCCGCGGCCATGCGACACGCCGCCTGCGCGGCCTCCGAGCCGTCGGTCGCCACGATGAACCTCGATGCAGCCATTGATGCTCCTCCTGTCCGGGTCGGTCGGGCTCCACGCGAGGGCGCGCGCGTCCGCGCCGCTTGCCCTCCACCCTTGTCATCCCCGCTCCGCCCTGCTTCCAGACGGGTCGCGCCGCGTCACGGGACCAGGGCGACCACGCTGAGCGGCGTGCCCGAGCCGCCGACGAGCTGCAGCGCTCCGAGCACGAGGGTGGCGCCGGTCGGCGGCAGCTGGTCGAGGTTGCCGAGGCACTCGAGGGCGATCTTGTGGTTCTCCGCCATCAGCATGTTGGTGGCGTAGCTCTCGTCCGTGCCGGCGTCGACGCCGTGCGTGTCGATCCCCACTCCGGCGATGTCGCGCTCGTCCATCAGCCACGCCGTCGTCTCACCGTCGAAGCCGGGGAAGTGCAGCTCGCCCTGGTCGTCGAGGTTGAGGAAGGCCTGCGGGTCGTCCCAGAGGTCCTGCCAGCCCGTGAGCATGAGCACCACGGAGCCGGGGGCGATCTCCCCGTGCTCCTTCTCCCAGGCGAGCACGTCGTCGCGCGTGAGCCGGTAGTCGGCGTCCTCGGCGCACTGCGGCCGTACGTCCACGACCACCGCCGGCACGACGCGCTGCTCGGCCGGATAGCTGGTGATGTCCTCGGGCGAGCCCTCGACGAAGCTGTTGGGGGCGTTCATGTGGGTGGCGCTGTGCTCGCCGATGGAGAAGCTGCGCAGGTAGTACCCGTCCTTGTCCATCGTCGCGACCACCTTGAACACCACGGCGGGGTCGCCGGGCCAGAGCGGGATGTCAGGGCTGATCGGCTGGCTGAGCTCGACGACGCGGGAGTACGAGACGGTCTTCGCGGCGCCGGCGGCCTCGGCGGAGGGGCTCGCCCCGTCGGATCCGGCGCCGCAGCCCGCCGCGACGAACACGGTCCCCGCGACGAGGACGGTGGCGGCGGCGACCAGGGCGAGCCTGCCGGCCGAGAGGGGGCGCTGCGGCGAGGTGCTACGGGAGGTCATGGCGACTCCTTCGGTCGATGTCGGGAGTGTCACGTGTGTCGGGGCATTCATACGACGACGGCCTCGCCGCGGCAAGGGTCCGGGCGCGTCGTCGCGCGGTTCCGCTGCCGCGCGCACGTCAGGCGTGCGTGGCCCGGGTCAGGCCGGCCGCGCGGGCCGCCTCCAGCGCGGCGATGTGCTCCGCTCGCGTGGTCCTGCGTGCGATCGCGCGGAGGTCGTCGGGCGCGCGCTCCGCCGCGGCGCAGGGGCGGTACTGGCCCATGACGTTGACGAAGGTGTCCGCGCTGAGTCCGGCGAGGAAGGCGAAGACGCGGGCGCTGTCCGGGAGCAGTCCCGGCATGACGAGGTGCCGCACCAGGAGGCCGCGGACGGCGAGCCCGTCGGACCCGACGACGAGGTCGCCGACCTGGCGGTGCATCTCGGTCACGGCGCGGCGCGCGACGTCGGGGTAGTCGCGCGCCGTCAGATACAGCTCGGCGAGGTCGGCGTCGAGCAGCTTGACGTCGGGCATGAAGACGTCGACGACGCCGTCGAGCAGGGCGAGCGTCCCGACCGCGTCGTATGCGCTGCTGTTGTACACGACGGGCAGTCGCAGGCCCCGTGCGGCGGCGATCACCAGCGCGGCGAGGATCTGCGGGACCACGTGCGACGGAGTCACGAGGTTGAGGTTGTGGCAGCCCATCCTCTGCAGGTCGAGGAAGACGGCGGCCAGCCGATCGGGCCCGACCTCGCTCCCGGCAGGCCGGTGCGAGATGTCCTCGTTCTGGCAGAAGCGGCAGCGCAGGTTGCAGCCGCCGAAGAAGACCGTGCCCGAGCCGGCCCAGCCGCGCAGCACGGCCTCCTCGCCGTGATGCGGCCCGTAGCTCGCCACACGCGCGCGGGCGCCGATGCCGCAGATGCCGCCCGCGCCGCTCGTGCGGTCGACGCGGCAGCGGCGCGGGCAGAGCTCGCAGGCGGCGAGCAGTGCGGCGGCGCGCTCCGCGCGCCGCTCGAGCTCGCCGCTCCCGCTCAGGGCGATGTAGGCGGGCGGGTCTGTCGAGTCGCGTCGCATCACGTCACCGGTACGGCGCCTCCCTGCCCGCTCGACGAGCGGCGGATCCCCGCCTCTCGGGGGCGACGTCCGCCCGCGAGGGTCCCGGCCGTCTCACCCGAGGATCAGGCGCTGCGGGTCGACGTCCTCGCGCAGGATGCGCAGCTCCTCCTCGGTCGGCGGTGTCGCCCGGGCGGAGTGCGAGACGTCGAGCGCGAACCCGGTGGCGTCGGCGACCTGCTGCGGCGTGACGCCGGGGTAGTGCTCGGCGAGGTACATCTCCCTGGTGGTCTCGTGGAACCTCATGACGCCGAGGTCGCTGACCACGGCGATGGGTCCGCCGCGGCGGTAGCCGGCGCGGTGCCGTGAGTCGCCGCCCGTCAGCCAGCCGGGCGTCGTGAGGTAGTCGAGCTTCTCGACGAACTTCTGCACGCCGTGCTGCATGAAGACGATGAAGCCGCTGGCCAGTGACCCGGCGTCGCAGGCGCCGCCGCTGCCGCTGAAGCGCACCCGGGGTCGGTGGTAGTCGCCGATCACGGTCGAGTTCATGTTGCCGTACCTGTCGATCTGCGCGGCGCCGAGGAAGGCGATCGTGCGCAGACGCCGGTTGGCGACGTAGCTGAACGCCTCGACGAGGCCGGCGTTGAGGTCGCTGAACGCCATCACGCGGGGGTCGGCCACCGCCATCGGCAGCTCGTCGAGCGGCGGCCCGATGCCGCCGGTCTCGAAGAAGATGTGCGCGTGCGGGGCGTGGATGCGCTTGGCCACCGCGGCGGCCAGCATGGCCACGCCGGTCCCGGCGAAGAGCACGTCGCCGTCCTTGATGAAACGCCCGGCGGCGATCGCCATCATCTCGCGCGCGGAGCAGGCGGGGCAGGATGCGTCGGGCGCAAGGGTCGGGTCGACCATCCTCGTCACCTCCGGTCCAGGCCCGGCGCGTAGCCGGCGACGGTGTTGGCGCGGATGCGCGCGAGCTGCGCGCCGCCGACCTTGTCGAGGTACGCGTCCCAGCTGTCGATGCCGTAGACCCACTCGTCGAGGTAGGCGGCCCACTGCCCGTCGTCCTTGGCGACCGCCTTGTAGTGGTTGAGGTGCCCCGGGTCGTAGTCGTAGAAGTAGCGGCACGCGGTCGGGTGGGCGCCGTACGGCACCGGCACGACGGCGTCGACCAAGAAGGGCGGCAGCGCGTTCTGGTCGGGGTCGAGCCGCAGGTAGTCCTCGGGGACGATCTCCTCACAGGTGACGATCACGGCCGAGGCCGCCTTGCACTGCTCCAGGTCGGCGAAGGTGAGGCCCTTGATGCGCACCGTGCCGTCGGTGCTCACCTGCTGGGCGTGGATCAGGGAGACGTCCGGCGTGAGGGCCGGGAGGAGGGCGACGTCGTCGTCGGGGTGGCCGAAGGGATCGGCCATGACCTGGACCTTCTTCCGCGCCACCCGTTCGCCGTCCCGGATCCCGGGCGGGAAGCCCTCGAGCTCGAGGACGTCCGTCCCCAGTCCGGACTTGCTGGGGATGAACGGCGTGTTCAGCGCCCCGGCGAGGAAGCGCAGCGTCATCTGGTTGTTGGTGTAGTCCTCGACGAGGACCTCGCCCCGCTCGACCGCCTTGCGGAAGCGGATGCAGGTGGGGGCGAAGCGCCCGTTGCCGCCGTAGGCGATCTCGATGCGGGAGACGCAGCCCGCGCCCACGAGCAGGTCGAGCGCCTGGCCGTTGGAGTGCGCCACGAGGTGCAGGTCGCGGACCCGGCGCCGCGCGATCTCGTAGACGAGCGCCATGGGGTTGCGGTTGATGGTGAACCCGCCCACGGCGACCTGCTGGCCGTCGCGGATGAAGCGTTCGGCGGCGTCGGCGACGGTCATCAGCTTGCCGTCGAGGCCGTTCGGTTCGCCCATGCGCTGCCTCCTCCTCGGTCTCGGGGGGCCAGAGACGCGAAGACCCCCAGGGCGGACGTGCTCGTCTCCGCTGGGGGGCATGGCCGGGACGGGCGGGGGGCGGCTCCGCGCCGAGACCATGCGGCAGCAGGGCCATGATACACGCCGCCCCTGCCCGTGCAAACGACGGACCGCTGACCGCTGATAGAATGAGATGGAGATGGCTACCGGAGAGGGCAAGACGGGCGAGGCGGAGGCGCAGGTCACGACCTTCCTGTTCTCCGGGTACGCCCGGCTGCCGCAGGACGTCTCGCACCAGGCGATCTACAAACGCGTCGGCATCGTGCTCGAGGTCGACGAGACCGGCGTGATCGTCGGCTGCACGTCCTCGCTGATCATGGACGTGGCGCGCGACTTCTTCGCCCGCCTCCTCCTCGGGCGCAACGTCCTCGGCGAGCGCCGTGAGCTCGAGGCGCTGGTGCGCTACCGCTACCGCGGCCACTCGCAGGCCGCGCTCATCTCGGCCCTGCACAAGGTCTTCGAGGCCGTCGACCAGTCGCCCCTGGTGCTGGGGGACGCGGCCTACCCCCTGCCGAGCGCCAAGCACCCGGACGTCGGCACCGAGACGTACGGCTGACGCGCGCGGCGGGCTCCGGCCGCCCGCGCGAGCCGCTCCGCGTCGTCCCGCGCGTCGCGTCGCCGGCCGTGCCTTGTTCCACAATGGCGAACCGGCGTCCGCTTGCGTCGGCCCGGACGCCGTGTATGATGACGACGCTGCACACAGAGCCGCAGACGGGCGCCGTCTCCGCCCGCTGACCCAGGCACTGGACCCCCAGCGACCGCGTAGGCGTGCCCTGGGGGTTTCGTCGTTTCCGGGGACGAGTTCCAGAGGAGGAGCTGCATGGACTTCCGCTACACGACCGAGCAGGAGATGTACCGTCAGGCCATCCGCGAGTGGCTGACCAAGAACCTCGAGCCGCGCGCCCGGGCGATCGACGAGGCTGAGGCCGGCATCCCGACCGACATCACTGAGGGCATGGCGGAGCTGGGCATGTTCGGCGTCACCATCCCGGAGGAGTACGGCGGCATGCCGCTGCCCGACGAGGAGCGCCTGATCTACGCCATGATCACGGTGCACGAGATCGCGCGCGCCGACCTCTCGATGAGCACGCCCGTCTACACGTTGCTCACGATCGGCTGGTCGTACATCGTCAACCGGTACGGCACCGAGGAGCTCAAGCAGGAACTGCTCCCCGCCGTGGCCGCCGGCAAGGCCTTCGCCGGCATCAACACGACCGAGCCCGGCGGCGGCTCCGACCTCGCCGCGATCACGACCATCGCGCCGTGGAGCGAGGAGAAGCAGGCCTACATCATGAACGGCGAGAAGGCCTACGTCTCCGGACCCAAGGAGTGCGAGAAGTGGGGTCCGCCGAGCGGGCACTGCACGCTGGTCAAGACGGACCCCGAGCAGAGCTACAAGGGTTTCACCTTCATCTGGGTCCCCGCCCACCTGCCCGGCATCAGCTACACGACCTACAAGGACATGGGTCGCATGGGCCTGAGCACGGGTGGCTGGATCTACAAGGACGTCGAGCTGCCCAAGAAGTACGTCCTCGGCGAGGAGGGCAAGGGCTTCTACGTCAACATGGACGGGTTCAACGCCGCCCGCGTCCTGGTCGCGGCGGCCTGCCTCGGCGGCGCCGAGAAGGGCCTCGAGATCAGCGCCGAGTACACCGCCCAGCGCAAGACCTTCGGCAAGCCGCTCGGCAAGTGGGAGGGCATCTCGTTCGAGATGGTCGACGACTGGATGCAGCTCGACATGCTCAAGCTGAACCTGCTGCGCGGCGCCTGGATGATCGGCCAGGAGCACACCAACCCGGGCACCTTCGGGCGCAAGGAGATCAACAAGGTCATCAGCACCTGCAAGTGCCTGAGCCCTGCCCTCTGTCACGACATCGCGCGGCACGGGATGATGTACCACGGCGCCTTCGGCTACACCAAGGAGACGCCGCTCGAGATGCTGCTGCGCGGCGTCATGAGCTACGAGGTGGGCGCCGAGGGCGGCCTCATGATCATGCGCGGCATCATCGCCCGCGACGAGTGGGGC
>Ga0123326_1001116_pt1 | contig 24408 bp, 19 predicted proteins | sample BioC13SIPDNA_FD_89739 | JGI IMG/M metagenome (GOLD analysis project Ga0123326, IMG submission 89739) | Anaerobic biogas reactor microbial communites from Washington, USA - Biogas_R1_A C13 SIP DNA | ecosystem: Engineered > Bioreactor > Anaerobic > Unclassified | place: Washington, USA | collected...
CCAGGGCAATCGCATGAAAGTATTTTTCATTGATTTTCGTCCTTTTGTGTCGTAAATCCGAGCAGGGTTAGCATATAGTTTCTGTCGTATCCGGCTTTGGCGCGTTTGCTTTTGATCCCCAGCTTGCAGGTTTTATCGTTTTTGAGCAGGATTAAGCTGATGCGGCGGATACGGGACAGGTTTTCAGCGGCATTTTCAGTGCGTACGCGGCACTGGTCTTCATTAAAACAGACATCCAACGTCCAATGCAGTTCATTTTCGACGCGCCAGTGGTTTCTGACTAACGTGGCAATTTTCTGCGCCTGTCGGCCCGAATGCGAACTGATAAAATAGCGTCGCTCGGTACTGCGTTTTTCGTTGATGATGCGGGTACATTCGACGGCCGCCAGACAGGACAGGCCGGCCCATTGCTGTTTTTGAGAGAGCCACGCCACGTCGCCACAGGTCCAGCATTTTCGGATTTCGATACGGCCATGCGATTTTTCAGTGGCTTCATAATAATCGTAGGAGGAAGACGGACCCGCTGCAATCCGATCATCCATAAATGTCCGTACCTCCTCTTGCAGCGTCCCTTGGTTGCCTTTCAGCGAAAAGACATAATGGCCTTGCTTGTCAACGATCTTTTGAGCAATCTCTTTCTGGCATCCCATCGCATCAATCGTGACCGTCGCTTCTTTCAATTCCAGCATTTCCAGCAATTTAGGGATTGCGGTGATTTCATTGGTTTTGCTGTCCACCTTGAGCTGACCGAACACCGCATAATTCTCATAGACATAGGCATTGAGCATGTGAATGGCCGCTTTGCCGGAGGCGGTGTCAAAGCTTTTGCGCAGCGTCTTGCCGTCAATGGCGATGTGCTTTTGTTGGGTACTCGAACCGACCAAGCAATGGATCCATTGCTGAATCCGCAATTCAAACGCATCCGGATTGAGGACGCTAAAGACCTTGCCGAAGGTGTCGTGAGACGGAATGCCGCCCGGCAAATCCAGAAAGGTCTTAAACCAGTCTTGGTTGGCTTTGGCAAAATCCTGAATCTGGGTCCAGTGTTCCAGACCGCCGATCACGGCACAGACCGTGATGACCAGAATATCATGAAGCTGATGGACCACTTTGCCGGGGCCCCGTTGGTCGGGCATATCCCGGAATAGGCGCAGCAAGAGCGTATGAGCCGAATCTTCCATGAAGGACTCCTTGTCATAGGGCGTATATTCAATTGTTTTGCAAGGCCTTGCCCTAAAAACAGCAGTATAAGACATAGCGCATAAAAGCGCAAATTACCTATTTTAACATTTTGAGATTTTTCGCAACTTATTTATTTCATGCGATTGCCCTGATTAGGCCTCCTCTTCTCTTGATTTGTTCAGTGATACAGATTGAAGCGGCCTGATCTACACGGCCTCGGATTGTGAAAACCGACAATTGAACGGTTGACATAACGGAAGCCCTAGTCTAATATATTCGGGCAGTGGTTTTTGAACATTTACAACTTGTTAGATCGCTGCAAGGAATGGATTTGTGAGGACAATTGTCGTCATTCCCGCCCGGTATGGGTCCAGCCGGCTGGCCTGCAAGGTTCTGGCAAAAGAAACCAGAAAATATCTTGTTCAGCATACGTATGAGCGGGCACTGTGCGCTGCGCGCGTGTGCGAAGTGGTCATTGCCACCGATGATGAGCGGGTGATGGAGGCCTGTCGCCAGTTTGGGGCGCCGTGCGTGATGACCTCGCCGGACCACCAGAGCGGCACAGACCGAATCGCCGAGGTCGCGGCCAAGCGGAACTGTCAGATCGTAGTCAATGTGCAGGCCGACGAGCCGGAGATCGACCCGGCGTATATCGACCGGGTGGCGCAGCTTCTGGAGGATAATCCCAATATGCAGATGGCTACACTGCTGGCCCCGTTTGAAACGGCTGCGGATATCGCCAACCCCAATATCGTCAAATGTGTGACTGACGCGAACGGACGGGCGCTGTATTTTTCCCGGTCGCCGATTCCTTACGACCGGCAGACGGCCGGCGTCGGAGACATAAGCGGGTATCGGCGACATTTGGGCATCTACGCCTATCGCCGAGATTTTTTGAAGGTGTTCACCGCCCTGTCGCCAAGTCCGCTGGAGCAGTGCGAAAAACTCGAACAGCTCCGGGCGCTGGAAAACGGCTTTTCCATCCTCACGGCTACCGTCGAAAAGGCTCTGGACGGCGTGGATACTCCCGAACAATACGCAGCATTTGTGAAGCGATATAAATAGTACTTATCAATAATGGATTAAAAAATGACAGACAGCAGAGAAATGTTGGCAAGCGTGGGAGCAACTTCGACGGATGAATTTTTCTTGCCGTTGCCGAAGGGCTACAAAAAGGGCAAAACGCGATACGTGATCGTGATGGGCACGGTGATGAGCGGACTGGGCAAGGGGATATTCTCGTCCTGCCTGGCCAAACTTTTGCAGGATAAGGGCTTGACGGTCGCGCCGATCAAACTGGAGGGCTATCTGAACATTGATTCGGGGACACTGAACCCATTCCGGCACGGCGAGGTTTTTGTGCTGGACGACGGGATGGAAACGGATATGGACCTGGGAACGTATGAGCGGATGCTCGATCAAAACCTCAGTCGGGCGAATTTCTCGACCAGCGGACAGATCTATCGCTCGGTGCTGGATAAAGAGCGGCACGGCGAATATCTCGGCCGCGATGTGCAGATGATTCCGCATGTCACCGGCGAGGTCAAACTGCGTTTGCGCGAACTGGCGGTCAAGAAGAATGCGGATGTGGTCTTTGTAGAGATCGGCGGAACCGTGGGGGATATTGAAAATGCGTTTTATATCGAGGCAATGCGCGAGCTGGCCTACGAGGAAGGACCCAATAGCTGCTGCTTTGTCGCGCTGACGTATATTTTAGAGCCGCGTACCCTGGGCGAACAGAAATCCAAGGCCGCCCAGTTGGGTATCAAACAATTGATGCAGACGGGTATTCAGCCGGATATTATCGCCTGTCGTGCGGAAAAAGAAGTCGGCAAAACCGCGATGCAGAAAATCAGTGTGTTCGGCAATGTGCCCGTCGAGCGGGTCTTCAGTATGCACGACTCGGCCAGCATCTATTCGATTCCTTCGATGCTGCGGGATTGCGGGCTGGATTTTGAGGTGCTGCGGATGCTGCGGATCGAAGACCGCACTCAACTGCGCCACGAGCGCAAAGAATGGGAACGGTGGTGCGACTTTACCGACAAACTCGGTAAAGAAACCAAAGAAATTACCATCGGCATCACCGGCAAATATACGTCGTTGCGCGACAGTTATGCCTCAATCCTTCATGCGCTGGAACATGCCGGCATTCACTTGGGCTGCAAGGTCAATGTCGAATGGATCGAGACCACCAATGTCACCGATCAGACCGCTGCCAAGCATCTGGCCGGGGTTGACGGAATCATCGTTCCCGGCGGCTTCGGCGTGCGGGGGATGGAAGGCAAAATTTCCAGCGTCCGCTATGCTCGTGAAAACAACGTGCCGTATCTGGGACTGTGTCTGGGGTTTCAGGCGGCAGTGATCGAGTACGCACGGAACGTCTGCGGACTGCACGCCGCCAATACGACCGAAGTGGACCCGAAATGCGGCGAGCCGGTCATTGACATACTGCCCGAACAGAAAAAGATCGAGGGGTTGGGCGGCAATATGCGGCTCGGCGGCCAGGACGTGGCGATCAAGCCTGACACACTGGCTTGGCGATTGTTCAACAAGGTCGAATCGGTGCGGCTGCGCTTCCGGCATCGCTACGAAGTTGATCCTCGCTATATCGCCGCACTGGAAGAGAACGGCATGGTCTTTTCGGGCAAATCGCCGACCCAGCCGATCATGCAGATTCTCGAATTGCCGCAGCATCCGTTCTTTATGGGTACCCAGGCGCATCCGGAGCTGACCAGCCGCCCGCTGCGCCCCCAGCCGATGTTCGCCGGGCTGGTCGCGGCGGCGATAAAACATCGTTATGCCGACAATGGCCTGCCTGCTCCGGAAGATGCCGTAAAAAAAATGCGCATCTAAAAATGATTACCAACAGAAGAAGAACATCGGATATCTTTTGGGGACGGATCATCCTTGGGTGGTTATGTTTTTCCGTGTGTGTCCTGTGTGCTGACGGGGCTTGGCCGCCGGAGGCTCCGACGGGACTGCTGATAGAACTTTTGTCAGAACCGTTGGGCGTGGAAAATGAAACCCCCTCGATGAGTTGGATCATCAATGATCCCGATTCAAACGAACATCAGACCGCGTATCAGGTTCTGGTTTCGGACTGTCCTGAGCGGTTGGCCTCCGACGAAGGCAACATGTGGGATTCGGGCAAGGCCGCCTCTGGCGAATCGAGCTATGTTCGCTATGCGGGCCGCCCGCTGAAGCCGGACAGTATCTATTACTGGAAGGTCAGGACATGGGATAAAGATGACCAGCAAGGAGCGTATTCTCAGCCGCAGCGGTTTACAACAGCGGTTAAGAATGCCTGGACGGCAATTCCCGTCTGGGGAGAGGCTGACTCCAATTTTCTGTTTCTTCGCACGTCTTTCGCGTTGCCCGACAAGGCCATCCAAACCGCAATCGCACATGTGACGGCTTTGTCGCCGGAACCGGCAGCCCAATATGTCTATAAACTGTATATCAACGGCGAGTTTGTCGGCGCCGGGCCGGAGCGGGGATTTGACGGTGCGGTGCGTTATAACACGTTTGACGTAACACATTTGCTGCGCCCCGGCAAAGACAATGTCATCGGCGCCGTCACCTATACCACGCAGGACAAGCGGTTTCTGTTTCAGATGACTGTCATTTTTACAGACGGTACACGCCGCACCATCCGGTCGGATCGCATCTGGAAGACGCTCAGCGGCGACAGCGTCTATCGGGATATGGGAAATTCAGGCCACAATTCCTATTATTACGCGCCGCGAGAGGGCTTGGATGCCCGCCAATACCCCTTTGGTTGGAATGATACGGGCTTCGACGATGCAGCGTGGACGAATGCAAATGAAAAACGCAGCATTGACAAGCTCCACGCCAGCTCCACTCGAAACACCCAACAACATTTCGTCAAACCTACGCATGTGATCGAAAAGGGCGAAGGGCGTTTTTTTATTGATTTTGGCAAGGCGGTTGTCGCCGGCATTCGGCTGGAGGTGGACGGCAAGGCTGGCCGCAAAGTGGAAATCCGACTGGGCGAAGAGCTATCGGCCCCGAACACCGTCCGTCACCGGATGCGCACCGAAAACACTTATCAGGAGATCTGGACGCTCAAGGACGGACGGCAGACTCTGGAAAACTTCGGATATCGCGTCTTTCGATATGCGGAACTGCTCAATGTTCCGGATGGATTTGATCACAATTGCATTCAGGCAGTGGTGCTGCGGCACCCCTTTGACGACAACGCTGCGCAGTTTGCGTCGTCGGACCCGGTGCTCAACGATGTCTGGGAATTCTGCAAATACAGCATCAAGGCGACGGCACTGGATGTGTATGTGGATACGCACACACGGGAGCGGCGAAATTATGAGGGCGATGCACTGATCAATCAGCTCTCTCATTATTGTGTGGACAGAGAATATGCCTTCCCGCGTTATTCCATTGAATATCTGTATTATCGCCCTACCTGGCCGACCGAGTACAAGCTGCAATCGGTGATGATGGCCTGGTACGATTATCTCTATACCGGAAATCCGGATTCTCTGCGTCGCCACTACGACGTTCTCAAAACGAAGACGCTTGAGGAATTCATCAACGACGACTCTCTTGTTGAAAAGCCGGAAAATGTCGGCGGACAGTATGGACGGGACCTGGTGGACTGGCCCGATTCCCAGCGGGATGGCTACCGGTTTACCCGTATTAACACGGTCATTAATGCGTTTCATTACAAGGCGATTGACTATTTGGGGCAAATTGCGGGGGTTTTAGGAAAAACCAACGAGGCCGGTCGTTACGAGGAACGTGCGAAAACACTCCGACGCGCCGTCAATGAACATCTGTATGATCCTCAAACGGGTCGATTCAAGGACGGGAAGACCGCCAATCATCATGCGCTTCACGCCAGCGCTTTTGCCTTGGCGCTGGATGCCGTCGAACCGGATAAGGTCAACTCTGTCGCCGATTATGCCGCCGGTCGCGGCATGGCCGTCAGCGTGTATGGCTCACATTTTCTGCTGGAAGGGTTGTACCGTGCGGGGCGGGAGGAAGCGGCATTGACCCTGATGAATGCCACAGAGGGCAACAGTTGGGGGCACATGATGTATAATCTGGGGGCCACCATCGTCGGTGAGGCATGGGACCCATCACAAAAGCCCAACATGAGTTTTTCACACGCTTGGGCCTCCGCTCCGGCCAACGCCATCCCTCGCGGCTTGTTCGGCGTTGTGCCGCTTGAGCCGGGATTCCGGCGATTTCAGATCAAACCGCAACCAGCGACGCTGGATCGGGCGGCTTTGACCGTTCCATCTATTCGGGGTTCCATCGGGGTCGAATTCCGAAAAAACGACATACTCTTTGAAATGACGGTACAGATTCCCGTCAATACCGCGGCCAACGTGTATGTCCCTGTAGTCAACACGTCCGAACCGGCCATACAAATGAACGGCCAAACGGTGGAATCGCGGATAGAGGACGGCTTCTGGGTCTTCGACCACGTCGGCTCAGGCCGACACCGGTTTCTCAGCCGGTAACAAGGCATTTATTACGGTTTTTGTGCCTGCTTTGCCGATATACTTTAAAATGTTGAATAATGTACGACAAATCGGGTGTGAGCGATGGATTGAGTCGGTGGTGATCGTGCTGATGGCCGTCGGGACAGTGTTCGTCTATTCGGCCGGGGCGACGGTGACCGGCGGCTACGACCTGTCGCGATTTTACGATTCTACGGTACTCAAACAGCTTGTCTTTTTTCCGCTGGCCGTGGCTGTGATGTACCTGACGTCGCTGGTGCCGTATCAGTGGTTTCGCCTTGACCAAGGGCGGAGTCTGCGGTCGCTGACGCCATACCTGCTGATCATCAGCTACGCCCTGCTTGTGGCGGTGATGTTCTGGGGCGTGGAGCGAAATCAATCCAAGCGATGGCTGGATATTGCGCCGGGCCCGGCGTATGTGAGCTTTCAGCCGTCGGAGTTGGCAAAATGGGCGATGATTATCTTTTTGGCCGCCTATATGTATCGCTTTTCAGACAGCGTCAATCGGTTTTGGAGTTGTTTTCTGCCCGCCGTGGCGGCCATCGGGCTGGCGGTGGGGTTGATCATTATTGAGGATTTCGGCACGGCGGCGTTTATCGCGGCCATGGCGATCGTGTTGCTGTGGCTGGGGGGCGCGGTGTGGTGGCACTTTCTGACGCCGATGCCGCTGGCGGTGCCGCTTTTCGGACTGGCCATCCTGACAAGCCAGACACGTATCAACCGCATCACCAGTTTTATGGATCCGGAGACCATCCCGTACCAGGCCCGACAGTCGCTGATCGCCATCGGGACCGGCGGACTGTGGGGCAAAGGGCTGGGCCGGGGCGTACTCAAATACGGGCATTTGCCGGAGGATACGACGGACTTTATTTTTGCGATTATTGCCGAGGAGATGGGCTTTGCGGCGTCGGTGGTCGTCATTCTGCTGTTTGTGCTGTTTGCCTTTTGGGGATTGACCGCGGCGATGCGCTGCCAGGATCGATTCGGGCGAATGCTGGCGGCGGGTATCGTGATCGCGGTGGTGTTCCAGGCGGCCGTCAATATCGGCGTGGTCACGGTGGTGCTGCCGACCAAGGGCATCCCCCTGCCGTTCATCAGCGCCGGCGGAACCAGTATGCTCCTGACCAGTGCGGCAGTCGGCATCCTGCTCAACATCGCCCGGCAGGAAGAACGGCCTGTTTATTTGTGTGAAGGCAAAAGGTAAAAGGGAAAGGGTAAACGTATAAGGTAAAAGGCATAAAGTGTCCAGTTTGCACTCCCAAGCGAAGATAAAGGAAGATAAAGCATTAAACAAACCTTTTCCCTTTACCCTGTACTTTTTCCTTTTTACCTTTGCCTTTTTACTTCAGTTACACGAAATCGCAACCAAGGGCGAACACATAGATTTGCCCCTACGAGACAATACAGAGGATGACGAACATTACAAGACAACGAACGCAGTTTTATTTCGCCGGCGGCGGAACCGGCGGGCATATCTATCCGGCACTGGCGGTCGCGGGCGAGTTGGTGCGGCAGCAGCCGCAGGCGGAGTCTGTATTTTTCTGCAGCAGCCGAGCAGTGGATGCGCGGGTGTTGGCGAACGCCAGGTATGAGTTTTTCCCGCTGCCGGCGGAGGGCTTTTCGCCCCATCCCGTCAAGGCGTTGCGATTCGGGACGCAGTTTCTAAAAAGCTATTATTTTGCCAAACAGATTCTTCTGGGCGTGCGCGATGAAGCGGTGGTCATCGGTACGGGCGGGTTTGTGTCGGCGCCGGTGATTCTGGCGGCCATGTCGCTGAAGATTCCGGTGTGCATCCTGAATGTCGATTATGTGCCGGGCAAGGCCAACAAGCTGCTTTCGCGGTGTGCTCGAACGGTTTTTACGCAGTACGAAGAGACGACTGCGTATTTCAAAAACGGACAGGACAAAGTCGTTCTCACGGGCTGTCCGCTGCGGACATCTTTTGCCGCCCCGAACGCCGACAAGGCTCGCCAAACGCTGGGGCTGGATCCGGACAAAAAGGTATTGCTCATCACCGGTGCCTCAAGCGGATCGTTAAGCATCAATCAGGCCATGCTCGCCCTGCTGGACGACCTGATGCCGTTTGCCGCCGACTGGCAGGTGGTGCATCTGACCGGCCAGACCCATTATCAGGCTGTGACGCAGGCCGCCGAAAACGCGCCAATTGCATATCATACGGCGGATTATTACGACGAAATGGCCGATCTGTACGCGGCATCGGATATTATTGTCGGGCGAAGCGGCGCGGTCAGTGTGGCCGAGTACGCCGCGGCCGGTCGTCCTGCGGTATGCCTGCCGTATCCGTATCACAAAGACAAACATCAAACCCTCAATGCCTCACCGCTGGTCGATGCCGGCGGCGCGGTCCTCGTCGAGGACACCATCGGCGATACGCAAGCAACCGCCGCCGCCCTGCTGGCAATCCTGCGTGAGCTGATGACCAACGACGCCCGGCGACAACAGATGGCCAACGCCGCCCGTACCGTCGCCCGCCCCGACGCCGCCAAGCAGATCGCCAAACACCTGTTGGGGATCGTCACATGAGTCAACACGCCGTCGCGAGACCGGTGTGACGAGGGTCAGTCCGTCGCCATCCAGTCGTCCAAAAAGATCAGCAGGTCTTCCAGCTCGACGTTGCCGCTGTCGCTGATGTCGAACCGCGCCTCCCAGTCCGGGTGCGCAGGCGTTGTCATCCAGGCCCGCGCCATCGCCTCAAAATCATAATAATCCACCCAATAGTCGCCGTTAAAGTCGGCCACCTTAGGCAGCGGCCCTGTGTATATGTACTGAGCGATGCGTTTTCGGTTGCTATCTAACATCACCCCGACTTCCGGGCTTGCTGTCAACGTGATCCCTGCACCGTCGGTCCATTTTACAAACTCATAATGGCCCCATCGCAACGGCGCTGTAACGGTAGCCGATTGGCCCGACGCGTAGGTTCTGTAGAATTCGCCCAGCCCGTCCTTCCGGTTCAGCACATCCTCCAGATTGACCTGAAAGTATGGATGAATCCCCTTCGGTTCTGTGGCAACCTGCAGTGTGCGCCTGGAAGTATGTCGTAAATTGTAGTCATAGTAAACCCGGAGGCGGACGGTCTCGATCATCATCTGCACTGTAGTTCCATCACGCGGAATCTTCTTCAGCGTAATATCGGCCCACGCGCCCGGCCGGGCATAAAGCATGATATTGCTGACGTCGGTTGACGTCCGCTCGCTGGACAACAAACTGTACAATAAAGAGATACTCGCGTCGCTTGGGCTATGAGGCTCGGAAACACCGTCCCCGAAGTAACGCCTGCTCCAGTGCAGCGGGTTCAGTTCCCTGCCGATATCCGTGTAGTGGATGAACCGGTAGATTTGCCCTTTCTTTTGGAGTCGGGACACGCCGGCATGCTCGATCCTGAAGTCAAAATACTCACTCGGGCTATAGGCCGCCGCCAAATTCATTTCCTGCACCTCGATGTTTGTGATGCGGATGTTTTCTTCATTGTACTGGAATCCCAGAGTGCTTTTGAGATTGAGGGTTACCGTTTTCCCTGCGTTAAGGTCCGCGATTTGTTCAGGAAGAAGCTCCGTCACCACACTCGTACTCATTTCACCGCTTCCAAAGTCATCGTTGCCATGATTCTGGTAGTCTTGGTAGATTATATCGGTCAGTGCCCAGAGTTCTTCTTCATAGACGGTCTTCAATGCGGCAAAATCTTCGGTCCCCAGCGTCCCATTCGACGAGCCGATAGCCTGCATCGCGTCGAACATACGCTGAATGTTCAAATTCAAGGGCGACGGTTCGAGCATGCGGTATTCGTACGACTTGGCCAGATAGTAATGATATTTGCGAAGCCGCTCCAGCGCCCTTCGTTCCATATCCTTGATATACATCATCGCTCGCGGGTCGATCACTCGATTGAGATGGCTCGCATCCCGATTCAGGGCATCAATGGCCAGCAGATTATTGGTGATTGCATTGGATAATTCGGAGACTTTCTGCATCGCGACTGAAAGCTGACGGTTGAACACTTCCTTCTCGACGGCCAGCTGGGTAACCTGATCCACCAGCGCGTTGAAGATCGGATCCTCGGCTTTGATCCTCTCGAGTTCGACTTGCACTTCCTCGTTGCTCAAAGAAGTCTCGTGCAAAGCCGCTTTCACCTGATGCATCCCGCCGGCCATCCCCGCCGCCTGTGACCGGAGGCTCTCCAGATAACTGCTTGGGTCGCCCTCGAATATCTGCTGCGTGTCGATGTCATCAAAATTGTCAAGCCACACGCCGCTTTCCGCAGCGAAATCGATACTGTTGAACGCCTTGGCGACATCCGTGCGGCTGCTGATCTCCGGCCAGGGATCAAAGTGCGCGGGAAGCTCTTTAAGATAAAGATTGATTCCTGATTTGAGAACGCCTTCCACCAGGCCTGCCTTGCCTCCTGAAGCGGCGCCCTCGATAGTCGATTTTGCCGAAAAGCCCAACGCCCTGAGATACCGCTTCCATAGCGGAATTTTATGGCGTTTTTCAACAAGCTTATCGGCACGCGCGATAAGCTCCGCTTCCTTTTGCTTTAACGTGCAGAGCAGTCCGAAACAACCTTCCGAATCGGCCTGACCGATCTGGGCCGAAATCCGTTCGGCTTCATTCTTCAGCGACGGGATCATCGCGCGAATCGTCGCATACTGGTTTCTAAGGTCTTGCGCCTGCTGCCACAAGACGTTGCGCGAATTGGTCAGCCCATCGGCCTTTTTCGTAACCTCATCGGCCTTATTCTGCAGCCAGTAGGAAAGATACAAGATCCGTACCGTGCGGTTAATTTCCTGGTCATAGAATGCCTTGGTAATCTCAAATGACAGCATCGGAACCCACCCGGCCGGATTGCCGAAATAATCCAGCCCGTTCTCGAGTCGATGCAGCAGTGTCACGATCTCGCCATACATCTGCTCAAATTCAAACTGCCATTGGCTGTCCAGACTGTCCCACGTATCCAGCGCCATCAACGTACTCAGCAGTTCCCGGTAATCCGACAGCAGTTCGACGGCCTCTGCCGAATATCCGCAAATATAGGCATCCCGGGCATACGCCAGCGCCATTTTGACCGAATACGGCGACAGCCAGGCCAAGGGGTTAAATACATTGAGCGAATGCGTCAGCTGTCCCGAACGGCCCGCTTGCCCGCTGCCGGAAACCACAAAACGAGCGACCGGATCATCGGGATCATCGGACTCATAGGCGTCGATATACAGGGCAATGTCGCCGCCATCGCCGTCCGCACAAGGCGTCGTCACCATTTGCGCATCGGCCCCGGCAAACACAAGCCGTCGCGCGTACACCGTCACATTCGTCTGCGGCAAATGCAGTCGGCTGCCGATTACCACCGTCTCGGCATACACCGTCATCTCCGCGAGATCGGCAATATACGGCCCGCCATCCGGACTGTTGTAGGCACCATAGAGGCCGTTGGCATGACCGTCCGCAAACACCACCGTCTTGCCCGCAATCGTAACCGAACGCACCGTTCGATTCTCTCCGTTATGATCTGCACCTGGTCACTGAGAATCTCGTTGACAAACAAATAGTCCCGGCTCTGGTCATCCGGAAAAGCCTGCACCGGCGCACTGACAAAGCTGTATTCTTCCGGCAACGCCGCAATCGGCGATACCGCGACAGCTTGCTCATCGGTCTGGTCGCCCAGCGTCGCCGTAAATAGAACGTCAAAGGGCAACACATCATTCGCCCCGGGCCGATACACAATCAACCCAGTCAGCGGATCGAAGGTCATTTCCCCTTCCGGCTGCGGCTGGGCAGTCATCCCCAGCGTCGCCTGCGATCCCAATAGCTCCGAATACACGTAAAACGCAAGCGTTGTCCCGTGCGGCACCCCGGCCGGCGGTATCTGTCCGATCTCGAAAACGCCCACAGGCCTGTAGGCGACTGTCTCGGCAATCGGCAGGTCGCGCATCACGCAGACCCACAGGCTCTCAGGCGCAAACCATTCGTCCAACTCGCTGAATTCCACTTTGTAAGAGCCTGGCGACAAATCGCTGAGCGTTTCGCCCGAAGCACGCCAGCCCTCTTGCCCCGCCAGTCGCCAGCCTGCCCCCGCAGCGACCGCCTCTGCCGGCGAAAGCGTAACCTGCAGCGACAGCCCCGGACTTTCATTTTGCGGGGACTCATACGCCCCCATATCCACCACGGCCGTACCGGATCCCTTGCCGTCCGTAATCCGAGGTTGGCCTGCCAAATCGGTCGTAACACCCTGCGGCACCGACGCATTATCCCCCGCATCGAGGCACGCCGAAAACCATATCAGCCGCAGGTCGCCGCCGGCCGCATCCACAAACTGCGGATCGACGTCGATATTGCCTGTCCCCGAAAACCCGCCCTGAATGTTACTGTAGACAACAGCAGGATTGCTGGCGTCGTTGATCAACTGATTAGGCCAATTGCCCCACACGATGCAGTTGGTCACCGTCGGGCTGCTGCCGTAATTGTATATCCCGCCGCCGCCGTTGTGATCGCTGGCCGTATTGCTCGCGAACGAGCAGTTGGTTACCGTCGGGCTGCTGCCAGAGTCGTTGGCCATCCCGCCGCCGCCGGCCCCCGCAGTGTTTTGGCTGAATACACAATTGACGACCGTGGGACTGCTGTATGCGTTTGTCATCCCCCCGCCATGGAGTTTGGCCGTATTATGGCTAAAGGTGCAGTTCGTCACGGTCGGATGGGCAGCATTGTTATACATCCCCCCGCCATGTTCACCGGTCGAATTATGTGTAATAATACAGTTTGTGACGGTAGGACTGCTGTTGATGTTGGTCATCCCCCGGCTTCCGCCGGTAAGGGTAAAGCCCACAAGGATCGTATCCGGCCCTTCGCCGCTTTCGCAGAGGACGACCGAACTGTTCCGTCCAGTTGCATCAATGCTCGTTACCTCCGGCCCATCGCTGCTGTAAAGTCGCACGGCCTTGCCGAGAAAATTAATCGGCAGACTGTAGGTGCCCGGCGGAACCTCAATCTGGTCTCCATAAGCCGCGCCATTGATCGCCGCTTGAATGGTTGCGTAATAGAGGTCCTTGGTGACATTGTGAATGTCCAGCGACACACCGGTATAAAATTCATAGGCGCCCATATCGACAACACCATTCACCACACGGAAATAGTCGTCCAAATCCGTATGAACACCCGCCGGCACCGCAGCGTTACTACCGGCATTGATGCAGAGCGAACCCGCCGACAGACGCACATTACCGCCGGCCGCATTGACAAACAGAGGATCGACGTTCTTGTTGCCCGTGCCGGAATACCCCCCCTGGATATTACTATACGTAACGGTTGTCGTACATCCGCCGTCATCGTGTATCTGAGGATTGGCATATTGCACAAAATTGCCCCAGACGATACAGTTTTTCAACGACGGCGTGCATGTGTGCAAATTGAAAATCCCGCTGCCGGTGAAGGCTGAATTACGGGTGAACGTACAGTTCACCAGGATCGGGCTGCTGCTGCTGTTATTCAACATCCCGCCGCCTAATCCCAAAAATCCGCTTGTGCTTGTGTTTTCGACAAAGACGCAGTTGATGAAGGACGGACTGCTGCTCATATTATACGTCCCGCCGCCGGCGATGGTAGCCGAGTTGCCTGTGAACGTGCAGTGGCTGACAGCCGAATTACTGTAAAGATTAGACATGCCGCCGCCGAAGTTGTTAGTCGAGTTGCCTGTGAACGTGCAGTGGCTGAGGCGCGAACTGCTGTATGAATTATAGAGTCCGCCGCCTTCTTGATTGGCCGAGTTGCCGCCGAAGACACAAGCTGTCAGCGATGGACTGCTTTGGCTGTTATACATCCCCCCGCCGTGAGATCCGCCTGTGTTTTCCTCAAAGGTACAGTCGGACACAATGGGGCTGCCGCCCTGATTGTACATCCCGCCGCCCATGGAGTCCGCTGTATTATTAAAAAAGGAACAGTTTTTCACAATCGGGCTGCCGTCTTGAGTGTACATCCCCCCCCCCCGTAGCCAATGGCCGCATTTGCGGTAAAAATACAGCCGGTCACCCTTGGGCTGCTGTCGATAATGAGTATCCCGCCGCCGAAAGCATCGGGATCGACACTGCCGTTGGCGTTGCCGCCGGTAATGGTAAAGCCCTCAAGGATGGTGTCGCGGTTTTCATAGCTGACGCACCGGACGACGTGATAATGGCCGGTTCCGTCAATAGTGGTAATCGCAGGCCCCCCGCTGCTGCGTAACCGCACGGCCTTGCCGTAAAAGGTGATCGCCTCATCGTACGTTCCCGGCGCGACCACAATTTCGTCGCCGTTGGCGGCGCTGTCAATCGCCGCTTGGATACTTGTGAAATCGCCTCCGCCGGCAGCGTCCACAGAGATTATTTCGCCCGCGCACACCCCGCCCGGCCACACTACAAACACCGCCGCAAGAATTGAAGTCATTAGACTGGGTTTCATCGTTTTCTCCTTTATTTTGGGTATTCTGATTATAGAATATCAACAGTTAATATATATATCACAAACTTGTCAACAAGTCAAGCGTAAATTCGTAACGTATCGTTTTTTTTGAACAATTATTCCCCCATTCTCAGTCCATTGTTCATTTCACCCGTTGACGGATGCGGGTCGAAGGGTTAGACTACGAGATATCCGAAAGCGGACAACACTAAGTCGGACTTTTAGCGGAGGCCATGCAATGACAATGAGTCAGGGAGTTTCATGTGTGGAGTGCATCTTTTTTGAACGGATCGGCGAAGGCCACGGCGAGTGTCGGCGGTATGCTCCGCGTCCCAACGCACCTGTGTTTATCCCAAAATCCGATGCGCTGGGTTCCTACAAAAACGACGTACATTGGCCGAAGGTCTATGACAGCAACTGGTGCGGGGAGTACACCTCGCGAACAGGCGGAGCCTGAGCCGGCAGCCAAAACGTGAAAATGTGAAGGGAACCTCAAGAATTCGGTATCACGGGCATCTTGCCCGTGAAATTCGTGTCGTACGGCCATCTTGGCCGTGCAATATTCAATTTTTTGAGGTGGCCATAAACGTAGTGATCGATGTTTTTGTCATTTGAACATTCAGGTTTTGAATTTGTTTCGGATTTCGGATTTCGTGCTTCGGATTTTAGCGTGTTGGACTTTCATTTATTATCTCAAAAAGCAATAGAAACATAGTATGCTTATCAATGAGTTTTTTTATTCCCTTCAGGGCGAAGGTCGTCTGGCGGGTACGCCGAGTGTGTTTATCCGTCTGGCGGGCTGTCCCCTGCGTTGCCGGTGGTGCGATACGGCCTACGCGCGGGATTTTGCGGCCGGCACGGACGAATCGGCCCAAACCCTGCTGACCCGCGCCGCCGAGTATCCCACGCGGCATCTGGTCGTTACCGGCGGCGAACCGATGGTGCAGCCGGGTTTGAAGGAATTCCTGTCGGTGTTTGCAGAGGCGGGGTATCTGATTACGCTGGAGACGGCCGGCCTTCGATTTATCGCCGATCTGCCGCTGACGCTGGCCAGTATCAGCCCTAAGCTATCCACTACATCGCCGGATACCCCGGAGGCCGACCGGCTCAATCTGGACGCCATCCGTCAGTTGATCGCACTGTATCCCTACCAGTTGAAGTTTGTCGTAGATCGCCCCCACGACCTCAACGAAATCGCCGACTGCATCGAGCGGTTAGGGACAGTCGATCCGGAACGGGTCTATCTGATGCCGCAGGCCGCGCGCCGCGACGAGTACATTGAAAAATCCCGCTGGCTGGCCGACTTCTGCCTGCAAACCGGCTTTGCCTTTTCCCCGCGCCTCCACGTGATGCTCTACGACGGCCAGCGCGGTCGGTAATCGACCATACTGCCCTGCGCAACCGCTACGCGATATTGCGTTCGTCTTCCTCTTCGTCGTCTTCTTCGTCCTCGAGCGCATCCAGACTTTCCATCCCTTCGCCCGGTTCGATATCCTCGTCGGAAACCTCTACCTCGTCCTCCTCTTCGTCCACGTCATCCTCACGATCAATATCGTTCGGACGGCTCTTGAGATTCCGATACTTTAAGCTCCCCTGCCCCTGCTCAAGCTGTTGGGCGTACTCCAGGCTGTACCGCGTCCAGGGAATGGCCTCAAGCCGCCGCTTTTCGATGGGCACACCCAAGCCCTCGCATATCCCGAACTCGCCCTCGTCGATGCGCTTGAGAGCCTGCTGAATCTCCGCTAAAATCTTCTTTTCCTCGGCCACCAACCCCAGCCCAAACTCCTGCTCGAAGCTGTCGGTTCCGATATCGGCCATGTGGACGGGCATACTCGATATTTCGCCGCCGCTCTGAAAGATGTTCTCTTCCATCGAATTGACATCGCCGACGATTTCGTGCCATTTCTCAAGCAGCAAAGCACGATACTTTGCATTCTCTTTTTCGGACAACTGTGCTGTCGTTTTCTTTTTGGCCATAATGTTCCGATTTCACTCCGCAAACATAATTATTCTGTTATGAACATACGGCTTTTACAAAGCCTGGTTCCTATCTATCGCGGGAATTATATGTTTTTCTTTACATTAGGCAACTGGTCTTTCGTATTTTTGCTGAAAATGTTCAATTTCATAACATTTCCACCCCGAAATAGCCGCCGGTTTGGCTTCTTTACGGCTTGGCCAAGGTAAAATGTACAATAAAAACAGTCAACAAGGCTAAAAATTAAGCAAAAAACACGGCACTGTGGGCAAAAAAATGATTGATATTGAGTGGTTTTTGTGTGATTTTGGTTGTGTTTGACTTTCGGCTGTGTATAATCCGCCGTTTTCGTCGTTTGGAACCCTGTAACGTTTTTTCCCCTTTGAATAAGGAGAGCCGTGCGATGATTGATCTTGTCCCGACAAAGATTTTTTTGACCAAAGGCGTTGGCCAGCATAAGTATAAACTGAAATCGTTCGAAGATGCGCTGCGTCAGGCGGGCGTTGCCCAGCAGAACTTAGTGCAAATATCGTCCATTTTGCCGCCGAAATGCAAGGTGATCAGCCGAAATGAAGGCTTACAAAGTCTTGTTCCCGGCTCAATCTGCTTTTGTGTCCTAGCCCGGTGCGACACCAACGAACACGGACGGCTGATCGCTTCGTCGGTCGGGGTCGCCGTACCCAAAGACTCCAACAAATGGGGCTATCTGAGCGAGGTGCACGGCCACGGGATGAATAAAAAAGAGGCAGAGGATATGTCCGAAGACTTGGCGGCCGAGATGCTGGGCACGACGCTGGGCGTTGATGTCAATCCGGACTTGGCATGGTCAGAAAAGGAACAGGCCTACAAGTCCAGCGGGCTGTTCATCAATACCACCAATATCACACAGACCGCTCGCGGCATCCGGGGTATGTGGACAACGACGGTGGCGCTGGCGGTGTGTTTGTTTGACTAATCCTGCCGGATAAGGGCATTCGATGAACGAATTTCCGACACAATTCGGCGATTTTCCGCCCGAATACCGCGATCCCCAAACGGCCCAAGCGGTGATCGTGCCGGTTCCCTATGACGGCACGAGTACGTGGGTCAAGGGGGCTGATCGCGGGCCGGCGGCAATCCTTGAGGCATCCTACAATCTTGAGTTTTACGACATCGAGACGGATTCAGAGGTGTTCCGCAAGGGGATTTATACAGACGCCCCGCTGGAAGGGCTGGATGCGCCGGAAGAAGTCGCGGTTGCCGTTCACAAGACCGTCGGCAACTGGCTGACGAAGGGCAAGTTCCCGGTGGTGCTGGGCGGCGAGCATTCCGTCAGCATCGGGGCGTTTCGTGCGGCGGCGGATACCTTCAAGAACCTGACGATCCTCCAGTTGGATGCCCATTCCGACCTTCGCCCCAGCTACCAGGGCAGCCCCTGCAACCATGCCTGCGTGATGGCCCGCGCCAAAGAGCTGTGCCCGATTGTTCAGGTGGGGATTCGCAGTATGGACACGGTCGAAAAACCGCAGATGGACAGAAGTCGTGTATTTTTCGCCCATCAGATTCAGGACAGGCCGAGGCAGGAATGGATACAAGAGGTCGTCAGCCTGCTGACGGACAACGTCTATCTGACCATCGACCTGGATGCGTTCGACCCGGCGGTTCTCCCGGCCACCGGAACGCCGGAACCGGGCGGGCTGGACTGGTACGACGCCATCGAACTGATTAAGGCCGTGTGCGCCCGGACGAACCTGGTGGGCGTTGACGTGGTGGAATTGTGCCCTCACGAGAGCCACTGGGGATCGAATTTCTTTGCCGCCAAGCTGATCTATAAGATTCTAACGACCAAATTTTCCGGCACATCGGATTAAAACAAAAAAATTCCAAAGCCGATCACTGTTGACGGATAAGGATATTTTCAAACGATTCTTCGTCATTTTCCAGCGTAATGGGTTTAAGCCATTATGACCAATACACGCGGGTGGACTATATTCGATATTTCGAATTTGTTTAGATTTTAGTGCTTGGAATTTTTGTTGCAGCTCTGCCGCAGCAAGTTTTACGGGGCGATATGCCGTTCGATAAAGCTGGTGTCCACCTGATTTTTCACAAACAGATTGTGCGACAGGATTTTCAGACACAACGGAATCGTCGTCCTGATCGGCTCGATGCGAAACTCCCGCAGCGCCCGCTTCATCGTGGCAATCGCCTCGTCCCGCGTCGGCTGATGCACGATCACCTTGCCGACCATCGAATCATAATACGGCGAGACCATCTGACCCTGACACAGATGCGTATCCACACGCACGCCCGGCCCGCCCGGCACGATAAACGTCGTCGCCCGCCCCGGACACGGCGAAAAGTTACGGTCGGGATCCTCAGCGTTGATGCGGCATTCCATCGCCACGCCCGCAAGCTTGATGTCCCGCTGCCGCAGCGTCAGCGGCTCGCCGGCCGCGATCTTAAGCTGCCACTTGATCAAATCCTGCCCGGTCACCAGTTCCGACACCGGATGCTCGACCTGAATCCGCGTATTGACCTCGATGAAATAGTATTTCTTGTCCTTGTCCAGCAAAAACTCCACCGTCGCGGCGCTGTAATAATTCGCCTCCTTGACCAGCCGCAAAGCCGCCCGACACAATTCCTCCCGCGACTTTTGGTCCAGCACCGGACACGGCGACTCCTCGATGAGCTTCTGATGCCGCCGCTGAATCGTACAGTCGCGTTCATAAAAATGCAGCGCGTTGCCGCTGGTGTCGGCCATCACCTGCACCTCCACATGCCGCGGCTCGACGATAAACTTCTCAAGATACATCGTCCCGTTCTTGAACGCCGCCTCCGCTTCCGCCTTGGCCTGGCTGAACGCCTTGTGCAGGCTGATGTCGTTGTGCGCCACCCGCATCCCGCGCCCGCCGCCACCCGCCGCGGCCTTCAGAATCACCGGATACCCGATCTTGTTAGCCAGCTTGACGGCCTCGGCCTCATCCTTGATCTCGCCGTCCGAGCCGGGCACCACTGGCACTTTGGCCTTCCGAGCCAAGTCCTTGGCCGCGACTTTATCCCCCAGCAGTTGCATCGCATCCGGAGACGGACCGATAAACGTGATCCCGCACTCGTTGCAGATCTCAGCAAAATGCGCATTCTCCGCCATAAACCCATACCCCGGATGAATCGCATCCACATCCGTAATCTCCGCAGCGCTGATAATCGCCGGGATATTCAGATAACTCTTCCCCGCCGCGGCAGGCCCGATACAGACCGCCGCGTCCGCCGTTTGCAGATACGCGGCGTCCCGGTCGGCCTCTGAATGCACCACAACCGCCTCAATGCCAAGTTCGTGGCACGCCCGAATAATACGCAGCGCAATCTCGCCGCGATTGGCAATCAATACACGTGAAAACATATTCGATCAACCCGTTCTGTTGTTTTTGCCGTTATCGTTTGATGGCGCATAACGCCCTTGAATCGACAGAAAATAAAAACAGCCCCGCCGAAGGCGGCTCCGCATCTTTTATTTTTGATATTTGACTTTTAATTTTCCCTACGGACGTACGCGGAACAGCACCTGCCCATGCTCCACCGACTGGCCGTCCTTACAGCAGACCTCGACAATCGTCCCGCCCGCCTCGGCCTTGATCTCGTTCATCACCTTCATCGCCTCGATAATGCAGACGACCGTATCGCTGTCGACCCGTGAGCCGATCTTGACATACGCCTCGGCGTCCGGGCTGGGAGCCTGATAAAACGTCCCGACGATAGGCGACTTGATCTCTGCCAGTCCCGTATCCGCCGCCGGAGCGACCTCTGACGCCGCGGGTACGGGCGCTGCCGCCGGAGCCGTATGCATCGGCATCGACATCGCAGACATCGCCATTTGCGCCCCGGGGCGCTTCAGGTGAATCTTAGACTCCCCATCCACAAGCTCAATTTCGACAAGATCGTTTTCTTTCATCAACTCAATCACATCCTTGACCTTCTTCAAATCCATCATAATCTGCCTTTCAGCAATATCCCATATCTTTGTCAATCTTCTATATCTGTTTCTGTACCACAATTGAGACAAAAATTATAGCCAAACATACTCATAAAGCAACAACAAAACACCCGGCCATATTCACGCAATATTCGACCTTGATATTCGAATTCTTTAAGGTTTATAATTTAGTGCTTAGGATTTTAGTTCCTTACGGGTGGCATCGGCTCTGCGCAGCAGACCGATGGCAAATCGCCCAATGGTTCACCCACGCCCCGCCCGCACAAACGCCGCAAACTCCCGAATCAGCGCCTCACACAGCGGCCCGACCGCCCCACGCCCCACCGGCTGCCCGTCAAACCGCGTTATCGGCACAATATCCTTGGTCGTCACCGCCAAAAACAGCTCATCGCACGCCAGCGCCTCGGCCGGCGAAATCGCCCGCTCAACCATCGTAAGCCCCGCATTCCCGGCCACCTTTGCCACCATCGCCCGCGTGATCGACGGCAAAATCTCCGGCCCCAGCGGCCGCGTAATCAACGCCTTCTCCTTGCCGTCAATCGCAAAGAACGCCGACCCCGCCCCCTCGGTAATCTGCCCCGCCTCATTGACCAAAATCGCCTCGCTGGCCCCCTTTGGCTGCACCGCGATCCGCGCCATCACATTGGCCAGCAAATTCAGCGACTTGATATCGCACCGCTTCCATCGCCAGTCCGGATGCGTCCAGACCGCCACGCCCTGCGTCTTGGCCTTGACATCCTCGCCCAGCGCCTCGGCCGTCAGGAAAAAATTCACCTCCAAATCCGGCCTCGGCAGGTGGTTTCGCGGCTCCGACCCCCGCGTAATATGAAAATACAGCTTCGCATTCGCAAGCCCGCACGCCGCAAACGCCCCCTCGACCCGCCGCCGAATGTCGGCCATATCCACATCAAAAATCAAAATATCCTTCAAACTCCGCTCAAACCGCGCCAAGTGCTCATCCAGGGCAAAAAGCCGCCCGTCATAGCTGCGCAGCACCTCATACACCCCGTCGCCGAAGTACAGCCCTCGATCCAGATACGCCTTATCCAATTCCGCAACCGGCAGCATCCGGTCATCAATCATCGCCACGTCCACGATATTTCTCTCCAATGGGTCTTCTTTTTTATTATGTTGAATTTGTTTAGAATTAAGTGCTTAGATTTTCGGCCACGGCACTGCCGCGCCCGGACATATCTTTATTTCGGCATTCCCACCCCCCAAATTCCAATCATTCTCCCCGTCAACCAAACAGCCTGCGCAGTAGGCACCATAGTGTAGCCTCGGCCGTCAGGCCGTGGAACAAAAAAAACGCCCGCTTCCCCTCCCCCCAGCCCGCGCAGCGGGCGACATCTTATTCCGCCCGCTGCGCGGGCTTAATAAAGAGCAGGGAGAACGCTCTCTTCCCACCACAGCCTTACGCCCCATGGCTGCATCATTCCGCCCTTCGGTATAACAAAGAGACACTTCCCATTGCTAATATTTTCGATGCTTCTTGAGTACCTCCCATTTCCGAAGCGGCGGGCATCCTTCCTGAATCCAATCGAGCATTTCCCGCTTGTTCCAGCGGACAGAACCGCCCAGTTTGATTGCTAATGGAATTTGACCGCTCGACCGCATTCTATAGATATGCCTACAGCCGACATTTAACAATTCGGCCACTTGTCTCGCCGTCAAAAGGCCGTCCTCCGCTTGCTTGGGTGCCGTTGATTGAGGCGGTGTTTGAGTATCCTTGCTTTTTACTTCATCCTTTTGCGCATAGGCAATCAGCTTAAACTCTCCGCACCCATCCGAATCCAGAGTAACCGGCTTTACCCATTGCCCCGTTTCGCTGCTGTAACTCGATGGCGGCCACCGGTGGCATGTGCCTTGAATACCTTCAAAGCCTTTGCTTCTGTCGCTTCGACAATGAATCCCGTCCCAATATTCACAGTCCCTGCAATAACGTGTGTACTGTTGTTTCCACTCCATTCATCGATTTCCTTTGGCACGATTGTGAGTCTTGCACAGCATCTGGCAGTTTTCGATGTTTGTCCCACCTCCCTTGCTCCAAGCACTTACGTGGTCAGCGTCCATTTCGGCCAGCTTCCAGATTTTGCTTCTGTTAGCATCGTGCCCAACGGCACAAAGCAGACAGTTGGATTTGTTTTTCGCTTCCGCTTGTTTGGTCTGTGATGCATACACGGATTTCTTTGTTGCATCATCAAAAACTCGGACATCCAGCAATTTCGTATCTCTTGAACCCCCGAGGATGTACTCAAAAATGCCTTTTCGATTCTTCACATACGGGTCGCCGTATAGCTTTTTCACTTCGGCGGATACTTTCGCGGGATTATACGCCTTCGTGTGATATTCTTCGTACAGTCGTCCCCACTCCAACCCGCACATCTCGCTTTCAACATCCGTAAATACACTGGAAACTCAATCAATCACGCTGTTGAAATATCTCTTGAGTTCATTGATATTCTTGTCAGAGCGATGCCGACTCATATAATCAACGATATTGCCCTTGCTGACCCAATTCAGCGCACATTCTAAAAATTTCTGTCGGTTGGCGGGGCCTTTTACATAGGCGCTCCATTTCTGGATGTTGGCGTTTTGGCTATTGCTGAATTTCTCCTTGCCCAGCGTTACAAACGGTCCGGAATACACGGCGTTGAGTAATTCCTGATCATTAAGCGGAATGCCAACAATGTTGATCGTCTTAAACCACTCTTTGAGTTCGCTTTCCGTTCCCTCGCATTCATAAATGAGCAGTTTTGTTTCCTGTATTCTGGTTTTCTTGTCTTTCGCCATGCCGTCAAAATACTGTTCCATACTGTTTTCGTCTTTGATGGCGAATTTACCAGTTACGAAACGGCCAAGACTGGTGATTCGCTGCTGTCCGTCCAGAATTTCCAGCTTGTCCTGAGAAATCTTATTGAAGTAAATCAATCCTATTGGATATCCCTTGAGGACGGATTCAATGACGGCCATTTCTTTCTTTCCGCCGTCGGAAGCGTAGATATAGTTACGCTGATACTCAGGCTGAATGGTGAGTTTGCCGGACAAGCCGAATAGCCCTTTGCCCTCAAGCTCGTTATAGACAAACCCATCGCAAATATCTTTAACAGTGATATCGGTTCTTAAAGTTGTTTTCATTTTGATTATCTCTTGTGTTTTATAAGTACACGGGCATAAAGCTGAATATAGTAACGATTGCCAACTACATAACTCAAGTTGACTGACTTTTCTGATCGGGATTTTGGACGAAAATGATGATTATTTCAACAAAAAACGGCAATCTGTCCGATAAAAGGGTTGGAAACAGCACTTTTATGCAGGAGACTGCC
>Ga0123326_1001200_pt1 | contig 23251 bp, 18 predicted proteins | sample BioC13SIPDNA_FD_89739 | JGI IMG/M metagenome (GOLD analysis project Ga0123326, IMG submission 89739) | Anaerobic biogas reactor microbial communites from Washington, USA - Biogas_R1_A C13 SIP DNA | ecosystem: Engineered > Bioreactor > Anaerobic > Unclassified | place: Washington, USA | collected...
CGGATGATCCGGTCGGGCTGCGACAGTTTGTCGAGGCCCAGCGTGCCAAGGGGATCTACATTGCCGGGGCGAACGAGGCCGCATCGCTGCGGGCCCAGTTGCAGCAGCTCGAACGCGACCGGGGCGACTGCCTCCTTCGGCTCAAGGCCGATGCGCCTGCGATTCTGGCCCTGGATGCGGAGATCGGCCGGATCGAAGCGCAGATCGCCGAGGTGGACGCCGACTTCGCCGCCCGGCAGTTGGCGGTCGCCGAAGAGCAGTACCAGGCCGCGGTGCAGAGGCAGGAGGAACTGGCCAAAGACCTGGACGAGCAGCGCGCCGCCGCGATTGCGCTGAACCGGCAACTGTCGCAGTTCACGCTCCTCCAATCGGACTACGAGCAAACCCTGCGGTTCTGCGAGATCCTCGACGACAAGATTCGCAAGCTCAACGTGGACCCGGAGGTGGGGGCCCTCACGGTTCAGATCGTCGAGACCGCCGAGCCGGCGACCGAGCCGTCCGAGCCGCAGAAGGCCCGAACCATGGGACTGGCTCTGTGCCTGGGTCTCTTCGCGGGCGTCGGCCTGGGTTTGCTGCGGGAATGGAAGGACCAGCGGCTGCGCTCGACTCAGGAGATCTCCGCTCTGCTCGGGCTGCCGGTTCTCGGAGTTGTTCCCTCGATGACGGCACCGAAGCAGACGCTGGCGATTCGCGGCCAGAAGGTTCGCATCAGTCCCGACTCCCGCGAGGCCGAGGCCTTCCGCACCGTGCGCACGGCCCTGTTCTTCGGACGGCCCAAAGACGAGGCCCGGACCATTCTGATGACGTCGCCGGCGCCGGGCGAGGGCAAAACGATGATGGTCGCCAATCTGGGCATCGCCATCGCTCAGGCCGGCCAGCGCACGCTGATCATCGATACGGACTTCCGCCGGCCGACGCTGCACAGGATCTTCGATCTGTATCGGCAGGCCAAGGGATTGAGCAGTGTCCTGGCCGGCCGGATGGGCCTGGACGAGGCCATCGAGCACCTCGGCATGGCGAATCTCGACGTGCTCACGTGCGGGCCGGATGTCCCCAACCCGGCCGAATTGCTCAACAGCAATCGCTTTGCGGAAGTTGTCAAGACCCTGGCCCAGCAGTATGACCGCGTGCTGATCGACTCGCCTCCGGTGATTGCGGTGGCCGATGCCCAGATTCTCGCAGCGCTGTGCGATGTCACCATTCTCGTGCTGCGGGCGCAGCAGTCGACGCGTCGCGTCAGCATGCAGGCCTGCGACAGCCTGGCGGGCGTGGGCGGGCGCATCCTCGGGGTCGTCGTCAACGATGTGCCGCGCAGGAGCGACCGGTACGGCTATTCCAGTGGGTACGGATACCACGACTACAACTACCGCAGCGGCGGCGACGGCCACACGAGAAAGAAGACTCCGATCGTGGAGATCGGCGGTCGAAGCGAGAGAAAGACCAAAGGGCAGTTGGAGCGGCTCCGCGCCGGCCTGATGCCGGATGCAGTGCCGGCCGACTCGCCCCACGATTGACCGACACAAAGAAATGGATAGGACCATCAGGGATGGAGCCCTGCGACCGGCTGATTACCCATAGTGACGCACAGATGCACGCGGAGGTCGATGTCCGCCGTCCCTGGGCCCGGCGATTCGACCGGGCGATCGAGCTGTTGCTGACGGCGCTGCTGGCCTTCGGTCCGCTGGCGTTTGGCGTCGTCGGCGCCTGGAGCGAGCAGATCGTCGTCGGCCTGGCGGCCGCGCTGGTTCTGGTCTTCCTCGTTCAGAGGGCTTTCATCGCGCCGCAGCCTCTCGTCTGGACGTGGGCATACGTCCCCATGACTGCCTTCGTCCTCCTCGCCATTCTCCAGTTGATGCCTCTGCCCGCTTCTGTGATCCGTGCGATCTCGCCCGAGACGGCTATCCTCAAGACACAGTTGCTGGGCGATCTGCCCGGCGCCGATGAAGCGCTGCGGCACGTGCGCTTGACGTTCTACGCCCATGCGACCAAGCATGACTTGCGTCTGCTCCTGGCCGTCACATCGGTTTTCTTCGTCGTGGTCAACGTCTATCGCGACCCGTCGCGCATCAAGCGGCTTCTGCTGTCGGTCGCGATCATCGCCGGGGCCGTCGGCCTGCTGGCCCTAGCCCAGGACCTCGTCGGCAACGGCAAGATCTACTGGATCGTGCCGGCGTACGACCGCGCTCGCTCGGGCACGTTCATCAACCACAGTCACTTCGGCCAGTTCATGAACCTCTCGATTGGAGCGGCCTTGGCCCTGCTGCTGGTCCTGGTGTACGAGGCGTTCCCGCATCGCCGGGCCACGCCGTCCGACGTGCTCGAATACGTCCGCTCTTCCGAAGCGAACCTCGTCAAGCTGCTGGCAGTCGTCATCGTCGTCGGCGCGGCCGCGGTGTTCGTCTCACTGACTCGCGGCGGGATGGTGAGCATGCTGATCGCCGCGACGGTCACGACCATCGTGCTCAGCTCTCGCCAGTCGCTCCGGGGACGCGGCTGGATCATCGTGCTGATCGCCCTGGCCGCCTTCGTCTGCGTGCTCTGGATCGGCTTCGATCAGGTCTACGACCGGATGGCCACGCTCGACGACCTGACCGCATACCAGGGCCGCTGGCAGATGATCGAGCAGAGCATCGAGGCGTGGAAGAAATTCCCCGCCTTCGGCGCCGGTCTGGGGACATACGAGGTGGTGTATCCCATGTTCGACCGGGGCGACACGATGTCGCTCGCGACACACGCCGAGAACGAATACGTCCAGGCCCTGGCCGAGACGGGCGCGGTCGGGGTCCTGGCCCTGGCGATGTTCGGTCTGGTGGTCTGGGCCTGCTATGCCGCGAGCGTTCGGGCCGGCTCGGTTCCCATTCGCTCGGCCGCTTACGGTCTGGGCTTTGGTCTGATCGCGGTTCTGGTTCACAGTCTCAGTGACTTCGGCCAGCACCTGCCCGCCAACACCATGCTCACGGCGGTCTGCTGTGCGCTGCTGGTCGCACTGGCGCATTCTCGCTCGAATGTCGCCGCGCCCGCAGATTGGTCCGGTCGACGGATGGTTCATGCCTTTGCCCCGGCGGTCCTGCTGCTGGTTGCGGCAGGGGGCTTTGGCTGGGCCCTGCTCGGAGCCAACGCCGCCCGCGTGGCCGAAGGGCACTGGAACAAGACGCAGCTCGCCGTCCGGCAGATGGAGCCGGTCCAATGGCGCTCCAGCGAGGCGGCCGCCGAGTACCTGTTCCGCCACGCCGTCGCCGCTGTCCAAGCCCAGCCGGACAACATCCACTATCGCCATCGGCTCGGCGTCTACATGTGGTCTTCGCTGATGCCGTTCGCCGACCCCAACACCGATGCGCTCGATCCGCAGGCTTTCCCATGGGCCCGCCGCATCGTCGAAGACCTGCACCGCGCGCGGCCCCTGTGCCCGACCTTCGGAGTGCTCATCAGCCTGGCCGGCCAGATCGAGCGGTTCGCGCTGGCCGATCCGAACGGCGCACCGCACATTCGCATGGGCTACCGGCTGGCCCCGTGCAACGCGGCCGTCTGTTTCGCCGCCGCGAGGGTCGACGCCGAAGAGGCCAGGGTCGAACAGGCGTTCGAGAAACTCTCTCGCGCAGCGCTGCTCGACGGCCGGTACTTCGCCCAGGCCGCCTCGCTGTGCATCGACGGTCTGGCCCGGCCGGACCTGGCGCTTGTGCTGGCCGGCGACAACGCCGGACGGCTCAGCCAGGTGGCCGACCTGCTGGCCGCATCGGACCGCCACACCGAACTGGCCCAACAGGCCAGGGCCGGCGCTATCGGCCTGCTCGCCGCGCGATCGACACAAGCCGATGCGCCCGCCTCCACGCACGTTTCGCTGGCCCGCTCTGATGTCGAGCGGGGCGATGTCGATTCGGCGATCGACCGTTATCGTCTGGCCTTGAGGAAGAGCTACAACCAGGTCGGCTGGCATTACGAGCTGGCCAGTCTGCTGGCCCGCATGGGGCGCGTCGAAGAAGCGATGCACGAGGCAAGAATCTGCCTGCGGCTGCGGCCGAACTACGCGCCCGCGAAGCGATTGATCGAGGAACTCTCGACGCGGCCGGTCGAGCCGGTGGCCTCGGGACAATAGCGTCCGGCGGCGAGAGCGACATGGCAGGACCCTCGTCGGTCACCCGACAGGGACGGAGTCTATCCGGGCGAAGTCAACCGCCTGCGCATAGGACTTGAAACACGAAGCACGAAATCCGAAATACGAAACAAATTCCAATGACACAAATCCAAATGTCTCAAACTGCCGGCCGTCCCGGCGCGCCGGGATTCGAGTTTGGGGCTCTAAGCTTTCGTGTTTGTTTCGTGCTTCGACATTCGAATTTCGGATTTGCAGCGCCGTCAACCGTCAACTGGTAACTGGTAACTGGTAACTGCCAACTGTCAACTGTCAACTTCCCATGACCACCTATGTCGCTGTCTATTTCGGTTCGGTCCTCGTGGCGCTGATCGCCACGCCGATTGTGATCTGGATCGCTCCCCGGATCGGCGCGGTGGACCGGCCGGGTGTGCGCACGATCCACGAGCGTCCGATCCCACGCATCGGCGGCGTCGCGATCTTCGTCGCGGCCATGAGCCTGATCGTCGCGGTCCTGTGCATCGACAACGTCATCGGCGAGGCCTTCCGCGCCCGGTGGCTGCAAATGACGATGCTGCTGGGTACGGCGAGCTTCATCTTCCTGGTGGGGCTGGTGGACGACCTGCGAGGGTTGCCCGCCCGCATCAAGTTCGCCGCCGAGGTGCTGGCGGCGGTCGGCCTGTGCGCCGCTGGCATTCGGATCGAGGCCATCGGTCTGACCAGCGATCTGCCGCTGCACCTTGGTCACGCCGGCTGTGTGCTGACCGTGCTGTGGGTGGTAGGCCTGACCAACGCGGTCAATCTCAGCGATGGTCTGGACGGCCTGGCGGCGGGCATCTCGGCGATCGCCTGCGGCGTGATCGCGGTCCTGGCCATCCACGGCGGCAACACAATCATGGCGATCCTCGCGCTGGCCCTGGTTGGCAGCCTCTCGGGCTTCCTCGTTTTCAACTTCAATCCCGCCAAGGTCTTCATGGGCGACTGCGGCAGCCTGTTCCTGGGCTACACCATCGCGGCCTCCAGCGTGATGTGCATGACCAAGTCCTCGGCGATCGTGGGCCTGGCGCTGCCGGCGCTGGCGCTGGGAATCCCGATCTTCGACACGCTGTTCAGCATGCTGCGGCGGTTCCTCGAACGACGCAGCCTGTTTGCCCCGGATCGCAGCCATTTCCACCATCGGCTGCTCGACATGGGCCTTCGCCAGCGTCACGCGGTGCTGGCGATCTACCTTCTGACGGTCCTGTTCACCGGCCTGGGCCTGTTCATGATGGTCTGCCGGGACATCAGCGCACTGATCGTCTTTGTATGCATCCTGCTGCTGGTGGTGCTGGTCTTTCGCGTGGTCGGCGCGGTGCGCCTGCGCCAGACGCTGGCGGGCCTGAAGGAAAAGCACGTGCTGAACCAGTGCTGCCGGCAGGAGCGGGCGACGTTCGAGTACCTGGAGTTGCGTTTCGACCGGGTGCGTGATGCGAGTCAATGGTGGGACGCGGTCTGCGAGGCGGCCGGCCGCATGGACTTCGCCTGGGTCTCGCTCAAGACGACATACCCGGATGGGCGGATCGAGGAGGAGATCTGGCGGGCCTCGGAGCCGAAGCCGGGCATGTCCCGCCTGGTGACGGTGACGATCCCGCTGGCGGCCAGCAACGGCGATCCGCCGCGACGGTTCGAGATCGCCATCTGGGCCGACGGCTCACTCGAAGCCGCCAACCGCCGCGCCACCCTCTTCGGCCGCCTCATCGACGAACACAGCCCCCAGCCGCCCGGCGGCCATTCGACGCCGGTTCAGCGGTTGACGGATCGGTCCCCAGGCCGGTATCATGACACCGCAGGTCCGAAGGAAGATACAAAGTCGGCGAAGGCCCTGACCCCGCCGATTTGACGGTTTGTTGGATGGAAGTCGGAGCGTCCCCCGGGATGGATAAGGAGCAATTCGAGGCCGAAGCCGTTGCTCGGTACTGGTTCGCCGAGGCGACTGAAGCCCTGACCGTAGCCGGTCACCTGATGGAGAAGGCGGACTACTCGTATGCCCTGTTCTTCGCCCATCTGGCGATAGAGAAGGAGCTGAAGGGTTTGCATGCGATCCGTCAGGGCCGGCACGCTCCACCCATTCACAACCTGGTGAGGCTTGCCAACGCTGTGGGAATCGAACTCGACGAGCGACAGACCGAAGCGCTCCTTCGGATCACGGCGTTCAACATTGAGGCGCGGTACCCTGACCTGAAGCGTGAGTTTCGGCGACAGTGCACGGCGGAATACGCGGCCGAGCAGATGTCGCTTGTCCGGGAGATACTCGAATGGCTCAAATCGCACCGGATATCTTAGCCAGCGTCGAGCGTTTTCTGGCCGTTGTGCGTCAGAAACTGCGCGTCGATGCGGCGTATGTATACGGCTCGCAGACGACGGGGGCGGCCCGTCCCTGGAGCGACATCGACGTGGCCGTAGTATCCCCGGATTTCTCCGAGGACCTTTTTGCCGAGCGCCTCGCATTGATGAAGTGGGCCGTCGCGATCGATGACCGCATCGAACCTCAGCCGTTCACACCAAGTCGCTTCGGTCCGAACGATCCGCTCGCCAGTGAAATCGCGCGCAGCGGCGTTCGGCTGGTATAGCCGCAACAGGTGCTGGAGCGACCGTCGGCATCTGAGTGCCCGATACCCCGGAGCCGGTTCCGAACGCCGCCGGGCACGCGCGGCATACGATACTCGAAGCTCCATCGGCCTTGGATCAAGTCTCGAATGCCCGAAACCAAGCTTCGAATGTCTGGAACAAAGCTTCGAATGCGAAGGTTGACGCTTCGAATGGAATGGATGAGGCTTCAAACAAGACAGATGACGCTTCGAATGCGAGAGTTGAGGCTTCGAATGCCACAGACGAAGCTGCAACCATGACAGATGAAGCGTCCAATTTGATGGATGAAGCTTCAAACACGAAGGATGAAGCTTCGAATGCGATACCCGAACAGCCCCGAACCGTGTTCTCAGCCCCGAAAACGCGATTTAGACCGTGATTCGTGACTCGTGTCTCGTCGCTCGCGTCTCGTCGCTTCCCTCGACTTCGCTCGGAGCTTGCCCTGAGCCTCGCCGAAGGGACAGGCTTTGCTCGTATCTCGTATCTCGTATCTCGTGAAACGTGAAGCGTAGAACTTCAAACTTGTCACTTCAGACTTGAAACTCAGAACTTGTCACTTAACACCCGGCCGCAGGCCGCACACGTAGAAGCGTGGATGCGTAGAAGCGTGAAACTTCAGACTCATCGCTTGAAACTTGGCTGGAGGCTGGAGGCCGTGACGCGTGAAGCCGTCAACTGACAACTGCCAACGGGTAACTGACAACTGCCAACTGCCAACTGAAAACTGCCAACCGCCATTCATCAACAATCAATAGCGAATCGCCCCGTGACATTTTTTCCCTTTCTGCTGAAGTCTCCCCCTTGCCCGGCCGATAGATGGCGCCATGAGACGTGCGGGCCCAGTTTGAGCGAGCGCTTGCCCATGGTCCAATGCGCGCAGCGCCAGGCATGGATGTGCCGCGTTGCGCAGGCAACCGCCGTCGGCCCTTCGCCGGCGGCCTGAGCAAGGAGACTGTATATGGCAAGATTCCCCACCACGGAATCGGATGTGGCCACACTGGCCGATGAGATGATCACCGGACTGACCGAGCACGAGGACGTCTTCCCCGCGCCGCCGGTGACAGTCGAGTACGTCACGAACGTGCGCGACGCCTATGCCCAGGCCCGGGCCAGCCTTCTGACCAAGCAGACGGCGGCCCAGGAGGCGACGTCGACCAAGGACATGATCCTCGGCCAGCTCGTCGGGCTCATGAAGAAGAACATCCGCTACGCCGAGACGACGGTCGGCGCCGACAGCGAGCAGTTGCAGCTCATCGGCTGGTCGCCGCGCAAAGCGCCCACGCCGCTGGCCCCGCCGGGCCAGGCCCGACTGCTGGCAGCCGTGCGGCAGGAGGAAGCGACGGTCGAGCTGGCCTGGAAGGCCCCGGTCGACGGCGGCAAGCCCAGCGCCTATCGCATCATGCGGCGCGAACGGCCCGCCGGGCCCTGGCTCGACGTCGCCACCGCCGTCGAGACCACCGTCACGCTGATCGACCAGCCTCGCGGCAAGGAGTTCGAGTACCGCGTCATCAGCGTCAACAAGGCTGGCGAAGGAGAGCCGAGCAATACGGTGGTCGTCGTGCTGTAAGAACGCAGTGAGAACTGACAAGTGGGAAGCTAAAAGTGCGAAGGGAGCACTTGTCAGGGAACAGTTGACAGCGGTCAGATCACAGGGAACAGTTGACGGTTGTCAGTAACCAGTCGCCCCCGGGCCGGCCCCGTCAGAGCCGGCCCGCCGGGCCTCTTTAACGCCGTCGCCCGTCGCCCGTGAAGCGTGAAGCGTCGAACTTGAAACTGAGAACTGAGAACCGCGAACTTCCATTCATCAATAGTCAATTCGCCCGGCCGCAGGCCGCAAAAGCTACTGCCGCCAACTGACAGCCGATAACTGCCAACCGCGAACTGAGAACCGATAACTGCCAACCGCGAACTTCCATTCATCAATCGTCAATAATCAATCATTCTGCCCTTCGCACTCGAAAGCTCCACTTTCGGACTGCCCGATAACCCAAACCCGGTAAGGAAAAAGCAGTGCAAGGTTGAAGAAATTCCTTTCATGTTCGGGACCCGACCTGAGAAGACGAAAGCGCGGTTCGCTCACAGCATTCCAGACGAGGCTGCCCTCCTGACCGCTGACGCGGAACAAGTGAGTTCACTTGAGGCAGTGGACCTCCCCGAAACCTCCGAATGCGGGCTTTGGCCAAGACTGCGGGGTTCGGCACTCATCCGGTATTTTGGCCGCAGCCAGTTCTTCCGGAACATGTCTGTCGTTCTGGGGGGCACGGTTGTCGCCCAGGCAGTTGGCGTTGCCATCGCGCCAGTGATCAGCCGTCTGTTCACCCCCTCCGATTTCGGCGTGTTGGGTTCCTTCAATTCCATCCTGTTGGTTGTGGCCGCATTCGCGACGCTGCAGTACTCGCAAGCCCTCATGCTGCCTCGAAACGAGGAAGATGCCGCGAACGTATTTGGGGCCTCCCTTCTATCTGTTTGTATTGTCACCTTGGTAGCTTTGCTGGTGGCGTATCTGCGCTCGGATTGGCTACTCGGGCTGTTGAAAGCGCCCCAGTCGGCATGGCTGCTTTGGTTCCTTCCGCTGGGCATCTTTGTGGCGGGGATCAATCGGTCGTTCCAGGCTTGGTGTGTCAGGAGAAAGGCATTCACGACGACTGCATCTTCACAAATCCTTGGAGCTGGCTCCTCCAACATGCTGAAAATTGTGTTTGGCATTCTGAATCAAGGCAGTCCCGGGCTGATCGTCAGTTCCGTTGCTGCCAATGGGATCGCCAGTATGAGCCTGGCTCGCAGGGTCCTATGTGCGGACAAAGCCCTGCTGAAGGAATCCTTGAACTGGAGACGGATAGCCAGCCAGGCGAGAGTGTACCGTGACTTCCCTGTCTATAGCGCAACGCAGAATACAATGAACGCTGTCTCGCAGGGACTACCAGTGCTGATGCTGGCTCACTTCCATGGCATTGCCGTTGCCGGAGCTTATGCCTTTGGCATGAAGCTCATACATGTGCCAATGGACTTCATTCTGACTGCCCTCCGGCAGGTGCTTTTTCAGAAAGCCAGCGAGACACATAACCAGGGAGGCGGTCTACTTCAATTGTTCATCAAGACGACTGGTGGCCTAATGGCGGTGGCTTTGTTGCCCAGTATTGTTGTATTCATCTGGGCCCCGGAGCTCTTCTCGTGGGGTTTTGGAGAAGACTGGTGGGAGGCTGGGATGTTTGCGCGGTGGCTGACACTGTGGATGTATGCCGGATTCTGCAATGTGCCAGCTAACCTGTTCGCCAGGATACTCCGGCAGCAAAGAAATTTGTTTCTCTATGAATGTATCGTACTGTTCTCGCGTACGATCATACTACTTGTTGGTGGACTCTATTGGTCGGCGCTGTCAACGGTTGCCGTGTTTTCCGCTCTAGGTTTCCTTCTAAACAGTGCCCTCATCCTATGGATTGGTAGTTTGCTCTTGCAGCAAAGGAAACCTGTTGAGGCAAGCGGCATCCGGCAAAGGTGACTCGCTGGCGCCTTCATTGAGTGTAATCGTAGAGATATGATGGGCTCCATCACCCCATTAATCACTCCCATATGACATATCCCGAAAGAGTTCTGCGTGTGGCACACATGAAGAGGTCAAAATGCACAACACTCGCCATTCACCACCGGCCCGGCAGCTTTTCCGACCGATGGATTGAGTACTGCACTGAGAATAGCATCCGGTATGATCTGGTGAATTGCTACGACAGCGATATTATCCAGCATCTCAGGTCATGCGCTGCGTTCCTCTGGCATTGGAATCATTACGACTGTCGGGCGAGACTGTTTGCCAGACAGCTGACCTACTCATTGGAGGCTGCTGGTAAGCTCGTATTCCCAAACAGCCGCACTTGTTGGCACTTTGACGACAAGGTTGGACAGAAGTATCTCCTAGAGGCAATTGGCGCTCCGCTAGTGCCATCTTACGTCTTCTATGATGAAGAGGAGGCAATGGAGTGGGCAGGAGCAACCGATTACCCGAAAGTCTTCAAATTGCGGGGAGGGGCGGGCTCCAGCAACGTGTTATTAGTAAGGACACGATCTGAGGCAGCCCGCCTGATCCGGAAAGCATTCGGTGCCGGGTTCAGTCCTATCAACCGGCGCGCTTCGCTCCGAGATAGCATTTCTGCGTTCCATCACTGTCGCACCCACCACACTGCGAGGGGTTTGATAGGGGCCTTGTTCCGATGTGTGATTCCAGGAGACATCGAGAGGCGCATGGGCCGAGAAAGAGGTTATGTGTATTTTCAGGATTTTATCCCCGGCAACAAGCACGACACGCGAGTTGTCGTAATCGGTAATCGTGCCTTCGCCTTTCAGCGGGAGGTGCGAAGGAATGATTTTCGAGCCTCAGGCAGCGGCTCTACAATACTCGACCGCAAGAAGATTGACACTGAGTTCATCAGGCTCGCTTATGAAGTTAGCCGCCGTCTGAACCTCCAGAGCACCGCATACGACTTCATCAGAGACGAGTCGCGAGGGCCCCACCTGATCGAAATGAGTTATGCATTTCCCGCCAACGGACAAGTCGCGAAGTGCCCCGGCCATTGGGACGGAAATCTCAAGTGGCACGATGGTAAGATGTGGCCGCAGGACGCGATACTGGAAGACATGCTTGCACAGATTGCAGTGCGTTCAGCGGAGGGCATATGAGAGTCGCGTTCTTGATACCAAACTACTATGAGCAGCGTGTAGGCGGGGCGGAGTATCGTGCGTATCTCCTTGCCAAACACCTGCAGGAATCTGGCCATGACGTACATTACATATTCATAGATAATCATGCCCCCTTTGAATCTGACTCTGAAATACACTTGGTTCCCATTGCGAGGATGAGATGGCCAGAGCGGCTAGGCACAAATACCCTCATGTACAGGCAACGCGTTATCAAGGCTTTAGATGGTATTTGCCCCGATATCGTATACCAAACACACGGATGTGCTTGGACGGGCATAGCGGCCGAATACTGCAGGTCACACAAGTGCAAGATGGTGTGGCATATCGCTAGCAGTCCCGATGTCGAAAAGGTTTGCATCATACGATGGTGGCGGAGTCCTCAGACCCTGGTTGAACGACGATGGCTCCATTATGGTATTTGCCACAGTTCCGTGATTGTTGGACAGGCTCACTATCAGGACAAGCTTCTGGGCCAGAACTTCAAGCGATCCTGCGATGCCATTGTTCCAAATTGGCATCCCTATCCACCTGAGCACATCCAAAGAGCGCGCTCGCCTGTGAAGGTGCTCTGGATTGCGAATATTAAGCCGTCTAAGCAACCCAAGGTGTTCATTCGACTGGCAGCGAGATTGTGCCAACACGTGGAAGCCTCGTTCATTATGGCCGGGCGTGCTGGCGGCCGCATTTACCAACGCTCGGTTGAAAAGATGCTTGCGCGCGCGTCGCAGATTGATTATCGCGGTGAATTGCGTATGGCGGATGTCAACGCACTCCTTGCGAAGAGCCACATCCTTGTCAGTACGAGCCAATACGAGGGTTTCTCAAATACCTTCATTCAAGCCTGGATGCGTGGGGTACCCGTGGTTAGCCTGAACGTAGATCCCGACGACGTCATCGCGCGGTATGGCCTAGGATATCACTCACACACATTTGACAGATTGTGCATGGATACACGGCGTCTAATTCAGGACCCCCAGCTGCGGGATGCCATGGGTGAGGCCGCACGCAAGTATGCTTTTGAGAACCACTCGTTAGCTAACCTTTCTGCGATGACAGAGTTGTTCCGGAGTGCGGCATTATCACTGTAGCAAGGGGCATCGCAGTGATCAGCTATTCTCGTACAGAGGGGAACTCCTACGGACGGGCGCGGAGATTCGGATCTCCACGCTTCGTCGGCGGTACAGGACCTACCAGTCGTTTGCGCAAGATAGAATATTCTCTGCGAGTGCCGCTTCTGGTTCTCCTTTTTCTTACGCTGTTCTTGCGAGGAAGCGTATCCGAACACGTGTTTGGCAGTAGTCCCGCCAGCAGTGGTGAGCACGAGTCTATGCTTGTGCGGTTCGCTGTCGAGGCTGTGATAGTACTTGTGATAGCTGGACTGTGGCGGCGGCATAGACCTCCCGTTGCATTTTGTATGGCCCTGGCTTATGTTTTCTGGTCCCTATTCGCAGGCATGTGCTCTCCAGAGAGCAGCCCTATCGATGGATTCAAATATGCGCGTTATACGTTCTATGGGTTTGCACTGTACCATGTGTTTCGGATACCCGGGTGGCAGGGACGTGAACTGAAGATGATAAATGGCTTTGTCGTGTCCCTATTTCTAATGCAGATCGGCGCGTCTGTGCTTCATGCCGCCTTATTTGGAAGGGTCGAATGGCGCGTAGGGACAATGACTGTCTCCGGTGGGGAGTTGGCGACATTGTTTCCGTTATTTGCCATTGGGGGTGCGTTGGGCTACTATTTCTATATCCGGCAGTCTCTGTGGGTCATGCTCATCGCCCTGTCATTCACCATTGTGGGTTATGCAAGCGGGAAACGTGCCATCTACTTCCTTGTTCCGTGCCACGTCCTGCTCTGTGTGCTGATATATCTTCTGCGCAGTGAGCACCTGCGCGCCAATACTCTCAGGCGCATCTTGAGGCACGCGGCCATATGTGCCCTTATCGCGTTGCCACTGTGGTTGTACGGAATGGATCGCAGCTATGGGTTGTCGTCCGGGAATCCGCACGCCTCAGTGGTTGAGAGATTCACGGACGCCCTTCGATTTGCGAGTGAGTATGAACGGGGTGAGTTGTCCGACGGGCGGACAATGGGCCGCACCAGTACAAGCATTAAGATATTGCGTTTTTTATCATCGGCAGATATCTGGCGCATTCTCTTCGGCTTTGGGCCGAATGCGTTTAGTGAGAGTAGAGGGGAGCAGGAGGGGGGTGGATATGGCTTTTCTACGTTGCATATTGCGTATGGGATTACTGGATGGTCTATGGACGTAGTCTCCATAGGCGTCCCCGGCATGGTTCTGTTCCTGGCCGCTTACGGAGCCGTGGTGCGGGATATGATGCGCGCGGTGAGCATAGAGACACTGCCATGCCGATGGAGGGCAATCCACTTTGGGGTGCTCTTGGGGTTCATTCTTACGTTCTATATGTACTTCTTCTACAGTGGCATAGTCGTGACTGCCAACCCGGTAACGCTTACATTGCTGGCTTATGCCGGGCTGTTAACCGGGTCAGTATCTCGTCGAGAGCCTATGTCTGTGCCGGTGCGGCAACATTGGCACTATAGACGGAGGCAGATGATTACGTTGGCAGGCGGATCTTAACAATGCATCCACACGATTCATACACACAGCAGCCACTCAACATTCTAGTTGTCTGCTGCAGCCCATTTGGCTTCATAACAGATGCAGTTGAACTGGTCAAACACGTAGGGTGCAGGCACGCCGTGACGGTTATCTCACTTGGTCGTGGCCCGATGGACGGGGCGAGTGACACCGTGCCTCATGCAGTGAGGCATAGCGTGGTCGATCGCTCCTCGCACGTCCTGTGTCGAATCTGGAAGTGGCTTGACGCGTGTGCTCGTGCCTGTCGGGAGGACTATGACATAGTCTACCTGTACTATTTCCCCATGTGTTCTCTCCTGCGGTGTGTAAACGCACGGAGACGCTTCATTCTGGACATTCGATCGGGCGCAGTTTCAGGCAGTTGGATGAGACGTGGTGTGCGCAATCTCCTGATTTCTGCTGAGGCAAGGGCGTTTGGGAGAATCAGCGTCCTCTGCGACGCTATGCGTCGTTATCTCCGTCTGCCCCGAGAGAGAACACATATCTGTCCCCTAGGAGCTAATCCGATTCCCATCCTCACTCGGGATATGTCATGCCTGCGTTTGCTGTATGTGGGAACATTTCTGAATCGTCGGTTGTCCGAAGCCATAAAGGGATTCGCTATCTATTGCCGCGAAGAGGGGGCCTCGACCGATGCGCATTTCACCCTCGTCGGAGATTCAGAAGACGGTGAAAGACATCGACTGCAAATGCTTGTACATGAACTCGGCCTAACCGATAGGATCGCACTGCCTGGTTACGTACCGCGAGAACGACTCACAAGCTACTATGAATGCTGCAATGTTGGCGTCTCGTATGTACCCATGACTCCATACTATGATTGTCAGCCGCCAACGAAGACCTATGAATACTTCTTTGCGGGTATGCCTGTTATTGCCACGGCGACCAAGCAGAACGCGGTGATAGTCAGTGATGACAATGGTGTGTTGATCGATGACACTCCAGACGCATTCTGCAGTGGATTGCGTGTGCTGGCGCAAAGGTTACGGCTGTACGATTCGGGAAAGATACTATCCTCTGTATCTGACCACTCCTGGTACAACATAATGACTAACAACGCATTGCCATTTATTGAAGCCGTTGCGCTGGCACACGAGGAGTGACGCCTATGCGACGGATTCTCTATGTGTGTTCAACGCTTGCGAATGAAGGCCCTACGATTCATCTTCGCACTCTGTTGGGACGGCTGGATCGGACAGCGTTTGAACCAGAGATCTTAACTTTATCGCCTGAGCCCCCCGAGTCCCTGTGGAATGAGTTCGTCGAACAAGGAGTTGCGTGCCATTCGCTTGCGATGAACCGCGGCAAAGGGCTTTTCTTCGCGGCATCACGCCTCCGTAGCTACTTGGACGCCACGCAATACGACGTAATTCACTCGTCTGGCTTTAGGGCTGATGTTCTCTCTTCGATGGTCGCCTGCCGCATCATGCGAGTGTGCACGCGCCACGAGTTGTTCCATAGCTTGCATGTCGCGTGGCACGGCCCCGTGCTTGGCAGGATCATGGAGTACTTGCACTGCCGCGCGCTGAGCCGCATGGATTACATAGTGGTGTGCTCGGAGACTGTGAAGCAGTCTGCTCCCAAGCGTCTCCAAGAGAAGATCGCCGTAATCAGGAATTGCGTAGACTATGGCGTGTACCGCCCGGCTGATCCAGAGGAGAAGCGAATCCTACGTGCGGAGCTGGGCCTCCCAGCGCATTGCAGCATCATTGTCTTCATGGGGCGAGTCGACAAATGCAAGGACGTCGCTACCGTGATTGCGGGCTTTCTTCGGAGTCGATTTCATGACAAGGCGTTCCTCGTAATAGTCGGCGATGGTCCTGCGAAGCGCTACTGCGAGGAACTCGCTGGTAACGCGCCACGGATAACCTTCGTGGGGTTCTCGAAGCAAGCGGAGAAGTACTTGCGAGCCGCAGATATCTACGTATCTGCATCGTGGCTTGAGGGCCTCCCGTTGTCTGTCATTGAGGCTTTGGCATGTGGGTTGCCTTGTGTTGTGAGCGACATAGGCGCACACAGGGAACTTGCTTCATTGGTCCCAGGTGTCGTGCTGTTCCCTACACAGGATGCGGTGGGTCTGGCGCGGGCATTAGAACGGGGGCTAGCAGCCGACCCCTGTGAGTCACGTATCGCGACTGAGATCGTGAGAGAGAGGCTGGGGCCCGAAATCATGGCGCAGTCTTACAGGGAGATATTTGAGAGTATGATCCGAGTTCGTCCAAGTGATATGCAGGAGAATCTCTTGTGCGAATCTTAGTCACCGGCGGCTCCGGCTTCATCGACACCAATCTTGTCGGCCATTTGCTCGGCAAAGGTATGGTGGTCCTGAGCATCGATATAAAGGAGCCGCAGAACACCGCGCATTCATCGGTGTTTGAGTCTGTTGATGTGCGCGAGGCCAAGGCACTGGCGCGAGTCTTCAAGGAGTTCGCTCCAACACATGTTGTCCATCTTGCGGCGAAGACCGATTTCAACGGAACCTCTCTCAATGACTATGACGTGAATTTCCTTGGAGTCCAGTGCCTGATCGACGGGCTTACCGGATGCGAGTCGGTAGAACGCTGTCTGTTCATGTCCTCCAAGCTTGTCTGCCGGACGGGCTACCAGCCTCGTTCCTGGGAAGACTACAATCCCGACACCGTGTACGGTCAAAGCAAGGCGGATGGCGAGAAGATCATTCGAAGCAGCAGGAAACTCAAATGCGAATGGCTCATCGGCCGGGCCACGTCCATTTGGGGTCCGTGGTTCGGCATTCCGTATAAGCCCTTCTTTTTGACAGTTGCGAAGGGTCGCTACTTCCATCCGGGCAGGGCGAATCCTCCGAAGAGCTACGGCTACGTCGGCAACACAGTCTTCCAGATCATGAGACTGCTCGAAGCCCCGCGCGAGGCTGTGCATGGGAAGCCCTTCTATCTCTCCGATTATGAACCATGCACGATAAGGGACTGGGCGAACTCGATTGCCGTACAGCTTCATGGCAGACCTGCCCGAACGATTCCCGATAGTATCATGAGAGTCGCCGCCTGGGGCGGAGACTGTCTACGGAAGCTCGGCTGCAGAAATCTACCGATGACGTCCTTTCGGCTGGGAAACATGAGGGCCGATACAACTATCGGGGTATCCATGGCTGCAACAAACAAGCTCTGTGGCCCTTTGCCTTACACGCTGGAGAGTGGTGTAAGAGAAACGATCCGTTGGCTGCGCGAGCAGCGCCTCATCGCGTAGTTGTGAACGGTGAACTGAAACCTGAGACCTATTCTACCATGCGTATTTTGTTGTTGAATCAGTTCTATCGGGCGGACGTGGCGGCGGGGGAAGGGCGCAGGGATTTACTATTGATGATTGACGATTGATGAATGGCTACGGCCTGCGGCCGAGTTGGCAGTTGCCAGTTTTCAGTTTGACGTTTGACGCTTCACGCTTCACGAGATACGAGAGTTGACGGTTGCCAGTTGTCAGTTTCCAGTTTGAAGTATGACCCATCTACGCTTCTACGCATCTACCCTTCTACGAGCATGCGAGATACGAGATACCAGATACGAGATACGTCTGCGGCCGACGGCCGAGAACTGTGAACTGAAGACTGTCTGCTGAAAGCTGTTCTTCTATGCGAATCTTGCTGCTGAATCAGTTCTATCGGCCGGACGTGGCGGCGACGGGTCAGTTGCTGGCGGACGTGGGCGAGGCGCTTGTCGCGCGGGGTCACGAGGTGCACGTGATCTGTAGTCGCCGCCGGTACGGGGGCGGGTCGCTGACGCCGGCGGCGGACGAGGTGCTCGACGGTGTACACGTCCATCGCGTGCTGACGACGGGGTTCGGGCGAAGGCGGCTGGCGGGCCGGGCGGCGGACTACGTCTCGTTCTACTTCAGCGCGGCGTGGCGGGCGCTGCGGCTGGCAAGGCCCGATGTGTGTCTTTCGCTGACGACGCCGCCGTTCATCGCGCTGATCGGGTGGATGCTGAGCAAGATGCGGGGCACGCGGAACGTGCTGTGGGTGATGGACGTGTATCCGGAGATTGCGGCCGCGTACGGCGTGCTGGCCGGGCGGGGCCGGTTGTGCCGCGCGCTGGGCCGGATCAGTCGAAGGCTGTATCGGGATGCGGAGGCGGTGATCTCGCTGGGGGAGGTGATGACGCAGCGGCTGGCGGCGGCCGGAGTCGAGGCCGAGCGGCTGCACACGGTGCACAACTGGACGCCCGGGGAGGGTGTCACGGTCCATGATCGGCCGGCGGCGAAGCGCCCGGAGCCGGTGGCGCTCGGCTCGTAGCGGCCCATCATCAATTCTCAATCATCAATCATCAATCCCAAGTGGCCACCCTCCTCTATTCAGGCAACATCGGCATCGGGCAGGACATCCGCACAACTGTGTAGCCGCCGTAGGAGCAAGACATGCGAAAGACACACAAGATCGTGTTGGGTGTAGTGCTTGGCTGTGTGCTGCTGGTCGTTGGGGGAGAGCTGTTTGCGCGGTTTTATCTTGGTCTCGGCGATCCGATGCTGTGGATGGACGAGCCGACGATAGAATACATGTTTCAACCCAATCAACGGGGCCGGCAGTTAGGCAATCAGTATCTCTACAATGAGTACTCGATGCGCAGTGAAACTATGTCCGCCTCAAGGACCGACCCTGACGAGCTACGCATCCTTTTTTTCGGAGATAGTGTGCTCAACGGTGGTCATATGACGGATCAAGCATGTCTTGCGACAGAGATCATCAAAGGCGATCTCGAAACGCGTCTCCAAAGACCTGTTGCGGTCGGCAATATCTCCGCCGGAAGTTGGGGCCCGAAGAACTGCCTCGAATATGCCAAGAAGTTTGGTTTGTTTGGAGCCGATGTTGTGGTCCTTGTCGTGTCAAGTCATGACTATGCTGACAACCCTGCGTACCTGCCACTGGCAGGCACCTCGGCGATCTATCCAGCCAGAAGACCGCCATGCGCGCTGTATGAAGCCGTCACTCGTTATCTCCCAATGTATCTGCCGCGAGGTGCACCACGTGAGAACGCTCCAGAAGATACCGTTGATGAGAAATCCATCGCAGTTGCGATGGATGCAACGCGTGAATTGGTGCAAATGGCCCTCAGTGCCAAGGCACGGGTCATTCCTGTCCAGCATCTTGCAATGGAAGAAGTGAAAAATGGCCCGCAGCAGGGGCACGCAGTCTTTGGGGAATTGTGGCATGAGCTTGACCTCGCCAGCGTGCAACTGGGCCCAGCTTTTGCGGACGCATTGAAACGCGGCGACAATCCGTATAGGGATGTCATACATCCCAATGCTCTCGGACAGAGAATCATCGCGGACCAGCTGATTGAAGCAATCTGTGAATCTCTCCAGAGGCTATAGTCAATGCCAGCACAGTTTGAACAGCACAGGTGCCGCCTGCTGCGGCGGTTCAATCGGAGGCTGTATCGAGATGTCGAGGCGGTGATCTCGCTGGGGGAGGTGATGACGCAGCGGCTGGCGGCGGCCGGGGTCGAGGCCGGCCGGCTGCACACGGTGCACAACTGGACGCCCGGGGAGGGTGTCACGGTCCATGATCGGCCGCCGGCGAAGCGCCCGGAGCCGGTGGCTCTTGGCTCGTAGCGGCCCATCATCAATCATCAATCATCAATTATCAGTCATCACTCCCTGGTGGCCACCCTCCTCTATTCAGGTAATGTGGGCCTCGGGCAGGACGTCGGCACGGCCCTGCGGGCTGTGGCGCGGCTGAACGGCCAGGCCGCCCTCAAGGTGCTTATCGCCGGCGACGGCAAGGGTCTGGCGGCGGTTCGCGCTCTGGTTGCCGAGCTGCGGCTGGCGGATGCGGAGATTCGGCCGCCCGTGCCGCTGGAGGAGCTGTCGGCTCTGCTGGCGCGGGGTGACATTCACCTGATCTGCCAGCAGCCGGGCACCGAGGGCCTGCTGGTGCCGAGCAAGATCTACAGCACGCTGGCGGCGGGGCGGCCGTCGCTGTTCATTGGGCCTGTCGAGTGCGAGGTGGGACGCATCGTGCGGGAGAGCGGCTCGGGCTTTGTGATCGAGCCGGGCGACGTCGAGGAGGCGGCCGATGTGCTGCGGCGGCTGGCGACGAATCCCGCGCTACAGCACGGCATGGGCCGCAACGCCCGCATCTACTACGAGCAGCATTTCGGACGCGAGCGCAGTGTCTCGCGGATCATCGGGATTCTCGAAGCGGCCGGCAACGGCAACGGCCGGGGCCTCAAATCCGAAATTCGAATGTCGAAATCCGAAACAAGCTCGAAAGCCTGAAACCCCAAATTCGGAAACGGGCTTGGGCGGGGGGCTTTGGGGCATTCGAGTTTCGGTGATTGGGGTTTGTTTCGGGTTTCGATTTTCGTACTTCGAACTTTCGCCTCCGTGACCTGCCGGGGGCGTCCCGATAGAAAAAGGACCGGCTTCGCCGGGCGGCTCGGTTGTTCCTGCGAGGTTCTGCCGAAGGTTGCCTGATCCTCAGCGAAGCCGGTTTGGGAGGGCTGCACAGCAGCCCTCCCTTTTTTTATATCGGCCGCAACCGCATCTTTCGCCCATTTTTTGCCCCGCGAGGACAAACTCGAAATCCGAAGCACGAAACTCGAAACAAATTCAAAGCACGAAGTCCAAATGCTCCAAATTCGCCTCGCTTTGCATGGGCAGGGCCCAGTTGCACGCGATGGCCTCCGTGTTTCGAGCTTGGATTCTGGGTCATTCGGGCTTGTTTCGGAATTCGGACTTCGATATTCGTGCTTCTGCGGCGTGCCCAAGCGAGCAGCGCAGAACGGGCCATGTGTCCATGGCGAGGAATAGCGTCTGACGACGCCACGACGAACCGGCGGGCGGCGTTGACTTTGGGGGGGCGAATCACTACAATGGTGGTGTGTTTATGGTGACAAGCCACAATCGGCGGAGCGGCGAAAGCACCATGGCTGAATTCCGACGGGCATGGGGGAGTTGGTGTGCGCCCGGCGGCCGGGCGATTTGGCGGCAATAGCGGTTCCCTTCTGAGGGTGATTATGGCTCGGATGCATTTCTTCGTATTCACTGTCGTACTGTTGCTGGCCTCAGCGGGCACTTGGGCCGACGTGACGGGCCCGGGCGATTTCGTCCGGGGCGTGCCCAACGATGGGGACTGGCCCGGCGTTGAGACGCCTCCGCTGGCGATCGACGACGACGTCAATACGAAATACCTGCACTTCAAGGGGGAAACGCAGCCGACGGGGTTCCAGGTGACGCCTTCGGCGGGGGCGACCATCGTCACGGGCCTGACTCTGACGACCGCCAACGATGCGGTGGAGCGCGATCCGACCGCCTTCGAGCTGAGCGGCTCCAACGCGAGCATCGATGGGCCGTACACGCTGATCGCCCGTGGGGACATCGTGGACTTCAGCCAGCCGTCGCCCTGGCCCCGATTCACGAAGAACGAGACGCCGATCACGTTCGCCAACAAGACGGCGTACGCGCATTATCAGCTTCTGTTCACATCGGTTCGCAACGCGGCGTGGGCCAACAGCATGCAGATTGCCGAGGTCGAGTTCCTCGGCGCTCCGGCGGGGGGCCTGCCGCCCGAGGTCGACGCCGGGGCCGACCGGACGGTCACCTGGCGAGGGGCGGGCCATACGGTTATTCAGATGCATCCGACCATCGTGGACGACGATCCATGCGGCGTGGGTCTGGTCGATCCGGACTACCTGAGGATTCTCTGGTCGTCGGTGGGCCAGCCGGTCCCCGATTTCCTGGGCACCGAGACCGAGGCCGATGCGACGGTCTCATTTGCCGTGCCGGGCGTCTACACCTTGCAGCTTCAGGTCTGGGACGAGCGCGACCAGGAAGGTCGTGACACGGTGGTCATCTCGGTTGTGGAGCCTCCGTGTCCGCTGGGGGATTTGTCGGGCGACTGTCGGGTTGACTTTGCCGATGTGACGCTCCTGGCCGAGCAGTGGCTGGATGGGCCCGGTTGCGCAGGCGATCCGCTCGGCTGCGCGGACCTGATCGGCAGCGACGGTGTGACGCTGGCCGATTTCGCCCGGCTGGCGGAGGAGTGGTTTGAGGACTGGACGGGCGCTCTTCGCGTGACGCTGGCGCCGCCCGAGGCGGTGGCGGCCGGGGCGCGATGGCGGCTCGACGGCGGCGACTGGCTGGCCAGCGGCGCGGTGGTGACCGACCTGGTTCCGGGGACGTACACGGTGGACTTCGGCTCCGCCGGCATCTGGGGACGCCCGTCGGCCAGGACCATTCAGATCGCTCGGGGCCAGACCACCGAGCTGACCGGCACATACAGCCAGCTTCCGGATTCGGACCTGTTGATTACCGAGCTGATGGCGATCAACGAAACCACGCTTTCGACGAAGGTGGCCGGGCGGACCGTGTATCCGGACTGGATCGAGATCCGCAACGGCGGCACGGGGTCGATCGATCTGGCCGGCTGGTACCTGACGGACGATCCGGATAACCTGACGATGTGGCCGCTGCCTGCGATCTGGCTGGCGGCGGGGCAGTCTCTGGTGGTCTTCGCTTCAGGCGTGCAGGAGGAGGACCACCCGGGCAACTGGCCCTATCGGGACGATGCGGGTTACTATCACGCCAACTTCTCGCTTTCCGGCGAGGGCGAGTACCTGGCTCTGGTCCGGCCCGACTTGCAGGTGGCGCACGCGTACGGCTCGCCCGACGGCGCCGGCGGGGCGCGGGGCTATCCCCCTCAGCAGGCCGACCTGTCGTACGGGGTCTATGGCAGCGAGAAGCAGTACTTCACGCAGCCGACGCCGGGCAGCGCCAACGGCCCGGGGTACGTGGGAGTTTCCGAGCCGCCGATCTTCTCGCATCCGGGCGGGACGTTCACGGGCTATATCCTGCTCGAATTGAGCTCGCCCAATCCGAATGCGGAGATTCGACTCACGACCGACGGCCAGGCGCCCAATCTCTCGTCGAGACGGTACACGGATGCGGTTGCGATCATGGGCACGCGGGAGGTGGTGGCGCGGGCGTACGAGCCGGACAAGGCGCCCAGTGCGGCGGTCAGTCAGACGTACATCGCGCTGGCGAACGATGTGGCCGATTTCAGCTCCGACCTGCCGATCGTGATCGTCGACACCAGCCGCCAGAACATCAGCACCACGTTCCGGGCGGTCCGTTCGGCGTTCATCGACAGGGGCGACGATGGCCGGGCGCGGATGCTCGACCGGGCCGATTACGTCGGTCGCGGCGGCTTGAAGCGGCGCGGCCGCAGCACCCTCGGGGCGGCCAAG
>Ga0123326_1001218_pt1 | contig 23036 bp, 22 predicted proteins | sample BioC13SIPDNA_FD_89739 | JGI IMG/M metagenome (GOLD analysis project Ga0123326, IMG submission 89739) | Anaerobic biogas reactor microbial communites from Washington, USA - Biogas_R1_A C13 SIP DNA | ecosystem: Engineered > Bioreactor > Anaerobic > Unclassified | place: Washington, USA | collected...
ATCGACGAGCACGACTACGACTTCAAGGTCCGCGCCATCAAGAGCTTCCTGGAAGACGGTCACAGGGTAAAGGTATCGGTGTTTTTCCGTGGCAGGGAGATGTCCTTCCTGAGCAAGGGAGAAGAAGTCCTTGCACGGGTGATCGCAGACTGCGAGGGGCTTGGCAAGAGCGAAGGCAGACCCCGCATGGAAGGGCGGTACATGAGGATAATGATGACGCCCCTTCCCCCGGGGCAGGGAAAGATTGCAACAAAACCCGAAAAGAATGACGCAGGCAAAATCGCTGAGAAAAAGAACGCCGGTAAAAAAGTTGATGAAAAAAAGAAAGAGGAGGCGGCTCCAGCGCCTGAGACAACAGCAGAATAAACCGGCCGCGAATTCCATTTTCACTGCTTTTTCGCCTGTCGCCTGGATGCGGCGGGCTTTTATCTTGACTCATCATCCGGGAAGGAGGAAAACATTTTGCCAAAGCTTAAATCCCATTCGGGAGCGAAGAAGCGTTTTTCGTTCACCGGCACAGGAAAACTATCCTACCGCAAGGCAGGAAGAGGCCACCTGCTCAGCTGCAAAAGCCCCTCGAGGCTCAGGAAGCTGCGCAAGAAAGGGTACGTTGATGACACCCAGATGGAGTACATGAGAAAGCTTCTCCCGTACAGCTGAAAACCGGATCTGGAAAAGTTTATTTTATGAAAGAGGTGACGTGCGATGCCCCGAGTCAAAGGTGGTAGCGCTAGCGATAAAAAAAGAAAAAGACTTTTTTCCATCACCAAAGGGTACTGGGGACGGAAAAAGAATGTGTACAGAAGAGCAAGGGAAGCTTTCCTTCATTCCCTTTCAAGGGCCTACACAGACAGGAAGAAAAAGAAAAGAGACTTCCGGCGCCTGTGGATCACCCGAATCAATGCCGCATCCCGTGCACAGGGCCTTTCCTACAGCGTCCTGATGAACGGGCTGAAAAAGGCAGGAATCAATATCAACCGGAAAATGCTGTCCGAGCTTGCCATCAACGACATGGCGGCCTTCACGCAGCTCGCCGACCAGGCGAGAAACGCGCTGGGCAAATAGCAGGACGGTTTCTGCCTGCCCGTAACGCTGTTTTCGCGGAAAACCGCAGGCTGATCCGGACGGGATCGATATCTCTGGGTTCCTGTCGCTCGCGCGGTAGGAACCCTCTTTTTTATGGTATTGTACATACAGTGAGTCCTTTTGCTGCACCCATCAGGGGCCATGTGTCCCGGGCCGGAATGGAACTGCTCCGGCGGAAGACGTATAATATAATAATTACATTGAACGAGACAAGGACAAGGAGGAAATCGGCAAGTGACATCTATCCTCGGTGAACTTGAAATAATTGAAAAAAACTTCGCGGAACGATTGTCCGGAGCGGCCTCTTCAGATGAACTGCAGCAGGTGAAGGTGGCCTTTCTCGGGAAAAAAGGATCGTTGACCTCCTTCCTGAAAAAGCTCGGATCTCTTCCCACGGAGGAGCGCCCGGCAGCGGGAGAGGCGATAAACTCTCTCAGGGACGCAATGGAGCAGCGCCTGGCGTCAAAAAAGACGCAGATAGAGGAAGCTGAATCAGCGGAGGAGGAGCGGAAAAACAGGCTGGACGTTACCCTCCCTCCAAGGAGCAGAATGTGGGGCGGCATACATCCCGTTGCCCAGCTCACCCAGGACGTGGTTGAAATACTCGCCGGGCTCGGATTCTCCGTGGCTCTCGGCCCCGAGATAGAGGATGACTTCCACAATTTTGAGGCGCTCAACATCCCGGCGTCTCACCCTGCAAGGGATATGCAGGACACGTTCTATTTCCCCGACGGAAAGCTTCTGCGCACCCACACATCGCCCGTTCAGGTGCGCTCCATGCTCAGGTTCGGTGCACCTATCCGCATCGTGTGCCCGGGGAAAGTTTACAGGCGTGACAGTGACCCTACCCATTCCCCCATGTTCCACCAGCTTGAAGGACTGCTGGTGGAGAAGGATATTTCCGTGGCCGACATGAAGGGCTGCCTGGAGGCGCTTATGGAGGCGCTTTTTGGCCGCTCACTAAAAGCCCGGTACCGAGCGAGCTATTTTCCTTTCACCGAACCCTCGCTGGAACTTGACATAGAATGCGTGGAATGCTCGGGCAAAAACCCCTCCTGCAGAATATGCAAGGGTACGGGGTGGCTTGAGGTCGCAGGGCTCGGAATGGTCCACCCTACCGTGCTCCGGTACGGAGGAATCGATCCGCAGGTATACAACGGTTTTGCATGGGGAGTAGGCTTGGACCGGCTCGCCATGCTGAAATACAAGCTTACCGACCTGCGCGTCCTCTTTGAAGGCAACGTGCCCTATCTTCTCTCGGGGAGGGCTCTCTGATGCTCATATCCTGGAATATGCTCAACGATATCATCTCGATACCCGCGTCCCTTGAAGAAGTCGCCGAAAGGCTTACCCTCACCGGATGCGAAGTGGAATCCATTGAATATCCCTGCAGGCAGCTCAAAGACGTGCGGATAGCCCTCATCGAAAAACTTGAGAAGCACCCTGAGAAGGACTTACTCTTTGTTGCCGCCGTGAACGACGGAATTGGTACGGCTGTCGTTGTTACCGCCGCCCCCAACCTTTCGGCGGGGGACAGGGTCCCTTACGGGCGCCCCGGCGCAGTGCTCGCTGACGGTTCCGTTCTCGGCACCAGGAGTTTCGGCAGTGTTGAAAGCCAAGGGATGCTTCTCTCGGCTGAAGAACTCGGAGTCCCGGAGGCGGCCGATGAATTCGGCATACTCCGCCTTTCCCCGGATGCCCCTGTCGGTGAGGACGCGAAGAAATGGCTCGGGCTTGACGACGCCGTCCTTGACCTCTCCATCACCCCCAACAGGGGAGACCTGCTCAGCCTGCTCGGAGTGGCCAGGGAGGTATACGCCCTTTTTCCCGGCACAGAATGGAAGAACGACCCCGCTCAAACCCCTGCACCGGCAGAGCCGAAAGAATGGCCGTCAGAATTCAGGGGGATCACTCTCGAGGACGACGGATGCAGAAAATACTGCCTCGGGCTCGCCACCGGCCTTGTCCCTGGCGTATCACCCCTTCGCGTACGCATTGCCCTCTCATTCCTCGGCATGAGGCCCATATCCAACATGGTGGACGCAACCAACCTCGCCATGCTCACCCTGGGCCAGCCGACCCACGCCTTCGATGCGGGACGCCTTGCGGCTCCTGAGATCACGGTCCGTCCGGCCGTTCAGGGAGAGACCATCAGGACTCTTGACGGCAAGAGCCACTCTCTTCAGGATACAGACCTACTCATTACCAGCGGAGGGAACCCCATCGGCATAGCCGGGGTCATGGGGGGCGAGAACAGCGAGATCCTCCCTGAAACCCGCAGCGTTTACATTGAATCGGCCTCCTTCGATGCAATACGTGTGAGCCGGACTTCGCGAAGACTGGGCATCAACTCTGAGGCGGCATTCAGGTATGCCCGAACGGTCGATTCCGCCCTTGCCGAAATCGCTCTCAACTATATCGCGAACCTCCTGAAAGAGTGGGGCTCCGCCCAATCCGCCTACGTCATCCGGAGTGCTTCATCTGAGCGGAAAGACCAGGTGACCGTGAGCATTACCGGAAAGATGCTGCAGAAAATACTCCTCACAGGAGACCTCGACGAAGCGTCGCAGATCCTGCAGAGGCTCGGGCTGAAAGAAATAGCCGCTGAAGAGGGAAAGCGGACCTTCAATGTTCCCTCGTGGCGTCCCGATATCACCATCGAGGAAGACCTCCTGGAGGAGGTCGGGCGCATAAGAGGGTATAATGAAACCATGGAGCCGAGACTTCCCCAGGTGCTTTACGGCAGGGGAGACATCGGGTCCGTTACGCGCCTGAAAGGCGACATACGCAGAACACTTCTTTCCAGGGGATATGTGGAGCTCGTAAACTACAGCTTTTTGTCCCCCTCCTTCGTGAAGCTTCTCAGGCTCCCGGAGAATGACAGAAGAGCACGTCCTCTTGAGCTTGCCAACCCCCTAAGCGGGGAGCAGTCCGTAATGAGGACGATCCTCCTGCCCGGTCTTCTGCGCAGCGCAGAACAGACCTCCCTTGCAGGCTGGAAGTCTCCCGTAATGGTTTTTGAGCTCGGAAGGGTTTTTCTCCCGCTCGAAGAGGGCGGCCATGAAGAAATTGAACGCATTGCAGGTCTCGTATACGGAGGCAGGGATCCCCGGCTTCCCTACGGACCGCAGGAAGCCGATGATCTCTTCTCCCTCAAGGGTGACATCCTGGCTCTTGCCGGAAGCAGACATGTATCGCTGCAGTTTGTGCAGGGTGAGGAACCCTTCGGTCACGGAGGCCAGACCGCCGGGATCGAGAAGGACGGCAGGAAAGTAGGGTACCTGCTCCGCCTGAAACCTTCCATTGAGAGAGATCTGGACTGTGCACCGCTTTATGCCTTTGAACTCGACCTTGAACCTTTTGAAAAAGATGTTCTCCCGTCATTCCGGGAGAGCTCTCAGTTCCCGCCCGTCTACAGGGACATCTCCCTCTTCGTTCCATCGGAAAGCCCCATGGAGGACGTCGTCCGCCACATGCGCGAAGAAGCCGGGGAACTGCTGAGGAATGTTCGTCTTTTTGATATCTACGTGGGCAAAGGGGTACCCGAGGGACACCGCAGCCTCGCTTTTTCGCTGGCGTACCAGCGGGATGACAAAACACTCACCGACAGCGAGGTCGACGGTGTCCACGCCTGTGTGCGGAAAAAACTGGAAGCCCTGGGCTATATCCTACGATAGGAGGAATCCGGAAAATGGTGACGATCAGTCAAATTGAGCAGTTGGCGGACAGGATCTCCGAGGCGATGGCATCCCTGAAAAATGAAAGGGACCAGCTTCGTCTCCAAAATAACGAGCTGAAGAATAAACTTGCCGAAAAGGAACTTGAGTGTATCCGCGTGTCGAAAGAAAACCAGCGGAATCTTGAAATTATTGAAAGAGAAAAATTGGCTTTCCAGAGGGAAAAGAGCCAGGTCGAGGGACAGATGAAGACGCTTTTTGAGAAACTGAACTCCATCCTTCCCGAGAACAGGCAGCCCCAATCCCAGCCTCAGCCAGTGAACCACGACGGCAGAGGTGAAAGGAGACCTTAGGCGTGGATGCCTCCCTTCGCGAAGTGAATATCCAGATAGGGAAGAAATCCTATTTCCTGAAAACTACCCTGGACGATGAAAGCCTCAAGGGGATCTCTTCCCTGTCGGCAGAGATCACAAAGGAGTTTTCCGGTTCCCTTGACCAGGAGAACCTGCTTCTCCTTTCCTGCCTGCAGTTAGCTTGGATTTTGGAAAAACTGGGAAGAAAACTGGAAAAATCACTTATTGAACTGAAGGATGAGGAGACCCTATGACCTTTACCTTTGCATCTGTCTTTGACTCCGCAATTGCCCTGATCGTGGCCACGTTTGCCCTTAGGGGGCTCTTCCGCGGTCTGACGGGGGAAATTTTCTCCATTATCGGCACCCTTGGGGGTGTATTCCTTGCATGGAAATACTCATCTGTTCCGGCTGCCTGGATGATGTCCATGACCCCCGGAGCGAACGAATCCATGGTTTCTGTTGGATTCATGGTTGCCATCTACATTGCGGTTGTTGTTCTTGCAGCTTCCGTCTGCCGGATAATCAGGGCATTCATCAAATTCGCCTCCCTCACGTTCGCCGACAGAATTCTGGGCTTTGCTGCCGGAATACTGAAGGGCGGAGTCCTGATCCTTTTCCTCTACGTGGGTATCACGACATACTCGCCCTTCTTCCCCACGGAGTGGATGGGATCCAGCTATGTCATGCGCGGGGCGGACGCGGCATGGCCGAATATCCAGATATTTCTGCAGAACCACGGACTCTTTCCGGAAGGTTTTTCGCTCCCCAGCCTGAACCTTCCGCCTCTTTTCCCTTCAGAAGCGGGAGAAACGAATGCAGGTCAGTGAAGATATACTGCGGATCCTCGAAATACCGAAGGTCATCGCCGAGTTCGCCTCCAGAGTAAGGGGCGAACTCGGCTTGTCAGCCCTTGCCTCCCTGCGTCCCCGTGCCGCCCTTGAAGCGCTTCAGGAACGGATGGAACTCTTCCGGAACTATATTTCATGCAGGGACAGCTTCGGCGAGTGGCCGTGGAACAGCGCCTCCTGCATTTCCCCCCTCCTCGCAGAGGCAAAAAGGTCCGGAATGCTTTCCGGCGAGGAACTCGCTGCCGCGGCACGTTTCCTTGCCCTTTCCCGGATGACCAGGGAACATCTTGAAAAATACAGGGGAGCCTATCCCCTTTTTGAAGGGCCATACCGTCAGGCACGGGATTTTTCAAATGAAGCGGACGCACTCGGGGTCCTCGATGACGGAGGCAGGCTCTATGATTCCGCATCCCCCGCGCTGGCGGAAATACGAAGAGATCTTGAATCCCTCCGGCGGCAGGTTCGAAGGGCCGCACAAGGCATTCTCGACAACCCCTCCCTCTCCCATATGCTCCAGGAAAGGGTCACCGCCTACAGGAACGGCCACTTTGTCTTTCTCGTCAGGCAGGAATTCGTGAACCGCTTTCCCGGGACCGTGGTCGACCGGTCCGGTTCGGGAAGCTCGGTCTATATGGAGCCGGCCTCGCTGGTTCCGCTGAACAATAGGCTCGCTCTCAGGGTCCGTGATGAGCGGGAGGAAGAGGAAGCCATATTCAGGCAGCTCACGAAAAAACTCCTGTCGAAAGAGCGCCCCCTGAGAGAAACAGAAGAAGTTTTGGCCATGCTCGATCTCTTCTACGGTGCCGCCGCGGTCATGCACGAAAAAAAGTGGAAGCTCCCCCAGCTCACCGAAAAGACCATGTTTTCCTTCCATGACGCACGTCACCCCCTTCTCGGGGATGCCGCGGTCCCTGTTTCCATAAAATGCGGGGACAGGTTTCGAAGCCTTGTCATCACGGGTCCTAATACGGGAGGAAAAACAGTGGTCCTCAAAACGGCAGGAGTCTGCGTCTACCTTGCGTGGTGCGGTCTCCCTCTGCCGGCTGAAGAGGACTCCGTGGTTGGGAAAATAAGCTCCCTCTTCGCCGATATCGGTGATGAACAGAGTATTGAGCAGAACCTCTCAACGTTCAGCGCTCATGTAAAAAACATCATTTCCATCCTCGAGAAGTCGGACCGCACGTCCCTGGTCCTCCTCGACGAACTTGGGGCAGGCACCGATCCCCAGGAAGGGGCGGCCCTCGGCATTGCCATCCTCGATACGCTGACGAGGGAGAAGGGACTGACACTGGCTACCACCCACCATAACCCGGTGAAACAATATGCTCTGACAGCCCCCGGAGTTGAGACCGCCAGCATGGAGTTCAACGCCGAGTCTCTGTCTCCCACCTACCGGATGCTCCTCGGCATTCCGGGAAAAAGCAACGCCATACTGATAGCCCAGAAATACGGCCTTCCGGAGAATGTGCTTGAAAAGGCCAGGAAGGCGCTCAGTGAAAGGGAAGTCCCCGTGGAGGACCTTATTGCCGAACTGAATGAGCGAAAGGCGTGGCTTGACAGGGAAGAAAGCGAGGCGGCGCTGCTCCGGAAAAAGCTTTCGGAGGAGCGGGAGCTGTACTCTGAGAAAATGAGGGAAATTGAATTCAGGAAGGACAAAATACTCTCTGAGGCTGAGAAAAAAGCCGCCGCCTTACTTGAAAAGGCGGAGCAGTCAAGCCGCGATCTGCTGAAAAATCTAGAAGATGCGGCAAAATCCGCAGTCCACAGGCAAATACGGGAAACAGGTGAGAAAGTGCGCACTGAACGAAAGAAACTCGAGCAGAACCAGGAAAAACGCCTTCTTCGGAACATTCCGTCCTCAGGCTTCACGCCGGTCGTTGGAGGCATCGCCCAGGTCGCCGGAACAGGTGTGGCGGGTGTTATAGAGTCGCTGAAGGGCAACCGTGCCATCCTCAGGGCCGGTGCCATGAAGATGGAAGTGGACGTAAAAAAACTTGTTCCCACTGAAAAGAAGCCGAAATCTATCACGGTGCAGGAACACTCTTCCTCTGCACCTGACAGGGTCCCTCCTTCCGTCATGGTAAGGGGGATGAACGTCCATGAAGCGCTCCCGGTCGTGGAACGGTATCTTGACCAGGCAATGCGGCTGGGGTACGACCAGGTGACTGTCATTCACGGCAGGGGAGAGGGTATTCTGCGGCGGGAGGTGCATGCTCTCTGCGCCTCGCTGAAATATGTTGCTTCCTACCGCCTCGGTGGACCCTCCGAGGGAGGTTTCGGGGTGACTGTGGTTTCATTCAGGCGCTGAGAGGAAGAGAAGTCACACGAAATCGGGCAGCCCGTTCTTTTCAGGCCGGCCCCAGTGACAGGAGGCGAAAGCATGACCATACGGCTGAAGCGCATTTACGAACCGGCAGACCCGGACGACGGTTTCAGGATCCTCGTGGACAGGCTCTGGCCGAGAGGGATCTCGAAGGAGAGAGCAGGCATCGATCTCTGGCTCAAGGATGCCGCCCCGAGTCCTGAACTCAGGAAGGATTTCTGCCACGATCCGGCGAAGTGGGAGGAATTCAGAACGCATTATTTCGGTGAGCTGGATAATAACAACAGCAGTGTAACGGCGATCCTGGAGCATGCCGCCCGGGGAACCGTGACACTTGTGTATGCCGCAAAGGACGAGCAACACAACCATGCCCTTGTCCTGAAGGAGTTCCTGGAAAAGAGAAAGAGCAAATCCTGACAAAAACACTGTCAGCAGAAACATGCAGGCTCCGTGCCCGGGCATGCATCGCTTTTTACAGTCACTCCCTGCCGTTAGGCTGCTGACGCGCACCCTCCCCATCTTCGGGTGCGCCATTGAAATGGAGCAGCCGCTCATGGTGGAGCGTCTTCAGTGCCTGGTCCAGAAGGGCTTCAAGCCCTGCTTTTTCCGCCTTAAGCTCTGCGATCTCAGATTCGAGAGCGAATCTGCGGTCGAAGCGTTCGGCCAGAATGAACATCCCCCCGGTTACCACAACAGTTGAAAGAACGATCGCGGCGACGATGAGAAGTGTTTTTTTATCGAGCATGAGAACCTCCCCGGACTGGATATCTTGGGAAATTATGTTATATCCCAAGGCGGATTTGGAATGATCTGCCGGCTGATTTCTGGAACTGTAGTCCTGAGGCTTATATAAGTATGGACCCAGGGGGTTTTTTTGACAAGAAGCAATTAAAAACTGTTTCAATTATTATCAGGAAATATTTCCGGGCCGGAATGAAAAGTATTACACTCCAATGCTCCCGTCACGCCGGAACATAGAGCATCGGCCACGATATTTTTATGACCTGGTCACGGTATCAGCCGCCATATTGAGTGACAATTCTCCTCTCCTTGACGGTTCCTTCATTCGAGGGTAGAATAAGCTTCGCCTTTTTAGGGCGGCATATGCGCCTGTAGCTCAGCGGATAGAGTATCGGCCTCCGGAGCCGAGGGTCTGGCGTTCGAATCGCCACAGGCGCGCCATAGTAAACTGTAAAGCCGGGATAATTCCCGGCTTTGTGCTATTTTAACATCGGCAGGAAAGGGGCGGTGAACGTGAGCTTCAGGGCGACCATTCTGGAGGTTCTGACATCGGACGAAAAAAAGAAGAAATTCACCCTTCTCCTCTCGGGGGCAGAACTCCATCCTTCCGGCGGAGGTCAGCCCGGGGACTCGGGAACCCTCTGGGGGGAGGATTTCCGTTTCCACATCGACGACACGGAAAAAAGGGATGGAGGAGTGGCTGTAACGGGAAAAGCGGAAAGGGGTTCCCCATCACCGGGAATGGAAGTGAAAGGAGAGGCGGACCTTGAACGGCATCGCCTCCTCTCGAGAATGCACACTGGTGAGCACATCCTTTCAAGGGCTCTAGAAAAGGCACACCCCGGGCTCCGGGTTTTCAAGGTTGCCGTTGACAGCGTCGAAACGTCGGTGTACCTGACCTGGGAAGGTGAACTGTGCTGGGATATGCTCTTCGAAGCGGAGAAGGAAGGCAACAGGATCGTTGCCGGGGACCTTCCCGTTGAAACCGTCCTGCTTTCGAAGGAGGAGGCGGAGAAACTCCCCGGCATCAAGGGCAACTGGGGCAGGATCGCCGACGAAACAATCAGGGTCGTCCGAATTCCCGGTTTTGACACTATCGCCTGCTCGGGAAGCCACGTATCCTCCACGGGAGAGGTCGGTGATCTCTTCGTGACCGGGTACCGGGGAACCGCACCCGATTGGGAGATCAAGTTTACCGTGAATGGAGCCGAGATGCGCCGGGAATACAGCGAGACGGCACGAAGGCTTGTCCGCAGGATAGGCTGCAGGCTGAACCAGGTGGAAAACGTATTCATCAGCCTCCAGGAGGAAAATACGGCGCTCGGAAAAATGCTCGAAAGGGCGGCACAGTTTTTTGAACTGCCCATAACCGGGTACGAATGCGGCGAATATTCCATTGGCATCTGCGTTCTTCCGGGTTTTTCCCGTGAAATGGTGGCCGCACCGGCAAGAAAATGGTCCGAGGCTCATCCCGATGCTGTCTGCATTCTCCTGCTCCCGGAGCAGGACGGAAAAAACGGATCGTTCCTCCTCTACAGGGGAAAAAGCATATCCCGGGATTTTTCTCTGTTCCTGAAAGAAACCCATGCTATCAGCGGGAGGGGAGGCGGCAGGGCTGACTGGCTGAACGGAGTGTCTCCCGTGATGAGCCCTGAAGTCTGGATAGATGCAGTGAAAGAATACATGAACAGGCGGCCCTGATCCCGGGCCGCCTGTTCACCGTGATATCTGCATTCCCGCCTTGTGCTGTTTCTCTATTTGAAGGCCGGTACGGTCATTCCCTTTTCCGCGTAGAACTTCGCTGCTCCTGGATGGACCGGAACGGAAATTCCGTCCAGGGCGGTTTCAAGAGTGATATACTTCCCCTTTTCGTGTACTCTCTGAAGATCGGAGACGTTCTCCCAGAGTGCCCTGGTGAACCTGTACACCATATCCTGGGGCAGGGCGGCATCGCAGACAAGCATGGCAAGCACTGCCGGAGTCTGGACGTTTCGGTCGATCCCCTGGTAGGTCCCTGCAGGGATGACGTCCTTAACAAAGAACGGGTGTTCGCCAAGCAACACTGCCATAAAATCGTCGGTGAAGCTTACCAGGTCAATATCATGAGTGGCGGCGAGATCCGTGATGGAAGAGGTTGGATATCCGGCGACCACGAATCCCACGTCGAGCTGCCCTTCCTTGAACCGCCTGGTGGTGCTGTTGAAGTCGAGAAAATCGGTGCTCATATCCGAGTATTTCAGCCCCGCGGCTTTCAGAACGGCCGACACATCTCCAAGCACTCCCGACCCCGGCGCCCCCACAGATACCCGTTTTTCCCTGATGTCTTCAATATCGTTGATCCCGCTTTCTTTTAGGATGATACAGTGGAGATGTTCGGGATAAAGGGATGCAACGGCGCGGATATTTTCCACCTTTTCCCTGAATGGCAGTATTCCCCTTGAAGCCCAGTAGGCCACGTCGTTCTGGACCAGGGCCATTTCCACCTGGCGGGTCCCTATGAGCATGATGTTGGCAGCGGAGGCGTTTCCCGTCTCTGAAGTCACCTGAAAATCAGGCACCTTCCTGGTGACTATTTCGGCGATCCCCCCGCCGAGCGGATAGTACGTCCCCCCGGTCCCCCCGGTTGCAATGGAGAGAAAGGCCTTTGCAGCCCATGACCCGGTGGAAAGGAAGACTAAAAGCAGTACGGCCAGTGTGATACGCGCAGTTTTTTTCATGCGGAAGCCCCTTTCATTTCATATTGATGAAGGTATACCGCCTTTTTGAAGGAACAACTACTTCCCCCGCTTTGAAAGCGGGAAACCCGTTTCGAGGGGGGGATATCTTTCATCAATAGTATAAGACCTAAAAGAAGTGTGTTCAAGAAAATTTTACGTAGTTTTAATTCAATAATACAAAGTCGTTTCATGGGCTGAAGCCCATAATGGGATGCGAATATCTGTTGATTGAATGACTCTTTTCTCCCCTTCAACTATAATGAACCGTAGAAATCACCAGAGAGGAGCTGTTGGGCAGTGATATGGAAGAAGATTTTCAACACGCCGCAGGACGAACTGGAGGAAGAGACATCTGAAATGGAAACAGGGATCATCGAAGAATCGGAAGAAGAGCGGTTTCCCGAAAAGCATGGAAAAGGAAGGGATCCGGTGTCTCTTGATTTCAACGTCAGGGGCAGAGAATGGGAGAAAGACAGGGCGGGGATCGAACTGAACCTGAAAATTCACATTGCGGACGAGAGCCAGGTCGGGCGGGCAGCACTCCTCCTTGCGGCTACCACCAGCAATGACGCGGAAGTCATTTTCAAGAAAGAGCTTGCCTCCATCGGGTGGAAATCAGTTGCCACAGAGGTGGGAGGACTTGCGGGAGACCTTCCCCAGAAGATCACCAGGGCCCTGGTAGGTGCGTCGTTGAATGCGGGCGTTGTTGAAAAAAGAAGGAACGAGATGCATGCCCTCATGCATGCTGCCCTTGAAGCCCTGGAAGGGTTCCTCTCAGTAGGTATGCTCGAGGCGAGCGTGGGTGCGAAAATCGCCATAGTCAGGAACAGCAAGTGGATCTCCGTTGCGGTCATGGGAGATACCGCCTATCATGCTGTTGCCCACCACGAGAGGTGTGGCCTCGGAGTCATGCATATCTGAAAAAACGGAAAGGGGAAAAGTGGAGACTGAAATGACCCTTGCACCTCAGAAGTTCCTGTGATAAAGTTTCTGTTTGTTTGGTGACAATGAACGAGTCACGATTTTTTTCGGAGGTGTCACATAGATGAAAAAGGATATTCACCCGCGCTACGAGAACTGCACGGTGACGTGCGCATGCGGCAACACGTTCGAGACCCGCTCCACTGAAAAGGAAATCCGTGTGGGCGTCTGTTCTGCCTGCCATCCCTTCTACACCGGCAAAAAGGGCAGCCGTGTGCTCACTGAGGCCGGCCGGCTCGAGAAGTTCCAGAAAAAGTACCAGGGCATCAACTACGGCCAGCGGGAAACGTCAGACCAGTAGAAGGCGGAGGCGCTGCCTCCCCTTTTTTGAAAGCCGATTTTCAGCCGGAGCCGCCTGAAACGCGACCCTGGCTGTTTTTTCATTTTTTGCGGCCTCTGCAGCGTTGGAGGCGCCAGGCAGAAAGGGGAGAAACAAAACATGACATGCCGTGTTCTTCTCATTGCGTCAACACCCTCGCCTGATTCCGTTGTGGCGGCGGCGGCAAGGCTTTGCTACAGCGATGTCTCCGCTGCTGATCTTCTAGTGGATGGATCCTCCGGGAAAAACGAAAAACTGCTGGAGCACCTCTGGAAAAGCGGTCATTTTTCCCCCTTTGAGCATGCGTCCTTCACCTTTGCCATAGACGGGCTCAGCAGGGTGGCATCACACCAGCTTGTCAGGCACAGGATAGCCTCATTCAGCCAGCAGAGCCAGCGGTATGTGTCCATGGACAGCCCTGACGTCATAATGCCTTCGTCCATAGCCGGCAGTCCTGTATTTGCCGGGAAATTTTCGGACCTTGCAGACCAGGCACACCAGCTTTACCGCGAGATGGTGGAAGCGGGTATCCCGAAGGAGGATGCCAGGTTTATCCTGCCTCATGGATGGTCCACCCGGCTCGTTATGACCATGAATGCCCGTGAACTCCATCACTTTTTCACTCTCCGGCTTTGCCGGAGGGCGCAGTGGGAAATACGGGATCTCGCTGGAAAAATGCTTCGCGAGGTACGCCCGGCAGCGCCCCTGCTTTTCAGGACGGCCGGGCCCACGTGCGTTATTTACGGGGAATGCAGGGAGATGAACCCCTGCGGAAAGCCATATGAATCTCTTGAATCCCTCCTGAACGAGGAAGAGTCCTGAGGTGAAGATGAAAAAAATACTGATGCAGCTTTTTCTCCTTCTTGCTGAAGGAGCTGAAGACCGCAGGATCCCCGTAGGGGGACAGGCGGTCATAGAAGGAGTTCTCATGAAGGGGCCCGCCCAATGGGGGCTTTCGGTAAGGAAACCTGACGGAATGATCGAAACAGAGACGTGGAGCAACCGTCCCTGGACTTCTGCCATGCCATGGAAGCTCCCCGTTATTCGCGGAGTGGTCACCATGATCGAGATGATGACGGTCGGGTTCAGGGCACTCGACAGGTCTGCCCAGATCGCCGTGGGAGAAGAGGAGAAGATCACCGCGAAGGAAATGTTTATCACCGCAGCGGTCGCAATACTTGCGGTGGTAGGGCTTTTCATAGCCCTTCCCCTGTGGCTTTCGGATCTTGCCGTAAGAGCATGGGGGATCGGGCCTCTCGGGAAGAACATTCTCGAGGGATGCGCCCGTGGCATTGTCTTCATCGCCTATGTTGCGGGGATCGGCATGTGGAGTGAGATCCGCCGGGTATTCAGCTATCACGGCGCCGAACACAAGACCATCAACGCCTATGAGGCCGGCGCCGAAATGACTGTTGCCGGCATCAGGAATTATTCACGGATACACCCACGCTGCGGCACATCCTTTCTGCTCATTGTTGTGGCGGTAAGCATCGTCGTTTTCTCCCTCGCCGGGCACGGCTCGATCCTCTGGCGTATCGGCAGCCGGATCGTTCTTCTTCCCCTTGTGATGGGCATCTCCTACGAAATCATCAAGGGCGCATCCTGCGCGGGGGTGCTTGGCCGGGTCCTCATGGCTCCCGCCATGTCCTTTCAGTACATAACGACCCGTGAACCTGACGAAAGCCAGATCGAGGTTGCACTCGCCTCCCTTGAGGCTGCTCTCGGGAAAAAGCTCGGACCAGCTTCGGAGGCGGCGGAATGAACTACATAGGCAAACTCGAAGAACTGGAAAGGGATTTTGATGCCATCGAGGCCAAGATGGCTGATCCCTCCATGCAGAAAAACCTGAAGGAACTTCAGACCCTCGCAAAACGCCATTCCCAGCTCCAGCCCGTGGTCGATAAATTCCGGGAATACAGGAAGATCGTCGGGGACGTGGAGGAGGCCAAAAGCCTGGTCTACGGCACAGATCCCGAGATGGCGGAACTGGCGCGGGAAGAGCTCGCCGATAAGGAACCTCTTCTCGAGTCCATTGAGCAGCAGATAAAGGTCCTTCTTCTTCCGAAGGACCCGAACGACGAAAAGAGCGTCATCATGGAGATTCGCGGCGGAGCAGGCGGAGAGGAAGCCGCGCTCTTCGGAGCCGATCTCTTCCGCATGTACAGCAGGTTCGCCGAGCGCGAAGGCTGGAAGATAGAGATCCTCGACTACAACGAGACAGGCATAGGAGGATACAAGGAAATCATCTTCCGGATCGACGGAAACGGTGTTTACAGCAAGCTCAAGTTTGAAAGCGGCGTCCACCGCGTCCAGCGTGTCCCCGCAACAGAGGCGGGAGGAAGGGTCCATACCTCCACCGCAACGGTCGCTGTTCTCCCCGAGGCCGAGGACGTGGACGTAGAGATCAGCACTGATGACCTGAAGATCGATACCTACAGGTCAAGCGGAGCCGGCGGCCAGTATGTGAACATGACCGACTCGGCAGTGCGCATAACCCATATTCCCAGCGGGATAGTGGTCACGTGCCAGGACGAGCGGTCCCAGCTTAAGAACAGGGTCAAGGCCATGGCCTACCTGAGGGCGAAGCTTTACGACGCACAGCTCCAGAAGCAGAACGATGAACTGGCGTCGGAGAGACGGGGCCAGATAGGTACCGGCGACAGATCCGAGCGCATCCGGACCTATAACTTCTCCCAGAACCGGATCACAGACCACCGTATCGGTGTCACACTCTACAAGCTTGACCAGTACCTCGACGGAGACCTGTACGATCTCGTGGATGCCATGACCGTAGCAGACCAGACGGAAAGGCTGCACACCATAGAGGCGGAATAAATGAACGTTTCGGAGGCCCGGAGATGGATAACCGGTATTCTTCGGGATGCCGGGGTGTCCTCCCCGGGCCTCGAGGCGTGTCTGATGATCTCCGAGGCATCAGACCTTTCCCGGTCAGCTGTCGCAGCGGATCCGGACACACCCCTGGGCCGGGAAACGGTCTCGCGCCTCGCGGACATGGTCAGGCGAAGGGCCGAAGGGGAACCGCTTCAGTATATTTTCGGCTCGTGGGAATTTTACGGCCGTCCGCTTTCCGTCGCCCCGAACGTCCTCATCCCGCGTCCCGAGACGGAGCTTCTCGTAGAAAAGGCCCTCGAACTGCTTCCGGAAGAAGGGATATTTCTCGACTGGGGCACCGGCACCGGGTGCATCACCATGGCGCTCCTCGGAGAGCGTCCCGGCCTTTCAGCCGTGGCAGCGGATGCGAACCCGGCTGCTGTCAGACTTGCCTGGAAAAACCTCAACGCCTCAGGCCTCCTTTCCCGCTGTTTTCTCTGGCATTCGAGGACGCCCGCCGATATCCCGGTTCCTCGGGACGGTTTTCACATGATAGTCAGCAACCCCCCGTACATCCCCACGGCACGCATCCCGTCCCTGATGAGGGAAGTGCTCCATGAACCACTCTCCGCCCTCGACGGAGGCCCTGACGGGCTTCTCTGGTACAGAAAACTCTTCGTCAGTGGTCCGGAACACCTTCGTCCGGGCGGATGGATGCTGTTCGAGATAGGGGATGGACCCCAGGGAGAGCAGCTTCGCGAAATTGCACCTTCTAGCCTTGAATTTAAGGGAATATTCCATGATTTGTCTGACAAGCCTCGCGTGGCTGCCTGGATTCGTGTATAATTCCCTGAGAATAGATGTAAAGTTTTCATCAGCGATACATAATGGACCAACATCTGGAGGGATAAAAACACGATGGAGAAGAGGGAACTGGTAATAATCGGTGCCGGGCCTGCAGGACTTTCAGCCGCCATATACGGAAGACGTGCCGGGCTTGATGTGCTGCTTCTTGAAAAAGGCGTACCCGGCGGTCAGATCAACATCACCGAGGAAATCGAGAACTGGCCGGGAGTGGAACATGCCACCGGACCCGAGCTTGCGGCCATGTTCAGGAGCCACGCTGAAAAATTCAAAACAGAGTTTCGCGATGTCGATGTAACCGCAGTTGAGGTTCGGGACGGGGTGAAAGTCGTTATCACCAATAAAGGCGAAATTGAGGCCGAAGCCGTAATTATCGCCACAGGGGCCTATTTCCGCAGGCTCGGATGTGAAGGTGAGGCCGAACATATCGGGCAGGGCGTCAGCTACTGCGCCGTGTGCGACGGTGCTTTCTTCGAAGATGAGGAGATCGCCGTCGTCGGCGGGGGGAACACCGCCGTAGAGGAAGGGGAGTACCTGACCACCTTTGCCTCCAAGGTTTACATCATCCACCGACGCGACGAGTTCCGGGCCGACCGTGCGGCGGTCGAGCGGGCGCTCTCCAACCCGAAGATCGTTCCCGTGTGGAATACTGTGGTGGAGAAGATCGAAGGGGACGGCATGGTGGAAAACCTCGTGCTGAAGAATATAAAGACCGGAGAGGTCTCCGATCTGCCGGTTGCGGGTGTTTTCATGTTCGTCGGCCAATCACCCCATGACGAGCCTGTGAAGGGCCTTGTGGAAGCCTCGAAAGGCGGCTGGATAAAGACCAACGATTCCATGGAGACCTCCGTGGAAGGTATTTTCGCAGCAGGCGACGTGCGGGACAAAGGGCTCCGCCAGGTCGTGACCGCTGCATCGGACGGCGCCATCGCTGCAATGAGCGCATCTGCCTACATCAACGAGCAGGTGCACCTTCGCTCCGTCCTTCTTGACCCCGAGCATGTGACCGCTCTCTTCTACTCCAGCATTGACCGGGAACAGGTGAAACTTTCAGATGAAGTGGAAGCCCTCGCCAGGGATGCCGGAATAAAAGTCGCCCTCATTGACGGATACAAAAATTCCCGCATGGTGGAAAAACTCTCCATTCCGTCTCTTCCGGCCATGGTCACGCTTGCTTCCGGCGCAGTCGAGAAAATGAAGACCCTTGAGACCGCAGCCGGAGCTTCCGAGTTTCTGAACCGCCAGTAATCAATCCGGGGGGCGCTCCGGCCTCAATGCGGGGCGTCCTCCTGAATCCGGGGAGGGCAGGCAATGATCCTCACTGTTACACTCAATCCTGCAGTGGATGAAGAATACATCGTGCCGGAACTTCGCCCGGGCGGCTGGATCCGGGCAGGCAAAAGCAGCCGGACCGCAGGGGGAAAAGGGATCAACGTATCGACACTTCTCGCGCAGTTCGGATTTGCCTCCACCGCCATGGGATTTCTCGCGGGGTTCAACGGCGAATATATCCGCCACGCGCTCAGCACCTTCCGCATAACGACAAACTTCGTTCACGTGCCTGGAGAAACCAGGACGAACGTCTACATAATTGACGAGACAGGTCATGTGGAAACAGGCATCTCCGAGCATGGCCCGGAGATATCTCCCGAGGCCATGGAGCGGTTCCGAAAGGTGTACTCCAGGATCCTCCAGAGGACACGCATGGTCATCATGGGAGGTTCTCTGCCTCCAGGGGCCCCGGAAGGCATCTTTGGCGAACTTGTGAGCCTTGCCAGGGAAAAGGGGATCCCTACGGTAGTGGACGCAGCAGGGCCTCCGCTTATGGCCGCGCTGGATGCCGGCCCTACCATGGTCAAGATCGATCATCGCTTTATGTCCAGGGTCATGGGAACGTCGCTCACATCTCTCGACAACCTTATTGAAGTCGTATCCAGTCTTCACGGCAAAGGCGTGGAATGGGCCATCGCCTCCTACAGGACCTACGGCGACGTTTTTTTCTCGCCGGCAGGCATATACCTGGCCCTTGCGGACCGGAAAAGTGTCCGATCCATCTTCTCCGCAAGCGACGCTCTTCTTGCAGGCCTCGTGATCGCACGGGAAGAAGGCATGTCGCCGGAGGATTCCATACGGTTCTCCATGGCCTCGGCCTGGGAGTGCTCAGCCCACACGGGAAAGGGCATACGAAGCAGGGAAGCCGTGGAGGAATACCTCCCCCTCGTCGAACTCGAACGCCTGGCATAAAAACTTCCCGCCCTCCATGCGGATATGCCGGCGTGGGGAGAGCAGCCCGCGGCTGCTGATGGGAGGAAGTGTGTCATGAAAAAAAACGGAAGAAAACTGTTGCCCCTCCTGCTTATTCTATTCCTGTTCTGCAGGCCGTTTGCCGTGCAGGGAGCGGATGAGCTGCAGAAAGAGATTGCCCTTGGTCAGAAAGTCTCGGCAGATGTGGAAAAACAGTGGGAGCGGGTCGCTGACCCCGCCCTTTGCGCCCGGCTCAACATGGCCCTCAACCGGATGGTTCCCTATTTATCACGCCCCCTTCCATACGAGGTACGGGTCGTCCGGGAGGACATGGTGAACGCCTTCAGCCTTCCCGGGGGAATCGTCTACTTCACCACGGGCATGCTCAACTTTCTCAGGTCCGATGCAGAAATCGCGGCCATCCTCGCCCATGAACTCATTCATGCCGATAAACGCCACGTAATGATCCAGGCTGCCCGATCGTCCAAAATATCCCTTGCTGCGCTCGTCCTGCTTATAGCATCCCATGGGAGCGCAGGCCCGATGATCCTCACGAGTCTCGCACAGGTGGCGGTTACCAACTCCTACAGCAGGGATCTTGAAAGGGAGGCGGACAAGGAGGGGCTGAAGGTCCTCATCCGGGCGGGCTATCCGCCCTCCGCCATGGTCACCAGCCTTGAGGCCATGATCCACGATCAGCTCAAGCGTCCCTATGTTGACCCGGGAGTCTTCATGACCCATCCCGAGCTGACCGAAAGAGTGGAATACATTGTCCGTGAGGCAAGAGACGCCGGTTTCCCCATCAGGCGGAAAAAGGCGCTTAATCTTCTCCGGTCCTCCATAAGGGAAAACGATGACGGAACCATCTGCCTCTTCGTCGATGAAACGAAGATCTGGTCCCTTCCCCGGAAGCCGGACAGTGAAAAGCTGCTCGCCGCCGCTGCCGAAAAAATCGACGAGTATCTCCAGATGGAGACTCCTCCCTATGAAATACAGGTTATTTCAGTCGGCGGGAAAAACGCACTCCGGATCGGTCCGTCGATCGTAGCCCGCGAACCCCTGCCCGAAGGCTCCGAGCCTCTTGACGCCATGAGGTCGGCTATCGTCGCGTCCCTGGGGGAAGCCCGGCAGAAACACCAGGGCGCAAAATACCTCCACTGATTTTTTGATGTAGAATAACAGGGGTTCATTCGCTTTTCCGGATTCCCGTTCTCCGGAAAAAGGTTTCGTGTTCCCGGCGGCAGGGACACCGGATCACCAGGAAAAGGGGAGGCATTCTCCATGACGATATCCCTCTACAGGCGGTACAGGCCCCGCACATTCGACGAAGTGGCAGGGCAGGATATGGCTGTGGACGTCCTGAAAAAGGCGCTCCAGAGACAGCAGGTGGGTCATGCGTACCTCTTCTCCGGGCCCAGGGGATGCGGAAAAACATCCCTGGCCAGGCTCCTCGCCAAGGCACTCAACTGTACGGCCCTGAAGGACGGATACGAACCGTGCGGCGAATGCGCCGGCTGCACCTCCATCACTTCAGGGGAAAGCCTCGACGTTGTCGAGATAGACGGTGCCTCCAACAACGGGGTCGAAGAGATCAGGGAACTGAAGGCCCATGTTTCCCTCTCCCCGTTTTCCTCGAAGTGGAAGGTATACATAATCGACGAAGTCCACATGCTCTCTATTTCCGCATTCAACGCCCTGCTGAAGACTCTCGAGGAACCACCGTCCTTCGTCGCGTTCATCCTCGCTACCACGGAACCCTCCAAGGTCCCTGCAACCATACGTTCCAGGTGCCAGCATATACCCTTCAGGAGGATAAGCGTCCCGGATATCCGTGCCAGGCTGATAGAAGTCGCGGAAAAGGAAAAGGTGAAATGGGAGGAAGAGGCCGTAAGGGAAATAGCAAGGCAGTCCGACGGAGCCCTGCGCGATGCGCTCTCCATGATGGAGCAGGCACTTTCCCTCGGAAGCGGAGAACTGACAGCATCTGCAGTTGAGCATCTTCTGGGCGGCGGAACAATGACGGACCTCGAACAGTGGGTTTCCTCCCTGAAGGAAGGCTCGTCGTCACCGTTCCTCCGGCTAGAGGAAATGTTCTTGAAGGGAGCCTCGGCCCAGAGGGTCGTCGAGGGGGTATTCCTCCTCTTCAGGAACCTTTGGGTCCTGAAAAAGTGGGGCCGGGAGGCTCTTGCGTCCCTCTCACTCTCGGAAAACGAGACCGCCTTCCTCACCAATGAGGAACCGAGATGGAGTACCGGAGAACTGTCGGGAATGATGGCCTACTGTTCCCGCATCATCCCCCAGGTTCGCATGGGACTCCGTTCCGATGTACTCTCAGGTCTCCTCTCCGCAAAGGCCATTGAACTTCTTGCAGGCGGAGCACCCCCGCCTGCAGAAACCTCAGCCGTTTCAGGGCCTCGGGCCGGGCACCCCGCGGTTGTAAAAGAAGAGCGGAAACCCGTGGAAAGGAAACCTGCCGGGAAACGGCGCTTTTCACCTCCGCTCCCTCCCGCTCCTGCAGCTCCGGATCCTGTCCCGGCTGCGGTTCCTGAGAGCGCTGACGAGGAACCCCGGGAAGAGATGCCCCTTGCTCCTGAAAACTGGCCCGGGTTCGAAAAACTGCTCTTCCGAAAGGATCTGCTTTTGTACTGCGCACTTGCCGGCACTGAAATTGCAATAGAAGACCGCAGGATAACCGTATCCTTCCCCGACAATGAGCCGTACTGCTTTGAAGTACTCTCCACGGAAAGGAATGCCTACTCCCTCCTGACGAGGGCGGAGGAGTACTTCGGAAAGGACGTGTCCGTCGTCCTCCAAAGGGGCGGCGAAATTCGACCGTGTTCGGCCGGCGGATGTGGTACGGATACTGATGAGGAGCAGTGGCAGACGGAAAAACCAAATATTCCCCTATTCCGGGTTCCCGAAGAGAAAGGCGGGGAAGAATCCCCGCCGCCTGACGGTGAAGGCGGAACGGTACCGCAGAGGGCTTCTGAAATCCGCCCGGCACCTTCCCCTGAAGATGATGGGGAGGATGGAGCTATTCCCTTCCGTGGACTTGTGGAAGAAGTCCTGAAATGGGGCGGCGGAGAAGTCGTCCTCGTCAAGCGTGAACAGCACGAGGAGGAAATTCTTCCCGAAGACCTCGCCCCGGGGGAACAATAACGCCCGGAATCGCATACGCACACCGGTCACAGAATACAACCCAAGGAGTTTCGATAATGGCCCGACAATTCGTCCATCTTCATGTCCATACAGAATACAGCCTTCTCGACGGCGCCATACGGTGCGGTGAACTTGCAGCCCGTGCCGTGGAATATGGAATGCCCGCTGTGGCAATGACCGATCATGGTGCCATGTACGGGGCCGTGGAATTTTACGATAAATGCACATCTGCGGGAGTGAAACCCATCATCGGCTGCGAGGCCTACGTCGATCCCGAAGGACACACATCCAGGGATAAAAGGAACAGGAATTATCATCTTCTTCTTCTCGCCGAAAACGATGAAGGATACCACAACCTTGTGAAGCTCACTTCCATCGCCAATACAGACGGATTCTACGGCAAGCCGAGAATAGACCACACCCTTCTGGCAAAGTACAAGTCCGGGCTCATTGCCTCGTCCGCCTGCCTTGCAGGGGAGATCCCCACGCTCATACTCCAGGGAAGGGAAAAAGAGGCCCTTGAGCGGGCCATGCTCTACCGGGACATCATGGGCAGGGAGAACTTTTTCCTCGAGGTAATGTACAACTCAATCCCCGAACAGGCAGTGGTGAACAGGGCCTTAGTCAAAATGGCAAGGGAACATGATTTTCCCCTCATCGCGACCAACGACGCCCATTACCTTTCCAGGGAAGACTACGAATGGCACGATATCCTGCTCTGTGTCCAGACACGAAGCAGTCTTGAGGACGAAAACCGCATGTCCTTCTCCTCCAACGATTTCTACTTCCGGTCGCCCGAGGAAATGGAGGCCCTCTTCGGGGCCGAGCTCCCCGATGCTCTAGACAACACGGTGGCCATCGCAGAAAGGTGTAATGTGCGCCTTCCCCTC
>Ga0123326_1001243_pt1 | contig 22735 bp, 19 predicted proteins | sample BioC13SIPDNA_FD_89739 | JGI IMG/M metagenome (GOLD analysis project Ga0123326, IMG submission 89739) | Anaerobic biogas reactor microbial communites from Washington, USA - Biogas_R1_A C13 SIP DNA | ecosystem: Engineered > Bioreactor > Anaerobic > Unclassified | place: Washington, USA | collected...
ATCCGCCCGGCAGCCCGGGAGCAGGCCCAAAGCCTGGGCGCCCAGATCATCGGGCTGGGCGTGCCGGATGAAGCGGGCGTGGGGGAGGGCGGCTATGCCAGAGCCCTAAGTCCCGAGCATCTGGAAACGGAGCGGGCGGCGCTGGCGGAGAAGCTGCCGGAGATGGACCTGGTGTTCCTCTCCGCGCTGATTCCCGGAAAACTGGCCCCCGTTTTGGTAACGGAGGAGATGGTCAAATCCATGAAGCCGGGGGCGGTCATCGTGGACATCTCCATTGACCAGGGCGGCAACTGCGCCCTCACCCCGCCAGGGGAGATCGCCACCCTGCACCATGTGCACCTGGTGGGCATCAAAAATATCCCGGGCCTATTGCCTGAGAGCGCCACCACCATGTTCGCCATGAATGTGTATAACCTGGTGCACTATCTCTTAAAGGACGGCGCCTTCCACCTGGATCGGCAGGATGAGATCATCGACGGCATCCTGACCACCCTGGACGGGCAGATTGTGCACCAGGGCGCGCGGGAGGCGATGAAGCTATGAGCGGCCTTGAAATCATTCTGGTGCTGGTGTTTATCGTGGCGGCGCTTTTGGGCTACAAGCTTATCGGCGCCGTGCCCAGCCTGCTGCACACGCCGCTGATGAGCGGCATGAACGCCCTGTCCGGCATCACCATCCTGGGGATGATCGCGGTGACGGCCTATTCCCAAAGCGTCCTGGCCCGTCTGGTGGGGATGCTGGGGATTATCGCCGCGGTGATCAATGTGGTGGCCGGCTTTGGCGTGACCGACCGGATGCTGCGCATGTTCAAGGGCGGCAAGGAAGCGGAGGGCAAAGGGTCATGACAAACACAGAAACTGCTTCCCTGGATCTAATGACTTTGATTTTAAACATCGGGCTGCCCTTGGTTTTAAGCCTGGGCGTATTGTATGGCATCAAGCTGATGAGCCGGGTAAAGACCGCGGTCAAGGGCAACGCCATCAGCGCCCTGTGCATGCTGCTGGCGATTATCTATGTGTTTTTGCGCACGGATGTGTCCGGCTCCCTGGTGTATATCATCCTGGGGCTAATAATCGGCACCCTGATCAGCATTGTGATCGCCGTGAAGGTGAAGATGATCCAGATGCCCCAGATGGTGGGGCTGCTCAACGGTCTGGGGGGCCTGGCTTCGGCGCTGGCGGCCATCCTGACCTTGCTGTCAGGGGAGGCGCAATCCGGCTTCAGCCTGGTTACCTCCGGGCTTGCCCTGGCGGTGGGCGCCCTCACCTTTTCCGGCTCCATGGTGGCCTCCGGCAAGCTGCACGGCATCATGGACCAGAAGCCCAAAGTCTTCCCCGGGCATCAGGCGATCACGGTGCTGATGGCCCTGGGGATGCTGGTGCTGATCGTGCTTTTGCCGGTGACCACCGGCCAAAACGCCCCGTTCTGTGTGCTTTTAAGCGTTCTTGGCCTGCTGTTTGGCTACTTCTTCGCCATTCGGGTGGGCGGGGCGGACATGCCCATCACCATCAGCCTGCTGAACTCCACCTCCGGCGTGGCGGCGGGCATTGCGGGCATGGCCCTGGGGGATATTCTGCTGGTTTCCGTGGGCGGCATTGTGGGCGCCTCCGGCCTCCTGCTCACCCAGATTATGTGCCACTCCATGAACCGCTCTTTAAGCGCGGTGCTCTTTGGCAAAGCGCCTGACAAATCAAAGCCCCAGGAGGCAAAGGCCCATACAGAGGCCAAAGCGGAAACCAGGGATGAAGCGACCCCTGCGGATCCGGTGGCCTGGCTTGAGGAGGCGGACAGCATCATCATCATTCCGGGTTATGGCATGGCCATCTCCCAGGCCCAGGAGCAGGTCAAAACCCTGAGCGACCGTCTGGAGGCCAAGGGGAAAAGCGTGCGCTTTGCCATCCATCCGGTGGCTGGCCGCATGCCGGGGCATATGAATGTGCTGTTGGCTGAGGTGGATGTGCCCTATGACAAGCTCTTTGAGATGGACGCCATCAACGCGGATTTTGCGAAGACGGATCTGGCGATTGTTATCGGCGCCAATGACGTGGTGAACCCCGCCGCCAACATCGCAGAGGGAACGCCCATCTACGGCATGCCCGTGCTGTCCGCGGAGGATGCCAGGCGGCTGATGATCTTAAACTTTGACACCAAGCCCGGCTACGCGGGCGTGGATAACCCCCTGTACGACGGCGCGCCCAACATCCATTTGATGCTGGGCGACGCAAAGGAAAGCCTGGAGAAGCTGCTAAAGGGGATGGGCTAAACCAGGGAGCGGGTGGCCACCAGGCTGACGCCGGTGCCGGCCACATCCTCCAGAAGCACATCGCCCAACAGGATGGGCAGGCGCAGTTTAAGCTGCTGAATCTCCCGCATGCAGTCCGCGATTTTATCCTTGGGAATGGGGCGCTGGGTCTTTAAGCTGACGGGCGCCGCACTCCCCTCAACCGGGGCCACCGCCGTCACCATGCGCTCAGGCCGCAGGCATTCCTGGCGGGCGTAAATCTCGCCCCGCTTGCAGGCGTTGCCTGTCACCTGGATTAGCTCACCGTTTTCCACAGTCACCTGCATCCGGCAGCCCACAGGGCAGCTGATGCAGGTGATTTCTTGTTCAGTCATCGCTCAATCCTCTTTTCCCGCCAGCCGGATGATGGCATTGGCGAATATTTCCATGCTTTTCATAAGGCTGTCCAGGCTGACGCATTCATCCGCCTGATGGGCCACGTCCGGATCCTCCGGGAAGGAGGCGCCAAAGGCCACGCCCTCCTCAAGGCTGCGGGCATAGGTGCCCCCGCCGATGGCAATGGCTTTCTTCTCACGCCCTGTCACCTCATGATATGCGCAGAGCAGCCCCTGCACCAGTTCGCTTGAAAGGGGCACGTAATGCGGTGTTCTGATGAAGAGTTCCTCTACCGTGATGCCTGAGAGGTGATCCTGGATGATCTTGCCCAGGCGGCCGCCATCCACCAACAGGGGCGTGCGGATGTCCAGCGTGCAGGACACCTGGCCCTCCTCCACCCGGATGATGCCCAGGTTGCAGGTGAGCTCGCCGCTGATGGCATCCTCCACCTTAATCCCCAGGCCCTCGCCCAGGTACTGGGTGCCGATCTTGTCCGCCAGCTCCCGGATGGTGCCTTTGGCGCCCAGATCCCGCAGGGTGATAAGCATCTGGCCGATGGCATTGCGGGCGATGGAAGGGTGAGCGGCATGCCCGTTGATGCCGGTGGCCACCAGGCGCACCGCATCCCCCTCCAGGGTGGCCTTCACCGGCCAGCCATACCGGCGGCTGATCTCCTCCACCTGGGGGACCAGGCCCTCGTCTCCTGACACCAGCGCGGTGGCAGAGCCCGGGACCACGTTAAAACGCTCGCCCACGGAGAAGGACAGCACCTGAAGCCCTTCCTTAGCCAGAGGGCCGGACAGCCGGAAATGGCAGCCGCCCTTTTCGATGTTGATGACCGGATAGGTGGCATCCGGGCTAAAACCGCTGCGGGGCAGGGTGGCCACGGTCTTGTAGTATTCGATATCCTCCCAGCCGCTCTCCTCATCACAGCCCATGATGAGCTTCACCTTGCGCTTAAGCGGGATACCCGCTTCTTTCACCGCGTACATGGCGTAAAGCGCCGCGGCCAGGGGGCCCTTGTCGTCGCTGGTGCCCCGGCCGTACATGGCGCTGCCCACCACCTCGCCGCCAAAGGGTTCCCGGGTCCAGCCGTCGCCCACAGGCACCACGTCCACATGGGCCAAAATGGCTAAAGCGTCCTCATCGCTGCCCTCGCCCATCCAGGCCTCGCCCACGTAGCCATCCACATTGCGGGTGTCAAAGCCCAGGGCCTTGCAGGAACTAAGGGCCGCCTCCAGCATCCGGGCCATTTCTGTTCCAAAGGGGGCGTCCGGGGCGGGGTCTGCCTTCAGGCTGGGGATTTTGACCCAGGCTTTAAGGGTCTGGGTCATGTCTTCCCGGTATTGTTCCAGGTTCAGTTTGGCGGTTGTGTCTTTCATGGCGCTTCCTTTCGCTTATCCTTGGTTGATGGCACGGGCCAGGCGGGTCAGGCCCTCTTTAAGCTGCGCGCGGGGACAGCCGTAGTTGACGCGCATAAAGCCCTCGCCCGCGTAATGCCCAAAGAAGCGGCCGCTGGTGAGGGCCACCTTGTGCTTTCTGAGGCGGGACTCAATTTCATCATGGGGGAGGCCGTAGGCCCTCAGGTCCACCCAGGCCAGGAAAGTGGCCTCCATGGGGGAGATGATGGCCTTGGGTAAAAGCTGGGTTATCATGTCGCTCACCACATCCTGGTTGGCGCGCAGGTAGCGTTTCAGGGCGTCCAGCCAGTCATCGCAGTCGGTATAGGCGGCGCGGGTGGCGGTCAGGGCGAAGATGTTTCCCGCCTCGGCCCCGGCCCGGTGGGCGGTGCGGGCCATAGCCCTGAGGGTGTCCTCATCCCGGCAGACGGCCGCTGCCTGCTGGAGGCCCGCCACGTTGAAGGTTTTGCTGGCGGCCGCCAGGAAGACCGTATTTTCAGGCGCCTCCGGGAGAGACAACACGGGGATGAACCGTTTGGGGGCGAAGACAAAATCTGCGTGAATTTCGTCGGATACCAGCCTTGCCTTATAGCGGTTGAGCAGCAGCACCAGCGCCTGAAGTTCTTCCTGGGACCAGGCGCGGCCAACCGGGTTGTGGGGATTGCATAGAATCATCAGCCGGGCGCCGTTTTTAAGATGCCGCTCGATGACCTCATAATCCATGCTGTAGCGGCCCGCCTCATCGCAAAGAAGGGGTGCTTCCAGTACCACCCGGCCGGACTCGGTGACGGCGCTGAAAAAGGGGCCGTAAACCGGCGTCTGGATGATCACGCCATCCCCCGGCAGGGTCATGGCCTGGACACAAACCCTAAGGCCCGTGACCACCGTGGGCAGCATCAGCGCGTTTTGCGCTTCAAAGGACAGCCCGTGGCGGCGGCGCCAGAAGCCGGTAAGGGCCTGGGCGTCCTCATCCCCCACAAAGGTATAGCCGTAGTTGGGGTGCTTTGCCCGCTCCACCAGGGCGTCCGTGATGGGCCTGGCGCAGGGGAAATCCATATCCGCCACCCACAGCGGCACCGTATCCTCAGCCATGTAGTCGGGGGACTGCCATTTCAGGGAGTTGGTCCCCAACCGGTTGAGCCCCTGATCGAAATAGCTTTCATCATATCGCATCGCTTTTTCCTCCCGTGCAAAAGTATACATGATAGCCTTTTTTTCTGCAATGCAGCCTGACTTCCTCAAACACCCCTGCCAGATAGCGCTGGGCGGAGAGGGCACCCTGCTGTTTTCGGATGACGATGGCCAGGGTGCCGCCTGGGTTTAGGTGCTGGACGCTTTCCCGAAACAGCCGATACACCGTGTCCTTGCCGGCCCGGATGGGGGGGTTTAGCAAAATCCAGTCAAAGCGCGCCTCAAGACCCGTCAGGCCATCCTGGCAGAGGAGATTGACGCTTACCCGGTTGCGGCGGGCGTTCTCCTGGGCCAGCTGGCAGGCCCTGGCGTTCACATCCAAGAGGGTCACCTGGCAGGCGGGGCACAGCCGGGCGGTGATCACCCCCACCGGGCCCCAGCCGCAGCCCAGGTCCAGAACGGCGCCGGATAATTGATCCAGCACCGCTTCCAGCAGCAAAGCGCTGCCCTCATCCAAGGCGTTTTTAGAGAAAACGCTGCTGTCCGTGAGAAAATGGAACTGTTCATCCCTGAAATCAAGGGAGATTTCGCGCGGGCTCTGCGCCGCCTCCGGCGCCGGGGTGAAATAATGCTCAGTCAAGGCCCACCGCCTCCTTTAACAGCTTGATCTCTTCAGGCAAAAGCTCCCGCCACTGGCCGGGGGAGAGGGAGGGATCCAGCCTCAGCGGCCCAAAAGCCTGGCGGCTGAGGCTGGTCACCTCATGCCCTAAGGAGGCGAACATCCGGCGCACCTGGCGGTGCTTGCCCTCATGCAGGCGGACGGTGGCCTGGCTGCCTGTCTCGTCTGCCGATAAAATATCAAGCTGTGCCGGCAGTGCGGTGAAGTCCTTAAGCGCAATGCCTGCGGCAAAGGCGGCTTTTGTCCCCTCATCCAGCCGCCCGGTGACGCTGGCCTGGTATTCCTTTGTAACCGCCCGCTGGGGGGAGAGGAGGCGGTGCGCCAGCTCCCCCTGGGTGGTGAACAGCAAAAGGCCTGTGCTGTCCTTGTCCAGGCGCCCTATGGGCATACAGCGCAGCTTATAAAGCCGCTGGGGCAGAAGGCTCATCACCGTCTGCTGCCGGCTGTCCCGGGCAGCGGTAAGAAGGCCCAGGGGCTTGTTCATCATCAGGTGACAGACAAGCTGGGTGTCTGCCTCCCTGCCATCCACCCAAAGCCTCTCGCCTTCCTCCACCTGGGCCGCAGGATCGGTCAGTGCGCTGTTATAAACAGAAACCAGGCCGCTTTTGATCAGCTTCCTGGCTTCGTTTCGGGTGAGCCCCGTGGCCTGGCTTACAAGCCGGTCAAGCCTCATTGGAGATGACGCTCACAGCGAATTTGCGCAGCGGTAAAAAGGGCAGATAAAAGACGATCAGCACAATCAGCAGCTGATAGAGCACGGTGTCCGGGAAATCCAGGTTCAGCAGCCTTTCGATGATGGAAAAAAAGTCCATCAGCAGGTTCCCCATCCAGTTCTGGCTGAAGAACAGCGCCATAACCCCCAAAATCGCCACCAGGCCCGGCAGGCAGAGGAGGGTGTTGATGCGCCGCACCCGGGCAAAGCGCCCCGAGCGGGTTTTGCGCCTTTGCTGGGCGTGCCGCCAGGCGGGCATCAGGCCCAGCTCAACCACCGGCTGATGTTCAAAGGCCTGGCTGCGCCGCCAGCCCAGCAGGGCCAGCAGGAAGGTGACCAGCCCCGCCAGAAGGATGAGGCCAATGCCAACCGGATAGCTGCCGCCCAAAACGGCCCCCAGGGTTTCAATGCTCAGCATTGCGGTGGGGAAATCAACCACCCGGAGGTTGTAATAAAAAAGCAGCGCGAAGGCGCAAAAGGGCAGCAGGAAGGGCAGCGCGCGCAGCAGGCGGTAGAGGGCGGCCCCCAGCCATGTGGGATAATTAATGGCGCGGTCATCCCGCTCATAGCCCAGATAGCGGGCCAACTTTGTGAAAAAATGAAACCGGAAGGGCAGGACGATCAGCACATACAAAGGCAAAGAGGCCAAAAAGGCCACCGCCACCGCGTGCTCCCGCCTGACCTGGAAAAAACGCCCGGTGACCGCCGCTATGATCATGGGAGAAAGGGCAATCCCCCGCAGCAGAATTTGTAAGAACAGTTGCAAAACCACGGCGGGCAGGTTGGCGTTGTAGGCTTGGCTGCCTCTTTTGTGGGGTGAAAGTCGGCTGTCTTGCATAGGCCCTCCTTGGACGAAAATCCGCTTGGAGTATACAGGAAAAAAGCAGGCATGACAAGAAAAAAAGCGGATTACCGGATGCCGGCCAGTTTCAGGTACTGCCCAGTGTGGCTCTCGGCCACCTTCACGATGTCCTCCGGCCGCCCTTTGGCCACCACGCGCCCGCCCTTGTCGCCCCCCTCCGGGCCCAGGTCGATGATATAGTCCGCGGTTTTCAGCACCTCCAGGTTGTGCTCGATGACCAGAACGGAGTTGCCCGCGCTGGTCAGGCGCTGCAGCACCTGAATCAGGCGGGACACATCGTCCACATGCAGGCCGGTGGTGGGCTCATCCAAAAGGATGATGGTGCGCCCGGTGGCCCTGCGGCTAAGCTCAGTCGCCAGCTTTACCCGCTGGGCCTCCCCGCCGGAGAGGGTGGTGGAGGGCTGGCCCAGGCGCACATAGCCCAGGCCCACGTCCCGCAGGGTTTCCAGCTTTTTGCGGATTTTGGCGTGATGCTCAAAAAAGGAGAGGGCCTCCTGAATCGTCATGTCCAGAACGTCCGCGATGGTCTTGCCCCGGTATTTTACTTGCAGGGTTTCGTGGTTGTAGCGCTTGCCCTTGCACACCTCGCAGGGCACAAACAGATCCGCCAGGAAGTGCATCTCGATTTTTAAAAGCCCGTCCCCCTTGCAGGCTTCACAGCGCCCGCCCTTGACGTTAAAGGAGAAGCGTCCGCTGCCATAGCCCCGGGCCTTGGCCTCGTTGGTCTGGGCGAAGGTGACCCGGATTAAGTCAAACAGGCCCGTATAGGTGGCGGGGTTGCTCCGGGGGGTGCGGCCGATGGGGGATTGGTCGATATTGATGATTTTATCCAGGGCCTCCGTCCCGGTGATGCCGTCATGGGGGCCCGGATAGGTGGAGGCGCGGTTTAAGTCACGGGCCAGGGCGCTATAGACGATTTCGTTGATCAGGCTGCTTTTGCCGGAGCCGGACACGCCAGAAACACAGCAAAACACCCCCAGGGGAAGATTCACGTCGATGTTTTTCAGGTTATTGGCCCGGGCCCCCTTCACGGTGAGCCAGGCGCTGGGCTTGCGGCGCTTTTCAGGGATGGGGATGTGCTTGCGCCCGGCCAGATAATCCCCGGTGATGGACTCCGGGGCGTTTATCAATTCCTCAACGCTGCCCTGAGCCACCACCCGGCCGCCCATTTCCCCGGCGCCGGGGCCGATGTCCACCAGATAGTCCGCCGCGCGCAGGGTGTCCTCGTCATGCTCCACCACAATCAGGGTGTTGCCCAGGTCCCTCAGGCGCTTCAGCGTCGCCAGCAGGCGCATGTTGTCCCGCTGGTGCAGGCCGATGGAGGGCTCGTCTAAGATGTAGAGCACGCCCACCAGGCCGGTGCCGATCTGGGTGGCCAGGCGGATGCGCTGGGCCTCGCCGCCGGACAGGCTGGCGGCGCCCCGGGAAAGGCTGAGATAATCCAGCCCCACATCGCACAAAAAGCGCATGCGCACGCTGATTTCGTTGAGGATTTGTTCCGCGATGCGCCGGTGGGTGTCGCTGAGGCGGAGGGAGGACAAAAAGGCCTGCCCGTCAATCAGGTTCAGCTCGCTCAGGGCAGCCAGGTCCATCCCGCCCACGGTGACGGCCAGGGCCTCCGGCTTTAGGCGCTTGCCCCGGCAGGCGGGGCAGGGCTCCTCCCGCATGAACTGCTCGTACATGGCCTTGGTGGTGTCGCTGGAGGCCTCCCGGTAGCGGCGAAGCAGCGTGGGGATGATGCCCTCATAGACGATCTGGTAGGTGCCTTCCCCATTGATGGAGGTGAAGCGGATGGGAATCTTGGCGCCCTTGGAGCCATAGAGCAGGATGTCGAGGATTTTCTCCGGCAGCTGGCTCACCGGGGTATCCATGCTGAAGCCATAGTGCTCGCTGAGCCCCACAAACATCATATGGGAGGTGCTGCGCTCATCCCCGCTGCTGCTCCAGCCCAGGGCGTTGATGGCGCCCTGGTTTAAGGTTTTGTCCATGTCGGGGACCACCATATCCGCGGTGATGCTCAGCACCGTGCCCAGGCCGGAGCATTCAGGGCAGGCGCCAAAGGGGGAGTTGAAGGAGAACATCCGGGGGGTTAATTCCTCGATATTGATGCCGCATTCCGGGCAGGCATAATTCTGGGAGAACAGCATCCGCTCCCCCTTTGGCATCAGTTGAATAGCCATCAGCCCGCCGGATTCCCTGAGGGCGGTTTCAATGGAATCGTTGAGGCGCTGGTCCATTCCCTCCCGCTTGATGATGCGGTCTATCACCAGGTCGATGTCATGCTTTTTCTTTTTGTCTATCTCCGGCCGGTCATCCAGGTCGTAGACGCTGCCGTCTATCATCACCCGCACATAGCCCGCCTTGGCCGCGTCGTCCAGCAGCTTTCTGTGTTCGCCCTTTCGGGCCCGCACGATGGGGGAGAGGATCATCAGCCGGGAATCATCCGGCAGGGCCTTGATGGCGTCCACCATCTGGTCCACCGTTTGCTGCTGGATTTCCTTGCCGCACTGGGGGCAGTGGGGGATGCCGATGCGGGCATAGAGCAGGCGGCGATAGTCGTGTATCTCCGTCACGGTGCCCACGGTGGAGCGGGGGTTGTGGCCGGTGGATTTCTGGTCGATGGAGATGGCGGGGGAAAGCCCCTCTATGGCGTCCACATCCGGTTTTTCCATCTGCCCTAAAAACTGCCGGGCGTAGCTGGACAGGCTTTCCACATAACGCCTTTGGCCCTCTGCGAAAATGGTGTCAAAAGCCAAAGAGGACTTGCCCGATCCGGACAAGCCAGTAAATACGATCAGCTGGTTGCGCGGCAGGGTCAGGCTGACGTTCTTCAGGTTGTGCTCCCGCGCGCCTCTGATAATCAATGCGTCTTGCATACAATACTCCTCAAGGGGGTTGCCCGCCGAATAATAGCACATCTGTTCCCATAAAACAAGGCGCAACCCACCCGAACAATATACCCGGAGAAGCAATAAAAGTTCAGAATCGCTCTTGACAGTGCCCTATCCCTGTGGTAATCTGCGCCAAGTGTTCAGGAGACTTCCAACACGGAGGACGAGATGGCCAGCAAACCAGCCCCTAAAATCCAAGCGAAGGCAGCCAAGGGGGCTGTTTTTTTTAGGCCGGAACACAATCATAATAAGGAGCAGAGCCAATGACCGATCAGAAACAGACGCACAGCTACCTGCCGGACGAACATCCTCCTTTTGGGAAATTGCTGCTTTATGCCATTCAACAGGTGATCGTCATGTTCCCGGCCACGGTGACCGTGGCGCTGATCACAGGGTTTCAGGTGTCCACCACCATCTTTGCCTCCGGGCTTGCCACGGTGTGCTTTGTGCTGATCACCGGGCGAAAGATTCCCATGTACTACGGCTCCTCCTTCGCCTATCTGGGCGCCATTGCGGGCATGGGCTTTGCCAAGCAATCAGGCCTGCTGCCCCCTGATTCCATCAGCCAGATTCAGTTTGGCATCATCTTCTCCGGGCTGATCTCCATCCTGGCGGGGCTTCTGGTCCGCTGGGGCGGCAAGGACCGGGTAGAAAAAATTCTGCCGGCCCAGGTCACCGGGCCTATCGCGATGATCATCGGGCTCTCCCTGGCGGGCAACGCCATCAAGGATGCGGCCCCGGCGGCAGTGGAAAACACCCTGGCCTCCGCCGCTGAAAGCTTTATCAGCCAGCTGTCAGGCCTTGTGGATCCGGCCAGCGCCAAAAACGCCATTGATTCCGCCGTGGCCTCCCTGGGCGAAGGCGTAACGGGCGCCCTTGAATCCCTGCCCGCTCAGAGCGTGTTCACCTCCAACTGGGTTTGGGTGGTGTCGCTGAGCACCCTCTTGGCGACGCTCCTTTTCTCCCGGTATCTGAAGGGATTCTTGGGGCAGCTGCCCCTGCTTTTAGGCGCGGCAGTGGGCTGCGCTGTGGCGGGGCTGGTTTATCTGATCGGCGGGCAGGAGATGAGCCTGTTTAACACCATCCCCCAGCAGGCGCTGGACGCCTCCAGCTGGAAGCTGGGCGACGGCAGCATCTTCGCGCTTCCCGCCTTCACCCTGCCCCGGGTGTCCTGGGCGGCGGTGGCGGCGCTGATGCCCATTGCGATAGCCACCATCCCGGAGTCTACCGCGCATATGTATCAGCTGGATATCTACGTCAACAACGAGGCCAAAAAGAGGGGCAAGCATTATGACATGGCCTCCCTTCTGGACCGGAACCTGATCGGGGACGGCCTGTGCGACATGATCTCAGGCGCGGTTGGCGGCCCCGCCGGCACCAATTACGGCGAGAACATCTCCACCATGGCCATCACCAGGGTATACTCCGTGCCTGTGATGTTCGCGGCGGGCATCGTGGCGATGATCATCTCCTGCTTCACGCCTTTGATCACAGGCATCTATGCCATCCCCACCGCGGTGATCGGCGGGCTTGAGATCTACCTCTTTGGCGCCATCGCGGCCCAGGGCGTTGCCATCATGATTGACAAAGGGGTCAGCATGTTCAGCGCCCGGAACATCGCGGTCATCGCGGTGATCATGACCTTTGGCCTGGGCGTCCACTACTTCTTTGGCGGCAGCATCAACATGTTCGGCCTGAATGTGCCCGCCATCGCGGGGGCCGCGGTGCTTGGCATCCTGGTGAACATGATCATGGGCATCGGGGATCGGATGAAAAAAGAAGCCTGAATCAAGGCGGATTAAAAAACGGGGGGCTTTCAGCCTTCCCGTTTTTTTGATTATAAAAAGTCATCAGCCGCTTGCTATGCTCAGGCGGAAGTGGCGCTGTCCTTTTCCATTTCTTCCTCGATTAATTTAAGAAGGTTTTCAATCACCGGGATGGCGGCAGCAAGCGCCTGGGCGGTGTCCAGGCGGGGCAGCTTTAGGAGCAGCTGGGTTTTCCGGCCGGCGGACAGGCTCAGGCCCTTGTGCGCCCGGGGCAGGGCCCGCACCAGAGCGCCCGGGTCCACCGCGTACTGAGGGTTGAAGGTGAAGATCATCATGCCCCGGTCAAAGCGCACGAAATCAGCGCCCAGGGCACGGGCCAGGGAGCGCAGCCTGGCGATTGAAATCAGGTGCAGCACCGGCTCTGTGGGCTCGCCGAAGCGGTCGATCAGGTCCGCGATCAGCTCCTCACGCTCTTCTTCTGTTTTAAGCATCGCGATGCGCTTGTAGACTTCAATGCGCTGGGTGTCGCCCGGCACATAGCTCTCCGGCAGGAAGGCGTTGATGTGCAGGTCCACCCGGGTTTCCAGCTCGCTTTCCCGCCGGGCGGAGAAGTCGCCCTGGGCCTCCCGGATGGCCTCTTCAATCAGGCGGCAGTACATGTCATAGCCCACCGCCGCCACCTGGCCGGACTGCTCCGGGCCAAAGATGTTGCCCGCGCCCCTGATCTCCAGATCCCGCATCGCGATGCGGAAGCCCGCGCCAAAGGCGGTGAACTCCTTAATCGCGCTCAGCCTTTTTTCCGCGGTTTCCGACATCACCCGGTCCGGCCGGACGGTGAAATAGGCATAGGCGCTGCGGCTGCTGCGGCCCACACGCCCCCTTAACTGATAGAGCTGGGAGAGGCCGAAATGGTCCGCGTCATAGACGATGAGGGTGTTGGCGTTGGGGATGTCCAGACCGTTTTCGATGATGGTGGAAGTTAACAGCACATCGTACTTCCCGGCATAGAAATCCATCATCACGTCTTCCAGCGCCTGCTCCCGCATCTGCCCGTGGGCCACGGCGACGCTCGCCTCCGGCACCAATTGGTGAAGGCGGGAGGCCATGCGCTGGATGTCCGCCACCCGGTTATATAGGAAGAACACCTGTCCCTCTCTGGCCAGCTCCCTTAGGATGGCGTCCCGCACCAGCCCCTCCTGGTAGTCCACCACATAGGTGTTCACCGGCAGGCGTTCCTCCGGGGGCATCTCAAGCAGGCTCATGTCCCGCACCCCCACCATGGACATATGCAGCGTGCGGGGGATGGGGGTGGCACTTAAGGTGAGCACATCCACCGTGGCGCGGTAGTTTTTGATCAGCTCCTTGTGCTTGACGCCAAAGCGCTGCTCCTCGTCCACGATCAAAAGCCCTAAATTTTTAAAATGCACATCTTTGCTTAAAAGCCTGTGGGTGCCCAGCAGGATGTCCACCTTTCCCTCCCTTAAGGCCTGGAGGGTGCGCTTGTTTTCCGCGGGTGTGCGGAAACGGCTGACAAAATCCACCTTCACCGGAAAGCCCTGAAAGCGCCGGGAGAAGGTGCGCATGTGCTGCTGGGTCAGGATGGTGGTGGGGGCCAGCAGGGCCACCTGCTTGCCGTTGAGCACCGCCCGGAAGGCGGCCCGCATGGCCACCTCGGTTTTTCCATAGCCCACATCCCCGCACAAAAGGCGGTCCATGGTGACGGGCTTTGCCATATCGCTAAGCACCTCCGCCACCGCCTGGGCCTGATCCGGGGTCAACTCATATTCAAACTGGTCGGCAAACTGGCTCTCAAAGGGCTCCAGCGCCTCAAAGGCAAAGCCCGGCTCCGTCTGGCGCTGGGCGTAGAGCTTTACCAGGTCAAAGGCCAGTTTCTGGACGCCCTCCCGGGTCTTTTTCTTTTGTTTCTCCCAATCCCCGCCGCTTAGGCTGTTCAGCGGAGGCTCATCCCCGGGGCTGCCCAGGTATTTCTGCACCCGGTCAAACTGGTCCGTGGGCACATAGAGCTTGTCGCTGCCGCGGTAGTGGATGAGCAGATAATCCCGCCACACCCCTTCTGACTGCAGGCGCACGGTGCCCTGATAAAGGCCGATGCCGTGATGTTCATGCACCACGTAATCCCCCGCCGCCAGGTCCGTAAAGGCGGCGATGCGCTCCCCGGCGCTGTGGCGCTTGCGGGCCTTTTGCTGGCTGGCGCCAAACAGTTCCCCTGGCGCCAGCAGCGCAAGCTTTGCGCCTTCAAAGAGGAAGCCTGCGGACAGGGGCGCCTGAATCAAGCAAAGGCTGCCGGGCGCGCAGTCCTCAGACAAAGACAGGCCGTGTTTGCCCAGCATTTCCCTAAGGCGCTCGCTTCGCGCCTGGCCTCCGGAAAACAGCGCGGTCTGAAAGCCCGCCGCCTGCCAGGCCTTCAGGTCCGCCACCAAGGCCTGGGGCCGGCTGTGATAGGGGGGCATGGCCAGGCCGCGAAGGGGGATGCTTAGCTCAGGCGTTAAGCAGCCCAAGCCCCTGAGCAGCCCCATGAGGGTGATGACACAGCGCGCGTCAAGCTTTTGCAGCACTTCCTCCCGGCTGAAGAGCAGGCCCGCCTGGGCGGCCCCGGCGTTGCCCTGGCCAAAGGCGGTTTTAAAAGCCTCCGTATAGCCCAGCAGGTTGTCATCCAGGCGCTGGGCGGCCCGGTCCGGGGTGTCCACCAGCACCAGGGCCCCGGGCAGCCAGTCCAGCAGGCTGTTTTGGGGATAGACCGCGTGGGCCCACATGGCCATGTTATGGATGGCGCCCTGGGACAGGATATCCTCCGCCTCAGGCGGGAAGAAGGGCTGGGTGGGCTGCCCCAGGGGCAGCAAGTCCCGCCCGGCTTTGGGATCTGCAGCCGTTTGCGCCTCGTCCAGGGCCTGCTGAAGGCGCCGGGCGCTGTCCGGGCGCATGGCCTCCGGCACCAGGTGCTCTGTGGCCTGAATGATGCGAAGCGCCCCAAGGGGCTCCTGGCTGCGCTGGGTGAGCACGTCAAAGGAACGGATGCTGTCCACCTGCACATCGAAAAACTCGATGCGGGCGGGGGCATCCAGGCTGGGGGGGAAGCAGTCCAGAATGTCTCCCCGCAGGGCGAACTGGCCCCGGCCCTCCACCAGATCCACCCGCTCATAGCCCATGGCCGCCAGCTTCAGGGCCAGCTGGTGGGGCTCCGCTTCATCCCCGGGGGAGAGAGAGATGACGGAGGCCAAAAACCATTCAGGGGGCGGCAGGTGATCCTGTAAGGCTTCGATGGAGGCGATGACCAGGCGGGCCTCCCCGCTCAATGCCGCGTCCAGTGCCCTGAGGCGCTGCCAGGCGCTGTCCCGGCTGGCGATGGCCCCTTTGAGAAAATAGCGCTCCTCCTGGGGCAGAAGGACAGCGCTTCTGCCGGCAAAGGGCAGGGCGTCCTCAAAGGCGCTGCGCGCCAGGCGCTCGCTGGGGAACAGGCAAAGCACCTGGCGGCCTGTGCCCTCCGCCAGGGCGGCGGCCACAAAGGCGCGCTGGCTGTCCTGCATATCATATAAAGCCAGCCGGCCCTCGTTAAGGGCGCGCTTTTTGATGGCGGGCCAGTCCGGATGGGTAAAAAGGGCCTTAAACAGGCTGCTGGTCATCGGGTTCAATCCTGGTGTCTCCGTTGTCTTTCCTGGGTCGGCTGTTGGTGTTGAAGCGGTTCATGGTGAGCTGTATGCCGTGCTCCAAAAAGCTGAGGGCGGCCTTCGCCGCCAGCTCGATGGCGGCCTGGATCGCGTCCGCCTGGGGGTCCTGATCCCAGCGGGAAAGCACCCAGTCCTTCAGGTCCCAATGAAGAGGCGGTGCGCCCACGCCGATGCGGCCCCGGGGAAAGTCCTGGCTGGCGGTCACCTCAATGATGCTGCGCCAGCCGTTGTGGGTGCCGGCCCCGCCCTTGCTGCGCAGGCGCAGGCCGCCCTGGGGCAGATCAATGTCATCGGAAAGGATGAAGATATCCTGGGGGCTCAGCTTATACCACTGCATCAAATCAAGCACGGCCAGGCCGCTTAGGTTCATATAGGTCTGAGGCTTAAACAAAACGACCCGCTGCCCCTTAAGCCGGGTTTCTGCCAGCAGGCCGCGAAACTGTCTGCGGCTGAAGGCCGCGCCCAGCTGGTCCGCCGCCACATCCACAGCTAAAAAGCCCACATTGTGGCGGGACAGCTCGTATTCCCTGCCGGGGTTGCCAAGGCCGACGACTGCTCTCATGCAATCTGCTCCAGCCAGGGAGCGGGCCGCACTTTAAGGGCGTCCCGTTCCTTATCCTCCGTAAAAAGCATCAGGGGGTGCTCCGGCAGCTGGCTTAAGGGGGCCTTGGCCTCCTGGGCCAGCACAAAGGCCAGGCCCGCCACGCTGACGCCAAACTCCGCCATCAGGGAGATCATGCCTCGGGCAGTGCCGCCGTGACGCATAAAATCGTCCACAATCAAAGCGCGCTGCCCGTTTTGGGCGGCGCGGCGGGCCAGGGACATGGTTTCAATCCCCCCCTTGCCGTCAGGGAAGGTGATGTTCACAGCGCTGCCCTCATATACCTTGCTTGAGCGCCGGGCGATCACCAGGGGCACGTTTAAGGCCACTGCCGTCATGGTGGCCACCGGGATGCCCTTGGTTTCCATGGTCAGCACAAAATCAACGCCCTGGCCGTAATAGGGCCCCGCCATAATGAGGCCGATTTTGCGCACGATCTCCGGGTCCGCCAACAGATCGGACAGATAGAGATAGCCGCCGGGCAGCATGCGGTCCGGGGCGTTGAGCTTCTCGCATAAAGAGGCGACGAAGGCCTGCACCTCACTTCCCAAAACCCGCGGGCGGAAGCGCACGCCGCCCGCAGCGCCCGTGATGGTCTCCACCTCGCCCAGGTTCCAGTCCCGGGCGGCCTTTTGAATCATGGCTACGTCCTCGCTGACGGAGGATTTGGCCAGATCAAACATCTCGCAAAATCTGCCGTAGGGGAAAATTTGATTGGGAAGGCCGCATAACACCCGGGTCATCACGATGACGCGCTCCGTCCGCTTGACTTTGTCCATGTCCATCCTCACTTCCTAATGGGGGTAGCCCGCATTTTAACACATCAATCCGTATCTTACCATGAAATTGGGGGAAGATGTTCGCCCTGCCTTTTTTGTCTTTGAAGGGCTGGGTCAGACCATCCATTTGGTTGAACGGCTATTATGTTTGTGCTAAGATGAATACAGATTCTGCGGAGGTGGATATGATGCACAAACGCCTGATGATAACCCTGCTTCTCCTGTGTCTGATGACGACTTTCCCCGCTCTGGCTGAGCAGCACAGCTTTGCGGCCTTCCATGCCAGCCTCACCCTGCCTGACGGCGTGTACGAGACAGTGCTCACCCCAAACAACCTGGCCAGCCATGAGGCCTTTATCCAGACCCAGGGCGGCACGGTTCAGGCCTGGGAAGCGGATTTCAAGGCCCGGGGCATCTGGCTTCAGGCCTACGATCAGGACAGCGACCGGGTGCTGGTGGTCTCCGCCCTTGAGGACGTGGACGGCCAGCGCTTCTTTGACATCAACGAGCACACCTCGGATGTGCGCGCGGATTACCGCAAGTCCCACGGCAGGGACGGGGCCTGGTCGGTGCTGGGCTACAACTATGACTCCATCTCCTGGAAAAACTTCAGCGCCGGGCGTTTTCTGCAGCTGCGCTATACCTACCGCCAGGGAGGGGAGCTGGTGTGCCGGGGCTTTCAGCGCCGCACCATCAGAAACGGCTACACCATCACGGTGGACCTGCAGGTCTATGGCCGCAACCTCTCCAGCGGGGACAACACGGCCTTAAACAAGGTGTTTGACACCTTCGCCTTCAGCCAGGTGCTGCCCATGCCGGAGTTGCCCATCACCCTGGCGGAGACGGATACCGCCCCGGTTGAAACCTATGAGCGCGCCTTCACCATGAAGGGGGAGACCAAACCAAACGCCAGGCTCAACGCGGTGGTCATGTCCTTTACGGACACCCAGGGCCAGGTGTTTAACGCCACCGCGGACAAAAACGGCAAATACTCCCTGCCCATTGATCTGCCCCGGGAGGGCAGCTACCTGATGACCCTGACGGTGGAGTCACCGGGCCTGGAATCCCTCACCAAAAGCTACAGCATCACCTATCAGGAGGGCCTCCTGCCCGCGGTCATCACCGCCCCGCCGCCGGATCTCTTCCCCCAGGACAGCTTTACCCTGATGGGGAAAACGGAGTCCGGCGTGGACGTGACGCTTAGCGTCAATGGCGTCACCAGCCAGAAGCGCACCGGGCGGGACGGGGAATTCAGCTTTAAGATCGACACCGCAAACGAGGGCGGCTACAGCATCAACTTAAGCCTCACCAAAAAAGGCTTTAACGAGCGGGTGTTCTCCTATAACGCCAGCCGCCTTATCAGCCAGGAGTCCCGGGACGAAGCCTTAAGGCAAACGGCCGTCAGCCCCGCCTATATCGAGATGGCTGCCAACCCCGAGGGCTATGACGGGCAGCTGCTCACCTATACGGGATACCTGGTCAGCAAGGAAGACGCCTCAGGGGAGTGGATTTTGCGCATCGCCCTTGACAAAACGGACAGCGGCTTTGCCCAGGAGATGATCGTCACCGCAGAGGGGGATCCGGGCCATGCGGTCGATTCCAGGGTGCGGGTTTATGGCTATTTGGTGGGCAGGAACATCGGGCAGACCGCAGCGGGGGAAGAAGAAATTCTGCCCAAGCTGCAACTGGCCCTTCTTGATCTGGCGCCCTGACATATCTGCCGGGGTAGGAATTTTATTCAATCACGGATGACAAAAAAACGGAGGACAGCGCGCCAATGAACACTTTTCTTTCGGAGTGGGATCAGAACCTTGTTAACCTCCCCTATGGGCCCTTGGGGATCATCGCCATGGCGGGGATGGAAACCATGGGGGAGCACGTTAACGAATGGCTGCTTAAATGGCACAGCCTGCAGGAGATGCAGGACAGGGAGTATTACACCACCCCCGGCGACCGGGAGGACTTTTTGGTGGAGGCTGTCTGCCCCCGTTTTGGCACCGGCGAGGGCAAGGGCATGCTGCGGGAAAGCGTGCGGGGCTATGACATCTATATCATCATTGACGTCTGCGCCTACAACGTCACCTACAACATGTACGATTTTGTAGTGCCCATGAGCCCGGATGACCATTACCAGGATTTGAAGCGCATCATCGCCGCCATCGGCGGCAAGGCCCGGCGGGTGAACGTGATCATGCCCATGCTCTATGAGAGCCGCCAGCACCGCCGCGCCAGCCGGGAGAGCCTGGACTGCGCCATCGCCCTTCAGGAGCTGCAGAGCATGGGTGTGGCCAACATCATCACCTTTGACGCCCATGATCCCCGGGTGGTCAATGCTGTGCCCCTGTGCGGCTTTGAAAACGTGCTGCCCACCTATCAGATGCTAAAAGCGCTGCTGGGCTCGGTCAAGGACCTGCACATCGACAAAAACAGCATGATGATCGTCAGCCCCGATGAGGGGGCGGTGCACCGCAACATCTATTATTCCTCCGTTTTGTCCCTGGATATGGGTATGTTCTATAAGCGACGGGACTACACCCAGGTGGTGGCCGGGCGCAACCCCATCATCGCCCACGAGTACATGGGCGCGGATGTGGCGGGCAAGGACGTGATTGTGGTGGACGACATCCTTTCCTCCGGGGAGTCCATCATTGAGCTGGCCAAGGAGCTTAAAAAGCGCAACGCCAAGCGCATCTTCGCCATTGTGACCTTTGCCTTCTTCACCAACGGCATCCAGCAGTTTGAGGAAGCCTATCAGCAGGGCATCATCGACAAGGTGATCACCACCAACCTCTCCTACACCCGGCCTGAGCTTCGTGACACCAAGTGGTTTGTGGTGGCGGATTTAAGCAAGTACGTCGCTTACATGCTGGCCACCCTCAACCACGACAACAGCCTCAGCGCGCTGCTCAACCCCTATAACCGCATCCAGAAGCTGCTGACGCGCTACCGGGACGAACAGGCTGCCAGCGGCATCAGGCTGGTTTAACAGGCAGTAAGAGAAAGGCAGACTTTGGAGCAGGAAGAAAGACAGACGGGCATCACCCCGGAAAAGCCCCCCAGGGAAACCCTCGTCAAGCGCTCCCGGGATTTTATCCAGGGCGCTGTGGGCAGCCTGTCCGGCAAGGATTTGCCGCTTTTGGTGGAGGATTTTACCCGGGAGATGACCCTGGTGGCCGAGGGCCTGGCGGAGGATCAGGCGCGGCTGTCCGAGGCCCTGCGCCTTCAGGGTGAGGGTCAGGACGCCCTGGCTGAAAAGCTGCGCCAGGGGGAGAAGCGCCTGGCGGAACTGGAGCGCCAGGTGGCGGACCTTCAGGAAAAGGCGGAGCGAAAAAAAGAAAGCAAGCCAGGCCTTTCCCAGATCCTCAGGCAGGCCACCTGGCTTGCGGCCATTTTAGCGGCGGCCTGGGTGATTACCACCCTGGTGAACGCCTTTGGGAGATAAGCATTGAGCAATTATCAGGAACTTGTCAAACGCTATGAAAGCCGCAACCGCGCGGCCCTGGTGGACGGCATCACCACCGCCCTAAGCCATGCGGATGAGGTGGTGATGGACCTGGGCCTTTTGGAGGAAACGGGGCTTTTGCCGGATGTGCTGGGCACGCTCAGCCTGGGGCTGCCCTTTGTAATCATCGCGATGACGGAGCAGGGCGCAGTCATCCGCGGGCGGAAGACCGGCAAGGCCGCCCTGCAGGACGCCACCTTCCGGGCGCTGAAAACAGGCGCCGGCCTGGCTGCAGGCGGCGCCGTCATGGCAAGCGGGCTGGGGGCTCTGCCCGCCATTCCTGTTGCGGTGGGGGTGCGCCAGATGCTGGAAAAATACCGCAGCCATCTGCTCACCTCCCAGCGGGTCAAAAAGCGCACCCAGCGCCTTAAGGCCCTTGCTGGTTCCCTGAAGGACCGCTCCCTGCCCGCCTCCCTGGGTCCCAAAGAGATCAAGGCCATCAGCCCCTAAACGATATCAATCCACTCAAATAAAGTGTCCTGCCGCCCTAAGATGGCGGCTTTTTTAAACCCGGCGTCCCGCACCATCCGGGCTACGTATTCATAGCCAAAGGCGATCTGCTCCGCCCGGTGGCAGTCCGCAGCCAGGATCACCTGCCCGCCCAGCTGGCGCCAGTAATCCAGCAGCTTTCTTTCCGGATAAGGAACAAGGGCGCCGGCCCGGGCCATGCCCCCGGTGTTGATCTCAAGCAGCTCACAGCCCTCAAAGGCCGCGTCCATGGCATCGGTGGCCGCCTTCCAGTAGCGGGGGTCCTCCGGGTCAAACAGCTCGCCTTCGCGGTTGTTTTTCATCAGCAAGTCAAAGTGCCCGATGATGTCCGGCTTGTAATCCCGGATGTATTCGCCCAGCTGCACATAATAGGCCTGAGCATAGCGGTAGGGGTCGCCGCCAAAATGTTTCTTGATGGCTGGGATGATCATGCTGACAGGCCCGTCCACCGGCAGCTCCAGGCCGTCGGGGAAGAAGAGGTAGTGGGCGGAGCCCAGCACGTATTCAAACAGCGCCCGGTCCGCGATGGCATGACGGTCCCGCTCCATGCCCAGCCAGATTCTGATCCGGTCCTGATAGCAAGCCTGAAGCGCTTTGATTTCCGCGATGTACTGGGCCTCTCCCGCTTCATCCATGGCGTACATCAGTTCAAAATCCTGCTTGGCGTGGCTGGAAAAACCCATGCTCACAAAACCGTGGCGGATGGCGGACTGCACCATCTCCTCCGCGGTGGAAAGGCCGTCGCAGTAAGGGGTGTGATTATGCGGCGAGGAAAGCGTAAACATCAGCCCCCGCTTTCCTCTGGCGCATGGCTCAAAAAAACGTGCCGGGCCTGGTCAAAGCAGGCGACGCTTGCGGCAAACACGGAGGCGGGGCTGGAAAAATCAAGGGTGTCGCCTGGCAATCCAAGAAGTTCGGTCTGCCCGCCAGCCTCTTTGACCAGCAGAAGCCCCGCCGCATAGTCCCAGGGGGAGAGGGCGTACTCAAAAAACACATCGCAGCGCCCGCAGGCCACATAGGCCAGGTCAAGCGCCGCGGAGCCAAAGCGGCGCAGTTCGCCGCACACCAGCATGTATTCCCGCACCGCTGCCATGGTGGCGTCCACCAGCCTGGCGTCATAAGGGGAGGAGCCAAAGGCCACCAGCGCGTGCTTAAAAGGCGTCTGGGCGCAATGGATAGCCCGGCCGTTCAGATGCGCCCCTTTGCCGGCCTGGGCCAGGAAGCTTTCTTCCCGGTAGGGGTTATAGACCGCCGCCAGCTCAAGCTTTTTGTCCACAGTCAGGGCAACGGACACGGAGGAGTGATGCAGGCCCCGGATAAAGTTCATGGTGCCGTCAATGGGGTCCACCACCCAGGTGGGTTTATGGGAGAGGGGGTCGTTCTCCTGCTCTTCGCCAAAAAAAGCGCTGCCCGGCAAAAGCGCCGTGAGCTTGTTAAGGAGGAAGTCCTGCACATCTTTGTCCGTCTGGGTGACGAAGTTGGCGTGGCCTTCTTTCTCCGTGATTTCAAGATCGGTCTGATTTAGGATCATCCGGCCGGCTTCCCTTAGGATGGCGTCAATGGCTTTCAGCATGTCATTTCCTTTCCTGAAGTGTTTTCTGCGCTGATTATAGCACGGGG
>Ga0123326_1001251_pt1 | contig 22628 bp, 16 predicted proteins | sample BioC13SIPDNA_FD_89739 | JGI IMG/M metagenome (GOLD analysis project Ga0123326, IMG submission 89739) | Anaerobic biogas reactor microbial communites from Washington, USA - Biogas_R1_A C13 SIP DNA | ecosystem: Engineered > Bioreactor > Anaerobic > Unclassified | place: Washington, USA | collected...
AGCCGCACCAACCCCAGCATAAAAAGTGATAGTTCCATCGTTCCGCCCGGTTGGTCGGCAAACGGGGTATCGTGATGCGGTATAAACGGCCCGATACCAACCATTTCCGGTTCAAGTTCACGCATAAACAAAATATCCTCAGCCAGACATTCGGCAGATTGATAGGGTGAACCTACCATAATTCCGCAACCGACCTGAAACCCGATTTCTTTCAGGTTGTAAAGGCATTGTTTGCGCTTGGCCAGTGACAATGAAGCAGGGTGCAGCTTGCCATAATGCTCCTCGTTGGCGGTTTCATGCCGGAGCAGATAGCGATCGGCACCCGCATCAAAATAGGCCTTGTAGCTGGCGTAGCTTTTTTCCCCGACGGACAAGGTCAGCGCACAATCAGGATATCTGCTCTTGATGGTGTTAATTATTTTACATAGCCGTTCGTCAGTAAAGTGTATGTCTTCTCCGCCCTGCAGCACAAAAGTACGGAAACCCAGTTCATATCCGGTTTGGCAGCATGCAAGTACCTGTTCGTCGGTTAGCCGATAACGTTCGATATTCTGGTTGCTTCTTCTGATTCCGCAGTAGAAACAATCATTTTTACAGTAGTTGGTCAATTCGATCAGGCCGCGGATATAAATATCATTGCCGAAGGCCTTATGGCGTACCGCGACAGCTCTGGCAAACAAGTACTGATCCAGCTCCGGATTCCGGTTGGAAATCAACCCAATCAATTCTTGCCTGGTTAAAATATGATTTCTTTCTAATTTGTCAATCAGCACTTTCATTTTTACCACCGTCGTTTTTGCCGGGCTGCTTGGCATATACTACCTTGGAACTCACCCCCGGAAGCATGCCTAGTTTGCCGGAAAGTGTACTGATAATATCTTGCGGTGCATCTATCGCAATGCTGATAATGTTTATGTTTTTCCGGTAATAGGGGAGGCCCATTCGGCCAATGATATATTGACCGAATTGATGGAGGATGCGGTTCAATTTTTCAACTGCGCTGGCATCTTCGACGATGATGGCGATAATAGCTACTCTGGTTTCCATTGGGATCACCTCGATTTCAATATAAAAAATGCGCCCGGCAAGGCGCATAAAACACATGGATTATTTTTGCCCTTACACTTCAGAAAAAATCTTTACGTGTCAGATCAAATATTATCGCTTTATTACAAGCAACGCCTCATAACTCAGCTTAATTAGCATTTTTTATTTATATTACCACATGCTTGTGAAAAAACAAACAAGATTTTGCCGCCGGCTTGAACAACTGCCCTATAGCTGTTATTTATCGTTGTGAGAGACAAGAGCAGTATCCGGAAAGGACATTAAAACTCGATACCAAGCTACCAGATAGGGATTTAATAGAAATATGAGTGTCGAAAAGAAGCAGGAATCGCTTCAGTTCATTTGCAGCATACTATAAAAAATTGTTTACTTAAGGAGTATGATTATGTCGGTTTTGGATAAGGACAGGTTATATCCGGCCTGGGATGCTATACCTGCTGCTGTTCGTTTATCATCTTTAAAGGGGGAAGCAAGGTATTTAATTGACGGTAAAATCAAGCATGCAGCAGCCAGGGAGGTATTTTCTCCGCTGCAATACAAGTCTGCAGATGGGGTGCAGTCTTATCGGCTGGGGGTTACCCCCTGGCTCGATCCGGACATGGCCATGGAATCGTTGCAGGCAGCTGAAAGGGCTTATGCTTCGGGATTGGGTGAATGGCCGCAAATGCCTGTAGATGAGCGGATTAAATGTATAGAGGAACTGATTTGCCGCATTCTGCCTCTGGAAGAGGAATTTATTCTCCGGGCCATGTGGGAGATTGCCAAATCATATCAGGCTTGCCAGGATGAATTCATACGTACGATTGAATATGCCGAAGATACCGTTACCCGTATCCGGGAAGATGACCGGAACAGCAGTTGCATCGAGCAAATAGATGGATTCGAAGCCCAGATCAGGCGCTGTCCGCTGGGGCCGACTTTATTAATGGGGCCTTTTAATTACCCGCTTAATGAAACTTTTGCCATGCTTATTCCCGCACTGGTAATGGGCAATACGGTGGTGATGAAAATGCCCGCCTGGGGTGCCTGGGCACTGGATCCTTTTCTTGATGCGCTGGGTGAATCTTTCCCGCCCGGGGTTGTGAACGTTATCAATGGAGATGGCGCATCAATTATAACCCCCATTGTTCAGCGCGGTTCAATTAGTATATTAGGTTTTATCGGCTCTACGGCTGTAGGCAAAAAAATAATCGGGCAGCACCCCCGTAATAACCGGCTGCGTACTATTCTGGGTCTGGAAGCTAAAAATCCCGCCTTTATTTTTCCGGATTGTGACCTGGAACTGACGGTGAGGGAATGTTTGCAAGGTTCACTGGAGTATAACGGGCAGCGCTGTACGGCGCTTAAACATATGTGGGTACATAAGGATATATTGGATCGTTTTTTAGCGGCTATGAGCGATGCGATCAATCAGGTCAAATACGGAATGCCCTGGGATAATGATGTGATGATTACACCTCTGGCCGAGAAAAATAAATGCCAAAATTTATCTAAATGGATTGAACAGGCACAATCACATGGGGCCCGGATTATAAATTCCGGGGGAGGAGAATATGCAGGCAATCTGTTTTATCCGAGTATACTATTCCCGATAACCCGCGCAATGGAATTGTTTCACGTGGAACAATTCGGACCAGTCATTCCCGTCAGCAGTTTTTCTTCCCTGGATGAAATTTCTGCCTATATGGCAGAGTGCCCTTACGGTCAACAAGCCAGTATTTTTACGCGCTCACCTGCGCTGGCAGCCCCGTTGATCGATATTCTGGTTACCCAGGTATCCCGCATAAATCTCAATGCCCAGTGCCGCCGGGGACCTGATGATTTACCTTTTACCGGCCGCAAAGATTCAGCTGAAGGTACTCTATCTGTAGAGGACGCGCTACGTTCCTTTTCCATCCGCGCTCTGGTAGTCGCCAATCAATCAGGTCGGGAATTGTTCGAAGCAATTCTTCATAAAGGGAATTCCAAATTTCTGCATCGCTGATAAGTATGTGTACCAGCTAAAAAGTCGTTAATTTGCAACAGGGTTTAACACGATTTATAGTAATACTATTTTGCTTGTCCAAAAAACAGAAAACACGTAATATGTATGATAAGTATACGTTAACTTTTGAGATAGGAGATGATTGGATGGGCGCATTGGAAATAAGAGAGAATGTTTACAGTGTCGGAGTTCAAAATCCTGATTTGCGAGTTTTTGATATTGTAATGGTAACTGAATATGGAACATCATATAACGCGTATCTGGTCAAAGGTACGGAAAAGACCTGTCTTATTGAAACGGTAAAGGATCGCTTTTTTGATGAGTATATTGCTAATTTGCAGCAGATTGTAAAATTGGAAGATATCGATTACCTGATTATGAATCATACCGAACCGGACCATTCCGGTTCAGTCAAACAGCTGATGGACAAGATACCAGGATTGACTATCCTGGGCAGTCCTACTGCACTTAAGTTTCTGAAGGAGATTACCAACAGCAAGCTCAATTCCCGTGAATTAAATCATGGTGATGAGTTGGATCTGGGCGGTAAAACGCTGCAGTTTATCAGTGCTCCATTTCTGCACTGGCCGGACAGCATGTACACCTACTTAAAGGAAGAGAAAATTTTATTTTCCTGTGATTCCTTCGGATGTCATTACTCCGACCCGCGCATGTTTAATGATCTGATAGATAAGGATTTTACTGACGCCTACAAGTATTATTTTGATATGATCATGGGCCCCTTCAAGCCGTATATACTTGAAGCCCTGGAGAAAATCAAGGATCTGGATATTGAGATTGTTTGTCCTGGTCATGGGCCGATCTTGCGGCATAATCTTGATTATTATTATGATCTTTATCGGCAATGGGCAACTCCGCCGGCCGCAGATGAAGATGAGCGGCCTAAAATCGTTATGGCTTATGTGACTGCGTATGGATATACCGAAACCATCAGCCAAAGCATTATTGAAGGCCTGGAAATGATTGCCGAATTCAATGTGAAAAAGTTCAACCTGGTAGATGAACCGGTATCCGCAGTATTGGAAGCTTTGCCCGGCACCGACGGATTGCTGATCGGCTCTCCGACCATTAACGGCGATACGCTGCCGCCTATTTGGGAACTGCTGACCCATCTTTCTCCCATCGTTCATGCGGATCTGGTAGCAGCAGCTTTTGGTGCTTACGGTTGGAGCGGGGAAGCCGTACCCAATATTGAAGGGCGTTTAAATTCACTGCGCATGAAGGTGCTGCCCGGTTTAAGGATTAATTTCAAGCCATCCGAAGCCAATCTGGAGGAAGCGTTTGCTTTTGGAATGGATTTCGGCAAGGCGGTACTGGAAAAGAGACAGCCAAAATCTAAAAAGAAATGGCGTTGTCTGGTCTGCGGTCAGGTTTTTGAGGGACCGGAACCCCCCTCAGTATGTCCGGCCTGCGGTGTAGGAGCAGAGAACTTCGTGGAAGAACGCATGGAAGATGAATTCCGCAATGATACCAGTGATTCCTTCCTGATAGTCGGCGGAGGCATAGCCGGTCTTTCGGCGGCAGGAGCGATCCGTAAACGAAACGACACCGCCACAATTACTATTCTTTCGGAGGAAGCCGTTAAACCATACTATCGGCCTGCCCTGTCAGATTATTTGAGTGAGGATTTACAAGATAAGAAATTCTATGTTTACGGTGACGAATGGTATGAGGAGAACCGGGTGGAAGTGAAAACCTCCTGCCAGGTTGTTGCGGTTGATACCAAGGCCAAAACGGTTACAACCGCAGACGGCGCCAATATATCCTACAACAAACTGATAATCGCTACCGGAGCCCGCAGCAATATTCCTCCCATACCCGGAGCGCAACAGCAGGGAGTATATTCGCTGCGCAGCTATCAGGATGCGCAGGTACTTAAAAAAGCAATTCAGGAAGCCAAAAAAGCTATCGTTATCGGCGGCGGCGTATTGGGTTTGGAAGCAGTATGGGAAATGATCTCCCAGGGTGTAGAGGTATCAGTAATTGAACATAATAACCGCATTATGCCGCGGCAGTTGGATGAAGATGCCTCCCTGCGTCTGCAGAAGTTGATGACGGATCGGGGTGTAAAACTGTACCTGGGGGTTGGAACTGAGGAGATCAGCGGCGATGGACAGGCCAGCGGGGTTAAGCTAAATAACGGCCAGTGGCTGCCGGTTGATTTAGTGTTGCTGTCCACCGGGGTTAAACCTAATATTGAACTGGCCCAGGCGGCGGGTATCAATATTGATCGGGGCATAGTAGTCGACAACGGCATGCGCACCAGCGCTTCGGATGTTTTTGCTGCCGGCGATGTGGCTCAGGTAGGAGACCGTCTGATTGGCCTCTGGTCGATATCAACTGAAATGGGTAATGTGGCTGGTGCCAATGCTGCCGGTGACTGGCTGGAATATAAAGAGCCAACCATATCTACCATGTTGGCTGCTTTTGATCATGAGATCTTTTCCATCGGGGATGTCAACCTTCCGGCTGAAAAATGCCGTGTAACTACAGTTTGGGATCCGATCGAAGATTTTTACAAGAAGACTTATATGCAGGACGGGGTTTTAATGGGTGAAATCATTATTGCCCCCCAAGTCAACACCGCGGAAGCATTCCGCAGTCTCGGCAGAGACGGCAGCGGCAAGAAAAGAGTTACCAAATGGAAATGCCAGGTCTGTGGTTATATTCATGAAGGACCGGAGCCACCGGATGAATGCCCGGTTTGCGGGGCCCCCAAGGAAAGATTTGAACCGGTCGCTTAAATCTAATATACGGTTTTGACTTTTATACCCGGCAGGAATATTAAACTGCCGGGTAGTTTATAATTTAGCAACTGGTTGGCAGCAGGGGGGATAGATACTATTATTTTTATAATTTTGCTGATCGGATTGATAGCCGGCTGTCTGGGGGCTATTGTTGGATTGGGCGGCGGGGTTATCATGCTGCCGGGGCTGGAATTGCTGGCGGGGTTTGATCTGACCAAGGCAATCGGAACGACTCTGTTTGCAGTTATATTTACGTCCTTGTCTGCCGCTCAAGGGCATTACCGAGCCGGCAATGTGCGTTTGAGAAGTGCAGGTTATGCAGCTTTGGGCGGTCTAATAGGTGTACTATTGGGCTCATACGTTTTTACCCGCTATCTCAGTAATAGCTTAACCATCCTTGAGGTAGCCCTGGGGATATTTTTTCTTTTTACCGCTTATCGAATGGGGAGGGATACCTATCTGGATATATCCGGCCGAAGGAGTATGGCTATAGTTAATAACGGAGAAAATAAAGAATCTTTTGCCGCCTTGTCAGGCCTGGGTTTGGTTACCGGCAGCCTTACCGGTATGCTGGGGATTGGAGGAGGTTTTATTCTTACACCAGGATTTATACTTATTGGCAGATTATCCCCTCGGGCTGCGGTGGGGACAACGATGCTGGCCATGCTGCCGTTGGCTTTAAGCGGTGGATTGATAAAACTATATCAAGGTTATGTAGATTTGCCGGCGGGAATAGTGCTGGGTCTGGGAACCGCTCTGGGCGCACAGGTCGGGGTTTGGATTTCATCGCGGATAAGTTCCACTTTATTGAAAGTAATCTTTACAATTCTGTTTGCGTTTCTGGCAGCAGACTATTTATGGCCGTATTTGTTGGGATAAATTGCAAGACAAAATCATAAATTATTATAATTTTAGTCGCGCTTATTCTTGATTGGGTATACTAAGGAAGAAAAATACGTTTTGGATCAGGTTCCGACTAATTTTTGCGATAAAAATAAATTATTTTGCTATCATAATATGATACTGATGATGCCAGGCAGGAATTGATCACCACCGAAACTTAATTGTAATGGAGAATGATAAATGATTCCCTTAAGAGACAGTACCCCCAGTGATAGTTTTCCACTGGTTACAGTGTGTTTGATCATTATAAATTTATTGATATTTTCATATGAAACAACCCTGGGGCCCAAAGCACTGGATGCATTCATTTATACATTTGGTATGGTGCCGGCCCATTATATCAATTATAATGGCCCTTGGTCGGGTTATCTGCCCTTTCTGAGTTCAACATTTTTGCATGGCAGTTGGATGCATGTAATAGGTAATATGTGGATTTTGTGGCTTTTCGGGGATAATGTCGAGGATAAAATGGGTCGCGGGCGCTTTCTGTTCTTTTATCTTTTGTGTGGCGTGATTGCCGGAATAGCTCATTTTATTTTTAATCCTGTTTCGCAAGTGCCGGTGGTGGGTGCATCAGGGGCAGTGGCCGGGATAATGGGGGCTTACTTTCTGATGTTCAGGAAGGCCAGAGTTTTTACCTATGTTCCTCCCATATTTTTTCTAAATATTCCCGCTTGGATCTACCTGGGATTTTGGGCATTATCACAATTGTATTATGGTGCTTTTCAGACGTTTAATCAGGGACAGATAGCTTTTTGGGCTCATGTTGGGGGTTTTGCAGCGGGAATGATAATGTATCGTTTCTTCTTGCGATCACGTAATGAAATTGAGGTAACGTAATTTCTAAAGCATAAAAAGATATAAAAACTCACCATCCTTGCCGGGCAATCAAATTTTGATGCGGTCAGGATGGTGAGTTTTTTGTATTATTTTGAGTCCAATGTACTGGCAATTAAATTTGATGCGCAGGCAGCGGCCGGGGAATCAGATTCAGTCTGGAGAAAATAGATGGTATTTTCGATTCTCTCCTGACTGGCTTTGATTTCCCGCCAATGTCGTTCTTCTTCATAAAGATTCATACAATCCTGCAGATCATTAGCCCGGCCGGTTTCAAGATAATTCTTGCAGGTAGTTATGGCCTGGATATCATGATAATTCTTATGAATGTAGCTCTTGTCCAAAATAAACTGGTACATTTCCAGTAAACCTTGAGCAGTTTTAAGTTTGGCCGCCGCCTCTTCAATTTGATCAATGCATTTCTCGGCCAGTTGCAAATGATTCTCCTCCCAGTCTTGCAAAGCAATTTTGAATCGTTCACAGGCCTTTTCGTGTTCACGGTAACGAATCAAATAAATTTTCATGCGGCGATTATAGTCGCTGCATTCTTTTACGTATTCCAGCTGACGCTTCTTGGAATGATTAATGGCCAGCAGACTGCTGAAGGTCAATTGAGGTTCCTCCGGTTTTTGTGGTTTGGCTATTATGGCTTCCGGTTCTGCCGGTAAAAGGTCTTCCTGCAGCAGCAATTCTTTACGTTGATTAAGCAGCATTTTTAAATGATCGCAATGATGGTTTATTTTTGTAATTTGGTGCAATGCTTCCAGGCACATTTCCAGATCAGTCAACAAATCCTCATGATTGCGGGTGGCTTTTTTTAAAGTTTTACGGCTTTTATAATACTTCTGCAGTTTTTTATCAAGAGCCGGTGTTTTATGAAGATTAAAGAGAACGGCAAAATCAGATGAAGTTAAAGGCTCATTACTCATGGCACTGAGTTTGTAAAAATAAACACGGGTGTTGGCAGGACCATAATAATAAGGGCCAATTTCATTCAAATATTCGTTCTCCTGCAAAATTATTAAATCATCTCGGGCACCGATTTCTGTTTCCAGTAATTCCAGCCATTGATTCAAACAGGATTTGGGTGAATCTTCAACTGGAACCCATTCCTTCATTTGATGATACGTTTCCAGGTTGATGCGAATGAAGGAATTATAATAATAAAATAGGATTTTTTCGGGAATGCAATTGATAAAAACAGACAAATCAAGAAAATGAAAGTCTTCCTTATTAAGAAAAGTTGAAAACATGGGGCCATCCTCCTTTAATAATAATTCCAATAAAGTATTTCTATATTTTACCAAATAATCCTTTTAATAATAAAGAAAATTTAAACTATTAATTGTTCGTCTTAAGGGCAGTTTGAGACAAGATTTGCTATAATCTTAAAAACAGACAGGAAAATTTTCTTGTAGTTCTATAAAAGGAGAAAAATATGTTTAAAGCGATACTCTTTGATTTGGATGGAACCCTTTTAAATATCGATATGGAAATATTTTTGCAATACTATTTTGCTGAGATGATCAACGCTGCCCAGGAGAATGGGTATCAACACGGTAAAAAAATGGCGGAACAGGTATTTTACTCGACCAATCTAATGATCAATAATCTTTCTCCGGTAGTATTAAACGAAGAAGCTTTTATGGGAGATTTCCTGCCCCGATGTAAATATCCTGAAAATGAAGTGCGTACATTTTTTGATGATTTTTATCAGCAGCGTTTTCCTGTGTTAAAAGTCCATTGTCATCCTTTTCCGGGCATAGCTGAAATGATGCAGGGACTTTTCCGGCGAGGATTTAAAGTAGTGATTGCCACTAATCCGGTTTTCCCCCGGGAAGCCATCCAGCAACGTCTGGAATGGGCGGGCATCGGTGATCATCCTTATGCTTTGATTACTTCTTATGAAGAAATGCATTTTTGCAAGCCGCATGTTGAGTACTATGAAGAGATTTGCCGGCGGATCGGAGCCACACCGTATGATTGCCTGATGGTAGGCAATGACGTGGGTGAAGACCTGCCCGCCGGTTTGATCGGAATGAAAACATTTCTGGTCGAGGATATGTTGATCGATAACGAACAAAGCGGATTGCAGCCCGACTGGCGGGGCAAAATTAGTGACATGATAGACTTCATGAAAAAACTATAAAGTTTTTAAAAACGCGTTTTGCTAATAAACTTGACCTACCCGGGACAATATATGGTTAATAACAATAATCGCCGGGGAGTGTTTATAGTATTGAGCAGTAAAAAATCGAAAGCCAAAAAACCGCTAACGGAAAGAGACATACTTAAATTGGAGATTGCCAGGGAAATAGGAGTCCTGGAACAGGTGGAGAAGGAAGGCTGGGGGTCAATCAGTAATGCAACCTGCGGGCGTCTGGGAGGAATTATGCGCCAAAGACTAAAACAACAAAATGTTCAGGATTGATAAATACCCGATGAATAAACCGTTTTCCTGCAGCGCTTGCAACAGGACGCTTGGTCATAAGATAGAATAAGTGTGTGGTTTAATTTATAATAAAGGTTATAAATTGCACCGCACATTTTTATTTTAAAGAGGTTGAAGAGATGAACGAAATCGAACGGGTAAGAAGATATTTGCAGGACAAGAATGCGCGCCTTAAGATCATTGAACTGGATCAAAATACCAGTACCGCGCCTCTGGCAGCGCAGGCTTTGGGGTTGGAGGTTGGCCAAATAGCCAAATCCATTCTGTTTAAAACTAAAAGTGATGATTACCTGATGGTTGTCTCAGCCGGCGATGTTAAGATGGACAGTAAGGCCATCAAGGAGACGATTGGACAAAGAGTGCGCATGGCCAATCCGGAGGAGGTACTCAACGTTACCGGTTATTCAGTGGGCGGGGTATGTCCTTTTGCCCTTACTAATGAAGTACCGATTTATCTGGATGAAAGTCTGTTGCGCTATGATGTGGTTTATGCTGCTGCCGGCACTGCCAATACAGCTCTGCCCATAACTTTTAAGGAATTACAGGAAATAACCGGCGGTCAGCCTTGCAAATTTTCCAATTGATGGGCGAGCGGGAAGGCAGGCCAGGAGAATTAATATGAGCAAAGGGTTTGTACACTTACATAATCATTCTGAATACAGCCTTCTGGATGGTGCCTGCCGGGTTAAGGGATTGGTCAGTCAGGCTGCCGAACTTGGTATGCCGGCAGTTGCTATAACCGATCACGGGGTTCTCTATGGGGTTATTGATTTTTATCGGGAAGCAAAAAAACACGGCATTAAGCCGATTATCGGCTGCGAAGTATATGTTGCTCCCCGCAGCCGTCTGGACAAAGAAGTTCGGGTTGATGATAACCAGTACCACCTCATTTTGCTATGCAAAAATGAAACCGGTTATAAAAATCTGGTTAAACTGGTCAGCCGGGCCTTCATTGAAGGATTTTATTATAAACCCAGGATAGATCATGAGCTGTTGGAGAACCACCATGAAGGGCTGATTGCTCTGTCAGCCTGCGTAGCGGGTGAGATACCCCAGCTGATATTAAACGGTCAGTTGGATGCTGCGCGGGCAATGGCGCTTTCCTATCAGAAAATCTTTGGAGCGGACAATTTCTATCTGGAATTGCAGGATCATGGCATGGAGGCCGAAAAGATTGTCTGCCGTGAATTGCTTAAAATCAGTCAGGCTACCGGCATACCGTTGGTTGCTACCAATGACCTGCATTATTTACGGCGCGAAGACGCTCCCATTCATGACGTCCTTTTATGTATCCAAACCGGGAAAACGGTGCAGGATGAAGACCGCATGCGTTTTCCTGGCAGTGAATTTTATATGAAAAGCGAAGCCGAAATGCGGGAATTGTTTGCTGATTTTCCTCAGGCGCTGGACAATAGTCTACACATTGCCGAGGTATGTAATCTTGATTTTCACTTTGGAGATTTTCATCTGCCTTATTTTAATATACCAGCTGGCTATGATCCGGAAACGTATCTTGATAAACTGGCCTGGGAAAAATTTAAGCAGCGTTATCCGGCATCGGAAGATAAGATTACGGAGCGGTTCAAGTATGAATTGCAGATGATTAAGCAGATGGGTTTTGCCGAGTACTTTCTTATTGTCCAGGATCTGGTCAACTGGGCCCGGCAAAACCAAGTGCCGGTTGGGCCAGGCCGGGGCTCAGCCGCCGGCAGTCTGGTCTCTTATGTTCTGGGTATTACCAATATTGATCCGCTCAAATACGATCTGCTGTTTGAACGGTTTCTTAATCCGGAAAGAGTAAGCATGCCGGATATTGACATTGATTTTTGTTTTGAAAAACGCGATCAGGTGATCAACTATATTGTAGAACGTTATGGCGCCGATCGGGTAGCGCAGATCATAACTTTCGGAACGATGGCGGCCCGGGCAGCCATCCGTGATGTAGGCCGGGCTTTGCATGTGCCTTATGGTGAAGTTGATAAAATTGCCAAATTAATTCCTGCGGAATTGGGTGTAACGCTGGATCGGGCGCTGGAGATTGCACCGGATTTAATTGAACTCTATCAGAACAATTATGACGCCCGCAAAATAATTGATTTGGCCAGAGCAATCGAAGGTATGCCGCGGCATGCTTCGATTCATGCAGCTGGGGTGGTAATCGGCAGAGAAGACTTAAGTACCATCATTCCGCTGCAGAAGACTGCCGATGGACATATAATCACTCAGTTTGCCAAGGAAACCGTTGAAGATATTGGCTTGCTGAAGATGGATATATTAGGGCTCAGAACCCTTACCGTGATTGACCGGGCATTGGCCATTATCAAAAAGACCCGCCAGGTTGAAGTGGATATCGACCATCTGGCCCTGGATGCACCGGAAGTTTACAAGCTCCTGCAGGATAAAAACACCATCGGCGTTTTCCAACTGGAAAGTGACGGACTGAGAAGAATTCTGGGTGAAATGCAGCCCAGCCGTTTTGAAGATCTGATCGCGATTATTGCCCTTTATCGCCCCGGCCCGCTGGGCAGCGGCATGGTGGAGGATTTTATCAACCGTAAACACGGCCGGCAGAGGATTGAATACATCGACCCGCGGCTTAAGGATATTTTGCAGGAAACTTACGGGGTGGTACTATATCAGGAACAGGTTATGAGAATCGCTTCAGATTTGGCAGGTTTTAGTATGGGTGAAGCCGATGTATTGCGTCGGGCCATGGGCAAAAAGAAGGTCAAGGAATTAATGGACCAGCGCGACAAGTTTATTGCCGGGGCAGTCCAAAATAATATCTCTGCCGAGAACGCTACCCGTCTCTTTGATATTATGGAAAGTTTTGCCGGCTACGGCTTTAATAAAAGTCATTCCGCCGCGTATGCCTTGATAACTTACCAAACTGCTTATCTGAAAACCTTCTTTCCGGAAGAATATATGTGTGCTTTCTTAAGCAGCGTGATTGATAATCAGGAGCGGGTGGTTTTTTACATTAAGGAATGCAAAAAAATGGGCATAGACATTTTGCCTCCTGATATAAATGAAAGCTTTGAAAATTTTACCGTCGGCGGGGGCAGAATTCGCTTTGGCCTGGGAGCCATAAAAAGTGTAGGTATCAATGCAGTCAAATCCATTGTGCAAACCCGCAAACAAAAAAAATTCACCTCCTTGTTCGACTTCTGTCAAAGGGTGGATTTATCTCAGATCAACAAACGAGTCATGGAGAATCTGATTGTGGCGGGATGCTTTGATTCACTGCAAATAACCCGTAAACAGGCCTTATCAATCATGGATGAATGTATGGAACTGGCCGGGCAGATTAAACAGAATGAAAACTCCCAACAGATTTCATTATTTGGTGACAGCCGCGAATTAATGGTTGAGGAACCCCGCAGCAAAATCAAAGGGGAAATGGACAGCCGCGAACTACTGAGCCGTGAAAAAGAAGTACTGGGCTTTTACGTAACAGAAAATCCGCTGGATCAGTATCGGGACATGATTGCTCTGATCATTAGTGCAGAATTGGCGGAACTGGAAAAAGATACCCATGAAGGTTATGTCCGGGTTGCGGGTCTGGCCAGTGAACTGAGCAAAAAAGTAAGCCGCAAAGGTGAGCCTTATGCCCGTTTTGTACTGGAAGATCTGAGTGGCAGGATGGAAATGATGATTTTCCCTTCCGCCTATCAAAAGACGATTCATAAAATTGAACCGGATCAGTTGCTGGTTGTCGAAGGGTTTATCGATCGACGAGATGAAATGCCGAAAATATCGGTTCGCAATGTAGGAACACCGGGCAAAACGCTGAAAGACATCCATATTCGACTGCCCTATGAAAAAGGTGATGATGAAGGCAGACGTGAGTTGGTTAACAAATTAATCCAGTACCCGGGTGATATTGAGGTGGTTTTGCATCTGCCCAATAAAAAAATCATGCTATTGACGGAGAAATATAACGTTGCCCCCAGTCTGCAGTTAAAACAGGAACTGAGTAATTTATATGGCAAGGGCAGCATATGGTACAGTTGATATGCAACGCCTGGACCAAAGGAAAATGAATGAACCAGAGTAGTTTTGGAGAAGACTATATTGTGACTTTCCTCTATTGAACAAATCAAGGCAATACAGATGTCGTCATCATTATATGTAGATGAATCTCACAGCAAGTTCAACTAATTAATTGGAGGGTTGCATTTGCACAGACTGGCGGTTTTAACCAGCGGCGGTGACGCTTCGGGTATGAATGCAGCGATTCGGGCTGTAGTAAGAACGGCCATATATATGGATATGGAAGTCTATGGAGTTCGGCAAGGTTTTGCGGGTTTGATCGAAGATAATTTGGTGCAGATGAACGCAGGATCGGTAGCTGATATTATTCAACGTGGCGGTACAATATTGCAAACATCCCGATCAGATCATTTTAAGACCCTCGAAGGGCGGCAAAAAGCGACCCGGAACTTGATAAACCGGGGCATTGAAAATCTGGTAGTGATTGGCGGCGAAGGCAGTCTACGGGGAGCCTATCATATTTCCCGGCTGGGAATCAATGTGATCGGGATTCCGGCGACGATTGACAATGATATTGTTTTTACCCGGTCAATTGGTTTTGACACGGCCGTCAACACCGTTCTGGATGCCATCAACCGGATTCGCGATACGGCCAGCAGTCATGGACGCAATTTTATTATTGAGGTTATGGGCCGGGACTGTGGGGAAGTAGCCCTGGCAGCCGGTGTGGCCGGTGGCGCGGAATCAATTTTAATTCCGGAAATAGAAACCGATATTAATGCGGTCATAGATAAAATCAATCAGGGCAGCAAACGCGGTAAGCTGCACAGTATCATTATTGTAGCCGAAGGAGTTTACCCTCCTTTGGAGTTAAGGGATATTATTGAAAAGCGAACCGGACATGATACCCGTATAACGATTCTGGGCCATACCCAAAGGGGCGGTTCCCCCACTGCCCAGGATCGGATATTGGCCTCCTGCATGGGCAAGGCGGCAGTGGAATTGATTGCATCGCCCAAACATAATCAGATGGTGGCATCTGATGGCAAACATATTTTTTCCATACCGCTGCAGGAGGTAATCAATGGGGCTAAAACACTGGATCTGGAGATGTTTGAAATCGCCAGAATGCTTTCAATATAGATTGGGGTGTTAAAATGCGCAAAACCAAAATAATTTGCACTATTGGGCCGGCCAGTGAAGAACCTGAACAGCTCAAGCAAATGATCAACGCCGGCATGAATGTGGCCCGGCTTAATTTTTCCCACGGAACCCATGCTGAGCATGAGAGACGCATAAAGAACATAAGGCAGGCAGCGCAGGAACTTGATTTTCCGGTTGCAGTCATGCTGGATACCAAAGGCCCGGAAATCAGAACCGGCCAGCTCGAAACCGGCCAGGTCAGTTTGCAGGCCGGTCAGCGTTTTGTCCTGACCAGCCGGGAGGTAAAAGGTGATAAAAATGAAGTCCAGGTCAGCTATGCGCCCCTGGCCAGGGAAGTGGGCAAAGGCAGTACAATTCTGCTGGCAGATGGCTTGATCAATCTGCAGGTAAAAGAAACCGCTGGAGATGATTTGATTTGTTCCGTCGTGAACGGCGGTGTGTTGGGGGAGAAAAAGGGCATCAATGTACCCGGGATAAGAATTAATATGCCATTTCTCAGCGATAAAGATATCGCTGATATAAATTTTGGCATTGATCACGGGGTTGATTTTATTGCGGCTTCCTTTGTGAGAAGTGCGGAAGACGTATTGGAGATTAGACGTATTCTGGAGCAACGAGATGCTGATATTGATATTATCGCCAAAATAGAAAGCCAGGGAGCGGTTGACAACCTCGAAGATATTATCAAAGTTGCAGACGGAATTATGGTAGCCAGAGGCGATCTGGGGGTTGAAATTCCTGCCGAGGATGTACCCCTGGTGCAAAGAAAAGTAGTTGCCCAATGTAATTTTGCCGGCAAGATTGTCATTATCGCTACCCAGATGCTGGATTCAATGATCCATAATCCACGTCCGACCAGAGCCGAAGTATCTGACGTTGCCAATGCAATCTTTGACGGTGCCGATGCCATTATGCTTTCCGGGGAAACAGCGGCCGGCAAATACCCGCTCGCTTCGGTGGAAACGATGGCCCGGATTGCGAAACGTACTGAAGAAGCTTTTGACTATAAAGAAATTCTGATAAAAAAAGCCCCCCGGGATAATCTATCAGTTACGGACGCGATCAGTTATGCCTGCTGCGCTACCGCCAGCAATTTATGCATATCATCAATTATTACTCCCACCCAGACCGGACTGACTGCGCGCATGATTGCCAAATACAGACCGGGAGCTGATATTTTAGCGGTTACCAGCAAAGAAAAAGTACTGCGAAGATTAACTCTGGTATGGGGAGTCCATCCGGTTTTAGCCCGGGAAACAAGCGGCACCGATGAATTATTGGATGAAGCGTTGTCCCGCTGTCTGGATAAAGGTTATATCAAGCGCGGCGATATGGTGGTTTTAAGCGCAGGCAGTCCCACGGGCATTTCCGGAGGCACCAATCTTATCAAGGTACATATCGTCGGAGAAATATTGGCCTACGGCATGGGAATCGGAAATCGCCCGGTCAGCGGACCGGTACGGGTGATTATTCATGATGAAGACCTGAAAAAAATAAAGCCCGGTGATATTGTTGTAACCAATGCAGCCAATGCATCTTTTTCCTCCTATTTGGACAGAATCAAGGCGATTATCGCCGAGGCCGGCGGTTTGACTTCGGATGCCGCCATTATGGGTTTAAATGTAGGCATCCCGGTCATTGTAGGTTGTAATGACGCCACCAGCATCTTCAAGGACGACATGCTGGTTACTGTAGATACGCCTCTTGGAAGAATATACAACGGGCTGACCAAAGTGTTGTAACCGAAAAGAAGAAGGGGGAGAGTAATGTTACTCTTTGAGTGAGAGTTATTTGCATAAAAATCTATTCATCTTTTTGATGCTCTGTGCCCCCCACCGGGGGGCTTTTGCTTTTTATTGATAAACTCATTCTATTTAGTTTCTGTTAGGTATATAAATATATAATCAGAAAATTCAAATAATCAAAACAGGATTGGAGTGAGCAAATGAGTATTTATTCAAGTAGGCCTTGGCTACAAGCAATTGATCCCTTGGTACCTCGAGAAATTGATTTACCCGAAATTCCCGTGTACAAATTTCTTTCTGATTCGTTTAAAAAATTCCCCAGTAATATTGCAATTTGCTACTATGGTACAGAAATTACTTATGCCGAGTTTGAGTATCTGACCAATAAGCTGGCAAACGGATTGAAAAGTATTGGGGTAAAAAAAGGCGATCGGGTAGCTATTCATATGGATAATTGTCCGCAATATGCAATAGGGTTCTTCGCCCTTATGAAGCTGGGTGCTGTAGTTGTTCAAATTGGCCCTATGGCATCAGCCAAAGAAATATTAACCATGATTAATGATTCTGGAGCCAAAGGAATTATTACCTTGGACTTTCTGGTTGGCAAGATTCAGGAAATTTTTGATGAAAGCTCATTAGAATTTATAGTAGCAGGTTCCCTTCATGACTATCTGCCTATAAATCCTTTTCCTTGTGCTCCTTTTGGTGTACCTGATCCGCAGCCAATACCGAACCAGGAAAATATTTTCGAATTTAACAAGCTGTTGAATCAATCCGGCCAGTTTAATTGTGCTGATATAAACCCCCGGGAAGATCTGGCAGTTCTACAGTATACCAGCGGAACCACCGGTATGCCCAAGGGAGTTATGATCACTCATTTCAATATTACCTCATATGTTACTTGTGCAAAGATACTGGATTATAAAAATGTTGAAGGTGAAGAGGTCTACCCGGTGAATCTGCCGTTATCACATAATTATGCCATGTTCCAAACCCTGGTTTTACCTATTGCTCTGGGCGGGAAGGTAGTAATAATGGTCAGGTTCCACCCTGATGAAATTCTTAAGACCATCCATCACCATCGCTGCACCTGTTGCCGGGCGGTGCCGACAATACTTGCCATGCTTGCCCAGCATCCCAAATTGGAAGAATTTGACTTGACCAGTGTACGCCACTGGATTGTCGGAGGTGCTCCAGTACCTGAAAAAATTGTAAATGTATTTAAAAAAATATCAGGAGGTAATGTAGCCGAGGGTTATGGTCTTACAGAAACAACCTCCGGTGTGATCATCAACAGATTATACGGCCAAACATTGGCTGGAATGGGAATGCCTTTTATAGAAACAGATATTAGAATCATCAATCCGGGAACGGGTGAAGACGTACCAATTGGTGAGGCGGGTGAACTGCTTATTAAAGGCCCTACAGTAAGTGCCGGCTATTGGGAAAAACCTGAGGAAACATCTAAAACCTTTGAGAGCGGTTGGTTACATTCCGGAGATTTGGTTCGTCTAACCCAGGAAGGAGTGCTGCAATTTGTTGACCGGCTCAAAGAACTGATTATAGTTGCCGGTTTCAATGTTTATCCCAGTGAAGTTGAAAATACCATATATCAGCATCCCAGTATTATGGAGGCGGCAGTAATAGGGATGTCAGACGAACGGCAGGGAGAAGTCGTAAAAGCAATGGTCAGGTTAAAACCGGGATTTGAACTTAAAGAGGATGAACTGATAGCATTTTGCCAGGAAAAACTTTCTCCCTACAAAGTGCCCAAGATCGTTCAATTTGTTGAAGATTTCCCCCGAACTGCTGTCGGGAAAATATTGAAAAGGGCTTTACGATAATAGGTACTTGTGTTAGTGTCAGATGCCAAAGATAAAGGGGCTTCAATTTATGTAGCCCCTTAAATATTACTAAATGAAGCTTAAAGCCAGCTTATTTGGCGCTGTAGTCATAAAAACCGCGGCCGGTTTTTCTGCCCAGATAGCCTGCCCGTACCATTTGTTTGAGGATGGGAGCGGGACGATATTTGGAATCACCGGTTTCGCTAAACAGGGTATTGCATACCGCCAATGAGATATCGATTCCGACCATATCGGCCAGGGTAAAGGGACCCATCGGCCAGCCGGCACCCAGTTTCATAGCCTTGTCGATGTCTTCTACCGTTGCCAGACCTTCATACAGAATGAAGGCAGCTTCGTTCATACCGGGGATCAGGATACGATTGACGACGAAACCAGGACCTTCTTTAACCTTGATTGGCTTTTTGCCGATGGCTTTACTAAGTTCCATGGTAACGGCGAGGGTTTCATCAGAAGTCTGCAGAGCTGGAATTACTTCGATCAAAGCCATAATGTTGGCGGGATTAAAGAAATGCATGCCAACGACTTTGTCGGCTCTTTTTGTAATAGCTGCGATTTCGGTTATGGAAAGAGAGGAAGTATTGGTAGCTATAATGACTTCAGGGGGCAATATCCTATCCAATTCAGCATAGAGACTCTTTTTGACATCCATATTTTCGAATACGGATTCAACCACGAAATCTATATCTTTGATATCCTCAATAGTACCGGTGGGAGTAATATTTCCCGTAACAAAATCTTTGGCTCCGGCTGGTACCTGACCTTTTTCTTCAGCTTTGGCCAGACCTTTGCCGATTCTTTCCAGGGCTTTGTCAGAAAACTCCTTTTTGATGTCATAAAGGACTACCTTTTTACCTGCCCCGGCAAAAGCCCAGGCAATACCCATTCCCATTGTACCTGCACCCAAAACAGCTACTTTATTGATATCCATTAAATACCCTCCTTAATAATAACAGTATTAATTAACAGTTTAAATTAATTATAATTTTTTTACAATATTTTAACATTTTTAAATTTTTAAAAAAATAAACAGCCTTTCCCGGAACCTAATATCCGAAAAGGCTGTTATTTTTTAGAAACCGTAATCACGGCGAGGCTCCTTGCGATCTTTTATCAGGCTTACGGAAGTTGAATTAAAAATGGCAAAAACCTCATCACCTTCGTGCAAATCCATGTCGCCGTATGCTCCGGCAGTTATGGTTGCTGTAACTGCTTGATCCCCAACATCAACGATTATTTCTGTCATATCCTGCCCGGGATGAATCTTCATGATCTTGCCGACTAATTTATTAGGATCACTTATGCGCACAGTATCCCTCCTTTTGATATAGTTTGTGTTGATACCTGGCAAAATATTTAGTGTCAATCAAAAAATTGCAGCAAACATTAAAGATAAGGTATTTAATATTAAAACCCCTGTCTTGATTGCTCTAGACAGGGGTTTGGTAAAGTTTTTATACGATTTAGTGATTTTACCAGGTATCAACGTAGGGAAGAAGAGGTTCTCCTTCTTTGCGCCGTGGTGCTGATTTTAAACCGCGCATAATCCAGGGGCGGGTATCGGCGGGATCGATGACCGCATCAATTTCCAGGTAAGATGCCATGTTGATTGCTTTGCCACGTTCATACAACTTGTCGACCAACTTATTGTAAAGTGCTTCGCGCTCCTGTTCGTCAGCAATTGCTTCCAATTCACGCTTGAAACCGCTCTTGACCGCACCTTCAAGCCCCATGGCGCCGAATTCACCGGTTGTCCAGGCAGCAGTAAAGAAAGACTCATGGAAACCACCCCGGGCCATAGCCATAGCCCCCAGACCGTAACCCCTGCGCAGGGCAATGCTGAAATAAGGCACAGTCAAATGGGAACCAATTACGAACATGCGGCATACGTGGCGAACCTGGGCTCTTTGTTCAATATCCGGCCCAACCATAAAGCCTGGGGTATCGATTAATGACAAGACCGGCAGATTGTGCACATTACACAGCTGCATCAAACGAGCGGCCTTGTCAGCCCCTTCAGCTTCAATGGCACCGCCCATGTGCCGACAGTTATTGGCAATAACACCAAAAGGATGGCCTTCTATACGAATCAATCCAGTTATCATACCGGGGCCGAATTTGGGACGTAGTTCCAAAAACGAATCTTTGTCGGCCATGGCTTTAATGACTTTACGAACATCATAAACCCGGCGTCTGTTTTCCGGGATCAATTCACGCAAAACGTTTTGGTCGCCTGCTTCCCATTCGGACGTGCTTCCCTGAAAATAGGAAATATATTTTTTGGCTGCGGCTACCGCTTCAACATCATCAGCAACTTCAATATCCACTACGCCATTTTGAGTCTGTACATCAATAGGGCCAACTTCTTCAGGTTTGAATGTACCCAGACCGCCGCCTTCAATCATAACCGGACCGCCCATACCGATATTGGCGTTGCGGGCGGCGATAATTACATCACAGCAGCCTAGCAGGGCAGCATTGCCGGCAAAACATGGACCTGAAACGATACCCACCATAGGTGCCTTGCCGCTAAATCCTCCAAACATGCCGAAGGTTGAGAGATCCAAACCGGCTATCATTACTCCTTCGGCATCAACATCACCCGGTCTGCCGCCGCCGCCTTCGGCAAAAAATATTAACGGAAGGCGCTGTTCATGCAGCAATTTCAGCATGCGGTCGATTTTTTTATGATTGAAGAAACCTTGTGTGCCGGCCAGTACAGTGTAATCGTAAGCGATAACCATGCAGCGAGCTTTTTCTTCACCGAAGGAATTGCTGTTAACGGTTCCAATGCCGGCAATCATCCCGTCTGCCGGGGTTTTGACGATAAGTTCTTCGGTTGATCTGCGCTGCCGTTGAGCAGCAATGGCCAACGCACCATATTCAATAAAACTGCCTTCATCACAGAGATCTTGAATGTTTTCCCGGGTAGTACGCTGGTTTTTCTTATGGCGCCGCTCAACTGCCTGGGGACGATTTTCATCCAGTAAAAAGGAATTGCGTTTGATTAACTCGGCCAGTTCCGGACGAATTTTAGCTGCATTTTCCCCTGTTTCCTGGATGTTTTTCGGGGTATCCATGATTAAAACCTCCCGTTGTCTTGAATATTGTTTTAATTAATTTTAACACTTAAAACAATATCTGCTATTTATTCTTTGCTTCTTCCTCATCTCTTAGTATGCGACGTAAAAGCTTAACCCCCTGCTTGGGAAGTTCATCTCTGAATTCCACATACTTAGGCACCTTGTGGGATGACATGCTGTTTTTGGCCCAACTGATAATTTCCTCGCCAGTGACTTTATCTTTATATTCAGTTTTGAGAACGATGAAGGTTTTGATTACTTCACCCTTTTTGGCATCAGGAACCGGAATTACGGCGTTTTCTAAAACAGCAGGATGCTGGTTAACTAATGCTTCGACTTCTTCCGGGAAAACTGAAAATCCTGATACCTTGATCATTTCTTTTCTTCTTCCCAGCCAGTACAGGTAACCATCTTCATCGAAACGTCCTACATCGCCGGTATGAACCCAACCGTCCTCCAGGGTGGCAGCAGTTGCTTCCGGTTTGTTCCAATATCCTTTCATGGAACCGGGATTGCGCAGTACGATTTCACCTTCTTCACCAATAGGAAGTTCTCTGCTTTTATCATCAAAATCAACGATCTTAAACTCTTCGTTAAAGCTGGGAATGCCCATGCTGCCATATTTAATTTTCTGCCGCGGGCAGAATGTATCCAAGGTATGAGTTTCACTCAGGCCGTAAGCGCCTTCCAGGAGCAGACAACCGCCGGTAAATGCCTCCCATTTTTTCGAAATCTTTTCATCCAGGGCGACTACGAACGAGGTGGTCAT
>Ga0123326_1001262_pt1 | contig 22517 bp, 17 predicted proteins | sample BioC13SIPDNA_FD_89739 | JGI IMG/M metagenome (GOLD analysis project Ga0123326, IMG submission 89739) | Anaerobic biogas reactor microbial communites from Washington, USA - Biogas_R1_A C13 SIP DNA | ecosystem: Engineered > Bioreactor > Anaerobic > Unclassified | place: Washington, USA | collected...
ACGACCAGGGCCTCTGGTGGTACAACACGCAGCCCGACACCTACGTCGCCGTGCATCCTGAGGGCTCCGGGAGTGCGACGGCGGGGGGTCCCAACACTGCGCTCGTGGTCGGCGTCCTGGTCGCGGCGGTCGCCGTGGGCCTGGTGATCCTGAGGGTGGTGCGCCGCCGCGGCAGGCGCGCCGAAACGGAGGCGTGACGGCGCGCCACGGCGCGGGACGGACGTGAGGGAGAGGGCGGACCCCGGAGCGCGATGCACCGGGGTCCGCCTTCGTCTCAGGACGCGTAGCTCAGATACGGCCGCCAGCTCTCGTGGACGTGGTCGACCTGGAGCAGCACGAAGGCCGTCGGCCCCGGCGGGCGGGGCGGCCGGATGAGCCGCAGGCCGGCCAGGTGGAGAGGCCTGTCGCCCTTCTTGCGGTTGCAGGGCGCGCACGAGGTGACCAGGTTGTCCCAGGTGTCCTCGCCGCCGCGGGAGCGCGGCACCACATGGTCTACCGTCAGGTGCCGCGTGCTTCCGCAGTACTGGCAGCGGTGCCTGTCACGTGCGAAGACGGCGCGGCGCGAGATGTGCACGGAGGCGGTGCGGCGGGGCAGGCGGACGTAGGTCGTGAGGCGGATCACGAGGGGGATCTCGAAGACCGCGTGTCGGCTGCGCAGCGCAGTGCCGGACTGCTCGAGGGCTTCGGCCCTGCCCTTGAGGAGGAGCACGAGGGCGCGCCGGACCGAGCACACGTTGAGCGGCTCGTAGGTGGTGTTCAGCACGAGCACCGATCGCATCGCCCCGCATAGTAGCAGAACAAGGTCGCGCCGTGAGGCCGGCTCGCGCCTGACGTAGACTGACTCCATGGACGACCTCTTCTCACTGGACGCCGGACAGGCGGCCGCCGCGGCGCCGCTGGCGGCACGGATGCGGCCGCGCACGCTGGCGGAGTTCGCGGGTCAGGAGCACATCGTGGGGAGCGGCACGGTGCTGAGGGCCGCTGTAGAGAGCGGTCAGTCGTTCAGCATGATCCTCTTCGGCCCGCCGGGGAGCGGCAAGACCACGCTCGCGCGGCTCGTCGCCGCCGAGACCGGCGCCCGCCTGGTGCAGCTCTCCGCGGTGAATGCGGGCACGGCCGACGTCCGTGCGGCCATCCAGGGCGCGCGCGAGGCGCGTGCCCTGACCGCGGCGCGGACCATCCTCTTCATCGACGAGATCCACCGCTTCAACAAGGCACAACAGGACGCGTTGCTGCCGGCGATCGAAGACGGCGTCGTCACCCTCATCGGCGCCACCACGGAGAACCCGTACTTCGAGGTCAACGCGGCGCTACTGAGCCGCTGTCAACTCTACCGCTTCGAGCCCTTGTCCCCTGAGCTGGTCGAGACGATCGTGAGAGCCGCCCTGCAGGATCCCGATCGTGGGCTCGGGGGCAAGGGCGTCACGCTCGGTGAGGGAGTGCTCGCCTTCCTCGCCGGCGTCTCGCACGGCGACGCGCGCGTGGCGCTCAACGCACTGGAGGCCGCCTGGCGATCGCGCTCCGCGGAGGCGGGAGGCGGTCCGATCGCCCTCACGCTGGGCGACCTCCAGGACGCGGCCCAGAAGTCACCGGTGACGTACGGACGCGACGACGCCCACTACGACACCGTCTCGGCCTTCATCAAGAGCATGCGGGGGAGCGACGCGGACGCAGCCGTGTACTACCTGGCCGTCATGGTCGCCGGCGGAGAGGACCCCCGGTTCATCGCTCGCCGCATGGTGGTGTTCGCGAGCGAGGACGTGGGCAACGCCGATCCCCAGGCGCTGCAGGTCGCGGTCGCCGCCGCGCACGCGGTGGACCACGTCGGCCTTCCGGAGTGTCGCATCAACCTGAGTCAGGCGGCGACGTATCTCGCCCTGGCGCCCAAGAGCAACGCCGCGTACAAGGCGATCGATGCGGCGCTGGACGACGTGCGGCGGGAGGGCAACCGGCCCCCGCCGCCGCACCTGCGCGACGCCAGCTACCGCGGCGCCAAGGAACTCGGGCATGGCGTGGGGTACAAGTACCCGCACGCGAGTGGGGGCTGGGTGGAGCAGCAGTATCTTCCGGAGGGGCTCTCAGGACGACGTTATTACGTGCCGATACGAGGGGTCGAGACCACACTCGCCGCCGGACTGGAGGAGGAGCGTCGGCGATCGGTCCGCGGCGAGGGCGACGAGGAAGGGAAGAGCGGGTCATGAGCGGAGCGGTCATCTGGGTGCTGGTGTTCCTCGTGATCGCGCTCATCGCGCTGGTCGTCGTCTGGTATCTCGCCCGTCGCGTCAAGACCGACCTCGACAACGGTCCGACGGCCGCAGCCGGCGCAAGAGCGGTCCTGGAGTTGACTCCGGCCAGTGTCGCCTCTCTGCGTGGGCTGAGCGCCGAGCCCATCCTCCTCAAGCAGGGCGAAGGAGGCGTACGCGTGCAGATCGAGCACCGTCCGATGCTCCCGCTCATGGCGTTCGTCGGGAAGGATGTGAGCAGTGCCCTCGCGGAGGCGGCAGGTCGCGTGTCGGAGCAATGGGGGCCGGAGTGGGTGGCTCTCGTGACGGCCCGTGACGACGGCAGTGTCTCGGCACAGCGTCTCGCCTGAGCGGGCGGCAGGTTTGACTCCGGACCCCCCGTATACAGAGCTGTAAACTGTAAAGCTCGGGCACGTATCTTCCGACGTACATCTCGCCGGCTTCGCGCGCCCGTGCGGCTGGCAGGCCAGCGGTCTAGGAGGCAGCGATGAAGGTGATGAGGTTTCTGCTCGGGCTCGTGATCGGTGCGGGTGTCGCACTGCTCGTCGCCCCCAAGAGCGGGCGCGAGCTGCGCGAGCAGCTGGTGGGCGCGGCCGGCGACAGGATGCTGGGCGCTCCGCCGGAGGCGTATCCGGGGCCTGACGTCGCCGCTTCGTGGGACGTCGACTCAGACTGGAGCGGCGCGGCCACTGCGGTGGCGGAGCCGAGCGTGGCCGTGGAGCCTGCCGCCGAGAAGCCGCTCGTCGAGCCGCCCGCCGCGGAAGAGGCCCCCGAGGAAGCCCCCGTGCTCGAGGAACCCGCCGTCGAGCCGGAGCCTGACGAGGTCGTCGCCGAGGAGCCCGCCGTCGAGCAGCCCGCCGTCGAGCAGCCCGCCGCCGAGGAGGCGGCCGTCGCTGAGGCGCCGCCCCGGCCGTTCCCGGTTTGGGAGCAGCATCCGGAAGAGCCGGCGGGCGAGGATCTTCGGGCGCGTATCGAGGAGACCCGGGAGACGCTGGAGGCCGAGTTGGCCGAGCCGTTCGCGCAGGAGGCCGCTGAGCAGGAAGTCGTCGACGAGGTCGCGCCGGCCGAGGTCGTCGCCGAGGAAGTCGAGGTGCTCGACGAGGCCGGGGCGGCCGCATCGGAGGCTCCGGCAGCGGCGGAGTCGCCGGTCGTCGAGGAGCCTGCGGTCGTCGAGGAGCCTGTGGCTGACGAGACGGTCATAGAAGAACAAGCGCTCGAGGCGCCGGTTCCGACCGGGGAGGCGCTCCCTGAGGCGCCTGTCGCTGAGGCGCCGGGTGCTGAGACGGCTGTGGCCGAGGTCGCCCCGGAAGACTCCGCCGCCGAGTCGCCCCGCGAGGGAGGGGTCATCGATCAGGCCGAGATGCGGCGCCGGATCGAAGAGACGCGCGCCCGCCTCAAGGCCAAGGCGTTCGACGCCATGATGAGCGGCGAGGCGGCGCTCCTCGCGCGGGACAGCGGCGACAAGCCTGTGCCCAAAGGCGACGACCACGGACTGGACGCCGAGACAGACTCGGTGATCGACGAGTCGCTCTCGCAGGAAGAATACTGACCGGCCGGCGGCCGCCTCGGGCCGGGGTCGCGTCGCCCCGGCCCGGGTGACGTCGCCCGTCACCCGTCACGGTGAGCGCGGTCACCGTGTGCGCACGTTGCCGTTGTCGCGCATCCGGCGGCGCGCGACGCCCACGGTCGCGGCCCACTCCTCGTCGGACATGCGCCCAGGCCCGCGACGATCGATCGCCGGCCACGAGAGCGCGCCCGGACTCGATCCGCGTTCGTGCAGGGTGTGCGCCAGCACGCCGGCGGTCGAGAAGAACAGGACGGCCAGCAGGACCGCTGCCGCCGGGACCGTCCGGTTCTCGAAGAGCAGGAAGAAGTACCACCACACATGCCACCCGATGCCGAGCTTGACGGCGTAGTAGACCAGCGGCACTGGCACCATGATCAGCCCCAGATAGACGGGAAGGATGGATCGCGCCCACCCGCCGGGTCGTGCCAGCGGCCAGAGGACCGCACCCGGCAGGACCAGTACGAGGGTGTAGGGGTTCACCACCACCAGCAGCAGAGCGATCACGACCAGCAGCAGATGCGAGACGAAGATCGTCGCGCGAGGGTCGATCGTCAGGCGACGTGTGATCCGGCGTTCGAGAGCGACGGCATACGCGTAGACGACCAGCATGACCGCGAGCAGGACGATCACCCGGAGGTAGCGGGGATTCGAGGCGAGCCGCGAGTGGGGCGGCACGACCGCGTCGGGGCTGCTGGGCAGAAGGCCCACGAGGTTCGCGAAGTAGACCAGCGAGACCATGACGAGCCACGGTGCGAGGTGTAGCCCGGCGCGCTTGAAGGCGGGACCGAGCCGGATGCGGCCCCGGCGGCAATGCGCGAAAAGGTCGACCGTGACCGCGACGAGCGGGATGAGCAGGGTGGCGAGGACGGTGGCCAGCACGCCGCCGGACAGCGTGGCGCCACGGGTCAGGAAGACGGCGCCTGAGCTGCGTGCTCCGGGCGTGTCCATCCCGTCCACCGCCATGATCATGTCCTGCGCTGTGGTGCCGACTTTGGCGAGGGTGGCCTTGGAGACCGTGTCCAGCGTGTCGTTCTGAGCAGCGGCTGCAGGTCCGGACGACGAGATCGTGATGGCGGGGACGCCGGCGGCGACGAACGGTCCCTGGCTTCCGGCGCTGGTCGGCACGGCGAGGCGGAGGACCTGGGAGGACAAGGTGGGGAGCTTGGCGCGCAGGTTGGCGTCTCGCCTCGCGGCCGGGGCGGAGAGGAGCCAGAGCCACGGGGGGGCAGCCCTGGGGACCGGGCTCCAGCCGTCCAGGCTCACGCCGTCGCTGTCCCGCTTGGCCACGTCGCGCAGGGCCACGACGGCGTAGAGACCGTCGGTCTGGTGTCTGGCGACGAAGTCCTTCGCGCCGAGTGCTCCGAAGGCGTCACCGGATGTACACAGATAGATGATGGAGTGCTCGTGCGCCGTCACGGTGAAGGCGTCCGCGAGGCCCAGGAGCGCGGCGACCCCGGACGCGTTGTCCCCCGCGCCCTGCGTCGCCGGCGGAGGGACGTCGCGGTTGGCCACGAGCATGAGGGTCCCCTTCGTGCGGCCGCGGGCGATCCCCCAGACGTTCTGCACGGCCACGTCCTTCCCGTTGACCTTGGCCGTGAAGCTGTCGATGTGGGTCTCGAGGCCCGCGGCCCGGAACTGCTCCTCGACCCAGATGGCCATCCGATTGTCGGGGTCTGTGCCGGCGACGCGTCGAGGGAATTGCTCGACGATGGCCGTGAGATCGGCGTACGCTGCCTCACCGTCGAACGACGGCGGCTCTTGACTGAGTCCGGGCGTGTGGGGACTGCCGAGCGTGAAGAGGGAGACGGCGACCAGGACGGCCGCGACCACCCACGCCACTCGGTGCACCTTCAGGTTGGGCAGCGGAGACCTCCTCCAGCGTGGCAGGCATCCTATCAGACAGCCTGTCCTGCTGAGGCTGCGGACCCCGCTCGCGCCGGAGCACAGACCGGCGCAGCGAAGCGCACGGGTATGATTGATGCATGTTCGGTCGTGGTCGCAGATCCGACGCCCCCGGCGACCCCCGCATCAGCGGCGCCGAGCAGACCGGATCCACGGAGGCGTGGCAATGAGGCGTGGTCTGCGTTCGCGACTCCTCTTCACGCACCTCATGATCGCACTGGCGGCGATCGTCGCCGTGGCCGTGATCGCGGGCGCCACGGGGGTGCGTCGCGTCCACGTCTACCTTGAGCGGGAGCAGGCGGCCCGCAGCGCGCAGGTGGTCGATTCCCTGCGGTCCACGTACAGGGAGCCGGAGGGCTGGGACGCGACGGCCGTCTACGCACTCAGTCAGGTGGCTACGTTCAACCACCTGGACGTTGCCGTATACGACACAGGCGGCCACCTGCTTTTCACCGTGCAAGGACGTCACGGCGGCGAGGAAGAGCGGGAGGGCGAGGCTGCCGGCGCGGAGACCGCGACGGGAGGAGGGGCCGGTACGAGTCCCGCCTCGCCTGCGCCGCGTGGAGACGACGCGCCAGCGGTCGACAGTGCGCCGATCGTCGTGGCTGGTCGGACGGTGGGCACCGCGCAGGTCTACCGCCGCAGCGACGCCTCCGACGCGGCGGGGGACGCGTACCGCGCCGCTCTCACCCGCGACCTCCTCCTCGCCGTCGCCGTCTGCGGAGCGGCTGCCGCGCTCGTTTCTCTGTTCCTGAGCCGGCGCCTCGCGCGACCTGTCGAGGAACTCGACGACGCCGTGGCCGACGTCGTCGCAGCGGACCGGGGAACGCGGGGAGCGGCGCGCGGCGACGAGGTCAAGTCGCTGGTCGCCGCGTTCGACGGTTTGGCGGGGCGGCTGGCCAGGGAGGAGCAGCGGCGTCGGGACATGACGGACGACCTCCTGGACGGACTCGATGGTCCGCTCGCCGAGGTCGGATCGCGTCTGAAAGCGCTCGGGGACGGGTCGGTGACGCCGACGACGGAGCACCTTCGCATGCTCGGCGAGGAGATCGATCGTCTCATCGCTCTCCTGGCGATGCTGCGCGACCTGAACGACCTGGAGGGTGGGCGTGCGAGCGGCGCGCGGCAGGCGGTCGACCTGGCCGAGGTGGCAGCCGCAGCAGTGGAGCAGCGACGCCCTGACTTCGTCGCCCGGGGCGTCGCGCTCGTCGAGGAACTGGCTCCTGCCGTCGCCCTCGGCGATCCTGGACGGCTGCCTCGGGTCGCGGGCGCGTTGCTCGACAGCGCCCTCGAGTCCGTGCAGGGAGGCGGCCGCGTGGTCATCGCGGTGGGGCCGGCGGAGAGGGGCGCGGCTCGCGGCGCCCCCGACGGTCCTGCCGTCGGCCTCACGGTCACGGACGACGGCCCTACGATGGCCGCGGCGGACCTGCCCTTCTTCTTGGAACGCCATGACGCGGCCACAGGGGTACGTCGGGCCGGCCCCAGGCTCGCACTCTGCCGGGCGCTGGTGGAGGCGCAGGGCGGCTCCATGGTCGCGAGCCAGGCATCCGGCGGGGGTCTGCGGCTCACCGTGCTGCTGCCTGCGCCCGAGGGCGGGTGAGGCGTCCTCGATGCCGGTCCGCCGTGAGCGAGGTCCGGTGTTGCTCGCCTGCGACCTGGACGGCACCCTGTTCGACGACGACGGGCTCCCCCTCCCGGGTGTCGGGGAAGCGGTCGCCGAGATCGTCGGTGCGGGCGCGCACTTCGTCGTCGTCACCGGGCGTCCACTGCGGAGCGCCCGTCGTGCGACGACCTTGCTCGGGGTAGAGCCCGTCGTTTATGCGTGTTTCCATGGAGCGCTGATCGTGGAGGCGTGCGGGCGGATCCTGCGCCACACGCCGTTGCCCGGGCGGGACGCCCGACAGGTCGTGAGGCGCGCTCTGACCGAGGGGGTGGCGGTGACTGTGTGGGATGCGGACGGGCCTCGCGAGATCGAGCCGGTGGGTGGATCACATGTCCCGGTCGCCCGCCTCGTCGGCGACGAGGTGAGCCGTCTCGTCCTCCACGGGGAGCCGGGCACCGTCGCCCGCCTGTTCACGGGGCTCCGTCGGGAGTGGCGCGGGCGGTTGCAGGCCAGGTCCGTCCGACCCGGATTCCTGGAGGTCCTCGCGCCTCAAGTGGACAAAGGCGACGCCTTGCGGTTCGTGGCGATGGCCCTCGGCGTCGCGGGCGAGCGCACCGTGGCCTGCGGCGACGATGCGGCGGACGAAAGCCTGTTGACGGCCGCGGCAGTGCGGATCGCCGTCGGCGAGTCGCCGCACCCGCTCGCCGGCATCCCCGAGGTGATCGTCACTGCCCGAGGACGGCTGCCCGACGTCCTTCGCGCCAAGGTGCGGAGCCTGCGCTGACGCCGTCCCATGAGACGGACGGCGGGCAGGGCGAGGGCGGCGGGACCCTGGTCCCGCCGCCCTCGCCGCGATCCTTCTGGTGAAGTGGTGGGAGAGGCCGCGCGCACTGTGCGCCGCCCCTCACGTCAAGCCCGCTGCCTCGTTCACTCGACTTTGGGGAGCCGTGCGATCGATGCCGCGATCTCCTCCTCGGGATGGTCGTAATCCTCGAGCTTGCCGCTCAGGTACGCGTCGTATGCGCTCAGGTCCAGCAGCCCGTGCCCGGTGAGGTTGAAGAGGATGTTACGGGCGACGCCCTCCTCCTTTGCCTTCAGCGCCTCGTCCACGGCGACCCGGATGGCGTGGGCGCTCTCCGGGGCGGGGATGATGCCCTCCGTCTGGGCGAAGAGGGCGGCGACGTCGAACACCTTCGTCTGACGCACCGCGACCGCGTCCATGAGGCCCAGATTGCAGACATGGCTGAGCAGCGGAGCCATGGCGTGGTAACGCAGGCCGCCGGCGTGGATGCCCGGCGGCATGTAGTCGTGGCCGAGGGTGTACATCTTGAACAACGGCGTGGTCGCGGCCTCGTCGCCGAAGTCGTAGGTGAACGCGCCCTTGGTGATCGAGGGGCAGGCGGTCGGCTCGACGGCTACGAGGCGCGTCTTCGCCCGTCCGGCCAGGTTCTCGCGCAGGAACGGGAAGGCGAGCCCGCCGAAGCTCGAACCGCCCCCGACGCAACCGACGACGACGTCCGGGTACGCATCGGCGTCCTGGCTCTGGAGGATCGCCTCCTCCCCGATCACCGTCTGGTGCAGCAGCACGTGGTTGGTCACGCTGCCCAGTGAGTACTTCGAGCCCGGGTGCGTCACGGCGTCCTCGACCGCCTCGCTGATCGCGATGCCCAGGCTGCCGAGTGATTCGGGGTCCTCCGCCAGCACGGCGCGGCCGGCGTTGGTCTGATCGGTGGGGCTCGCCACGACATCGGCCCCCCAGAGCTGCATCATGCTGCGCCGGTACGGCTTCTGGTGGTAGCTCACCTTGACCATGTAGACCTTGCACTCGAGCCCGAAGGTCTGACAGGCCATGCTCAGGGCGCTGCCCCATTGCCCGGCCCCGGTCTCGGTGGCCAGACGGGTCGTGCCGTCCAGCTTGTTGTAGTAGGCCTGCGCGACGGCCGTGTTGCATTTGTGCGAGCCCGCCGGGCTGACCCCCTCGTGCTTGTAGAAGATCCGGGCGGGGGTGTCGAGCGCCTTCTCCAGGCCGGTGGCGCGGATGAGCGGCGACGGCCTCCAGAGGCGGTAGATCTGATGGACCTCCTCGGGTATCTCGATGTAGCGCTCGGCCGAAACCTCCTGGGCGACGATGCTCGGCGGGAAGATCGGCAACAGGTCGTCGGGACCGGCCGGCTGCAGGGTCGCCGGGTTCAGGGGCGGCGCCGGCGGCTCGGGCAGGTCCGGGACGATGTTGTACCAGGCCTTGGGGATCCTCTCCTCGTCAAGGACGAACTTCTTCTTGTACTCGCTCATGACCTGCCTCCTCTCGGGTGACGCCTGGCTGGGTGGCGTGAGGCGTGTGGCGTGATCGATGTGTCGTCCGGTTCCGTGGCGGGGGACGGGACGACCGACAGCGGTGCGGTGGGGGTGTGGGCCGAGCCCACGCAGGTGTCAGAAGACGGGCGCGCTACGCGCGCCAGGCCCAGAGACGCCAGCCGGCGCGGATCCCGACGCAGAGGTCGAGCGACGCCGGTGCGGTGCCCGGCGCTGAGGTGCGGCTGCGACGGTGGCTGGCGTGGGCGGTCATGATGCGCGGCATGGTATCACACGGGCGCGGCGGCGGCCAGGGTCCCGCGGCCTCACTCGGGGGTCACCGTCTCCAGCGGCGGGTACGCCTCGCGCAGCGGCGTGTCCGCGTTGGGGAGGCCGAACAGGAAGCCCTGGCCGTGCGAGACGCCGATGTCACGGAGGGTGTCGAGCTGCCGGCGGGTCTCAATGCCCTCGGCGATGAGGGTGACAGCCGCTTCTCGGCAGAAGTCACGCAGCGTGCGCACCAGACGTTGCTTGACGATCGAGTTGTCCACGCCGCGGATGAGGGAGATGTCGAGCTTGATGAAGTCGGGCTCGATCTCGACCATCGTCTGCAGGCCGGCGTATCCGGCGCCGGCGTCATCGACGGCGACCCGGAAGCCGTGGGCGCGCAGTTGATGCACGACCTCGCGCATGCGGTCGAAGTCGTCGATCACGCTGTTCTCGGTGATCTCTATGACCGTGAGGCCGCGCTGCGAGGACTTGACGCCCTCCACGAACTCCTGCACGAAGCTTCCGCCGCGGGAGTGCAGGAACATGGTGGCGGGCTCCGTGTTCACGAAGCGCAGGCGGCCAGGCGGCAGGTCGCTGCCCGCCTCACAGGCCGCGCGTCGGCAGAGCCGGTCCAATTCGTCCACCCGCCCTTCGCCGCGGGCGACCTCGAAGAGCGCGTCCGGCCGGTGCAGCTCGCTCTGCCGCGGCCCGCGGGCCAGCAACTCGAACCCGATGGCGGTGAAGTCGTCCAGGCTCACGATGGGATGGAAGATGCAGCTCAGCAGCCCGTCCGCCATGATCGCTTCGAACTCGTGGCGCAGACGGGCGCGGATCTCGTCGCGCTCGACCTCGATGGATCTGGTGGCGCGGGCGATGGCGTCGAGCAGGGCTCGTTTGAAGCGGATCTTCGGGGATTGCGTCAAACGGGACGACCCGATGAAGACGTCGACCTGGCCGAGCATCGGGTTCTCCAGCTCGGTCTCCAGCCTGCTCGACAGATGCTGCTGGAGGCGTCGCTTGACGACGAGGAGGTCCTCCTCGGCGACGAACCCCGAGTCGCGTGAAGGAGACAGGACGATGAGGAAGGCATCGCCGAGACTGGAGACCGAGACGAAGTCCTCGTCGCGGATGAGATCACCACGCGCCTGCTCGAGGCATTCGCCGACGACCCGGTACACGTCATCGACCACCTCGAAGCCCTGCAGTTGCTCCAGCGTCTGGATGCCGCTCAGGCTCACGTACACCAGCCCCAGTTGTCCGTGGTCGAACAGCATCCGTTGCACCTCGACCTGGGTGCTGGCCAATGTGGGGAGGCCGGTGACGTCGTCACGGTGGACGCTGGTCTCGCGCAGCACGTCGGTGATGGTCTCGAGCAGATGATCAGGCTGGAACGGCTTCGTGATGTAGCCCGAGGCCCCGGAGCGATGGGCCTGCAGCATGTGCGAGAGCTCGGCGCGGGCGGTCAGGAAGACCACCGGGATGTCCTTGGTGTAACCGAACTGAAGCTCACGACAGACCTGGTGGCCGTCCATGCCGGGCATGGTGACGTCCAGGAGGATCAGATGGGGGTGCCCGGTGAAGGCGATCTCCAGGCCCTGCTCGCCGGTGAGCGCCGTGAGGACCTCGTATCCTGCGGTGGTCAGGATGGCGGCGACAGTGGCGACGAGGTCGCCGTCGTCGTCTATCACCAGTATCCGAAGCCGTTCCTCCGGCACTGTCTCCCCCGAAAGCGCGAGCGTGCGGGTCCACGACATTGTTCGCCCGCGCCCGCACAAGTCCTATCGGCAGGGGTGGTTTCTGGGATTAGTCAGGCGTGTCTCTCCCAGTCGCGGGGCAGGTAGACTGACGGGACGGCCATCGAAACAGGGAGGCGTCGATGAAGGGACATGGCCCGGAGACTGACGGGCTCTCGCCGCGGATCGCCGGGGTCACCACCTTCCTCAGGTTGCCGCACATGACCCAGTACGACGGCGTCGACGTGGTGATCGTAGGACTCCCTTTCGACACCGGGCTCGCGGTGCGCAGTGGAGCCCGGTTCGGGCCGCGCGCCGTGCGCGAAGCCTCCCTCACCCTCCACCCGGCCTACAATCCCGCCCAGCGTGTCTCGGTCTTCGATCGCCTCTCGGTGATCGACGCCGGCGACGCACGGCTGGTGGCGGGCTTCACCGATCGCAGCCTCGTCGCCATGCAGACCGCGCTGGCGCAGGTGCACGATGCGGGCGCGGTGCCGCTGGGGATCGGGGGCGACCACACGGTCACGCTGGCGGAACTCCGTGCGGCGGCGGAGAGATACGGACCGTTGGCGCTCCTGCACTTCGGGGCGCACACCGACTGCCTGGATGAGAGCGGCGGCGAGCGGCAGATCCACAGCACGGTGATCCGCCGCGCTGCGGAGGAGGGCGTGATCGACGCGTCGCGCTCCGCCCTCTTCGGCATGCGTGGCGGCCTCGACCTGCCGGACGAGTACGAGCAGGCGCGGGCGCTCGGCTTCACGGTCGTACCGTGGGACGATCTCGCACAGCTCGGCACCGGCGCGGTCGCGGCGGCTGTGGACGAGATCGGCTCCGGCAAGGCGTTCGTCACCGTCGACGTCGACTTCTTCGATCCGGGGTTCGCACCAGCGGTCAGCACGCCCGAGGTGGGCGGGCCGACCTCGGCCCAGGCGCTGGCGCTCATCCGCGGGTGTCGCGGGCTCGATCTGGCCGGCGCCGACGTGGTCGAGGTCGTACCCGAGCTGGACAGCAGTCACCTCACCGGCACGGTCGCGGCCACGGTCGCCTATGAGCTCCTGTCGCTGATGGCGTGTTCGAGGCAGGCCTGCGGATGAACCCGTGCTGTGGGGACGGTGGCGAAGCTCCGCTCGGCGTGACGGGCGGGGCGCCCGGGCACGTCCTGCGGGTCGCCTGCGTGCAGATGAACACGCGCGACGACGTGGCCGCCAACGTGCGCGTCGCCCAAGAGTCTGTCGAGGTCGCGGCCGACCAGGGCGCCCGCCTCGTCGTACTGCCCGAGACCTGGTTCTTCAAGGGCGACGCGGAGGGCATCGTCGCGACGGCGGAGGGGCCGGAGGGCCCGTCGAACCGGGCGCTGGCGGCCGTGGCGGCGCGGCGCGGCGTCTGGCTGCTCGCCGGGTCCGTCTACGAGCCCGCGTCCGGCGACCTCGTCCACAACGCATCGGCGCTGTTCGACCCGGCTGGACGCCTGCGCGCCGTGTACCGCAAGATCCACCTCTTCGACGCGACGACGACCACGGCGGCGTACCGCGAGTCCGAGGAGGTCGCCCCGGGCGCGGCGATCGTCACCGCCGACGTGGACACCGCCGACGGCGTCCGCGTCCGTCTCGGGCTGACCATCTGCTACGATCTCCGCTTCCCGGGCCTGTACAGCTCGCTGGCGCTGCGTGGCGCCCAGGTGCTGTGCGTGCCCTCCGCCTTCACGGCCCAGACCGGAGCGGCGCACTGGGAGGTGCTGCTGCGCGCCCGGGCGATCGAGAACGGCTGCTTCGTGGTCGCCCCGAACCAGGTGGGCGAGCATCTGCCGGGGCGGGACTGCTACGGCAACAGCATGATCGTCGATCCGTGGGGCGTGGTCCTCGCGCGTCTCGTCGGCGGGGTCGGTGTCTGCGTGGCCGACCTCGATCTGGCGCGGATAGCGGAGGTCCGGGCGACGATACCGTCGCTGGAGCATCGCCGCGCCGACCTTTACGGACACTGATCCGTGCCTCGTACGGCCGGGGCCTTGAGCGGGTCCTCAGTGCCCCCCGGTGGGCTGTGGGCGGCTCAGGCTGAGGTGGTTTGAGCGGCGCGACGCTCCGCGAGCCCGCGGCGCGCGAAGACCACGATGACGCCGATGACAAGGCCGGCCAGAGCGCCCACGGCGACGTCGACCTTCAGGTCCGGGCGGCTGGGGGCGTCGGGGACGGCGGCCTCGTGGAGGATGCGGGGCTGCTCCACCTGGCGTGCGGTGAGGAGTTGCAGCTGCATCTTCTGGATGGTGGAGCTCAACGCCTGCTGCTCGGTCGCCGCCGCCTGCGACACGGCCACCCAGGCGGCGGAGGCGGCGGCCCTCTCCGCCGCGGACCCGCCGCCGGCGGCGATGGCCGCGATGGCCTTCTCGGCGGCGACGCTGCGGGCAGCCGCGGCCGCGCGCTGCTTCTGGCTTTCCGCCAGCTGCGCCTCGAGCAGCGCGATCTTCTCGTCCACGCCGCCACCGATGCGTTTGAGCAGTACTTCGGCGAGGGCGTCGGCCGCCGCGGCCGCGCGCCGCTTGTCCGTGTCGGTGACGCTGATGACGACGATGTTGACCACCGACGTCGTGGTCTTGACCGTGGACGAGGGGGTCTCCACGGTGGTGGTCCGGCGCAGCCTGGCGGCGGAGAGGCCCGCCCCGGCACGCTCGGCGGCCTCCTCGAGCACCGCCTGACTGCTGAGGAGTTGCACCGCGGCCTTGGCGTTGGAGTTCAGGCCTGCCATGGGACTGCCGTTCGCATCGGTGGTCTGACCGATGTAGACGGACGACGTCGCCGTGTACTGCTTGGGCTGCGCCAGAGTGACGACGACCCCGGCGATGAGGCCGATCGCGATGAGGCCGACGATCACCCACCAGTCACGGGCGAGTGTCGTAAACCAGGATCCGACGTCGATGGCGGCGCTGTCGTCGCTGCTCATGCGGTCCTCCAGAAGGCGGCTGCTTCGGGCCAGTCTACCGCAGGACGGTGATGCCCGCGGCGCTCACCGCCTGCGCCGGGAATCGGCCAGCACGCGCTCGAGGACGTCCAGGTAGGCGTGCGCGAGCTTGCGACGGTCGAAGTGCTCGAGGACGTAGCGCCGGCCGTTCTCGCCCAGCCGCTGCCGCTCCTGTGGCGAGGCGGCGGCGAGGTGCTCCGCGGCGGCGGCTAACCCCTCCGCACTGGACGGCTCGAACGAGAGACCGCAGTCGGCCTCGCGCAGCATCTCCCGGGCGTCGCCCTCGAATCCGAGCAGGATGGGCCGTTCCATCGCGGCGTCCTCGAAGAACTTGTTGGGCAGGATCATCCGGAACAGTTCGTCCTTGCGGAAGTGCGCGAGGCAGGCGTCGCTGCTCGCCAGATACACGGGCAGTTCGGCGCGAGGCACGAGTCCGGTGAAGACGACGTTCTGGAGGCCCGCCGCGCTCGCCTCTCGCTCCAGGTCGGCGCGCAGCGCTCCGTCGCCGACCAGCAGGAAAGCGATGTCGTCGCGCCCCCTGGCCTTGAGGATGCCGGCCGCGCCGAGCACCACACGCAGGTCGCTGGCCATGCCGATGGTGCCGGCGAAGGTGATGACGAAGGTGTCCGGCGAGAGGCCGAGCCGCGCGCGCAGCGCCTGGTCGGGCTCGCGCGGCGTGAACAGGTCGACGTCGACTCCGTTGGTGACGACGCTGATCCTGGAGGGCGCGACGCCCTTCTGGATCATGTTCGCCCGGTACCCTTCGCCGACGGCGACGATGTGGTCGGCGCGCGCGTATAACGCCTTCTCGAGTCTGCCGAGGGTCTGGACGATGCGGCCTTCGGGCAGGGCGCCGACGGCGACGATGGAGTCCGGCCAGATGTCGCGTATCTCGAGCACGAAGGGAGCGCGGTGGGCGCGGGCCACGGGCAGCCCCGCCCAGCCGGCGAAGAACTGCGGGCTGGTGGCGATCACGACGTCGGCCCGCGGCCGGATGAGCGGCCCCGCTGCGCCGGCGGCGGCCAGGTAGGAGAGGTAGTTGAGGCCGCGGCGCACACGTCCCCTGTTCGCCGCCAGCCAGGTCCAGACACGGATCGTTCGGATGCCGTCGATCCACTCCATCTGGCAGAGCCTGTTCTCGTAGCCGTCGTAGACCACGCCGTGGGGGACGTTGGGCGCGCAGGTCAGCACCGTGACGCGGTGACCGCTGCGCGTCCATTCGCGGGCCATGCCGTGGACACGCGCGGCCGGAGCGTTGCTCTCGGGCGTGAAGTAGTGGGTCAGGAAGAGGATGTGCACGTGAGCGGCGTCAGAGCACCCAGCGGTAGACTTCGAACACCTCGGCGAACGCGCAGCCGATGTTGATGCCGCGCGTGAGGCCGACGTTGCGGATGTACTCCTCGTCGAGGTAGTTGCGATGCCCCTGGCTCGCGTAGCAGGAGAGCGCCTGCACCTTCTTCTCGATGTGACGCTCTTCGAGTCGCACGTAGGCCTGCTGTGAGAAGTTGAGGTTGTTCCACGGGATCTCGTAGGCGAGGACGGTGGTGCGCTTGAAGGCGCGCAGCCCCTCCTCGGCGACCGTCTTGTGGTCCTGGTGCAGGTCGATCAGCGCCGGCAGCAGCACGCAGTCCGGGTCCACTTCGCGCTGCAGCACGATCATCTCCTCCAGGATGTCCTGGCGCACGGTGGGGAAGGTGCGGACCTCGAAATCGTAGACCCGGAGACACTCCTCGGGGATACCGAGCACGTGCGTCGCGGCACGCACCTCGTGCTTGAGCACGTCTTTGGGGAAGCCCTCGGGGACGCTCTTGGCGGCCGTGCTGAAGGCGGCGTAGGTGACCCTGACTCCGTTCTCGATGAGCCGCGCCATGGTGCCGCCGCAGCCGAACTCGCCGTCGTCGGTGTGCGGCGCGAGGACGAGCACGTTGTCGAAGCGTTCGATACTCACGTGGAGGCCTCCCTGGGCGGCGCGGGCGTCGTCATGCCGGCCCCGCGCGGAGCGGACCGTCCGAGTCTACCAAACCCGCACCGGAGCCTCGCCCCGGTGCATCCGACGGCGTCATCGCGGACCGAGGACGCGCGTGTAGACGGCGAGCGTCGACTCGGCGTTGCGGGTCCAGCTCAGACCGAGGGCGGTGGCGCGGCCGCGATCGCCGATCGCACTCGCCTGCGCGGGGTCGTCGAGGACCCCACGGATGACGTCCGCGATGGCGCCGGGGTCGTGTTCAGGGACCAGCCATCCGCCGCTGACACCGTGCTCGACGAAGTCGTCGGGCCCCCCTCCGCGGAGCGCGAGGATCGGAGTGCCCTGGGCCATCGCCTCCGTGTAGACGAGTCCGAAGGCCTCGTCCCAGCTCGGCAGGGCGAAGAGCTGTGCCCGCGCCATCATGGCGAGCACGCGGGCGTGCTCCAGGCGGCCGACGAAGTCGACCTGATCGCTCACGCCCGCCGCGGCGGCCTGCTCCTGCAGGGCGCGGCGCAGGGGTCCGTCGCCGACGATCGCGAGCCGGACCCGTCGGCCGTCGCGATGCAGCCTGCCGACGGCGGTGACGAGGTCGGCGGTCCCCTTGCGCGGGATCAGCTGGCCCACGGTGAGGACGACCGGCTCCCCGGGACGGTAGTCTGATGCCGGCGCCGCCGGCCGCTCGAGCCCGGTGGTACCGTTGAGCACCACGGCAAGCCGCTCCGGGGCGACGACGTCGTGCAACAGGCGGCCGACGACGCTGGAGTTCGCCATGACCGCGTCGGCCGCACCCAGCACCCGGCGGGCGCGCCGCTCCACCTTGCCGCCGGCGCGGAGATGCTGGTAGACGTCGGCTCCGTGCACCGTGATCACGAACGGGACGCCCAGGTCGGCGGCCAGTCGCTGGGCGAGAGCGCCGTCGGGCAGCGCCTGGTGCGCATGGACGAGGTCGTACCGTGTCTCGCGCAGCGACGGGAGCCGCCGCACCGTCGGGTGGGCGAGGTCGCCCAGGCGATCGAAGACGATCCGTCTGGGCGGCTGGAAGACCCGGGGGTAGTCGACCGGGATCCCGTCGAGGATCGCCGCCTTCGGCTTGGCGCCGCGGCGGAGGTTGCGCTCGCCGCGCCGCAGCAACCGCGGCACCCAGGGTGTCGGGGAGATCACCCTCGAGTCGACGCCGAGCTCCCTGAGCGCCAGTACCTGTTGGTGGACGAAGAGGTGGCGCTCGACCCCGGGCGAGGGATACAGGTGCGACACGACGAGGGCCTTCACGCGGGTCATTCTACACGGTGCGGAGGGCTGCTCCTCGCGATCGACCGCCGTGCGTGGTCCCGCCCCGGTCGACCCGGACTGTGGTTGTGCTCCTGCGCGCCGGTGAAGGATACTGCTCCGTACCCCCGCGCGCTCGACGAGCGGGTCCCGACAAGGCGGGTCTTGCCAGTGCGTACACTCAGCCGAGCCTATCAGCCGGGCGACGAGGCGCAGATCAATCGGCTCTACCTGTCGCTGACCGGCAGGGACCGGACCCCCGCGGAGTTCGCCTGGGAGTGGCTCGACACCTGGGCCGGCCGGGGGAGCATGAACCTGCTCTTCGACCTGGACCGCGAGGAGGGCGACCAGCTCGTCGCCCAGTACAGTCTCATCCCCACGCCGCTCAGCGTCCTCGGCCACGTCATGCTCGCGGGCAAGACCGAGAACTGCATGAGCCATCCCGACGTCCGGGGGACGGGCCTGTACTCCGCCCACGAGCGTGAGTGCTTCGAGCGCGAGAAGGAGCGCTACAGCTTCTTCTTCACCACCGCCGGCCAGGTGGCCGGCGGCGCCGTCAGGCGCGTGCGCACGAAGCTCGGATACGTGGCCTTCGACGACTGGGCCAACTACACGCTCTGGCTGGACGAGGGCGCTCTGCACGAGGACGTCCTGTCGATCCTGATGTCGAGGAGAGCGGGCCTGCGGAGGGCGGCGCCCGCGCTCAGTGTGCTGCTGACGGGGCTCATGTGGAGGTACGGTGTCGTGCGCCGGCCACGCTCCTGTCGCCATCGCGTGGTGGCGCGCCGACCGGAGGACGCCCCGCTGGACGAGATCGCCGGTCTCTGGGACCGCAACCGCCGTCTTTACGGCGTGAGCGTCGAGCGCAACGTCGCCTATCTGCGCTGGCGCGTCAATGAGGACCCCCACGTCGATCACGAGTATCTCGTGATGCGGGGCGACGACGGGCTGCTCGGGTACGCCGTGACCTTCGTCCAGGGTGATGATCTGCATCTGGTCGACATCATCGTGGACGGCGCCCGCAAGGATCTGTTCGCGTGCATGCTGGCGGCGCTCGTCGAGCGGGGCCGCGAGCTCGGCTGCGCGCGTATCAAGTGCCTGACCCTGCGGCGCTCGGCGCTTCTGCCCGGGAGGTTGCGGAGCGCCGGATTCGTCGACGCGTCGTCGCTCGCCCCGCACACCCTCTTCAGGAAGCCGCCGCCGCGCCAGTTCCTGGTCTACATCCCCGACGCGTTGCGGGGTGAGGAGGAGATCACCGACAACGCCGCCTGGTACATCACCGCGCTCGTCATGGAAGGGCTTCCACGGACGTAGCATCCCGAGACCGAAAGGACGCAGCCATGGACGTCGTCGATTTCCGCATACGGTTCCGCACCGAGCACATGCTGGGCCCCTGGGACCCGGACGATCCGGCGCCCCACTTCTCCCAATACATCGAGCTCTACAGGATGCGGCCCCGGCTGACCCCGCTCGGCATGCCGGAGTACATCGAGATGATGCGGGCCGGCGGCGTCTCCCGCGGGGTCGTCTGCGGCGGGTCGATCGAGGACAACGACCACCTCATGCAGGTCCACGAGGCGCTCGGCGAGGCCGACCCCTTCTACTACATCGCCGGCGTGCACCCCAAGTACGGTGTGCGCCGCAACCTGGAGGAGATCGAGCGGTGTCAGAGGGCCGGGTTCCTGGGCGTCAACGTCAGCCCGTACATCTGGGGCGTGCCGGCCAACGCCAGCGTCCTCTACCCGATCTACGCCCACTGCGAGGCGCACAACCTGGTCGCGATCGTCCACGGCAGCCTGCACTACAACCGCTTCCAGAGCATGTGGCTGGGCGATCCCAAATACATGGACGAGATCGCCATGAACTTCCCCGGCCTCAAGCTCGTGATCTCGCACGCCGGCAACGGTTTCGGGGTCCTGCCGCTGGCCGTGGCCCAGAAGCATCCCAACATCTTCCTCGAGTTCAGCGCCCTGTGGCCCCAGTACCTTCCCGAGGCGACTCTCCGGGCGGTCAACTCCTACCTCAAGGACCGCTGCCTGTTCGGCACCGACTACCCGCTGGTGGAGTTCGACCGCGCCGTGGAGGCCTGGTCGGAGGCCGTCAAGCCGGAGGTGCGCGAGCTGTTCTTCTCGGCGAACGCGGAACGCTGTCTGTTCGGCGAACCGCGCTGAACCGGCGCTCTCAGCCCGGTCCGGAGCAGAGCGCGCCGTAGAAGTCCACCAGGTCGCGCTCGACCGCCTCCCAGCTGTAGCGGCGCGCGACCGCGGCGCGGGCGCGGGCGCCCATCCCGGGCAGATCCGCTCGCCGGGCGAGCAGGCGTCGCACTCCCTCGAGATGGCCCTGCACGCCCGGCGCGACGGCCAGCCCGCAGCGCTCCGTGCGAATGAACTCGCCGCGCCCGGGCAGGTCGCTGACGAGCGCGGCCAGTCCCATCGCCATGCCCTCGAAGAGCTTCGTCGGCACGGCGGTGTTGCTGTACTGCGCCGTCGGCACGGACGGCACCCAGACGACATCGGCCGCGCCGAGGTAGCGTGGCAGTTCCGCCGGCGGGACCCGGCCGAGCAGCTTGACACGGTCTTCGAGTCCGGCGGCGAGCCGCGCCTTGACCTCGTCCTCGAGCGCGGCGTCGTTGAAGGTGCCCCCCAGATAGAGCACGGCCTCCTCCGGGCCGAGCCGCTCCATGACGTCGAGCATCACCGTGCAGCCACGGGCGCGCGACAGGCTGCCGACGTAGACGATCTTGAGGCGCGGGTCCGCGGCCAGCTCGGGCACGGGGACGGCATCCTTGAAGCGTTCGAGACGAGGGTAGTTCGGCGAGACGAGGCGAAGCTCGGGCTCGCTTCCGAGGGCGTCCAGTTGCCCCTCGGTGACCACCACGACGCCGGAGGCCAGCGCGGCGAGGCTTCTCTGGGCGAGCGCGGTGGTGCGAGACGCGGCCGGTCGGACGGCCTGTGGGAGGTAGGGCTTGCCGGCGACCGCCTCGGGGACGTACTCGTGCATGTCGTAGACGAGCCGCGGCACGAACGCCTTGACGATCGGGAACAGGGTGAGCAGTTCAGGGTCGTGGACGTGCAGCACACGGGGTCGCAGCGCCCTGAGGGAGCGCACGATTCCCGCGGAACTCAGGAACCTGGTCCTGCGGCCGCGTTGCGGCAGCGGCGCGAGGAGCACCCCGGCGGCGTCCCACCCTGGCTGTGCGCCGGGCGCCATGTACATGACGTCGTAGCCCGCGCGCGCCAGCGTGCGGCACTCGCGCTCGAGGATGCGCGGGTCGTCCGGCCTGTGGACGACGCTGAGGTGGACGACCCGGGTCACGCCGTCCCGGCTCCCGAGCTGCCGCTGGTCGCCGGCATCCCCAGCGCCTCTCGCCAGCGGGTCACGACCGCACCGGCCGATGTCGCCTCACCGCCACGGGCGAGCACCTCGTCGACCAGCCGCCAGTAGACCTTGTCGTAGCCGCGTGAGAGGCGTGGGTCGAAGCGGTTGTTGTGCCACAAGAGGCTGGCCGCTCCTCCGCTCTCGCGCACCTGTGCGAACACGGCCGCGGCCGCCTCCGCGGCCTCCGTCGCCGGCAGACCACGATAGTGCGGCTGCTGGAGCGTGCCGTCCATCACCGCCAGCGGCAGCTCGATCAGCTCGAGGGGCCGCTCCTCCGCCAGGGAGTAAGGACGGAAAGGGAAGGAGCAGCCGCAGCGGAAACCCTCGTGTTCGGCGAAGGCCAGGCTGGTGTCGTACGTGAACCCCGCCCGCTCCAGCAAGGGCAGCGTCTCGTGGTAGAGACAGCGCAGGTAGTGGTAGCGTATGCCGCGCACCTCGGCGCCGGCCTGGCGCGCGAGAAGTGCACGGTCGGCGGCCAGCGCGGCCTCGTCGAGGCGGTCGGCGTCGTTGCCGTGCAGTCCGACCTCGCGCCCATGCCGCGTCACCACCTCCAGGGCCCGGGGACGGAGTCGACGGTACGACGCGGGCTGGCTCCCGTCCTGTCTGTGCGTGTGCCGCGCGATGACGTAGAAGGTGGACGAGACGCCGCGGACGTCTTCGCCGCCCAGCATGCGAGGGAACGTCCAGAAGGGGTCCGTGCCGCGCGGAAGATGACGCACGAGCCAGTCGGCGGCATCGCCGAGCTCGCCGCGCACGGCGGCCCAGTCACGTCTGCGGACGGCGCGTGCCGCACGGTAGCCGGTCGCGGCGAACCCTCGCCGCGTCCATCGGCGCAGGTTGTCGAGGTCGTGGGTCAACGCAACGGCGAAGCGCTTGGCGCCCCACATCCAGCCCGGACGCGGCAGCGGCGCCAGGCCGAGCTCGGCGAGCCGCGGCGTGAGCACGGCGCGCAGGAGCGTGACGTAGCCGTCCAGCGCCGGCTGCTCGATCCTGAGCTCCGGGCTGGCGGAGAACACGCTCGCCGCGTAGGGCAACCGGCCGTAGCGGTCCCGTGCGGCGACGGTGTGCTCGTCCCAGCAGGCCAGCAGCGCGAACGCCGACGCGACGAGGTCGCAGCCGGCGACGAAACCGTCCGGCCGGGTCGCGGGGAAGGCGGCCACGACCGGGCAGGTCGGGCCGTCCTCCCCCCGCCCGGCGTGGGCCGCAGCCCTGCGTGTGAACGCGTCGGCCGGCAGCGGCCGGGCGGCGGCGAAGAGGGTCATGGCCTCATCACTGCGCGGAAGCGTAGGGACCCCCGGTACGGCGTCCGGAGCGTAGGCGAGCACACTCTGCGGAGCCCGCCCCG
>Ga0123326_1001300_pt1 | contig 22055 bp, 18 predicted proteins | sample BioC13SIPDNA_FD_89739 | JGI IMG/M metagenome (GOLD analysis project Ga0123326, IMG submission 89739) | Anaerobic biogas reactor microbial communites from Washington, USA - Biogas_R1_A C13 SIP DNA | ecosystem: Engineered > Bioreactor > Anaerobic > Unclassified | place: Washington, USA | collected...
CATCTTATCCATCACCAGCGCGCTGTACTCCACCACGGCTTCTGTTTCGGCAAGATCGACCAGATGCGACAGCGCGAGCAGGTCCTCCTCGAAATAGCAGTTGGAATCCCACTCCCAGAAGCCGGTCGTTCCGCGTGTTTTAAGCCATGCCAACGCCAAACGCTCACCCTTCTCACGATGCCATTGCCCGGTCTGTCCAGCATTGGTGAAAACCTCGTCGGGATAGAGCTGCCCGGCCAGAATTTCGCAGGTGTGAAAGAGGATGCTATGGTTTTCTGTCGTATAACACATCGCATCCGCACCCGGTTCGTCGTGCCAATACTTAAAATTGAGGACACAATCTTTAAGCGGCGCTTTTAGTTCGTCGGGGAACTGCACCTCATCCATATAGCGGTACATCACGCCAAGCAGGCCCACCAGGTAGAAATCGCTGCAATCGCCGCGCGCGTTGATGGATGCAATGGCCTTGTGGATCACGTCGAGGTCGATTTCACCCCACTGCCCCAACTCAAACTTGGCAATCTCAGCATAGAGGTCGTCCTTTTGCGTGGCGGCATATGCCAGGGCCTCACGATTGCGCTCCTGATAGGTGCCGTAGGGCGTTTCCGCGTATTCGTGATCCAGGATGTGAAAAGGGATGTCCCACTGATAACGGACATCCCAATCATAATATTCCTGCGGCACGGCCCGCAGCACCACGCGGTACGGGCCTTGCCAAATACGGAACCCGTGTCCGATGTCAGCAGTCTCACCCGGTTTCGCCTCGGTCTGGCCGCTGACGTAGATACGGTCACGCGAGTCCTGAATACTGTAAAAGTAGTTGAAGTTCGTTTCGAGATCGTCGGCCCAGTGCAGGTTCACCACCTTGCCGCGGTAATTCGCAACTCCCTCAATGGACGCCTGCTCGAAGACGTTCTCCAACATCGTGTGACGAATGGTACGTGTTGTTCCCGAAGGCACCTTCACTTCAACGTCCTCAAGATCGACGCCGGTCACACGCAGCGCCATCACGTAAGGGCATTCGCGCGCGGCGACTTCCTCGAAGCGCACCAGGATTTCGTTGCCCTTGCCCTCGTCGTCGGTCGCTCGCAGCATCGCAGTGAAGGACACACTCGCAGGCTGCTGGTGGTGGAAATGTTCGTGACGGTGCACATGCTCCCCGTTGACCCACACATCCGCCGGACCGTTCGTCGTGATGATGAAGGTGACTTGCTGATCGTCCCACACGTGAAGCTGCGTGTAGGCCCAGGTGCGCAGGTAGTGCCAGGTGTGGTGAAACATGGACATATCCACGAAGTGATCGTCAAGACAACGCACATAGCGCCAGGTCAAGGACGTGCCGTAGATAGTTAAAGGTTGGCGATCAACCGGGAGATGTTGAATCAGATGCTCGAAGGTGTAGTAATGCTGTGCAATCTGGAGCTTGCGCTCTGGCTCTGCGCCCGCGTATTGGTCAAGATCGGGAATAGTGATTGTCTGAGGACCGGCGACCAGCCAATTGTGAATGTAACCATCGTGCAACTCATACTCAAGATAAGAAGATGTCATCGAAGTGCAAAGCCTCCTCGGAAGATAGACCGCGAATTTACAAACTTTAGTAAAAAATTAGTGAAGATTCGTGGTCAGATTTTAGGATCACAGGACTGTCAAAAATTGTAGCATCTTTGGATGGATACGCAACCGGTAATCAAATTACCCACATTTAACAGTCGAGTGATTGGACATCGCTTCGTTTACACGGTTTGGAAGCGCTTCCAAAAACCAGTATACCATAGATAGGAGGGATTTGTCAATAGGCTTGCCTAGCGAGCAATCACTAAATACACAACCACGGCACCGTGTCCTGCAAAGAAGCTGGCGGTCCCCCTACCCAAGCGCAGCCCGGAACTTGGTCGTGACGTCCTTGATCGACGGACCGAGCACCTCAATTTCCTCCAGGTGGTTCGTGCCCAGCCCTACATCGTGCGCCAGTTGAAGATGATTGAGGCCGCGGATAAAGGGTGTGCTTCCCGCCGCCGCCGTGGGATCGAAACCCATAGCCGCCGTCGCCACCGCATCCGTCGCCACAACATCCTTGCCGGCGAACAGCACGCCCGGTTCGAGCGGCCCCACGCCACTGATCCAGGGGCCTTCCCCAGATTCCGTGGTCTTGATGCCGTCCACCAGTCCAAGGTGCAATGGACGCGCGCGGTTGAGATCGGTGATGATCTGCGGCATACGCTGCCCGGCAGTATCGTCACTCGGCCCGTGCAAGGCGGAGCGATTCGTATCCTGTGGGCCGGCCCGGTAGAACTGCAAGGGCACCAGACCGACTAGATTTTTCATCGTGTGGGTGACGCCAGCCACCCAGTGACACTTCATCTTGGACACGGACATAAACGTGTCGATCTCTTCCAGGACATGGTTGAAGGTAAACTCGTTATAGAGTTTGCCGCCGTTGGGAACGGGCGTTTTGGCAAAATCGGGATAGGGGTCGGTGGCGTTCAGGTCGATCAACGTCGCGCCCAGCTCCTTCGCCACGGCGTCGTAGCCCCAGACCGTGTAGGACTCCCACTCATAGACCGCCTCCACGATGTACAGCTCTTTTGCGCCGGCATCCAGCACGAGTTTGCCCAGCGCCCTGACCACCTCGGGATGCGTGACAAAGGTATCGACGCCGGGAAGCCCACTCGCCTTACCCTCCCAGTAGGTCCCACCGGTGAGGTTGGTCTTGATCGCCACACGCGCACCGGGCCGGACGATGTCGCCCAAGCCGCCCAAGCTGTCGAGCATATCGCGGATTTTGTCGTACAGCACTTTCGGATCGTAGGTTTTAGCCTGCGCAATGGCAACCTGGGCCTTATATGCGCCGGTCGAAACGGACGGTGCAGCCGTGGCAACAGCCGGAACAGCAGCCGTCTGCGGAGCGGACGGCGTCGCCTGCGGCCCGCAGCCGACGAGCAGCGCGCCCGCCGTGACACCCGCAACTTGCAAGAACTCGCGGCGTGTTAGAGTGTTGTGAGGCTTTCGTTTTTGCATGACATTTTCCTTCATCTTAAGACCTCCCTTCTTTCTATATACCGTGGATTATGCCACCACTTGATCAAGCAACGCTTGCAATTCATCCACATCGTTGACGACATAGTCAGGGCCGTTGACCTCCCAGTTGGCACGCCGGCCCCACAGCACCGTTTGCATACCGGCGGATTTCGCGCCGCGAATATCGTGCGTGACCGAGTCGCCAACATAAAGCGCCTCGTGCGGCACGACGTTGAGACATTCCAATGCATGCCAGAAGATCGCCGGATCGGGTTTGTAGATGCCGAGATCGCCCGCTACGACAATCACATCGAAATAAGCCGCAAGGCCCGCGCGCCTGACGCGCTCCCGCTGTTCCTCTCCATCATAGGCATTGGTAATCAACCCCGTTTTCACTTTTTGTTTGACGCCAGATAGGAGTTTCTCAACGCCCGCGAGTGGGCAGCACGCTTCAAGCCACTGACGGCGGTAGAGATCGACGTACTCTGCATCCCACGCCAAATCGTACCGTGCAAACGTGCTCTTCAGTCGAAATTCGTGCATCGACAAGGGATCGACTTTGCATTCGTCGACCAGTTGGTGAAATCGCATCACTTCAGCGACAGCGGTTTCCAGGAAATCGTCGAAGGGAATTGCCAAACCGGTATGCGCGTGCAACCACCTGAGGCTCTGGACATCCGAACCTACAAAGTCGACCAGGGTGCCATCAAAATCGAACAAGACGGCTTCAACCATAAGTCACTACTTACGTCAAGGAATCAGCGCCTTGAGCAGTCCCTCGTGCCACCGCTCCGCGGCGCGGTCATAGACGCCGAAGCCCGAACCGAACTCCCAGTACGCCCACGACATCCCGCGCGCTTCGGCCTCTTCGCGCACAAACGCCGTCCAGTTGATGCGCGATTGCATATCCGCCTGCTCGAACGCGCCGAATTCACCCAGCCATAACACACAATCCAACTTTTCCGCCACGCCGACGGCCAAATCGAACGCGTTACGGATCGGTTTGTAGCCGGCGGGATTGGTCTCAACAGGTTGCGTGTTGTACTCGCTCAACCATGTGAGCGTCGATCCCGTCTTTGCCGCCTCCGGATCGACCGCGACGGGCGTCTCCGGTGGGCCGGGCCACGTCACACCGAGGGTCTGGTAGCCGGGACCCGACCATGTTGAGCCCTGGTGTGTGAACAGCTTTGGATCGTAGAAGTGGAAGGTACAAACGTAGTTCTCCTCACCTTCAAGCGGGCTCAGATTCGCCAATCCTTGGTAACCGCCCCAGGACGCTCCGGTGATGATGAGCGTGTGCCGGTTGTCGATACGACGGATCGCCAGGATCGTGTCGCCGAGGATACGCCTCCACTTGTCGCGCGTGAGGCCGCCATGCGGCTCGTTGAGCGGCTCAAAGTAGACGCTGTCCGGCATATCTTTGTAGCGTGTCGCAATCTGTTGCCAGATGGTGATAAAACGCGCCGCGTGCTCGTCAGTACGGGTGAAGAATTCATCATAGTGGTGCATGTTGATGACGACGTTCAGCCCGTTGGCCAAGCCGTTCTCGACGACCCAATCCACACGCCGGAAGAAATCTTCATCCACGGTGTAGGGCGGTTCTTCCAGGGCGTGGGCCGACCAACGGATGGGCACACGGATGGTGTCGAAACCCGCGTCGGCGATAAGGCGGAAGTACTCCTTTTGCAGCACCATCCCCCACTCACCTTCCTTGGGTGCTTCGAGCGCGTTGCCGAAGTTGACGCCGCGCCCCAGCCGTTGCCCCTGCGCGAAGCGATCGAGCGGGTCGGCGGGTGGCGCGAGCGTGGGCGCCGGTGTGGCGGTGGGCGGCGGGGTCGGTGTAGCAGTGGGCAGAGAGGTTGGCGTGGCGGTGGACAACGCGGACGTCGCCGCCGCACTATCCGCAGGCGGTTGTGTTTCCGGCACGTTCGGCGGCGTATCAGAACGGCAAGCGACCAAAAGCAGCGCAAGCGCGAACAATCCCAGGCACAGAAACACCGCCCGCTTTTTCATCTTTACCTCAACGCATCGACGACGGCCTGCAAACCCTCGCGCAGCCCTGTCCGCGGTTGCCAGCCCAACACGCCCCGGGCTTTCGCGCAATCGAAGTACGAAAGATAGATGTCGCCGGGCCGCATCGGCGCTTTGACGACCGGCGCAGCGAAGCCGATGATGTCGCACAACTGGCGGTGCAACTCGTTGACCGACGTCCCGCCGCCGCTGGCGATGCAGAAGACGTCGTTGTCGCCCGCGGAGAGCGCCAGCAGGTTCGCCGCCGCCACATCACCCACGTAGACATAGTCCTTCTGCTGCTCGCCGTCCCAATCGATGCGCACATCCTGTTGTTTGAGAATACGATTGGCGAAAATGGCGATCACACCCGCCTCGCCTGTGGGGTCCTGGCGCGGCCCAAAAACGTTGCCGTAACGGAAAATCGTGTAGCTCAGGCCCTTCGTCTGCTGGTAATAGCGCAGGTAATGCTCCGTAACCATCTTCGTGATGCCGTAGGGCGATTGCGGCCACTGTGGTGTCTGCTCATTAATCGGCAACTGCTCCGCCGTCCCATAACTGGCACCACTGCCCGCGAAGATGACCTTGCGCGTGCCCGCATCCACACACGCCTCGAGCAAGTTGATCAAGCCACCCACGTTGACGTCGGCGTCCAGCCTGGGTTTGTCGGTGGAAATCTTGACCGAGTGCTGCGCGGCGTGGTGATTGAGCACCTCCGGTTTCTCGCGGCGAATCAGATCCGCCGCCTCGTCGCTGCGGATGTCCAGTTGGTAGAAGTGTGCCTGGGGATTCACGTTCTTCATGCGTCCCCCACCCTCTTCCCACAAACTGTCGATGATAATCACCTCGTGCCCCGCTGCCACATAGGCATCCACGACATGCGACCCGATAAAGCCTGCTCCACCTGTTACGACGATTTTCATAGTCACCTCGTTGAGAAATTAGAAATGAGTGAAGAGTGAAGAGTTAAGAGTGGTCATAATTCGCCATTTGCCACTCCTTACTCCTTCCTCACTCCCTACTCCCTACTCCCTCGATCATATCGGTTTTGCAGCTTTTGTCCAGTTGGGTGAAGACGCACGCGAAACTGCGAAAGCGCACCCGTTCCACGGAGATTTATACCGGAAGTCGTTTGCCGCAACAGTATTCGATTAAACAGAGGGACATAATTTTCAATGTAAATACCATGGGGTAAAGCGTTGACTTCGTTACAAACTCCATTATACTCACTACTGACTCTCAATCCGAGCATAATCAAGGCAAAGCATGACAACAGATACCCTGATCGGGACACACATCGGTCCCTATGAAATTATAGAAAAAATCGGCCGAGGCGGGATGGCCGAAGTGTATAAAGGCTACCATCACGTCCTGCGCCGGCCGGTGGCCCTTAAATTTCTGGAGCAAGCCCTGCAAGATAAAGAAAGCGTGGCCCTGCGTCTCCGGCGTGAAGCGCAGGCCATTGCCGCGCTGCGCCACCAGAACATCGTCCAGGTCTACGATTTCGGGATGTACGAGAATCGCCCATATCTCGTGCTGGAATACATCCCAGGTCACGACCTGCGCATGGAAATGGATCGACGGCTGGCGAACGGACGGGCGTTTACGCCGGAGGAAACTATCGCCATTATCGAACAAACAGGTGCTGCGCTGGACTACGCGCACGAGCATGGCGTCATCCACCGCGACGTCAAACCGGGCAACATCCTGTTAAGCGACCGTGGCGAGGCGATTCTGGGCGATTTTGGCCTCGTCATGCTGCGCAATCGTGTCAGCCAGATCACCACAGGCGAAACCTTCGGCACGCCGGAGTACATCGCCCCCGAACAGGCGCTCAATTCGCGCGCCGCCGTGCCCCAATCCGACATCTATTCGCTCGGCGGTATCCTCTATGAGATGACGACCGGGCATCTGCCCTTCGAGGACGACTCGCCGCTGAGCCTCGCGCTGAAGCACATCAGCCAGGATCCCATACCGCCGCGCCGCTACCGCCCCGACCTTCCGGCCGCCGTCGAAGCGGTGATCCTGAAAGCCTTGGCGAAAGACCCCGCCGACCGCTTCCCGACCGCGCGCGCCCTGGCCGAAGCCCTGCGGAAAGCGTGGCAAGAACCCGGCGTACCGGCGCCGGCGCGCGCCATCCCGATGCCGGAGGATACCATACCGCCGCCGCCAGGCGCACCCGTCAAAGGCCGGGCCACATCTGCCGGTGTCACCGCTGCACCCACAGACGGCGCGCCTCTGGCACGGCGTCGTCGAGGATGGCCAGTTGTCGTACTTCTGCTACTCGTCGCGGTGGGAGCGTTCGCCTATCTCGAACTGACCGGACGCACCACGTTGCTCGATATGGCGCTTCTTGCGCCCACTGCCACGCCGACGGCCACGGCAACCGCGACAACCGCTGCGACACCCACCGCGACGGCGACTGACACCGCGACGCCCACACCCAGCGCCACCGCCGACACCGTCACGTCGAGCGCACTGCCCACCGCGACCGCGACGCCGCGCCCCACCGCCTCCCCGACGCCGACACTCGCGCCAACCGCCACCGTCACGCCGCGTCCCACCGCAACCACGACACCCACACCCACCCCAACGCTCGCGCCCGGCGAGGCCCGCGTGCGCGACGCCGACGGGATGACGATGCGCTTCGTGCCCGGCGGGTCATTCCTAATGGGCGCATCGGAAGAAGACGTCGATGCCGCCCGGCACGAGCGCCCGCAGCGGGAAGTCTTTGTCGGCCCGTTTTGGATGGATGAAACGGAAGTGACCACCGACCAATACAAACGCTGCGTCGCCGCCGGGGTGTGTACGGAACCGATTACGCGGGATTTGTACGACGCCCCGAACAAAGGCAACCATCCCATGGTACTTATCAGTTGGGAGGAAGCCGCGCGTTACTGCGAATGGATTGGCGACGGGACCGGTTGGCCCGCCCGCTTGCCCACCGAGGCCGAATGGGAAAAGGCAGCTTCCTGGGATCCGGCGACGCAGACCAAGCGCCTGTATCCCTGGGGCAACGAATACGACCGCACGCGCATTCCCATCGGCAACCGGGTGGTTGCCGTAGGAAGCTATCCACAAAACGCCAGCGCGTACAATATCCTCGATTTGGCCGGCAACGCCCTGGAATGGACCAACGATTGGTACAGCAGGGATTACTACAGCGCTCCAGACCCGCAACCCGACCCGACCGGGCCGGAAAGCGGTGACTATCGCGTGATGCGCGGCGGCACGGGCGCGCCCATCGAAAAATCGGTGGAGTACGAAGTGCGCACGACATACCGCACCTTCGGCAAGCCGGAAAGCACGGTCAGGAGCACCGAACGCCCGGCCAAGAGTGCCACGCTCGGCTTCCGCTGTGTTGTAGCGGGGGAACAGTTGCCGTAGGGCGGGGACCGGTAATCAATAATCGGTCACAAGTTACCGGCTACCAATAACCACTGACTGGATAACGTATGACGGCTAATAGTCGCATTACGCAAGAACAATTGAAGACATTCGCGCGCGCGAAGGATGCCACGCTGGCGGCGCTAACGCAGATCGATCCGGATACGCTGCAAAAGCTGACGCGCCTTACACTGCCGGAAATCCGCGAAATCCAGCAGGAAATTGCCCACGTGCTGCCCGCCGGCAACCTGCCCGCCTTCATCCTCAACGGGTTGATGCAACTCAAAGGGCGCAAAATCAGCGCCGAGCGGGTGCGCCAGGACATTACGGCACTTCTGCGCAGCCTCGAACTGCTCCCCCAGGGCTTGTTCGGCGTCGTGATTGGCGGTCCAGCAGCCCTGCTCCACGCCTACCAAAAACTCCTGCAACTGGCCGGCAAAGATACTGAGAGCGCCTTTCCCCAGGGGATGTGGCAGTTCTACCTGGAATTCGGCCTGCGCGAGGACACGGCGCGGCACACCAACGAGACGGTGGGATTTCAACGCAACCTTTCCTCGCCACGCGACCCGGTCGCCGAGGCCGCCGTGTGGATGAGTGTAGCCATTCACCTGCTCTACGACTATGATGATCTTCTCAGAACCGATTGGCGCGAACACGTGCGCCTGCGGCTGGTATTGGAAGAGGCCGAAAGCGCCGGGATACACGAAAAGCCGCCCTTCAGCACGCTCCAACGCGATTGGAACGCCGCGCGTCCCTATCACGCGCCTGCCGCCGACGTGCCCTATCTTCGCCACAGGCTGGAAACCTTTGAGCAGTTCATCGCGCCGCGCATCGCCGCGCTCGACCGCGCCGCCCAGGCGCGCATCCACACGCACTTCGATGCGCGCTGCCGAACCGAATTGCCGCCCTACCTGGAACAGATGACGCTGCTCGCCGCGCTGACGCCGGAGACTCACAAGGAACATAAGACGTACTATCCCCTCTCACGCGCTTTCGTCGGCCTGATCTGGCAGGAACAAACGTATCTGTTGCCGGTGTGCCAGCGCAACAGCGCCGGCAGCCCGCTCTGTTACCCTCTCGAAGGCGATCCGATCCCCCTATACGCCGATAAGGAAGGCGCTTTGTGTGATGCGGCCGGAGTGAAGCTAGAGACAGACCGGGGCGGGCGTGTCTGGTACCGGGGAAGTAAACAACCGCTAGGGATGCTGCGCCCGCCGACGCCGGAGATGATTCTGGCGTGGGCCGGCGCAGTGTTGCACGCGCCGCGCCCGCCAATCGCCTGCGATCTCGACCTTTTACTGGCCGCAGCGCCGCGCGCCGCGCAAGTGCACCTGCGCGCCAAACTGCCCGAGGTGACACAAAAGGCGCTCGGCCGGTTGAGCCGCACCCCCATCCTCATCAACTGGGACCTGCGTTCCGGCGAGCAGCCGCTGGCGCACATTCGTAGGGGACGGCGCGGCATTGGTGACCACGCACTCACGCTGTTCCGCACGCCGGAGAGCACGATCTTCGACCAATCGCACATCTTCTTCGACGGAATGTGGGGGATGGCCGTCGCCGAGATGATGACCGGCAGCGCCATCGTCACCTACCACCGGCTGGCACACACGTCGCCCGCCCCGGAATGTGGCGCGGTCACGCCGCTGGCGTTGCACAGCACGCCGGAGGTGATCGCCCAGGCCTGCAAAAACCCGCCCGCGCATGAAGCTGCCGCCGAGTCCGCCACTATCGACGCCGCAGGGCTAGCGCGCCTGCGGCAATGGCTCGAACAGCGCGGCGTCCGGCTGACCGTCAACGATTTACTACTGCTCTACCGGGGATTCCACGCCACGCATTACACGCTCTCCACACCCGTCCGGCGTGAATTGGAGACGCTGCAGGCGCGGCTCGATGCCAAACGCTATCAGGCCCTCCAGGACTCCATCGCCCAAACGCTGGCGCACGACCGCGAGACCAATCCCGCGCTGCTCATCCCGATGGATGCCAGCAACGTGGCGCCGAAAGCGAGGCTGTTCCCCACCACCTTCCGCAACCCCCTCCCGACGATCGTCCCGCTGTTCGCCGAGGTGCAGGAACACTACTCGCGCTACCGGCTGAAGAAGAGCGCAGCGCATTGGAACACGTTCGACGACGCGCGGCGCAAGCTCCTGGCACACCTGAAAGCCTTTGGCGAATTTCTGGACACGCTGAAAGCCATTACGATGCGCGGCGAGAGCTTCAACACCGCCACGCTGCGCCTGCTGGGACACCTGCCGCCTTCCGTCCAACACATCTTGGACCAGATTCCGCAGCACATCGGGGTTCTGAACGAGGTCATCAAAGGCAGCGAGGTTTTCTCCAACCTGGGACGCGCCGCGCCGCACACCAGCCCGCGCCGCTTTACGAGCGCCAAAGACGACGGCGCAACCAAGGAACTGGTGTGGGGTATCCTGACCGACGACACGGACGCGATGCATATCAGCCTGCGCGATTTCCGGCCCTTCGTCCCGCTGCTCTATGCCGCTGACGCCGCGCCCCTTGCCGACAGACTGGCACAGGATTATCTCGACAGCTATGTCGCCGGGTTCAACCACTTCGTCAAGGAGCTTGCGGCGTTGGTCAAGGCGGCGGAATCGCTATAGAACGGATAAACAGTTCCATCCCGTACATCACCTGTGTTTCCAACTGCACGCGCTCCGGCGCAAAGGCCCAGAGCAGCAGCGTTCCTTCAAGCATCGCACCCAGGCTGATGGCAGCTTTTTCGGCATCTACAGCGCGTAATTCGCCGTTTGCCACACCCCGTTCAATCACTGGCGCAAGGGTGGAGATGAACTCCGCCACAAACTCCCCCAGGACCTCACGCGCGGCGGACTTGCGCAGCCCCATCGCATAGAACTCATAGAGCAGGGGAAGAAGGGGACGCATCCGGCGCAGCTCATCCACCAATTGCGTCGCAAAATAACGCAGTCGTTCCTGCGCCGAACCGTCCTCTGTATCCAAGGATCGAAAACCGCGCAGCATATACGCAAACAGCCGCCGCAGGATCACACCGATCAGCGCATCCTTCGTCTTGAAATACAGATATAGGGTGGCCTTGCTCAATCCGGCTGCGGCGCCAATGTCCTCCATGCGAGCCTTTTCCACACCGTGTTCGGCAAAAACCTTGAGGGCCGCTTCGATGATCTGTTCCGTCCGCTCTTCACTGACATCTGGTTTAGGAGACATCGCTACCCCGTTGCCTTTTCGGCCAGAGCATCCCCGTGCGGACGCAGTAATCGGCATACGATTGTCCGTAGCGCAAGAGCAAGTCCTTTTCTTCTTCCACGCACCACCAGTACCACACGCCCAGGTAAAACAGAGAAAAGACGGCCAGGAAAGGCGAGTTGATCAGCAATGCCATCACGATCCAGATAGGCGCTTCGCCCATGGCCTGCGGATGGCGAATTTTCTCGTAGATGCCGCCGTACATCGTGTGCGACTTGTCGGGAGCCAGCGCCTCTTTCCCCGCGTCGCGCACACCCCAGAGCATCAATGCCAGCGCCGGGATGCCGATGATGGCCGCGAGCGCCACATTGATGCCGTAAGGCCAGGGGAACCGTGCGGGCAACGGGTCAATGGGCAATGGATACCAGCGGTACAATACATAACTAAGGCTGGCAATCCCCATCGGGATCATCGCGACCAAACGATACTGCCCACAACGACGGTATGCCTTTTCACCGATCCTTTGTTCCAGATGCGCCGGACGCACGCTGAGTGCATACAGCACCGAGAAGGCTAACGAAGAAATCACCAACACAGCGAAATTTAACCACCCTAACATTGCATACCTCCTCACTCAATATGATTCTCATCCCTCCTGTTATCGTATAAATGACTGACTGGTCAGTTATTATTCTACATGTCTTCGAGGAATTGTCAAGGATTGAGGTTGACAAAAACAAGAAACGATAGACAGTAAGCGGAACTTGCTGCCAAGCGCGGTTTATTTATAGGAGGACTGCAATGGAAAACACCATCAATGCTTTTGCGCGAAACCGCCGCCTCGGACGCGGCGTCAATGTCATCGGCTACGACCCCTTGTGGCGCTCGCGCGCGAAAGCGCGGATGCAGGATAGGCACTTCCGGATGATCAAAGAGGCCGGCTTCGACCACGTGCGGATCAACCTGCACCCGTTCAAATTTATGGGGGATGCCCCCGGCTACACAATCAACCCCGCGTGGCTGGAGACGCTCGATTGGGCGGTGATGCAGGCCTTGAACAACGACCTGGTCGCCATCCTGGACTTGCACGAGTTCACCGCGATGGCGCGGAATTTCGCGGGTCTAGAGGCCAGGTGCCTGGCGGTGTGGGAGCAGTTGGCCCCGCGCTATCAGGATGCCCCGGACACGGTCTTTTTCGAGTTGTTGAACGAGCCGAACGGCGCGCTGACGGTGGCGTTGTGGAACGAATTCCTCATAGAGCCTTACGACATCGTCCGCCGCACCAACCCCGACCGCACGCTCATCATCGGCCCGGCGTTCTGGAACGGCATCGACTACATTGAAGACCTGAAGCTGCCGGAGGCGGACCGCAACATTATCGTCACCGTCCACTACTATCACCCGATGCCCTTCACACACCAGGGCGCGTCCTGGTCGGAATTCCGGGATCGCAGCAACGTGACGTGGCTCGGCACGCCGGAAGAACAGCAAGCCATCGTGCGCGATTTGGGCACAGTGCAGGCGTGGGCGGAGAAGGAGCAGCGCCCCATCTATCTCGGCGAATTCGGCGCCTATGAGAAAGCCGATATGGCGTCACGCGCGCGCTACACCGCCGCGATAGCCCGCCACGCGGAGCATCTGGGCTGGAGTTGGGGCTACTGGCAGTTCGATTCGGACTTTGTCGTCTACGACATGGGGCAGGATGCCTGGGTCACGCCGATCCTGAACGCCTTGATTTCTTAAATCATCGTGGGATGAGTTTTACGACCGCATCTGGATGAAGATTCCCACCACAAAGGCACCAAGACACTAAGCTTTTATGGCGTTCCGCGAGCGGCTCGAAGCCCACGCCATCGGCCGGTGCTTCTGGACGTACAAACGGCTGGACACAGACCGCAGCGTCGTCTCCATCGAAAGGACGCCGGAGTGGGATGCCATCGTGGCATTTGCCGAACATCCGCGCGCGACGTTCAAGGAACTGCGCAAGCAGCGCCCATCACGCGACGTAGTGGACACACGCTGCGCCACTACCCCGACCACATCCGGTTTGAGGCCTGCCGGGTCAATTCGGGCTATCCAGCCGCGTTGGGATTATGAGTTGAGCTAATTCTCGATTTCCGCGATAGCCTCTGCGGGGGTCTTGTTACCGTAAATGACGCCCATCAGGCCGGGAAGGTAGCGATCCATCGTCTGCGCGGCGGGATAGATCGCGTTGTGGATCAATTCCGGCCCCAGAACCACACCCTCGAAGTCGAGGCTGCTCTTGTAGCGCACCTCGCCATCGCTGAAGTCCAGCTCGAAGTTGCCGATGCGCAGGCCGTAGTTGGCGCGGGCGATGAATTCGGCGATGGCCTGCCTTTTATCTTCCGGCGCTTTGACGGGACACATCACGTAGAAGATAAACTGCTCCAAATCCACGCGGATTTGGGCATAGCAGGCCACCTGGCCGTTCTCCCCGGAGAATCCCATGCGGTAGATGTACCGATCCTCTATTGGCTGGGGATGCCATCCGTCTTCGGTAAGGAACTCTCCGAGGGTCTGAAAAGCGCGCAGTCCGTTTTCGTTTTCGATTTCGATGGTCATCATTCCTCCCACTCCCATAGATTCTATTCGGAAATTCACCGGATGCAGTGTTTTGCGGCCAAAGATGCAGGTAAAAGGGTGTTTTTGCACTTGCGGGCATATCCGCAAGTGCAAAAACACCCTCTGCAAAACATTGCCGGCGTTTCTTCCCCGTTTTCAGCCTTTATCCATTGCGCCGTCTTTGCAGCGCCCCAATCGCAGCGCCAAGGCAGAGTCCTATGCCCACGCCGATGGCGATGTTATCAAGAGCTACCCCTAAGCCGGCACCAATGGCTACGCCGATTCCGATCCACATACCCAGTGGTTTATTTGACTTTCCTTCTGGTGCATTGTTTTCCGTCATCTCTACCCTCCTCGTGTTGAATAAACTGCGAATCGCATTGTAACCTGTAACCTACGGGACGCAAATCACATTCGTCAAGAGTTCAAAACGCCGTCCAGAAACTCCAGCACCTTCGCCACATTCTCCGGCGCGCCGAAGGCGGGATCGCCGTGACGCGCGCCGGGGAAGAGGTCGAGCGTGACGCGCGCCTCGCCCAGAATCGCGCGCGCTGTGGCGGCGAAGGTGGCCGACTGCTGGTAGGGGACGGTGTCGTCGAGCAGACCGTGCTGGATGAGCAGCGGCGGCGCGCCGGGTCGGATGTAGGTTTCGGGGTTGGCGGCACGCACCAGGTCGGGAACATCGGTGATCTTCCAGCCCAGGAGCAGGGATTCGGGCGAGTCCGCGGCGCTGTGATCTTCTTTGTCGCCCGGGATCAGCCCCGACTCGGCCAACTGCACGTCCATCAGCAGGAAATTCGTCGGTGGGAACCAGGCCACCACCGCCTGCACGTCGCTTGACTGCTCTGGATTGCCCAGGTTGAGGTCGTCCAGTTCCGGCACACCCGCGGTGACGCCGGCCATCAACGCCTGGTAGCCGCCCGCCGACCCGCCCCACACGGCGATCCTGCCGGGATCGAACTTGTACGTCGCGGCGTTGGCGCGAATCCAGCGGACCGCCGCCTTTACGTCGTAGACGAGCGCCGGGAACTTCGCCTCGCCGCTCATTCGGTAGTTGACGCCGACGACGGCATAGCCACGCTCCAGCGCCTCGAGCATCGGCGTGATCTGCACGTCGCGCTTGTCGCCGCCCATAAACGCCCCGCCGTGAATCGACACGATGACGGGAAACGGCCCATTGCCTTCTGCGGGCCAGTAGATATCGAGCTTTTGCGCGGGGGAGAGGTGGGCATAGGGCAGGTCGAAGCGCTTGCGGTGGATGTGCGCGGTGTTCGCTTCGGGGATGATGAAGGGGACGAGATTAGCAGATTCGGTCATTTCTTCCTCCACCCAACAACGCCGCCTCGACCTCCGCCCGCGCCGCCCGTGCGCGCTGCGCGGCCTGCTCCCGCAGCCGGGCAACCTCAGCGCGCCCCGCTTCAACCTGGCGCACGATAGCGCATTGAATGTCGATTGGGGGTAGGGGAACGTACAATTCCTCCAAGAAATCAGCCGGAACGCGCTGTTGTCCAGCAGACCCGATAAAGTAACGTTGTGCTGCCTCGCGCACATGGCGCAGGCGCAAAATCACCCACAGATACTCAGACAAGACTCGCGTGACATCTTTGGTACGGATAACGTGAAATTCGGTTGAGCCACACCCAACGCCGTTTTCCAGATTGCGCGCCACCGCGCACTTGCCGTTTTGCATACAGGGCGTGATTTTAGCCCATATCACATCCTGCTCTGCAAAGCGTGTATAACCGCTTTTGACTTCCTGATACAGACGAATCTCCGGCGCGACAATTTCTCCCAATTCATCAGAAACGGCAGCCATCGGCACAAAAGTGACAGGATCAGAATCCACCAGGGTGATTGTGTCTGACGGGTTAATCCACGCGATTTCCGCCAGGCGCCTCATCGGATGATCCGCAGAGGAAAGCAAATTTTCCGGCGACCAGTCCCAACGGTTAAATTCAACACCCCACCGTTCCGCCTTGCTCCACGATAACGCAAATATCGCCGGCCGCTTGATTAACGGCTTGAGAACGATTCCTGCTTCACGGATAGCATTCTGGGCAACTGAATTGCGCAATTGCTCCGCCTGCTCATTCGCCGCCGCGATCTCTGCCTGCGCCTGCTGCCAGCGAGCGACGATAGCGCGCTGCGCTTCCAGGGGCGGGAGGGGGATTTTGACTTGGAGCAAGGCTTCCTCACTGATTTCTCCTTTCATTGCTCCGCCGGTAGCAGCCAAAAATTGTAGTCGCCCGTAGGATGAACGTAATGCCAGCCACGCATAAAATGTATCAAGACGCTCACCATCAGGTACTAAAACCCGATAATGAATGGTGACACTGACATTTCCCAATTCTGATGTGACTAGCCCGACTGAACCTTGACGTGCCCTGATCTTTGAAACGACTATATCACCAGGCACGGCCAAAAACTGCTCCATCTTTGTATCTTCTCTGCCGGAAAACACCTCTCCATCAAAGCTAACTCTTTCCACCATTGCCACTTTACCTTCAGTAAAATCATCTGGTGGCACAACGTTTCGGCGCACTGTTGTTACGTCAACAAGCGGCACTAGCGGATACGCTATCTCGAATGTGTGGTTGAGACGTATTGAAAGAACATCCCATTTATCCAATTCTCTAAACCCAACTGCAAAGGCTCCGGCAGAACCGTCTATTCCCCGGAGCCGCTCAGAAAAAAACGCTCTGGATCCTCCCGAAACTGCCGGTACTGCCGCGCGATCTCCGGCAAGTCGTTCGGCCCGTCCGCGCCGGTGCTGGTGATGCCCACGCGCTCCGGCTCGGCGAAGAAAACGGGATAATCGAAGATTTCGCGCACGCGCGCCCACAGCGCAGCCTCTTGCGCCGCATCAATTGCCTTGAGGCCGGCGGTCAGTTCCTTTTGCAGCGCCTTGCGCCGCTCGCGGTCGGCGGGGGTGAGCGCCTGATTGAGTTGTCGCTTGAGCGCCTGCGCGCGTTTGCGCGCGTCGGCATTCCATTTTTCCGGCTCGCGCCAGCGGTTGCCGTCCGGCGTCACGCCCAGGGATTCCAGACTCGCCAGCACGGGCAACAAATCGGCGCGGTCATACGCGGCGATGCGCCGGTCGTACTCGTCGTGGATGTCGGCCCGTTGTGCGTCGAAGCCAGGATCGAGTTCCTGGTGCGCTTGCGTCCACGTGGCGCGCCAGTTGGCTTCATCTTGCGCCGAGAAGCGCTGCAAAAACAGCAGCGAGGCTTTGACGCTGGCCTTCGCGCTGACAAACGTCTCCGGCGGCAGGCTCACCACCGCCAGCAGGCGCGCTTTGCCCTCCGTCCAGCGGCGCAGCCAATCGAGCGAGGGGTTGTTGAAGATGCCTTCTGGCAGCACAATCCCCATCCGCCCGCCGGGCTTGAGCAAATCCAGGCAGCGTTCGATAAACAGCATTTCGGTTGGACGGTTGGCCTTGTCCTTGCCGATTTCGTACAGGTCGAGAATCGGCGTGCGATCTTCGGCGGCGCGGGCCATCCGCGTGTGGCTGGCGCGGTAAGGAGCGCCAAAACGCGCGGCGTACTCGGCGATTTTCTCGCCATCGGCGGTGACGCGGGTTTCCTCTGTCGAGCCTACTTTCTGGTCGTTGCCCACGTTCGCGCCAAACGGCGGATTGGTCAGCACGAGGTCGAAGCGGCCAGGGAAAATGCCGTTCACGTCCACAAAGCCGTCGTGATAGTGGATGCCGCCGTGCCCATCGCCGTGCATAATCATATTCATCTTCGAGGTGCGGGCGGCGCGCGGTTCGGCGTCCGTGCCAAAGATGCAATCGTGCGCCAGGCGGTAGAGGCGCGTCCCGGCGGTCTGCACTTCCAACTGCTGGTTCAGTTCCGCAAAGGCGGCGTTGATCGCGGCGATTTCCTGCTCTTCCGGCAGCCCTTGCGCCTCAATCGCCGCGCGGCGCTGCTCTTTTTGTTGTTGGATGTCGCGCTCGATTTTATTGCGCACGTACTCGAAGAAGCGGATGAGAAAGCCACCGGAGCCGGCGGCAGGGTCGCACATTACGTCGCCTTCCTGCGGGTCGAGTAACTCCACGGCAAAATCCACAATTGGGCGCGGCGTGAAAAACTGCCCCAACTCGCCCCGGAACGTCTGCCCCAGGAATTTCTCGAAGGCGATGCCCTTGATGTCGTCGGAAGTCGTGGAGAGATTGAAGCGTTCCAGCAGCTTCACAATGCGGCGGAAGGTGGACTCGGAGACTTCGAGACGGTCATTAGCAGCAAACAAGTCGTCGGTACGGTAATGCTTACGGGTCGAATCGAACAGCCCTTCCATCACCGTCGCATCGCTCGGCAGGCGCGTCGCGGCGCGCTGGTCAATGTACTCAGTGGTGAACTTACCCCAATCGCCGGTGCGCTCGATGTACATCTTGATGAACAAGATTTTGGAAATCTCGTCGAAGGCGCGGCCCGGCTCCATCTTGTGAACGTCGCGCAGAATGCAGTGACAATCAAACAACAAGCGGCGGAACTCCTCGCGGCTGAAAGCGCGCGTGGCTCCTTTGATCGCGGCGATCTTCTTCGCGTCGCCCCAATCGTCGGCGTGCGGGATGTCTTCGATGTCCACCCATTCGCCGGGCAATCCCGGCACCAGCTTGAAAAAGCGCGTCTGCTTGGTGTTGTGCGTGACGAACAACTCGCACCCCACTGCGCGGGTATAGGATTCGCCCTGCCAATAGTCGCTTTCAATAATGGTCACATTGTCACTCTTGCACTCCACCACGATCACCGGCGTCTTTTTAGCCTGCTTATCCGCTGCGCTCTGCCAAATCACAATATCAGCACGGGGAGAGCGGCGGCCATGCTGTGTTTTGCACTCCTGCGCCATCTGCGCAAAACTGTAGCCGTAATAATGGTGCAAAAGCTGGACATACTGCTGCCGCACCGTCTCTTCCGGCGTAGCAACGCGATAGTCGCCGCGCAACTCGCAAAAGACTTGTGTTTTGTCAGCATTGAATTTGAGTGGGTAAACCTGAGTCGTCATAAATCTCCTTAGTGAAAACAAGACGATGCTGTTTGATCCCCGATATTCGGATCATCCAACACATCATTGTGTTTTACATCGCGTCCAGTATACGGTGAATTTGGGGAATGGACAAGGTACGAATTGCGTTTTGGAGATGCCTACAGGTTCGGTGAGACCCGATCCCAGATCGTGCCTCCCGTACCTCAAGATGGGCGCTCACACCTGCTTCAAGACTTTCTCCACCCTGCGTTGCTGCGCCCCTGATAACTCATCCACCCGCCGGGTCAGGACGTCTTTGAAGGCGGCTGCGTTCTCCGCATTCACCGCGCAAAGGATGCTTTCCGCATACTGCGGCACGCTTTGGGGACGGCAGCTTTCCAATTGCGCTAACAAGTACGGGAATAGTTCCTGGCGGTATGCATCCGCTGCAGCGGCGACTTTAGCCAGCGTCTTGATGCCGTTATCCTGGGTGATGACCGATCCCTTTTCCATCGCCTGGACAATCATCGCCCGGTTCTCGAAAATCTCGCGCGGCTTCCGGTCTGCGATCAGACTCAGGCAGATCATCGCCTGCCACACGCGGCGGTTTCGCTTGCTCGATAACAACTTCAGGAAATCGGACACATAGGCTTCGATCAGCTCGGGCGCGTTGCGTCCGATTTCTTCCATGACCGCATCACAGTCGCTCTGGATTTTCGTGTCCTTGTGCCAAAGGTTTTCCGCGATTTCCCGGATGCCCGCGACGTCGCGCGTCCGCGCAAGCTCCCGGCGCAGTTCTTTGTTCAGTTCTTCGTCGCTTCGACCTTGCCGCGAGGCCAACTTGGCTAAAACAGACATCGGATTTCCTCCTGTAGTTCAGCGTCACAGATCCTCTTTAGCTTTCCTGCCAAACCTTCTTCCCTTCCTACAGCCAGAGTGCGTCAAGTTCACAGGTAGCGCAATCCGGTCTTAGGGTCACTTCACCATCCGGTACACTGCCGGGAACGCCAGGTACACTCCGAAAACACGAGGTACACTTCCGAAAACATCAGGTACACTCCCGAAAACATCAGGTACACTTCCAGGTACACCTTCAGGTACAGTGGGAACACCCTCAATCACATCTAAAGGAGCACACTATGGCAAGCGCAACGATCCTCACATTTTCTCTTTCCATATCGCCAACACCCCGCCGAATTGCTCCGGGTTCCCCTCCACCAGCGGGCGAACCACAAACCGCCGCAGGATGCCGATCCAGAGAAGCATCGGCGAGGGGAGACGACGCGGCGGATGGGCGATTCGGGCAACCAGCAGCCGTCCGAGCCGGCGCGCGCGTTCGGGCAATCGCGGATCGTCGTCCGCCGACAGAGCGCCGTATCCCCTGGCTACCGTGGTGGTCTTCGCCCCGATGATGCCGACGCGCTGCCCGAAGAAATCCGCCAGGTGTTTCGCCACACCGGACGTCGGTGCGACGCCGCTCGTCGCTACCCCCACCGTCCACGCGCCCTCGAAGGTCCGGGTGTACAGGTTCAACAGCGTCAGGCGATCCAGCAACGTTTTCAACTGCGCTGGAGGTTCACCCTCGTATGTGGGCGATCCAACTACGATGCCATCCGCATTCAGCAGCCGTTCCCGAATAGCGGGGACGTCATCGGCAATGGGACAGGTTCCCGTCCGTAGACAGGTGAAACATCCCTGGCAGTATTCGATGTGGAAATCGGTGACGTGCAGCCACTCCGTACTGGCCCCGGCCTCTGCGCAGCCGTCCAGCACCCACTGCATCAGCGTGGCCGTATTCCCCTTCCGGTGCGGACTCCCGTTCAGGGCGGCGATGTGCATGATTCCCCCTATTTATCGGCGATTACGTTGCCAATAACGTTACCCTCTGTGTCCGTCTCCAACAACCCTTTGGTCGTATCCAACAGCACAAGCTCGTTGCCCCACGGATCGCGCACGACCACGCAGCGCCCGATCTGAATGTCGAACGGCGAGACGACCACGTTACCCCCGGCCTCCACGATCTGCATGGCGGCATCGTCGGCGCTCGCCACCTTCAAGTCGATCTCCGGCGCGCGCGGCTCCGTGTGAAGCACGATCTCCGTCTCGTCGTCGGGCAGCCGGAGACCCACCGCCTCCGGCGTCCGCCAAATCAGTTCGAGTCCCAGTTGATCGCAGTAAAACGCCAACCCGGCTTCGAGACTTGTCACCGAAAGCCGCACGCAATCGACCATGTGAAACAACGGCTCAATCATACGCTAAGCTCCTCAACCTTCAAACGTCCCCCGCAGCCATTCACAGCACAACGCCGCCCACGTCGCGACGTGCGCGTCCTCCAGAGCCAACCCCATACCGTGCCGCCCGTGGGGATAGACGTGCAGCTCAAACGGGACGCCGTGCTTGTGCAGCGCCGCCGCAAAGAGCAGGCTGTTTTCGACGGGGACGCTGCCATCTTCGGCGGTGTGCCAGAGGAACGTGGGCGGCGTCTCCGGCGTAACCTGCAATTCCAGCGACATCGTCCGCAGCGGCTCCGACGCGGCGTCCGGCCCCAGCAGCGTCTCGAAGCAGCCGCGATGAGCGAATTCGCCGGATGTGATGACCGGGTAGGCCAGGATGAGCGCGTCGGGGCGCGCGCTGACTGCGTCAAGGTCGTCGCCCACATTGAGCGCATCCATCCTGTAGTGGACGCCCAAACTGGCGGCGAGATGCCCGCCCGCCGAGAAGCCACACACGGCGATGCGCGCCGGGTCCACGCGCCACTCGTCGGCGTGGGCGCGGATGAGGCGCAGCGCCCGCGAGGCGTCGAGCAGTGGCGCGGGATGCCGGTGCGGCGCCACGCGATAGTGGACGATGAAGGCGTGAAAGCCGCAAGCGTTGAAGCGCCGGGCAATCGGCTCTGCCTCGTGCGGCGC
>Ga0123326_1001323_pt1 | contig 21762 bp, 14 predicted proteins | sample BioC13SIPDNA_FD_89739 | JGI IMG/M metagenome (GOLD analysis project Ga0123326, IMG submission 89739) | Anaerobic biogas reactor microbial communites from Washington, USA - Biogas_R1_A C13 SIP DNA | ecosystem: Engineered > Bioreactor > Anaerobic > Unclassified | place: Washington, USA | collected...
CCTGGGGTACAGGCCCTGGGACAGGATGGCATACGTGCATTTCACGCCGCCGGTGACGAGCATTGTACCGCAGAAGATGGGACTCTTCAGACGTTACTTCATTCCCCTCGAATGGGGTCCGGAGAGACAGGCGGAGGAGGTCCTCCGTACGAGGCCGCGGATCATCAACGCCTACCCGTCGGTGCTCTACCTGCTGGCGAAGACGCTGGGCAGGCAGGTCGGGAGGCGTCTTGAACTCAAGTTCCTCATGTCGAACTCCGAACTCCTGACGGCACACGCAAGGGAATACATGGAAGACGTGTTCGGCTGCAAGGTGTATGACGATTACTCATGCCTGGAATTCTCCGCGATAGCCTTCGAATGCAGGATGCAGAACCTTCATGTCGCGGCGGACAACGTGATCGTCGAGGTGCTCGACGAGAGGGGCGACAGGCTCCCTCCGGGTGAGGCCGGGAGGATAGTCGTCACCTCCCTCAACAATTATTCGATGCCCTACATCCGCTATGAAATGAGCGACATTGGGGTGCTGTCGGCGGAAGACTGCCCCTGCGGCAGGTGCTTTCCCGTTCTCAAGGCGATCGTCGGAAGGTGCGATGATTTCCTGATCACGCCCTCGGGGCGGCTCATCGATCCCCAGACGGTGGTGTTCCAGATCGAGACGATCCCCGAGGTCAAGGAGTTCAGGGTCATTCAGCAGGAAGACGGCAGCCTTACGGTAAGCATCATCCCCGAGGGGATGGTGCAATTCCTGAGGATCAGGGAGGAGATAACCGGGAGGCTGAACGCGCTTTTCAGTGGCACCCTTCCCGTCGATGTTATCGAAACAACTGTGCTGGACAGAGGGTCAACGGGCAAGCACAGGTCGGTAGTTTCCCGGAGGTCTCGGGAAGCCCGGGCTTCTCCCGGGTGACGACCTGTCGGTAACACCGTCAAGAAAAGAGCTGAATACGTCTTTTCCGACGCACCCATCGTTGCCGCTTCCTGCCGAGGGGCGGGCAACCTTGCCGGATGCGCCGGAGGGGACAGAAGAGATGGCCGGAATGGGCGCAAGCGATGAAAGGGAGTGCATCATGGTGAAGTCATTAAAGAAGTGTTTCATTTATCTCGCATTACTCGGTTTCCTTATACCCGGTATCGCCGGTGGTTCCTTCGCGGACGTCATCATCGATAACGGCGCGACCGGCACCTCCTACACAGGTACCTGGTATGCCTCGGGAGGCACAGACCCCTACGGCGCCTCGAGCCTGTGGTCCCGGAACGGCACCACATACACCTTCAGCATGAGCGGTCAGGCCGCCGGAACCTACGAGGTCCTCATGTGGTGGTCGGGATACTCATCGCGGGCTTCGAACGTTCCCGTGGCCATAAACCACGCGTCGGGCACGACGAGCGTGACCGTCGACCAGTCGCAAGACCCAGGCCAGTGGAACAGTCTCGGAACGTACTTCTTCAACGGTAGCGGCTCCGTCAGGATAACCGCGGCGACGGGCGATACCTTGAGCACCTGCGCCGACGCGGTGAAGTTCACCTTCGTGTCCGGGAACGCCGCGCCGACGGCGACGATCGATTCCATAACACCCAACCCCGCCAGCCCGGGTGAATCCATCACCCTTACCGGCCACGGCACCGACACGGATGGCACCATCACCGCCTATGAGTGGACCTCCTCCATGGACGGTGCCATCGGTGCCGCGGCCTCCTTCTCCACCTCGACGCTCTCCGAGGGCACCCATACCATCACCTTTCGGGTGAAGGACAACGAAGGAAGCTGGTCCGCGGGGTTGACGGCATCGCTTGTGGTCGGGACCCCGTCGGCTGAGATCATCATCGACAACGACGCCGCGGGGACGTCCTACACCGGCACATGGTACGCCTCGAGCGCCGCGGGCTATTACGGCACAAACTCTCTCTGGTCCCGGAACGGTGCCACCTACACTTACAGCATGAGCGGTCAGACTGCCGGCAAGTACGAGGTCTTCATGTGGTGGTCTGGATACTCGTCGCGGGCTTCAAGCGTTCCCGTCGCCATCAACTACACGGGCGGCACGGCGAGCACGACCGTCAACCAGCAGCAGAACCCGGGTCAGTGGAACAGCCTCGGGACCTACTACTTCGACGGCGGCGGTTCCGTGACGATCACCGCGGCGGACGGCGATAGTTCGAGCACCTGCGCGGACGCGGTGAAGTTCACCCTCGTCTCCTCGAACACCGCCCCGACGGCGGCCATCGATTCCATAACACCTTCCCCCGCCGCCGAGGGTGAGTCGGTTACCTTCACGGGTCACGGCACCGACGCGGAGGGCACCATAACCGCCTACGAATGGACCTCCTCCATAGACGGCACCATAGGCACCGCGGCCTCCTTCTCTTCCTCAGCGCTTAACCCGGGCACCCACACCATCACCTTCCGGGTGAAGGATAACGAAGGCCTCTGGTCGGCCGAGACGACGGCGACGCTCATCGTCGGAGAGCCTTCCCTGGAGGTTGTCATCGACAACACCGACAGCGCAACGTCGCGCACCGGCTACTGGTCAGCATCAGGCGCGACAGGCTGCTACGGAACCAACTCGGTCTGGTCCCGCGACGGGGCGACCTTCACGTGGCAGTTCACACCGACGGTGTCGGGTATCTACGATGTCGCCATGTGGTGGACCACGACCTCGACGAGAGGCGCGGCCATCCCCGTCGTGATCGATCACGCCGACGGATCGCAGACGGTCACCGTCAATCAGCTCGAGAACGCGGGTCAGTGGAACGCGCTGGCCGATTCCCTGGTGTTTCTATCCGGCGTGACCTACAACATCACTGTGACCTCCCGCCCGTACCCGGCGAGCACCTGTGCCGACGCGCTGAAGTTCACTCTCAAGAAGACCATGCCCACGGCTTACATAGACTCCATCTCCCCGAGTCCGGCCAGGCTCGGCGGGGCTGTCACCCTGACCGGACACGGCGACGGCACGCTTACCGCGTACGAATGGTCTTCCTCCATTGACGGTGTCATAGGGTCCGGGTCTTCGGTGACGCTTTCCGCTCTCAGCGCCGGGGCGCATACCATCACGTTCAAGGTCAGGGGCAAGAATGGTGTCTGGTCGCGGCCTGTCCTTGAAGACCTCAATATCGTCGTCATCATCGACAACACCGATGCCGCGACATCGAAGACCGGAGCCTGGTCCACATCCACCGCAACGGGCTACTACGGCACGGACTCCGTGTGGTCCCGCGACGGGGCGACCTTCACCTGGTCGTTCACTCCCCCTTCAGCAGGTTACTATGACGTTTCCATGTGGTGGACCACATCGTCGACGCGGAGCTCGTCGGTACCCGTTGCGATCAACTATGCCGGGGGGCCGAAAACGGTCACCGTCAATCAGCTCGAGAACGCGGGGCAGTGGAACAGTCTCGGCGTCTATGAATTTGCCGCCGGCGTGACCTACAACATAACGATCACCTCCCAGGCAAGTCCCTCGAGCACCTGCGCCGATGCCGTCAGCCTTCTCAAGACCGGGCCGACCGTCCCCGCGGGGGGCTTTTCCGCCGACGTGGTCGAGGGGAATGCAGGCATGACCGTGCAGTTCACCGACGAGAGCCTCGGAATGGTATCGTCGTGGCTCTGGAGTTTCGGCGACGGCACGACGAGCACGGAGCGGAACCCCTTTCACGTCTACGCGAGCGCTGGCTACTACACGGTTTCGCTCACGGTATCCAACCCGGCGGGTTCCTATACGAAGACAATGTCCCAGTATATCCACACGGTCCCGGTCGAGGAGAACATTTATCTCGTCGACGGGTACGCCAAGGACGCCGTCTTTGCGAACAACGCGAAGATAATCCTCGCGAACCTGGGGGCGACCCAGGTCGGCGATGCCTGGGTGTACAGCAACGCCTCCGTGGGGAGGACCTTCACCACCCGCTTCATAACCACACCCTCGGCTTTCATGTCGGCATTGAAAGAGAAGGACGCGCACATCATCTTCAATGGTCACTCCAATTTCGGCCTTGGCGGATCCTTCGCACAGGGCAACGAGGTCTATGTGCAGCAGATGGACGACGTCTACTACATAGACGATGACCGATTCACACACACCTCAACCCCCATGGTATCGGTGAAGATCGACGGCGTCCAGTACGGTCAGGCGTATCCCAACTGGCTGCCCGTCTTCAAGGACGGGACGAGCGGCATCATGCCCTACACCTTCTCCGAGGGGATTCCCCCGTACAACTACTACCTGACGTACAAGATCGACGGAGATCCCACTCTCTACAAGATCGAGCTCTCCGACGGGAGCTACCTGGAGAGGTTCCCCGATTCCGGTGTGACCGCCTGGTACTCCGCCGATGGTCTCGCGCCCGACCCCACTCTCAATCCCGGGTACTTCATCACCAACAATGCCACGGACTACAACCGGTGCGATCTTGTCGGCACCTGGCCGGTCGCGAAGGAGAGCGATCAGACGAAGATCGAGTACATGGGCTACAATTACCAGTACCATGCCGCCGGCACGGGCGAGAACTCGGCGACGTGGACCATCGTGGTGAAGACCGCCGGATTCTACAAGGTCTCGGCCTCATGGCAGTCGGGCAGCGGCAACGCCTCGAACGCTGTCTACAGGGTGCAGCATTACGGCGGTTATACGGACGTCGAGGTCGACCAGACCGCGGCGGCACCGTCAGGCGGGTACACCCTGGGGTCCTTCTATTTCGGCAAGGGCAGCTACACGGTCCAGCTGACGGACAACGCGAACGGAAGAGTGATCGCCGATGCCGTAATGTTCACCTCCCTTACGGGTCTCACCAACATGCTTCAGGCCGAGTTCGGCGTCAGCGCCATAACGGGTTCGGCGCCTCTCACGGTTGATCTTACGGATTACAGCCAGGAATCTTCCAGCGCCGGCGCGAACATCACGGCCTGGTTCTGGGATTTCGGCGACGGCACGACAAGCACCGCGCGCAGCCCCCAGCATATCTACACGAGCCCGGGCATATACACGGTGAGTCTCACGGTCACCGATACGGTGGGGGCACAGGACACGGAGATCAAGACGGGCCTCATCGCGGTGGACCGGACGGCCACCCTGAGCGCCCAGTTCGCGGCAAAGAACCGCATCGTCACCGGCTGGACACCGCTCGAATTCATCGACCAGAGCTCGGGGAACCCCACGAGCTGGTTCTGGGACTTCGGTGACGGCACGACGAGCACTCAGCAGAATCCCATCCACTCCTTCCTGACGGCGGGCATGTACCCGGTGACGCTCACGGTCACGTCCGCCAACGGCAGCAGCGCAAAGACGAAATCCGACTATGTCCAGAGCTTCTCCATAGACGCCATCGTCATGGCGGACAACGTGTACCGCTACAAGCCCCACTTTTCGGGTTTCGGCGGCTTCTACGACAAGACCATCCTGTATGGCAACACCGGGGTGAGTGCGAGCGACCTCAAGTACGCCCGCCTGTTCTACGGTTCCTGCAACTCCTGCAACTACTACGCGGGGACCTTCCACCGCGGCATGCTGATCTGCACGACGAGCGATACGGACCTCTACACGGCACTCAACTACTTCCAGGATTACTTGAGCGGGATGACCGACGATGCGATCCTGACGCATCTCAACACGATCCAGAATACCCACGAGATGATCAACTTCAGCCTCAAGCCGCCCTCGCTAAGATGATAGACATACTGAGGTCCATCCATCACTACTCGTCCCATTTCGCACAGTTCCCGGGGCTTCTCCGGGGGATCGCGCGGCCCCGTAACGGCGGCGCCCCCCCGGGGAAATCCCGGTCCGCCATCGTTCTCGATCACCTGTACCTCTTTTTCGTCCTCAAGGTCATGCCCGTGAACTATCACCTTTTCCAGTTCCAATCAAGGAGCCGGAAGGATTTCAGGGAATACATGGATGAGACCGTCGCGCCGCTTCTGAAGCACAGGTTCTACAAAAGCCTGTGGAACGACAGCTACAGTTCCCTCGTGAACGATAAGCACCTATTCCACTGTCTCTGCCGGTATCACGGGATACCCGTTCCCGAACTCCATGGCATGTGCACCGGCGGGTTGCCCGGTGGCGACGACTCGTGCCTCGCGAAGATCATGGATGAAAAGGGAATTGACACAGCGATCCTGAAACCCCGGCACGGTGTGCAGGGGAAAGGTATCTACTTTGCCCGCCGCAACGGCCGGGAGATAGAGTTAAGACCCGCGTCACGTCCGGAAGGTCACCCCCGGGCCGCCGCGGACCTCCCGGAAGGAGAATTCATCATCCAGGAAGTGATCAGGCAGCACCCGCATTTGGAAAGCATGAACCCCTTTTCCCTGAACACGATACGCGTTATCACCCTTCTGACCCGCGAGGGCGGAGTGGAGTTCCTCGCTGCGATGCTGAGGACGAGCTCTGACAGGACGGCAGTGGACAATTTCTCTCTGGGAGGGGTGGTGGTGGGGGTTGACCTCGAGACGGGCAGGCTGAAAGACAGGGGTTTTCAAAAGACCTCGCCGGCGGAGGAATTGAAAAGACATCCCCTCACGGGTGTCGTCTTCGAGGGCTTTGAGGTCCCTTACTGGAAAGAGGTCAAGGAGACGGCGGCACAGGCCCAGAAGGTCTTCAGCGAGCTCAAGGCCATCGGGTGGGACCTCGCGGTCTGCCCTGCCGGCCCGGTGGTGATCGAGGGGAACATAGAGTGGGGAACCACGGGTATCCAGGCCACGAACGGAGGGCTTCTGACGCCGAGGAACAGGTCACTCTTCGCCCGGTACGGCCTTACCTTCTACGAGTAGACGGGAGGCCGGGACAGACACATGGCGGGTTTCTTGCCAAAGATCAGGCGGCACATGTTCTCACTGACGACAATGGTACTCTACGAGAGGTCGATGCGGGATGTCGCCTCCCTCTGTGTCAGGTCAGCGGGAGGTCTCCTCTTCAGGGAACTAACCCCGCGTGACCGCGCGGCCTTCGAGCGGGGTCTGGCCCTCCAGGGAACGCGGGAGACCACCTTTCAGCCGGCCTTCGGCATGAAGGACGTCGACGACCGCCTGCGCAGCGGAGAGCGTTGCTTCGTCTGCGAGGACGGGGACCGGATCGCCGGGTACATATGGTTCAGCACCGTCGACAAGCACATCAGGGAGATCGATGCGACGCTGCGATTGAAAGACGGTGACGTGTATGCTTACAACGCCTATGTGGACCAGGAATACAGGGGCGGAAATATTACCCCGTCCATCCTGGCGGAGGCGGGCAGGGTGTTGCTTCGGGGGGGTTCCAGAAGGCTCCTTCTGGTTACGATGAACTGGAACGAGAATACGCACAGAACGTTGAGAAAGGCGGACTTCCTGCGCGACGGGAACCTCAGGGCCGGATATTTCGCCACTTTCAGGTTCTTCGTGAATTCCTGCAGGAATGTCAACGTTTCGCGGAACGCGGGCCCTTTCGAATTCTACGGAAAGCTCTTCAGGAAGGTCGCGGCGGCCCTCTCGAGGGGAACCGCAGCGCGTGGAAGGATGGTGTGAGCGATGATCGATTGTATCTTCACAGGTGATGTGATGCCCGGCGCGAAGGTGGTGACCGCCTCTCCCGACCCGGGGCTCTCCGGGCAGTTCAGGGGGGCCGACCTGGTCGTCGGTAACCTGGAATGTCCCGTTGTCTTGGAGCCGCCCGCGGCCATGGACACGAGGAAGATCCCCCTGTGGTCGGACGCGTCGAACCTCCGTATCCTCACGGACTTTGGTTTCACCCATGTGAGCCTCAACAACAACCATATCTTCGACCTCTTTGAGGAGGGCCTCGATGAAACGCGGGGTCTTCTCGACAACGCGGGGATCGGAGCCTTCGGCATCGACCACGGGGCGCTGTCCCAGTATCGCCGCGTGACCGCGAAGGGTATCACCCTGGGGATGGCGGCGGTCAACTGGGTGGAAACGCAGTTCTGCGGCCACCTTTCCAGGGACCTCCGCGATCTTGATGTGGGTTCCCTGAAGAAGGACTGCGATTTTCTCATCATGTTCCTCCACTGGGGTGATGACCACAACATCTTCATCAACGCTGACCAGCAGGAGGCGGCAAGGAGGCTCATCGACCAGGGCGCCGACCTCATCATCGGGCACCACCCTCACGTGACGCAGGGCTACGAGGTCTATAAGGGGAAACACATATTCTACTCCCTGGGGAACTTTATCTTCACGCCCCGGGAGGAGTACGCGAGCTTGCCCTACAGTATACGCTACGAGGACTGCAGGGAGAACGTTCTCTTCCAGCGTCCCGAGTGCAAGATCGGCATGTACGTGAGGGTGGTCTTCGACAGGACGGGCTACGAGGTCGCCGGAGTGTATCCCGTGTACCGCGAGGAAACACTGCCGGCTGAGCTGCCCGCGTCTCTCGCATCTTTTTTTGACGATATGCTCAAGCGGATGAACGGCCAGGTGAGAGAGTCGGCGTATGAACTCAACGAGGCGGGCAGGAGGATGATCCTTGCCCGGTACACCCTCCCTCTTATTCTGACGCATCCCCTGTACTGGCCCGTTTTCTTCAGAAAGCTCAGCGTGGGGAAGGCCATGCGCTTCGTAAGGCAAGGGAGGATGGGAAAGCTATGGAAAAGGTGATCGTTCTGACGGCGCGCGAACTGGGGTACCAGGTCGTGAAGGCCCTCGCAGCGGAGGGTATCGGAAGCATCGTGATCTACGGGCATGAGCCCGACGAGATCGCCCAGTTCTCGAAGCACGTCATAGAGACCCACGAGATACCCGGCTACTTTGACAGGCAGGGCGTCCTGACCGACTTCCTCCTCGACAGGAAGGATGAATGGAAGGGAACACTCATAATCCCCACCGACGACTACGGGGTCAAATTCCTCGCCGCCAACAGGGACAGGTTGTCGGCCCACTACGTCATCCCCACCCCCGACCTCGATGTCGTGAACACCGTCGTGGATAAAAAGTCGCTCTACGCCGTCGCCCGGCACATCGGCATCGGGGTGCCGGCCATCCATTCGCCGGGGTCGATGGAGGAGCTCCGCTCGCTGGAGGGCATTCTCACGTTCCCCTGTCTCCTGAAGCCGGGGCTCGCGCACCTGTTCATACGGGAATTCGGCGTCAAGATGTTCGAGGTCCACAGTTTCACCGACCTTACGAGGCGTTACAGGGAACTGACGAAGGACTTCACGTCCGACAGGTTCGAACTGATGATATGTGACATAATCCCCGGTCCCGACAGCAGGCAGATGATTCAGTACGTTTCCTACATGGACAGAGCAGGAGAGGTGCTTGCCTCCATGACGTCGAGAAAGCTCAGGCAGGACCCGCCGCGGTACGGGCAGGGGAGGGTGGCGATAAGCCAGAGGGTCGACGGCGTGGATGGGATAAGCCTGAGGCTTCTCAGGGAACTCGGCTACCACGGGTTTTCCGAGATAGAGTGGAAATATGACCCCCGCGACGGGACGTACAAGCTCATAGAGATCAATCCCCGGTTCATATTCTACACGGGACTGTGCGTCGCCTGCGGCATCAATTTCCCGTACATCCAGTACGCGGACCTCGTTCTCGACAGGAAGATCAGGATCAGCTCCTTCAGGGAGAACGTCTACTGGATCCACGAATACGCGGACGCCCTCCACACTGTGCTGAACCACCGGTTGGAGGACCTGTCGCTCAGGGATTACGTGAGACCCTACCTGGGGAAGAAGTGTTTCGCCATATTCGATCCGAGGGACTGCAGACCCTTCTTCGAACAGTGGAAGCAGCACGCGGGCAATGTGATCAGGAGGTGGAGGAACACAAAGACCTCCCCGTTCGGAATAAACGGGGTGTCGCCATGATGAACGTTCTCGGGATCATCGCCTGGAAGGAGGCAGCATGTGTGGCATCACCGGTATTCTGAACCTTAACGGCGGGACGCCGCCGGAGCCGGCCCGGCTCATAAGGGCGAACGACGCCCTCTTGCACAGAGGGCCCGATGATTCGGGGGCTTTCACCGACGGGCAGGTGGGGCTGGCGATGCGCCGCCTGAGCATCATAGATGTCGCACGTGGGCATCAACCCCTGTCCAACGAGAATGGCGCCATATCCATCGTCTTCAATGGCGAGATATACAACCACCTGCAGTTGCGAGAAGAGCTCATAGGGCGCGGGCACAGGATGAGGACGAGGTCGGACACGGAGACGGTCGTTCACGCGTACGAACAGTGGGGTATGGAAGGCTGCCTCTCGAGATTGCGGGGGATGTTCGCCTTCGCCATCTGGGACAGCTCCGAGCGCGCTCTCTTCCTGTGCAGGGACCGCATGGGGATCAAGCCCCTGTATTATGCGGAAGAAGGGGGCAGGCTCTACTTCTCCAGCGAGATCCGCGGTATCCTGCTGCAATCGGGGATGTCCTGCCGAATGGACATGGCCGCAGTCGATGCCTTTCTCACCGTCGGGTTCGTTCCGAACCCACGCACCATCTGCCAGGGGATAAAGAAGCTTCCTCCGGCGCACTTCCTTACCGTCAGGAACGGGACCATCAGGATGAGAAAGTACTGGGAGCTTGCCTACAGCGGGGGAAACGGCACCACCGTTCAGGAGCTGACCGAGGAGTTCAAGGAACTTCTGGCGGAATCCATCGGGATGCACCTTATGAGCGAGGTGCCTCTCGGGGCACTCCTGTCGGGCGGGATAGACTCGGCGACGATAGCCGCCTTCGCGCAGAGGTCTCTTGCGACCCGCTTGAAGACCATATCCATAAGCTTCGACAGCTGGCGTCTCAACGAAGCCGATGCCGCCCGGGAGACGGCCGCCGCTCTCGGAACGGACCACGTCCCCGTCGCTTTCGGCAGGGACAGCATGGATGATTATCCCGAGGCCCTTTATTACCTCGAGGAGCCTCTCGCGGAGCCGGTGTTCGTCACGGAATACCACATGCACAGGGCCGTGAGACAAAGCGGCGTCAAGGTAGTTCTCACCGGCGAGGGGTCCGATGAGCTGCTGGCGGGTTACCACTGGCACCGCGGTGAGGTTTGGGCGAGACCCTTTCTGAAGTTGCCTTTTTTCCTGCGCGCCATAGTGGCCCAGGGTCTGCTCTTTCGTTCCCGCGGCGCCGGAGCCATGGGGATGTACAGGGTTCTGCGGGAGGGGCGCGGCGACGCACAGGACCAGTACCGCGCGTGGCTCACCATCGGCGACCCGAAGACCAAGGAGCGCCTGCTCTGCCGCGAGGTCTCCGAGGCGTTAAGGAGCAATGGCGCACCACTGCTCGATTCGTGGAAGGACCACCTGCCGGCCGTGGCGGGGCGGCCCCTGCCCGACCAGATGCTCTGGCTGCAGTCGCGGACGCGCATGGTCGACGACATCAACCACTCACTGGACCGGATGAGCATGGCACATTCCGTTGAGGCGCGCGTACCCTTTCTCGATCACAGGCTGTGGGAATTCTGCGCGTCAGTCCCTTTTCGTCTGAAGATCGACGGCACCTATTTCGATCTTACCGAGAAGTTCCTCCTCAGGAACGCGGTGAAGGGTATCGTACCCGAGGGGGCGAGATTGCGCAGGAAGAAGGGACTAGCGGCACCCTACGAAACCTGGCTCATGAGAAGCCGCCTTCCGGACTGGGCGGAGATGGCGCTTTCGGAGGCTGACATAAGAAAGGTGGGGCTCTTCGACGCGCAAGAGGTCGAAAGGCTGAGAAGAGAACACCAGGCCGGCCTGCCGGACCGGGCCACGCTGCTCATGGGCGTCCTGGCGCTCCAGACCTGGTCGCGTCTGTTCATGGGGTGATCGTTGCATACCGCGAAGCATATTTCATCGACGGGGGACAAGGTCATCCTGCTTAACGCCACGGGCCTGGGATACCAGGTGATGAGGGCACTTGGCAGGCGGGGTGTACGATCCATCGTCATCTACGACCAGGAAAGCGAGGAGATCGGAAGGCATTCGAGATATGTGGCCGACCGCATCGAGGTCCCGTGCTTCATCGAACAGCCGGAGCGCCTCCTCGTCTATCTCCTGAAGAATGGGCGAAAGTGGTCAGGCACATTGATCATACCCACGAAGGATTACGGCGTCGAATTCCTGGCGAGGTACAAGGGCATTCTGTCGCGATACTACATCATCCCCACGCCTGGCCTCGATGTCATCGAAGGCATCCTCGACAAGAGAGTCCTCTACGAGAACGCGCGCCGGCTGGGGATCTCCGTCCCCGAGACCTTCCACGCGCGGTCCCTTGAAGATCTGTGCAGGCTCAGGGACATAATAGAGTTTCCCTGTCTCCTGAAACCGGGTCGGGCCCACGTCTTCATAAGGCGCTTCGGCTTCAAGTTGCTCGAGATAGAATGCTTCGAGCAGCTGGAGGCTGTGTACAGGGACCTCACCGGCAACTTCACCGGTGATGCCTTCGGCATGATGATATGCGGGATCATTCCCGGTCCGGACAGCAAACAGATGGTCCAGTTCGCTTCGTACATCGATCGGTCGGGAGAGATGCTCGCCTCCATGACATCGAGGAAAATGAGGCAGGACCCGCCGAGATACGGCCAGGGACGGGTGACGAAAAGCGAAAGGATCACGGATGTCGATGAACAGAGCCGCAAACTCCTGAGAGAGCTCGGCTACCATGGTTTTTCAGAGATCGAGTGGAAATACGATCCCCGTGACGGCGAGTACAAACTTATCGAGATCAACCCCAGGTTCATATTCTATACGGCCCTGTGCACCTCATGCGGCATCAACTTTCCCTATATCGAATACGCGGACCTTGTCCGGCATGAGAAGATACGGGTGCACTCCTTCAGGGAGAACGTCTACTGGGTGCACCTGTACAAAGACCTCCTCCACACGGCACTTAACCACGGAATGGAAAGACTCTCGATCCGGGAATATTTGCGCCCCTATCTGGGCAGGATGTCCTTCGCGATCTTCGATCCCAGGGACCCCAGACCCTTCTTCGAGGAATGGAGGGAGCACGCGGGCAACATGCTTAAGAGAAGGATCCGCACATCCAAGTGAGTACACCATGAGTGCCATCGTCACGAACGCGAAGAACAGGATCGCCTACACCGTTGTCAGGAGCCTCGGCGGGAAGGGGATACCCGTTTACACCGCCGACTTCGTGCCGCTGTCCATGTCTTTTGCCTCACGCTTTTCGAGGGGCCACTTCATCTACCCGTCCCCGTTCAGGGACCAGGCGGGCTTCATCGCGTCAATCGTCAAGAACGCGCGGCGCCTCAAGGCGGAAGTGCTCATACCCGTGTTCGAGGAGACATTCCTCCTGTCAAAATACAAGGACGAGATCTCCCGGCACGTCCGCGTGGCCATCCCCGATTATGACCAGGTCCTGACCGCGCACAACAAGGACAGGTGGATGCCGCTGGCGGAGTCGCTCGGCGTGCCCGTGCCGCGGACCTTCGCGGCCGAGGAGCTGAGGAGGGCGGGTCCGAAGGCCGCGGTTCTGACTTACCCCGTGCTCGTGAAGCCCAATCAGGGCGGGGGTGCCTGGGGTATCAGGGAGGCGGCGACGGAAAGGGAACTCGAGAACATCCTTTCCGGGGATACCTGGTTCGGGCGTCCCTGGGAGAGGTTCTCCGTTCAGGAAAAGATAAACGGGACGGTGCATTGCGTGGCGATGCTCTTCAGCCGCGGAGAGTTGAAAGCCCATGTCGTCTACAGGCAATTGAGGGACCTTCCCTTCACCGGCGGGCAGGCGACGCTGAGGGTGAGCGTCGATAACCCCGTCGCGGTGGGCCATTTGAGGAGATTGCTGGAGAGGCTCGCCTGGCACGGGATATGCCAGGCGGATTTCATCGTCGATGAGGCAACGGGCGTACCCCACCTCATCGACATCAACCCGCGTCTCTGGGGTTCCCTGGTGCAGGGCATCGCGAGCGGCGTGGACTTTCCCTATCTGCTTTACACGTTGGCCCGCGACGGCGACACACCTGGTATCGACGGCTTCAGGAAAGGTGTCGTCACGCGATGGGTGTGGGGGGACCTCAGGACCCTTCCTGAGGCCTTGAAACGCGCGGGCGACAAGATGGAGTTCCTGAAAGAGTACTTCAGACTTTTTGGCAGAAAGATCGCCTTCGACGATCTCTGTTTCAGGGACCCCTTGCCCTTTCTTACCTTCGGTCTTGATTTCCTGGCAAAGATGGTGGGACAGAAGACGCTCCATCCCCGGTCCCACGATTCGCTGGAGGGCGTCTGGGAATAGATGAGACCAGCAGAGTTCCTGACAAAGCTGAGACACAGGTCCCCCTTTCAGGTCGCCTCGGCCGCCCTTCGCTTCGCGCGGGGGTATGTCGTCTCGTGCCTGAGCTTTGAGCGGCGCGCCCTGGTGTCGGTGCGTGGCAGGCTTCGAATAATGAGACGCGACGGGACCATATCGGTGGGCGATATGACCGACCTCTGGCCGGGGGTGAAGCTTTCCTGCCGGGGGAGCGGCGGTGTTGACAGGGCCCGCATCAGGATAGGCCGGAACTGCTCCATCGGCGACAGGACGGAGATCCACGCCGGCAGGCTCGTCGATATCGGCCATGGGGCGATCATAGCCTGGGACTGTGTCATCATGGACCGCGACTACCATTCGACCGACAACGGTCCCGAACTGGTCAGGCCCGTGACGATCGGAAACGGGGTCTGGATCGGTTGCCGGGCCATGGTCCTCAAGGGGGTGACCATAGGCGAGGGAGCGGTCGTGGCCGCCGGTGCCGTGGTGACCAAGGATGTCGCCCCCTTCACCCTCGTCGCGGGCAACCCGGCGCGGGCCGTAAAAAGAGTGGCGGGTTGGCGAAAAGGCAGGCCTTCCCTCACGATCTCCAGGAAGACATGACGGGCGAACCTTCAGAAAAGCCGATCACCGTGCTGCACCTTATCGCGCCGGCGCATTTCGGAGGGGCCGAGAAGGTGGTTCTCAGCCTTGCCGGCGCCATGGACCGATCGCGGTTCAAGGTTGTTGTCGGTTCCTTCGTGAACGCCCGTTTCCCCGACAACGAATTCCTGGGACGGGTGCGTGAGATGGGGATCCCGAATGCCGTCTTCTGGCTGAGGCGCACCGTGGACCTCGAGAACATTCCCCGCCTCGTGAAGTTCATCCGCTCCGAGGAGGTTGCCATAGTTCACACCCATGGCTACCGCTCGGACATCATCGGACTCGTAGCTGCCAGGTTGTCCTCGCGCCCCGTGATCGCGACGATCCATGGTTTCGTGCCCATCGACTCGCGATTGCGCCTCTACGAGCAATGCGACCGCTTCGCTCTGCGCTTTTTTGATCTCGTCCTGCCTGTCTCGGACCGGATAGGGCAGGCGTTGCGCGCAAGCGGTGTGCGCAGGGAGAGGATCACCACGGTCCGAAACGCCATCGCGACCGGGGACGACGAGGGGCGGAAATGTTCGGTTTCCCCGCTTTCCCTTTTCAAGCGTGACGGGGACTTTCTGATAGGCATCGTGGGAAGATTAAGCCCTGAAAAGAACATACCGGGCTTTCTTGAAGCGGCGAGAAGGCTGTCGAAGAGATACGGTCATCTCAGGTTCATGGTGGTTGGCGAAGGCCCCGAACGGGAATGCCTCGAAGGCCTGACGATGAGGATGGGCCTCGATGGAAAGGTGAGGTTCACGGGGTTCGTCGAGGAGATGGAAGAGGTCTATTCGCTGCTGGACATGCTCGTCATCACCTCCTCGACGGAAGGCGTTCCGTTGAGCATTCTTGAAGCAATGAAGCACGGCATACCGGTGGTTTCCACAGGGGTGGGGGGAATACCCGAGGTCATCGAGGACGGTGTTGACGGTCTTATGGTGGAAGCGGGGGACACGGGGGCGCTCTGCCGGGCCGTTGAAACGCTTGTTGTGGACGGCAACAGGTACATGGCGATATCCCGCAACGCGCGAAAGAGGGTCCTTCGGGACTTCGACAGGTTGTCATGGACGCGGAGGATCGAGTCATGCTACCTGTCCATGCTCAATAAAAGGGAGGAAGCGTCGAATGAATAGGCTCAGAGTGGGTATTGTCGGTTGCGGAACGATCTTTCACCATCACCAGGCCTTCATCCGTTCCTATCCGGGGGCCGCCCTGTGCGCGGTGGCGGACAGGGACGAGAAGGCCCTCAGGAAGGCGAGCGAAGCGTACGGCATCGCGAACTGCTACGGGGACCTTGAGGAGATGGTCCGCGCGGAAGCGACGGACGTTATCCACATCACCACGCCCCCGCAAACGCACGCGTCCCTCGCCGAGAGGGCCATGAACCTGAAGAACCACGTTTTTGTCGAGAAGCCCCTGACACTCGACCACGGGAGCGCGGTGAGGCTCTACGACATCGCCGCGAATAACGGCGTCAAACTGTGCGTCGACCACAACCATCTTTTCGATCCCTGGATGCTGAAGGCGAAGGAGGTCCTCAAGGGCCTCAGTCCGGAGGACGTCACCTACGTGGAAAGTTACTACGGCATCAACCCCAACATCCCCGAGATCATGGGTTACCGGAGCGTGGGTGAGATATCCTGGATCTTTTCCCTGCCGGGAGGCCTCTTCCATGACTTCCTTTCCCATCCCCTCTACCTCATGCTCGAGTACACGGGCAGACCAGTGAGAATCCAGACGATGGCCAATTCCTGCGGGGCCCTCATCCAGGGCCTTTCCGACGAACTCCATATCATGGTGGAGGGTGAAAGGGCCATGGGCAAGCTCACCATCTCCTTCAACGCGAGACCTTTCCAGCACTTCCTGAAGATCTACCACAAGAAGGCCATCGTCACCGTGGATTTCAACAATATGACCATGGTCGCCAACAGGCTGACGGGACTGCCGGGGGCGGTGACAAAGATAGCCGGCAACCTCGGGGCCGCCCGCGCCTTGACCGCCCAGACGTTCTCCAACGTGTACAGGTTTCTCACGGGAAAACTGAAGCCCTATTCGGGGATGAAAAACCTCATCCACGATTTCTACGATTCCATCCTGCAGGCGACGGACACCCCTGTTTCCGCCGAAAGCGCTCTGGCCGTGCTCGAAACCATGGACTGGGTGTGGAAGGACGCGGGCAAGCTTCATCCCGTGTTCAGGAATGTCCCCGCCAGGGAGGAAGTGAAATGGGCCCCGGCGAAGGCGAGGGTGCTCGTCACGGGGGCCGGAGGTTTCCTGGGCCGAAGGTTGACGGAGGTCCTCGCGGGCAAAGGATACTTCGTTCGCGTTCTCGTCCGGAGACTCACCGATGTGGAGCCCTTCAGGGTCCTTGGTGTTGATGTCCATTACGGCGATGTCCGCGACGAACTGGCCCTGGCCCAGGCCATCGACGGGATGGATTTTGTGGTCCATGCCGCCGCCGCCCAGGAGGGTGATTGGGACACCTTTGACGAGACGACGGTCCGCGGGACGGAAAGGGTCATGAGGCTGGCCCGTCAGCTCAAGGTGAGGCGGGTCATCTACATCAGCTCCATGAGCGTCTACCACATGAACGGCCTCAAGAAGGGGTCGGTGGTGACGGAGGACGGCCGACTCGAAGAGAACCCCGGGGCCCGCGGGTTCTACACCTTCTCGAAGCTGGAGGCGGAAAGGGTCGCGAAGGGGTTGATGGCGGCAAAGGGCAACGGCAACGGGAAGGTCCCGGGAGTCATACTGAGGCCCGCCACCATATACGGGCCAAGGGGCCCCGTCTTCACGCCCCTCATCGGCATCTCGCTCTTCGACAAAGTGTTCATGATACTGGGGAAGAAGAAGATGAGGCTGCCTCTCGTTTACATCGACAACCTTGTGGACGCCATTATCCTGTGCATGGAGGACGACAGGGCGGCGGGCCAGACGTTCAACGTCATCGACGACGAAGGCACAACAAAGGAGGACTACGTGAGGAAGCTTTCGGCAGGGGTGTTCCCGCGGTCCCGCTCGGTGTCCCTGCCTTACTGGTTCGTGTATTCCTCCGTCCGCTTCCAGGAGGCCGTCTTCGGGATGATGCACAGGGACCCCGTACTCACCCGGTATCGGCTGAGTTCCGCATCCGCGGACGCAGCCTTCAGCAACGCGAAGATCAAGGAGCGCATCGGCTGGCGGCCGAGGGTGTCTCTCGAGGAAGGCCTTTCGAGGACCTTTGAGTGGTTTAAGGAGAATGGAGAATAAGGGTGATGGGTCATGGGTCATGGGTTATGGGGCCGGCAGAGCATAGAACGATCTTCGGGAGGTTGGGCAAGTGAAGTCAATTATCCTGCTGTTGTGGATCCCCCCTCTTCTCTATCTCAGCTTCAGTGTATTCTACTACGCTTTCCTTGCCGTCGCGTATTTCGTGACGAGGGACAGACAAGAGGCCGTCGCTCACGGGACGCGGCGGTACCTCGTCCTCATACCGGCCCACAACGAGGAGGCCGTGATAGGAAGGGTCCTCGCGAGTCTCACCCGGGTGGCCTACGATCGGGGCGACTTCGAGGCCTGTGTCATCGCGGACAACTGCACCGACGGGACGGCCGGCATTGTCAGACGGCATGACGTGAAGGTCCTCGAGCGAAACGACGCCTCGAAGAAGGGCAAGGGCTTTGCCATCGAGTGGGCCTTGAGCCGGATCGATATCGACGTTTTCGATGCCGTAGTCATCGTCGATGCGGATAACCTCATCGACCCCGGGTTCTTCCATGGCCTCGACGAGGTCCTGGACGGGGGAAGAAGCGCCATACAGTGCAACAACTGCCTTGCCAACTCCCATGACACGGCCTTCACGGGGGTCATCCACCTTTCGAGGACGATCAACAACGAGCTCTATCATCATGTCAAGCACCGGATCGGCCTGTCGTCGTACCTCATGGGGAACGGCATGTGTTTCACGACGCGACTCCTCACGGAGCATCCCTGGGTGACGGGAACGATGGCCGAGGATTACGAGTACTACGCGAAGCTTGTGGCGAGCGGCGAGATCGTGGGGTTCGCGGCGAATTCCCGGCTCTATCACCAGGAATCGAGAGGGTTGAGGCATGCCTCGGAACAGCGGCTCCGCTGGTCGGCGGGACGGTTCGAGGTGGCGAGGCGATATGGCCTCAGGCTCTTCATGAGAGGCTTGAAAACGCGAAACTTGAGGATCGTGGACGCCTCCTTCCCCCTCATTCTGCCGAACCTGTCGCTCATGGTGAACATGACGGCCGCCGCGCTGGCCGCCGGTCTCGTGACGCACTGTTTCATCCCCGTGCCCCTTGTAGTGCTCTGGCTTGTCTTTCTCATGACGATGGAAGCAGCCTACTTCGCAAGCGGGGTCTACCTCACGGGGATGCCCGTCTTGAGGTTCCTTCACGCCATCGGTTTCGCACCCCTCTTCCTCGTGTGGAAGGGCTGCATCGATCTTTTGGGGATATCGGGAAGGAAAACGGGACAATGGGGAAGGTCGGGCAGGCTATGAAACCGGCGGATGCGCCGGCCCTGAGAGAGGAGGAGAACATGATAGCGGAAAACCGGGCGGCCGCTGACCGCGACCATCTCCACCGGGTGAAGTATTTCCATGATGCCGACGCCTCACGATACCGGGCCGACCGGTATCAGTGGGAGACATGCGAGGGGTTGGCCTACGTCACGCGCAGGCAGATCGTCCTCGCGATGGCCGACGCGGCGCCGGGCCGGGTCCTCGATGTCGGCTGCGGACCGGGGATCTTCACCCGGGACCTGCTACAGAAAGGGCACGAGGTCTTGAGCGCCGACCTGTCGATGGGGATGATACGGGAGGCAAGACGTACCGCATCGGCGGCAACGTGCGCCGCGGAGCCCCACTTCGTGGTGAGCGATGCTTCCAGGATCTGTGTCTCCGGGGACTGCATGGACATGGTGCTGTCCATCGGTCTTATGTGCTATGTCAAGGACCACAGGGGCGTCCTGTCGGAGATCCTGAGGGTCCTCAAGCCCGGCGGTGTCGCCGTCATCCAGGTCAACAACATACGATGGCCGGCGCTGTACCGCGCTTTCGTTCCCCTCTATCGCCGGCTGAAGACCCTTATCGGAGCGAAGAGGTACGACGGGCTGGATTTCGACTTCAATTTCTCTTCGCGGAAGAGGTTTCTCGATGACATTGCCGTAAGCGGCCTTCAGGTTCTCGATATCGAACACTACGATTTCCGGCTCCCCTTCGCGGACATCCTTCTGCCGCGGTTGTCCGTCAGGATGGGCAAGCTCATGTTCAGTGGCAGGCACAGGCGGTTGTGCAGGTGGTTCTCCCATGGCCTCCTGATCAAGGTGAGAAAATGACGGTTCCTTCAAAAGCTGCAAGGCGCTCGGGGAGACGGGAGATGAGAGCATGGGACCAGGGAAACCCGGAAGGTGAAAAAGACCGGGGCTGCACCGGGCCGGAGGAAAGGCGGAAGTGGTGCAGCCCCGATCCCTTTCGGGGTGGAAAGTCCCTGTTACTGCTGGCTCAGCACCCTGAGATTTGCCGGCGCGGGGACCTCGGACGCGGGAGCTCCCGCGGGGCCGATGTAGGAATCGGCGACGACGATATCATCATAGTCGCGCGCGTGTTCCGTGGGTGCCGTCCACGAATGACCGTACTGGTTGCCGCCGATCTCGACGTATCGTATGTACCAGCCATCGGGCCACCAGGTGGCATTCAGAGTTCCCTTGGAGACGCCGTTGACCCAGAACTCGGCCTTCTTATTGACGAGGTCCATCTTGATCTCGTAGCAGACCCATGTGTTGACAGTGTAGTGGCTGTTGAGACTGTACCCGGTAAAAAAATGGTTGCTGGAGCTCTGCGCGTCCCACAGGTTCATCTGGACACTGCTGCCGTTCACCTGGAATTCGGGAATGAGGATCTGGCCGTTCGACTGTTTCAGCCGGAAGAGCTTCTGAAAATTGCTGAAGGATTTTGTGGAGTCTCTCTGGTACCAGCGCAGGTAGATGAGGGTGTAGTTCCTCCCCAGGTCCTTTACGAGGATGTTCTCCCCCGTGGGCCAGGACTCCTGCTCCAGATTGATGCGGAAGCCCCTCTTGTTCGTCGCGCCGGGATTCGACCTCTCAGCACCCCCGATGATTTGGGTGTTGGGGTTGCCGTAGTTCTTGCCGAGGGTGTTGGAACCGAAGCCGCTGTACCCTGTGGGCAGGCCCGGGTTGGCAGAGCAGTCCGACAGGCTGCAGTTGTAATCCTTGGTGAAGCTGTCGAAGCTTTCCTGCCAGATGACCGTCGCGTGACCTGTATGACATATAGCGATGAGTAATAATACCGCCATTCCTGAAATGATCTTTTTCACTTGTTTGCCTCCTAGCTTTCTCTCGGTGTTGCCTGTGCGGTCCGGTGGCGTTCCGTCCGGTCGTCCTGCGGGTGTTCCGGGGAGAGTCCCACAGACACCCGCGAGGACCATATTTCTATTATAGTTCATGGTGGTCGACATCCCCACGCAATATTTCATGAGATCCTTCTCAATAATAACCGTACTTGAAGTACGCCCGTATGGTGTGGTTTGCCGTCACGTTGGAGAAGGTGTAGGAGCTCACGGCGCCCACGTTCACTCCGTCGACGAGGACGTACCTGATGGAGAATCCTGTTTTCGGGGTTATCGTGAAGGCCTTGCTCGACCTGGAGGTCACGCTCACGCTGCCCGAGGGAGACACGGTGCCGCCGTACCCAGCGTAAGCGCTGATGGTATGGGATGAGGTCGTCGTCTTCGCGTTGAAGGTTGCCGTGACGTTTATGTTCCGTGTCATCTTGCCGTTGCATGTCGTCGATGTTCCCGCGAAGGCGCAGTCGCCGCCCCATCCGGTGAAGGTGGAGCCGGAATCAGGCGTGGCCGTGAGGGTCATCGCGGTGCCCGACGCGAACACCGTCCCCGACGGGTTCGATGTGATGGTCCCCGAGCCCGTGCCG
>Ga0123326_1001332_pt1 | contig 21669 bp, 19 predicted proteins | sample BioC13SIPDNA_FD_89739 | JGI IMG/M metagenome (GOLD analysis project Ga0123326, IMG submission 89739) | Anaerobic biogas reactor microbial communites from Washington, USA - Biogas_R1_A C13 SIP DNA | ecosystem: Engineered > Bioreactor > Anaerobic > Unclassified | place: Washington, USA | collected...
GGCGAAAGAGACAACTGCAAAGTGGCTTGAACGAAGAGAAAGCCAGCGCCTTGAGGCGCTGGCTAGAGAACAAGGCTTTTAGCCTCAGTGCAAACCACCCGCTATGCGGGTGGTTGTGATTTACGCCAATTATTGAAATTGGTGAAAAAAGTTCTATACTATAAGAAAGCCAAAAAATCGGAACTTTTCCCTTTGAATTTCGTCTGAATAATAGATAGTCCTTTATTTAAGGTAAGGAGTAGTACATATGGACGCCAGAAATAAGAAAAGAACCAGTATTATTGTTTTGGTTGGAGTTACTCTTGCGGCAATGCTTGCGATTTCCGCTTGTGTGATGCCCTCATCCCCAACCGATCCGGATATCGATCCAGTTGAACAGGCCATGCAAACCTTGCAGGCTCAGGCTACACAGGATTACTACGCCACACTTGTAAGCCAATTGACCCCTCAGCCAACTGAAGTCTTGCCCTCGATTACTCCGGAAGTCAATCCCACCAATATCAATCAGATCCCGGTAGTGACCAATGAGGCTCCCACCGAAGTGCCGACTTCAACCTCAACAGCTGTACCAACGGTTGTCGTTACCGCTATCCCGGCAACTGCTACCCCGATCCCACCCACGCCAACCCCCCGCCCTTGTTATCAGGTGAAATTTGTGAGCGATGTGACTGTTCCCGATTGGACCAAAATCACCGCCGGTTCAGCTTTCACAAAAACCTGGAGGCTGCAAAACTCAGGCACCTGCAATTGGGACTTGGGTTTCGACATTATCTTCGCAGGCGGCAATCAGCTTGGTGCTGATAAGGTTTATGATCTGCCCAAAGCAGTTGCCCCTGGTGAGACCATTGACATCAGCATTCCCATGGTAGCTCCTCAAATGATGGGCAACTACACTTCAGAATGGATGCTGATGAACAATTATGGCCTGATTTTTGGAACTGGCAGTGACAGCAAAGGACCGTTCTGGGCAAAGATCCAGAGTGTGGACGGCAAGGGCGTTGTTTACAGCTTCGCTGAAAAAGCCTGTGACGCGCGCTGGTCTACCAGTCAAGAGAGCAAATTGAGCTGCCCGGGTAAGGAAACCTCTGTCGATGACGGTTACGTTTTGACGAAACAGAAGCCAGTTCGTGAAGGCGGCGGAATCGAAAACGAAATCGGTTTGATCACTCGTCCTGACGATTCTGAAGATGGTTACATCCAGGGTATTTATCCAGCTTTCCTGATCAAGGATGGAGATCTCTTCAAAGCCGCGATCCAGTGTGAAGGCGGAAGTACAGGCTGCAAGATCAAATTTGAACTCTATTACCGTGTTGAAGGTGGAAAGTTCGTCGAGTTAGGCGAATGGAAAGAGAAATATGACGATAAGTGGACCAAGGTTGAAGTCGATTTGTCCTCTTTGGCTGGTAAGAAAGTTGAATTCTCGTTGGTTGTATGGAACGACGGGTCTTCTGTCGACAATCGGGGCTTGTGGCTGAACCCGATAATTTATCGGACTAAGTAACAATTCTTCAAGCAAAATAGGGAAGGGACGGCTGAAAAGCCGTCTCTTCGTGTTAGAATTGGATCATTCCAAAGCAAAGATGAGAGGAAAAACAATGAAAAAACGTACACCAATGGTCGCTGGAAACTGGAAAATGAACAAAACCCTAAGCGAAGCATGTGAACTGCTGGAAAGTTTAAAACCTGAACTGGCCGAAGTAAGCACTGTGGACCTGGTGGTTTGCACACCTTTTATTGATTTGCCGCTGGCAAAAGATTTATTGGCTGAGAGCAACATCAAAGTCGGCGCTCAGAACTTACACTGGGAAAACTCTGGTGCCTTTACGGGCGAAATTTCTGCGCCTATGCTTAAAGAATTGTGCGATTATGTCATCATCGGGCATTCTGAACGCCGGGCAATGTTTGGCGAAACGGATGAAACCGTAAACAAGAAGGTGGTAGCAGCTCTGGTGGTTGGTCTGAAACCAATTGTATGTGTTGGTGAGACACTGGAAGAGAACGAAGCCGGTCAGACAGAAGCTGTTGTTGACCGCATGGTTCGCGAAGGTCTGAAAGGTCTCAGCCAGGAAGATGCCAAAAACCTGGTGATTGCTTACGAACCCGTTTGGGCGATCGGCACTGGCAAAACTGCCACTCCAGATCAGGCAAACGACGTTCACAAGAACGTTGTCCGACCAATCTTACGCGAAATGTTTGGCGAGGAAATTGGTGAAGGTATGCGCATTCTTTACGGTGGGTCGGTTAAACCCGGCAACGCGGCTGAATTGTTCAACCAATCGGATATTGATGGCGGCTTGATTGGCGGCGCCAGCCTGAAGACAGCCGATTTTGTCGGCATCGTTCAGGGCGCGCTCTAAAGAAATTCCGGGCATTCAAACTTGGCTCCCTGATAGGGGATCAGTTTGATTGCCTTGACATAATAGAGTGAAAAATTATAATAGCCACATCGACTGAGAACGGGAAGAGTAGGTCAAAAGGCTGCCTCAGAGAAGTTTCGTCCAGGCTGAAAACGAAACTGGAAGAGCATTGACCGAAGTTCGCCCGGGAGTCGCGTGAGTGAAAGTGTTTGATCAGTAGTTCACGCCGGCAGCCTCCGTTACAAGGCAACCTGAGTGGTCTGGCAACAGACAAAAAGGGTGGTACCGCGGATTGACCCGTCCCTTTAGTGGGGCGGGTTTTTTTATGCCTGTTATAGATGAGATGAGGTAAAAATGACTGAAATTGAAAAATTATTGCAAGAGGAACAGCAAAAGGGGTTGGCAAGCCTTGAGGCTGTGAGCGATGCTGAAACTCTGGATGCCTGGAAACAGAGCCATCTGGGCAAAAGCTCCCTGGTGATGACCACCTTTGGCAAGATGGGCAGCTTTAGCAAGGAAGAAAGACCTCTTGTTGGTCGGGCTGTGAATACGGTAAAAGTCGCGCTTGAGAGCGCCCTGGCCGGAAAAGAAGAAACCATCCGCCAGGAGAGCTTGCTCAAAGGGATTGAAAAAGAGACGCTGGATGTAACTTTGCCTGGTTATCCAATTAAACGAGGCCGCTTGCATCCCATCAACCTTTCTCTGCGCGAAATTTATCGCATTTTCGGGGATATGGGCTTTCAGGTATACAGTTCACCTGAAGTTGAAACAGACGACATGAATTTCACCTTTTTAAATATTCCTCCTTATCACCCCGCCCGGGATATGTGGGACACCTTTTACACGGAGGATGAGAGCGTGGTTTTGCGCACGCACACCTCGCCTGGTCAAATCCGCTCGATGAGGGAATATTACCCAAACCCTTTGCGGGTGATCCTGCCCGGGGCTTGCATGCGCTATGAACAACAAGACCAAAGTCATGAAATCGAATTTATGCAATTTGAATTGCTGGTGGTGGATAAAAACATTACCTTTGCTGACCTGAAAGGCACCATGGATGACTTCACCAAGCGCATGTTTGGCCCAGACGCAAGAACCCGGTTGCGACCATCGCACTTCCCCTTTACCGAGCCAAGCGCTGAGCTGGATATGGCTTGCATCTTTTGCGGTGGCGAAGGTTGCGGGGTCTGCCATGGTACCGGTTGGCTCGAGCTGGGCGGCTGCGGCATGGTCCATCCGCGAGTGCTGCAATATGGCGGCTATGATCCTGAGGTTTACAGTGGCTTTGCCGCTGGGGTAGGCATTGACCGCACAACCCTATTGCGTTACCACATTGACGATATCCGCTACTTGCGCGCCAACGACATCCGCTTTTTGGAACAGTTTTAAGTGGGAGGAGAGAGAAAATGAAAGCACCTTTAAGCTGGTTAAATGATTATGTTGATCTTCAGGATTTGAGCCTTGAAGAAATCGGCCGCACACTAACGATGATTGGTCTGGAAGTCGAGGAAATCATTCTGGTTGGCCTGGAAAAACCCGATCTACCAAAACTGGAAAACAAATACTCCGGGCTGCCCTGGTCTAAAGATAAGTTCGTGGTCGCGGAAGTGCTGGAGGTCAAGCAACATCCCAACGCTGACAAACTTACGCTTTGCCAATTGAATGACGGCAAGGGTGAGATCACTGTTTTGACTGGTGCACCCAATTTGTACCCCTTCATTGGTCTAGGACGGCTGGAAAAGCCGATCAAAGTTGCCTACGCCCGTGAAGGAGCCCAGTTGTTTGATGGACATCAACCCGGCCAAGTGCTGACCAAGTTGAAAAAAGTGACCATCCGGGGGGTGGAATCAAGTTCCATGATTGCTTCTGAGAAGGAGTTGGGCATTTCTGAAGAGCACGAAGGCGTCATCTTTTTGGATGACGATGCCCCTGTGGGCACGCCTTTGGCTGACTACATGGGTGACGCGGTTTTTAAAGTGGCCATCCTGCCAAACATGGCCAGGGACGCCTCAGTGCTCGGGATCGCCCGGGAACTTTCAGCTGCCTTGAATCGGCCCCTTAAATTGCCTGAGGGTTTGCCTTTGACAGTCGGGGGTGAAATTGAAAACAAAGTGGGTCTTGAGATCAGAGAGCCGGAACTGAACCCCCGCTTTATGCTTGGGCTGGTGGAAGACGCCAAAGTGCAAAAGAGCCCGTACTGGGTGCAGCGCAGACTGGTCCTGGCAGGGATGCGTCCGATCGACGCCCTGGTGGATGCCACCAACTACACCATGCTTGAAACTGGTGAACCGCTGCATGCTTTTGATTACGATTTGTTAGTCAAGCGTGCCGGCGGGAAACCGACCATCATCACCCGCCGGGCTGAAGATGGCGAGACCTTAACCACTCTGGATGACACAAAGCTCAGGTTGACAAGCGAAACCGAGTTGGTCAGTGACACTGCCGGAGCGCTGAGCCTGGCTGGCGTTATGGGCGGCAAAGAATCAGGCATCAACAGCCAGACCCGCAACATCTTGCTGGAAGCAGCCAGCTGGAATTTTATCAACATCCGTAAAACCACTGCCCGCTACCGCCTCAACAGCGAAGCTTCCTACCGCTTCAGCCGTGATGTTCACCCCGCCTTGGCGGAACAAGCCTTGAGTTTGTGCTTGCTGCGCATGCGCGACTGGGCTGAGGCTCGTGTGGTCGATGGGGTCTTGGACCAATACCCCCTGAAACGCGTGGACAGTAAAAACACATTGACAGAAGCCGATATCGAAAGGCTGCTCGGTTTACATATCCCCCTGAAAAAAAGCGAAGATATCCTGAAACGGCTTGGGTTTGAGTGTGAGATTAATGATGGTATTTTGACTGCTATCACACCTGCTAATCGCACGGATATCGAAAGTGGGATTATTGGTAAATCGGATTTGATCGAAGAGATCAGCCGAATCCATGGCTATAACCGTATTCCTTCCCGGAGGCTTTTCAGTGAATTACCTCCTCAGATTGGCGATAAACGGGTCGCCTTTGAGGAGAACGTGAGAGATTTGCTGGTTTCGATTGGCCTGCAGGATACCTTGGCCTACCGCCAAACCTCAGTCCAAAGAGAAGCCAAATTACTGCCCGGCGCGAAGCCAGATGAAAGCCTCAGCTATGTCCGCATCAAGAACCCGATTTCACCGGAGCGGACCGTCATGCGCCGCAGCGCTTTGGCAACCATGTTTGAACTGCTGGAACGAAACAGCAAACACGCGGAGGGCTTGAACTTTTTTGAAATTGGGCCGGTCTTCCTGCCTGTGCCTGGCGAACAACTTCCGGAGGAACCTTTGCGGGCTGTGATAGGACTGTGGGGGCAAAAGAACCAGCCCGGTTGGTCAGGACGCAAACCGGAAAAATATAGTTTTTACGATTTGAAGGGTGTCGTTGAAGCTTTTATGCAGGGACTGCACCTTGAGAATCTTGTTTTCAGAGCTTCCAAAGAGAATTCGACCTTCCATCCGGGAAAGTTCGCTGAACTTTTGGTGGAAGACGAAGTTATCGGCGTGATGGGAGAAATTCACCCCCTGGTGAGACAAAACTACGATTTCTCAGAAGGCGCTGTGCTTGCGGCTGAACTGTATCTCGATAAGATCATGCCGTTGGTTCAGAAGGGCTTTGAAGTCAGATCGATTTCCCCCTTCCCGGCCATGATGGAAGATATCGCCCTGATCGTGGATGAGCAAGTCCCTGCCAGCCAGGTGGAAGCTTTGATTCGCCGCGCCGGCGGCAAATTGTTGACCGATGTGCGCCTGTTTGACCTCTTCCGGGGAGAAAAAATTGGTGCTGGCAAGAAAAGCCTGGCTTACCAACTGACTTATCAGGCTTACGACCGCACTTTGAGCGTGGCGGACGCGGCTGCCATCAGAAAGAAAATTGTCAAAGTGCTTGCCTATGAGCTTGGCGCAGTTCTGAGAGATTCATAGCGAAGAGGAAGCCTGATACTGAAACTGGAAAAAGAAATGTGTTTTGTTAGAATCAAAGCTAAAAGGAGTTGTAATGAAACAATATCAGGTCATCTTTCATTTGGATGAAGAAGCACAAGAAAAAGTGCAGTTTGTCCTCAATAACATCATCAATCTGCTCAACGATTTAGGGGATGAGACTGTAGAGGTTGCGCTCCTGGCTAACGGGCCTGCCGTAAAAGCTTTCCAGACAGACGAGGAAAGATTTTCAAAATCAGTTCTGGAGTTGCTGGAAAGAGAAGTGCGTATTGTGCTCTGTAACAACGCGCTCAACCTGTTTGATCTTGAGCCGACAAGCATGCTGGCAGAGGCCACTATTGTGCCTTCCGGTGTGGGTGAGTTGGTCCGCAAGCAAGCGGAAGGATGGGCTTACATCCGCCCCTGATAAAGGTTAATAAAAAAAGTCCTGTAGTTTTCTCAAACTGCAGGACTTTTTATTTTAAGAAATTAGAAACTGTTCAAGCAATCATCAGAGGGATTGAATCAGGATCATCGTAAATCAGATCGCAGCCCGTGTGTTGCAGAAGATAATCCAGGGTGGTATGGGGTGCGATGGCGGCGATTCTGAGACCCTCGGGTGTGCGTTCCAGGATGGCCAGATCGGTAACGATTGTATCCACTGTTCCGTTTGAGGTCAGCGGTAAGGTGCATTCTTTCAAGACCTTCGGGTCTCCGTGTTTGGTGGTATGTTCCATGGCAATGATGACTTTTTTGGCACCGGCTACCAGGTCCATGGCGCCGCCCGGACCGGGCAGCATCTTGCCGGGCAAATACCAGTTGGCAAGATTGCCTTTTTCGTCCACTTGCAAGGCGCCGAGAACAGTGGCATCCAGATGCCCGCCGCGAATGATCCCGAAGGAAATCGCGCTGTCAAAAGTACAGCCTCCCGGCAGGCAGACAATGTTTGCCGCGCCCGCGTCGATCAAATCAGGATCGATTTCATCCTCTTCAGCCTTGGGTCCGCAGCCCAGGATGCCATTCTCAGCCTGGATGAAGACGGTAACGCCATCGGGCAGATAGTTTGTGGCCAGAGTGGGCATGCCCACGCCCAGATCGACAACATAACCGTTCTTTAAAAGGGTGGCCACATTTTTGGCAATGAACTCGCGGATATTGATTTCTTTTTCCATTAGGTCCCCTTTTCGGATTGAACAACCATATCAACAAAAATGCTGGGGATATCAATGTGATCGAAGTTTAGCTGACCAACTTCCACGATTTCATCTGCTTCAAGAATCGTAAATCTTGCCGCGGGTGCCATGATGGTATTGAAATTCTTGGATGTGCCGTGGCAGATGGCATTGCCCATTTTGTCGGCTTTAGTCGCTTTGACCAGGGCAATATCGGCTTTCAAGGGCTTTTCAAGGAAATACTCCTCACCATCCACCTCGATGATGGGCTTGCCTTCGCTGATCTGCGTGTGAATGCCAACCTTGGTCAGAAATCCACCAATCCCAAAAGCGCCAGCACGGATGCGTTCCGCCAGCGTACCCTGCGGGATGATTTCCAACTCAAGTTCCCCAGCTTCCCACATCGGACGCAGGTCTGTGTTGGTTGCCAGGTATGAAATGCGCACAGTGGGGATTCGTCCGGCTTTGATCATGCTCGCGGCAGGATACCAAATGCCTCCTTCGGCATTGCTGCAGTTGTTGCAAATCAGAGTGAGCTCTTTTGCCGGGCTCTCAGACAGCCATCTGAGCAGGGTGCCGGGCACGCCAACTTTGTTGAATCCTCCCACCATAACACTGGAACCATCCTTAAATTGATCCAGTGCCTCAGCTTTTGTTTTTACTTTATCAGGGGCTGCTTTTCCCACAGAACTCCTTTCCTCCTATTAGCGGTGAGCATAGGTCTGGATATTATACAGTGAAAAAGAAGCAATTCTTAATTTAAAAGTCCTGCCTGGCAGGACTTTTGACTGATCAAAATAATGACTCATGCGGATTTTTTTCATCCAGTTTTGCCAGGCCAAAGGAAGCCGCCGCCGCAACGATGAAGAGGATCGCGCATACCAGAATTGTGCCCCAGCCACTCACTCCGGAAGGGATGATGGCGGCGGTTGAGCCAAGCACCACCCCAATGATCAGGTGATACATGAAGGTGTAGTGCTTTTTGAAAAGCCAGTTGACCAGTTTGGCGAAGAGGAAAATCACCAAAACCACGCCCAAAACCAAGGGGATGATGACACCCAATTCCAAATTTTTGATACCGTTTGCCATGGGTTGGTAGAGCCCTAGGTAAATCAGGAAGTTTGAGGGGCTGAGACCAGGAACAACCAGCCCGAGCCCGGTCAGAGCGCCGCTCAACACCCAGGCCAAAAAGTTTGGCTGCATTTCGACCGTGCGTATCGTTTCCATCCAGCGCATCAGGAAAAAGGTACCTACAGCCGCCAGCGCTAAGAGCGCCCAATGCCACTGTTTGCGCCCTTCTTTTCCGGCAGTTTTCAGCAGAGAAGGAATTGTGCCGGCAATGAAGCCAATAAAAAGCCAGGTGAACTGGGCCGCAAAATTCTCAAAGGCGTAATCGATAACTGCTGAGAAGGCGATCACACCGATGACGCCTCCGATCCCGACCGGCAGAAAGTAGCGCAGGTGCTGGACGAATTTATTGCGGATATTGGCTAACCAGCGCACAAGCGGTTCGTAAATGCCAAAAACCACCAATAAAACACCCCCCGAAAGCCCGGGTGTGATTGCCCCGATCCCGGCCAGGATGCCTTTCAAGAAGCGCACAATCCAACCGATGACAGGGTTGCCTGTGGGTTGATCGGCTTGAGTTTCGATTGTTTTGTCTGTTTTGTTCATAAGTTCCTTGTCAGAATTCATACTCTCGCTCTTTCGCGGATATCGTGTTCATTCTACAACAAAGTGGGAATCTTTGGAAACGCAGACTGGATGAAAAAAATTCAATTTGGGATAAAAAGAAAAAAAATGGACCGTGTTTCTGATCCATTTATTCATACCTTGCAGCTCAGTTAATTTTGTTGCCCTTAAAGTCTGGTATCAAAGAAAGTCTTCAAAGCCGATTTCACAATAAGAAAATTGGCCCTCTGCTTAATTACTCCCTGAGGCTTTTTTTAATTGCTCCTCCAGGTAATCCAGCCAATGCAGGGTGGCTCTGTCGCGATAGAGGCGATAGGAATGTACGAACAGTTCATCCAGATTTTCCTGGTTGTTTTCGGGTAATTCCTTGAGCAGATGATCATACCATCTCTGACAGACCTCACGTTGTTTTTTGATCAGATCCAGCGCTTGATCGATCCCATAACGCCGGGCGATGATCAGTTTTCCAAGGAAATTCATGCGGATATCCCGGGCTTTTTGCACCGGGCTGGAGATCCAATCCAGCAAAGACTGCTTGCCTGTTGGAGTAAGTTTGAAAACGATCCTTGCTGGCAGGGAGCTTGTCTCAGTGCTGGGGATTTGTTCAATATAGCCGTTGGACTCCAAGCGCTCGAGCTTGGAATACAAGAGTGATTGTTTGAGATTCCAAATTTTGCCGATCCCAGCCATTTGCTCCAGCTTCTGGTGGATCTCATAACCATGCATGGGTTCCTCGTCCAACAAGGCCAGGATAGAGTGTTCCATTGCTAAAGGTAAAGCTTGGCGAGCCATAATTTTCCTTTCTTAGACCTGACACAGAAGGTCAAACGTGCTTACTTCTCTAGAAGAATTGTCTTATCTGCCTTATTGGGAACCAGGCAGAGAAATTGAAAATCTTCCTCCCCGATGGTCTGGTAACTATGAGGGATTTCAGCTGGAATAAAAAGCACATCCCCGGGCTGGACTTCGTACGGCACATCGTCAATGGTGACAATGGCTCTGCCGTTCAGCACGTATTGTTCGTGTTCAACCAGGTTAAAGTGCCGGGGCATGGAGCCACCGCTCTGGATAGTAAATTTGCGCATAGCAAAGTTGGGGGCTTCTTCATCAGAAATCAGAACGGCTTTTGAAGCGCCTGTACCCACGGTCAGGGGGACTGCGGGGACATCTTGACTGTGTTTAACGGACATAAGACCTTCCTTTCCCTCACTTAATCTTAACTCAATTTTTCTAAGGTGGAGCGGAAAGTTCGAACTTTTGGACTTTTAGTCCCGGGAAAGTGAAAATATTTTGCTATTGTGGAAAGATACAATCCTTGAGAAGGGATGTAAAATTGAAGCATGTCAGCTGAACCACTCTCAAGTGTAACTCGCAAAAAAGCCCTCTGGCAGGAAGCGGGTGACTATCTGATCTGCGTCCTGGGCGGGCTGATTTACGCCCTGGGGATCAACCTGCTTGTGCTTCCTTTTGGGCTTTATATCGGGAACCTGACCGGTATCGCCAAAATCCTGTTTGAATTACTTCAAAACGTGATCCCGGGTCAGCAAGACCTCACCGGTATCATCCTGCTTGCCCTGAATTTGCCCTTGTTGCTGATTTCTTTCCGGTCGATCAACCGCAAGTTCTTTTTCAAAACCATCATCACTGTCATCACGGTTACGGCGGTGATGAGCTTTGTGCCGGTCAAAGCCATCATCCCGGGTTTGGATGATTTGCTGACCATAACCATGATCGGTGGCATCGTTTGTGGCTTTGGGGTTGGGCTCAGCCTGAGGGCGGGCGGTTCTTCAGGCGGGGTTGATATTCTGGGAGTTTACATCAGCCTGACAAAACCGGACTTTAGCGTGGGCAAGGTGAGTCTGCTGATCAGTTTGCTGGTTTACGCGTATGCTCTTTTCACCAGTCCCCCTGTGATTGTGGTCTATTCGATCATCTTTACCATGGTTTACATGCTGCTTGTGGACCGGGTGCACTATCAGAACGTCAAGATCAGTGTGATGGTTGTGAGCAAAAAGCAGGAGATCTTGCCCTATATTATCGAGGAAACGCAACGCAGCGCCACTTACTGGCAAGGGCATGGAGCCTATACGGGAGCGGATTTCTTTGTGATCAACACGGTGGTATCCAAGTACGAATTGCTTCGCCTGCGCAAAGGCATCCTGGAGCTTGACCCCCAGGCTTTTTTGATCGAGAACAATGCGGTCAATGTGACCGGCTACTTTCCATCGCATTTCTTTTAGCTTGAATTTGAATGGTTTCGATTTTTTCTGTGGATGGATTGAAAAATCTGGTTTTTGGTACTTTTAAATTGAAGCATTTCTTTGCTGTTCAACAAAGAAAGATTGTTTGAACAAAACCCTTCAGAAATAAAAACTGGTAAAATTTATTTTGTTCAACTTTTAGCCAGACCCACATTTTTAACAAAATCTGCAGCACCGAGCTATCTTTAGGAGCAGAAGTATATGAGTCAAAGCAAGAAACTCACCAGTCACCCCGCAAAAAAACGTTTTGCTGCTGTTTTTGACTCGTTTATGCCCATTTTCGCCACCATTGCCGCTTTATTAGTTGGGGCGATTTTTCTGTTACTCCTGGACGCAAATCCCATCACCGCTTATTCAGCCTTGCTCGAAGGCGCTTTTGGCAGCTTTAATGCTTTTGCGGAGACGCTGGTCAAAGCTATCCCGCTTTTGCTGGTGGGGCTGGGAACTTGTATAGCTTACAGAGGCAGTGTCACCAACATTGGTGGCGAGGGGCAGATGATCGTCGGCGCGCTGCTTTCCACCTGGATCGGTTTGAGCTTCACCAACCTGCCGGGCTGGCTGATGATCACCATTGCCATGCTGGCTGGCATCCTGGGTGGAGCCGTTTGGGGCGGGTTACCTGGTGTGCTCAAAGCCTACTTTAACGTCAACGAAATTTTGAGTACGGTCATGATGAATGCCATCGCCGTCCAAATCATGAATTATATGCTGCGCGGTCCCATGATCGACCCGGTACAAGCAGAAGCCGCCTCACAGATCCCCCAAACCGCCAGGCTGGAAATGGCTTACCGCCTGCCGCGCCTGGTGCCAACCCGTTTGCACATTGGCCTCTTGATCGCCATCATCCTGGCGGTCATGGTTTACGTTTTGCTCTGGCGCACTACCCTGGGTTACCGCATCCGCGCGGTTGGACAAAACCAATCGGCTGCCAAGTATGGCGGCATTGACGTGAAAAAACACATCGTTTTGGCCTTGCTGCTAAGCGGCGCTTTTGCTGGTCTGGCAGGTATGATGCAGGTTTATGGGGTTAATTACCGCATGATCACCGATGGCTCCGCAACAGGCTTCACAGGCAATGCCGGCTTCAACGGCATAGTGGCAGCTTTATTTGGTCAGCTACATCCCCTTATCACCATCCCCGCTTCGATCTTGTTTGGCGGTCTGCTGGTGGGTGCAAATTCGATGCAGCGCATTGTACAGGTACCTTCAGCGCTGATCACTGCTTTAAACGGTTTGGTGGTGGTTTTTGTGGTCAGCAGTGAGTATTTCAGACGCCGCAGCCAACGCAAGCGCATTGCCTTCATCGAATCGGAAGACGAAGGCAAGCCGCCCAAAGAACGGTCTGAGGGGCTTGGGGAGGCGGCGTCATGATCAAAGATCTCTTCACCGCTACCGTAATTATTGGCATCATCTCCTCTGGGATCCGATTGGCGACCCCTTACCTTTACGCCGCTATCGGAGAAATGTTCGGTCAGCGCAGCGGCGTTTTGAACCTGGGGGTGGAAGGCCAGATGCTTTTGGGAGCCTTTGTGGCCTATTTCGTGGTGCTTAGAACGGAAAGTTTGCTCCTGGCCATTTTGGCTGCGATTGGGGTTGGTGCTTTGATGGGCTTGGCGATGGGTTTTGTCACCATCCAGCTGCAGGCTACCCAGGGCATCGCGGGCATCGGGTTTTATCTCTTTGGAATGGGCATGAGCAACTTGCTCTTCCAAAAACTGATCGGTGTGGTTGAAAATATCGACGGCTTCTCAGCCATCAAGATCCCTCTTCTGGGAGACATACCGGTAATCGGCGAAATTTTCTTCCGCCAGAACCTGCTGGTTTACCTGGCCTTTTTACTGGTGCCGCTTGCCTGGTTCGTCCTCAATAAGACCACGCTTGGCTTAAAAATCCGCGCCGTCGGTGAAAACCCTGAAGCGGCTGACTCGCTGGGCGTCAATGTCGCTTTGGTGCGCTACTTTACAGTGACCTTGGGCGGCATCCTCTCCTCGATTGCAGGCGCTTCGCTTTCTGTTGCTCTGCTGAATGTATTTCAACAAAACATGACCGCCGGGCAAGGTTTTATAGCGGTTGCCCTGGTGTATTTTGGCAGCTGGCGCCCCTTTGGCATTTTGGCTGGGGCCCTGCTTTTCAGTATGGTCAATGCCTTACAGCTCTGGATCCAGGTTTTGGGTATTCCAATCCCGTCTGAACTGGCTGTGATGCTGCCTTACATCTTGACCATCCTGGTACTCACGTTATCACTTACCAAAGGAAAAGGACCTTCCGCTCTCACGAAAGCCTTTGAGAGAGAAGGTTGATTTTTTTAGACCGGCAAAAGACGGAAAAGGAGAAGAAATGAAAAATACAATCAAATTGTTTTCACTTCTATTGATTACTGTATTGTTAGTGGCCGGATGTACTCAGGCGGCCCCACCAGTTGAAGAACCAGAAGTCTCAGACCAGCCGCTGCGGGTCGCAATTGTGACTCCCAGCAGCATGAATGATCTGGCTTTCTCACAGAGTATTTCCGATGCCATGCAAGCCCTCCAGAAGGAAATGGGCGAAGGCAAATTGGAATATGTTTACTCGGAAAACATGTTTGTTGTCGACGACGCGGCTGCGGCTATCCGTTCATATGCCCAGCAAGGTTTTGACATCATCCTGGCTCATGGCTCTCAATATGGCTCTTCTGTACAGGAGATCGCGCCAGATTTCCCGAATACAGTCTTTGCCTGGGGAACCACGGTGGATACCTTTGACATGCCAAATGTCCATGCTTATGAAGCTGCCTCTGATGAAGGTGGATTTGTCAATGGTGTGATGGCAGCCTTGTTGACTGAAACCAAGGTTATTGGCGTGGTTGGTCCGATTGAGACCGGAGACGCCAAGCTCTATATTGACGGTTTTGCAGCTGGTGTCAAATCGGTCGACCCCGAAATCGATGTCCGTGTGACCTACATCGGCTCTTTCTCTGATGTGGCACTGGCTGCCGAAGCAGCAACGACCCATCTATCCGCTGGCGCGGACGTGCTGACTGGTTCAGCCCAGATGGTGATTGGGGCTATCGGTAAGGCTAAGGAAGCCGGCGCTTATTGGTTTGGTACCCAAGCTGATCAGACCTCTTTTGCCCCTGATGTGGTGGTGGCCAGCCAGGTATATCACTGGGAAGTTATCCTTCGGGAAATCTTCGCGCTACGCCAGGATGGCGTTTTGGGTGGAGAAACTTTTGCCGCCACGCTGGATAACGGCGGACAGGTGATCAAAATCAACCCCGACCTCGACCTGGGACAGGATGTACTGGACGAAGCCGAGCGTGTAATTCAGGGAATTATCGATCAAACGATAAGCATTCCCTAAAAAGTTCATACCAGGTTCTCTGGAGGGATTTCCCTCCAGAGAACCTTTGGGAGTCGGTAATGGAAATTCGTGCTGATCAAACCAACAAAACACCTTTTACGTCTCTGCAAATGAGAAACGTTTGCAAGCGCTTTCCTGGCGTTTTAGCCAACTGTGAGGTGGATTTTGACGTGGTCAGCGGTGAAGTACACGCCTTGTTGGGGGAGAACGGCGCTGGCAAAAGCACCTTAATGAAGGTCCTGTATGGGATGTATAAGCTGGATGACGGCGAAATTATCTTGAACGGCCAACCGGTTACGATTCAAAATCCAACAGTGGCGATCAATCACGGCATTGGCATGATCCACCAGCACTTTATGTTGGTTCCGACGCTGACCGTGGCTGAAAATGTGGCATTAGGCTTGCCCAGCAGCAAAGGTCCCCTGACAGATTTGGATTTAGTATCCGAGCGCATCGTCCAGTTGGCAAGCACTTACAACCTGAAAATCGATCCTTCAGCTCTGATTTGGCAGCTTTCAGTAGGGCAGCAACAAAGAGTTGAGATCATCAAAGCGCTTTACCGGGGGGCGTCACTCTTGCTTTTGGATGAACCCACGGCCGTTTTAACCCCACAGGAAGTGGATGAACTGTTCCTGATTATGCGCCAAATGACCAGTGATGGTTACGGGCTGGTTTTCATTTCCCACAAACTGCATGAGGTTGTTGAAATCAGTGACAGAATCACCGTTTTGCGCAATGGCAGAAAAATCGGGACCCAGTTGACCAGCGCTGTTACCAAGCAGACTCTGGCAAATTGGATGGTGGGTCGGGAAATTACCTTCATCACCAGTAATGATAAAATGGACCAGGGCGAAGTGCGCATAGACATGCAAGCGGTTTCCTGCCCCAGTCAACGTGGCACAGAAGGTCTGCGTCATATAGATTTGCAGATCCATTCCGGAGAAATTGTGGGACTGGCTGGTGTTTCAGGGAACGGGCAGCTCGAACTGGCAGAAGTAGTCACTGGTCTGAGACCAATCAAGGAAGGCCGGGTCCTACTGGATGGAGAGGACATTACCGGTTTGATACCTGGTCAGGTCACAGAAAAGGGGCTTTCCTATGTGCCAGAAGAGCGCATGAAGGACGGCATGATCCGTGACTTCAACATCTCTGAAAATCTTATCCTGCGCGAACATCACAAATGGCCGTTTTCTAAAAAAGGCTTTTTGCGCATACCTTACATCAACGAGCATACCGACAAACTGGTCGAACAGTTCCGCATCAAAACTCCCTCCCGAATGACTCTGGCCAAGAACCTCTCCGGCGGCAATATTCAAAAAGTACTGCTTGCCAGAGAACTTTCCCGTTCTCCCCGAGCCATTGTGGCAGCCCAACCGACCCGCGGTCTGGATATCGGCGCCAGCGAATATGTGCACGAACAACTGCTTGAACAGCGCAAACTGGGCACAGCCATCCTCTTGATCTCAGAAGATTTGGACGAGATCATGGCCTTGGCTGACCGGATTGCTGTGATCTATGAGGGGCAAATCATGGATGTTTTGCCCAGGCTTACCGCTACCAAAGAAGATTTGGGTTTACTCATGGCGGGTGTCCATCCTGGCGAGACAATCCAGAATTAAACAAATCTTTTTTACTCTCCCTTGAGACAATTTGAAGCGACCGCGTTGATGATCCAAGCCGGACCAACCCGGTTTTATATTACAATATATTCCTAAAGAATTGATCAAAGGAGAAATGCATGCCCAATAAACCGTTTCCATCGAAAAGAGCACCCTATTACAATGATATTCCCGATGAAAAATGGACTGACTGGCGTTGGCAGCTCAGTCACCGGCTCAATACGGTGGACGATTTTGAAAACCTTTTCCCACTGACCGAAGGTGAAAGAGAAGCTCTTAGCCAAACCGGCTTGTTTCGAGTTGATGTTACCCCCTATTTCGCTTCATTGATCGATCCGGACAACCCGGACGACCCAATCCGCAAACAGGTTGTTCCCACAGAAAAAGAACTGATTCCTTTCACGGGAATGATGGAAGACTCGCTGGCAGAGGATATGCATTCCCCCGTGCCTGGATTGGTGCACCGCTACCCTGATCGGGTTTTGATGCTGATCACCAACACCTGCGCTTCTTATTGCCGTTATTGCACGCGTGCCCGCTTGGTGGGCGACCCCACTCAATCTTTCTCAAGCCAGGATTTTGAAGCGCAGTTGGATTATTTGCGCCGAACCCCTCAGGTGCGGGATGTTCTGCTTTCGGGCGGTGACCCACTTACCCTGGCGCCCAAAGTGCTGGAACGGGTCTTGAAATCCTTAAGGGAAATTGAGCACATCGAAATTATTCGTATCGGATCGCGTGTACCCGTCTTTATGCCCCAACGCATCACGGCTGAACTCACCGATATGCTGCAGCAATACCATCCGCTTTGGATCAATATCCACGTCAACCATCCTAATGAGATCACGGCAGAATTAGCCGAAGCTTGCGATAAACTTACCCGGGCGGGTATTCCTCTTGGCAATCAGTCTGTGCTGTTAGCCGGCGTGAATGATGACCCCTATTTGATGCGCCAGTTGGTGCAGGACTTGGTGAGGATCAGAGTGCGACCCTATTACATTTATCAGTGTGATTTGGTGGCTGGAGCGGGACATTTCAGGACGCCTGTGGCAAAGGGTTTGGAAATCATGGAGGCCCTGCGCGGGCACACTTCCGGTTTTTCCGTTCCAACTTACGTCATCGACGCGCCTGGCGGCGGGGGCAAAATCCCCGTGGCACCCAACTATCTCTTGAGCATGTCTGATCACCGCATAGTTTTGCGGAACTTTGAAGGCTTTATCACTTCTTACGAAGAGCCTTTAGACTATCAACGACCCCCCAAAGCGCTTACCGAAGCCTACCGACCGAAAAAAAGCACCGGACAGGAAGGCGTCTTTAGTTTATTGGAAGGGCAGTCGATGACTATCAAACCGGAAGGTTTTGATCAACTGCACCTGCGTGGTGGCGAACAACACCGCCTGCGGAAAGACAAGAACAAGTGGAAGGCACTGGGTATTGGGGATAAGGAAGAAGATAAGGAAGAAGAATAAAGTCCAGGAGGCGCAAGCCTCCTTTTTTGAGGTTTAGCAGCATTTAGGTAGGCGAATAAATTGAATAAGCAAGGCTGGGGAAGGTTTTGCGAGAAAAGTGCTCAATTCGGCATCTAAAATTTACAGCATGTCCAGGGACGTCTTTCATTAGGCTGTATAAATCTACGATGTGAACAGGGATTACACTCAATGTGTTTTACAAAGCTGCAAATGGATTCAAGGGTGGTTTACAGTATGTTGTCAATACTTACAATGTATAGGCGGAGAGTTTTACATACATCTTGGAATTAACAGAACGTATAAGAGCAGTTTTTCATATAGCTTGACTTTTTTACTTCAATCCCCTATAATACCAGTTCCATTGCGGGGTAGAGCAGTGGTAGCTCGTCGGGCTCATAACCCGGAGGTCAGTGGTTCGAATCCGCTCCCCGCTACTGAGAAGGAACCAGAGTACTCTAAGCTCTGGTTTTTTCATATCCCGGCGTACTGTGGTTGATAAAAATCAAAAAATGAAAGGATTTCTCATGAACCGCAGTACTCTAAGCCCGTCAAAGAAAAAAACATCAATCAGTCTCTCGAAAGCCTGCGATGGCTTCCTCAAATTCAAGGTTGCAGAGGGATTAAGCCAACGCACGATCGACTCGTATGAATATTATCTACACCAATGGATTGATTACATTGGGGATCAGGATGTTGCCAATATTCACCCATCAGATCTCACCAATTACCTGGCTTGGCTAAGAACCGAATACAAACCAAAGCGTTGGAATGGAAACAGGGATCCTCTTGCACCTAAATCGATGAAAAATGTTTACACAGCTTTGAAGTCTTTTTTCAAGTGGTTATCGGTGGAGTTCAACATGAAAAACCCATTCGTTAACATTCCAAGCCCAAAGTTTCCACCCCATTCAATTGAGATCTTTACCAAAGAAGAAATTGACAAATTACTCAAGGCCTGCGCTTACTCGCGAGAAGCCAGCCCAGGCAACAGAAGGTCATTTGTAATGCGCCGCCCTTCTGCAGATCGCGACAAAGCTATTCTGCTCACGTTGCTTGACACAGGCATGCGAGCAGGAGAAATTTGTTCACTTTTGGTCGAAGACTTGGAACAAAAAACGGGAAAGATTACAATCAAACAAGGTATAAGTGGTGGAGCAAAAGGAGGAAAAGGGCGAACAGTCTTTTTAGGCAAGGTTGCCCGCAAAGCCGTTTGGGTTTACCTGGCAAAAAGAGAAGATGGAGATGATCCAACCGCGCCTCTCTTCACCAGTCACCACGACCGACCATTCAACCGCAACAGCTTGCGTATTCTGGTCCGTCGTTTAGGTGAGCGCGCAGAAGTGCCAAAAGTGCATCCTCACAAGTTCAGACACACATTTGCTACAACCTATCTGCGCTCTGGTGGTGATATCTTCACACTCCAGGCATTGTTGGGTCATGCTTCACTCGATATGGTCAGACATTATGTTCGCGTTGCTGAGTTGGATATAGAGAACGCTCACCGAAAAGCCAGCCCGGTTGACAATTGGAGATTGTAAAAGAGGTCATGATAATTTAGCGGCAATAATCCTCAAGGCATCGGCAAGGCCCTCTTTTTCGAGCCCTTCAAGAAACTTTTCAATTTCGTTGTTGGGTGCTGTGGATGGAGGATTGGATAAATTGGTAATCCGATGTCTAACATCGGAGGAAATCATCGGAGCGTAAATACTATCGGTTGTCTTGATACTTTCATGCATCAGATTCATGGAAACCGCTTTATAGTCAGCAATGGTCTGAGCATGAAGCAAGCCATAAACAGCATTGCCGTGTCGGAACTTATGAGGAGATTTGTATTCTAAATTGGCTAAGTTGAAAAGCTTTTGCATGCGTTTCTCAAGAGCGTTCAGTCTGTTTTTGCCAGGTGGATCGCTGGATAACTTCTGCTCACCCCAGGATTGTTTGATCGGAGCGTACCAGGAAGAAGTTTGAGGTAAAGCAGATCGAATGATGGCATCCCATTCTTTGATGGGTGATAATAAGTCAGGAATGTTGAACAGAAATGTCGTGGCTTTGTTCCCATTCTTGGTTTTTACACCAAGCTCTGGCCATTGACGGACAGTTAACTTATCCATATCAAATGCGCCAATTGGGAGGGTCACAAATGCTGTGCCGCGCATCCCAGATAGAAACAAGAAAGCAGCAGCGGCTTGATCCCGCAAGAGAGCCAGATCATCAGGGTTGATCCGAATGGAAATTAATTTGCGAACCTCCTCTTCAGTAACATAAATGTTTTCATTCGACTTTTGTGGTTGACGTTTTAATCGCAGGGTATCTATCCATAATTTTGATATTACGCCAAATTCTTTGGGATAAACATTTTTTGCCCAATTGAAGAAACGTCTGCTGGCATCCAGAATTTTCTTTTGCGTACATGCTGCTAGATGGTCTTGGTTTGCTTTCGTGAGAGATGATAAATAGATCGGCAAGGTAGGACGAATAATTGTTGCCAAAGAAAAATCTTTTTCACCAGCCCAAAGCAAAAGATGGCGTAAGTAAAAACGATAACGATCTACAGATGCCTGACTGAGTTGCATGACCTCTTTAAGATATACGAGGTGCTCATTAACTTTCAGATAATTCTTTCGTTCTATCATATCGATCTCCACGAATTACTTTGCCGTTACATTCAGGACATTTACTTACTTTGTGAATAAGCTTTTTACTGACCTGATTGACCTGAGCGTGAAAAAAAGGAACTACCTGATTGCAATGCATGCAATAACCTTCTTCTGCACTCAGCTTGTTTGGTTTTGCTTGTTTCTTCTTTTCCTTAATCCTGGCAGCAAAATTTTGCCCGTTGATGTAAATGTGTCCTCTGTTGTCCCTGATGTATGGCGCGCCTGCGTCCAAACAGTTGCGCAATGTGCTGTACGGAATTCCCAACTCTGATACTAATTCTGGTAGCGTGTAAAGCATGGGTAATAGCCCTGGTGCGCGGACTATGACGTTGTGAGGGATTCGGATTTTGGTTTTCGTTTTCATGCGATCACCTCTTTATTTTGGTAGTTTTGTATATTTGTCACTCTTTTTTTCACTTTCTTTTCCAAAAGTCTATTTTGAAAGTTGAGCAGTTCTAATCATGAAATCTTGCTCTAAACCTTAAACAACATAGATGGTTTTTTTGCCAATAAATTGATGACCAAACGGAAGAATGAGTCAGGAACCTTCAGAAAAAGGCAATTACCAAATAGACTTGTTGATAGAAGTGGTTTGTCAAAACGATATCTCAGATTCACATTGAATAAGAGATGGCCAAACACAACCCACGAGACTTGCATCAGCGAGCAAACCTTTAAAGTTAGTCTTGATATATAAAGCGTTGAATGATGCTTGCTACAAATGAATTAGCAAGCAAAGGAAGTGTATATACACATCCGAATTTTCCATTTCTCTAACCGTTTGACAGAATTAAAAATTGATGCTTGCATAGTAGCACGCAAAGAAAGTGTGGTTACACATCCTAAAAAATCACTGTTGTAGACCACAGTTTGTTTTGACCAGAGGAATATTAAGTATCAATTAAATGAACAAGGACGCAACTACATTAAATATCCTTTTCTCGAATTTAATTCAAGTTACAAATAATGATAAGTTCTTTCAAGAATCGGAAAATATAATTGAAGTCGTTACGCCTCCATTGTGATTAAATATTTAGTCAATAACGCATAATGACATTTGACAACCAGAAAATATTATTGTATACTATCGAACGGACATGGAAAAGCTTCCAAAAACCAGCCGCTACTGTATTTGGAAGCTCCTCACTAATGCAAACGATTGCAA